>Ga0272441_10000091_pt1 | contig 194351 bp, 184 predicted proteins | sample SSMProp6N_FD_193582 | JGI IMG/M metagenome (GOLD analysis project Ga0272441, IMG submission 193582) | Marine sediment archaeal communities from Little Sippewissett salt marsh, Falmouth, MA, United States - SSM-Prop-6N | ecosystem: Environmental > Aquatic > Marine > Wetlands > Sediment ...
CAGGATCGTGAGTAACCAAGATGACCGTCTTCCCGTCGCTTCTGCTCAGTCCTTTGAGAAGATCGAGAATCGACTGCCCGCTCTCGGAGTCCAGATTCCCTGTCGGTTCATCGGCAAGGATGATGTCTGGATCATTGGCGAGACAGCGAGCCACTGCGACCCGTTGCCTCTCGCCACCAGAGAGCTCATTGGGCTTGTGGTGAACTCGTTCTGCAAGTCCAACACGCTCGAGAAGAGCTTGCGCCTTCTTGGCACGCTTGGATCGCCGAACCCGCTGGAAGATCATCGGAAGCTCGACGTTCCGTTGTGCTGACAGGGTCTGGATCAGGTTGAACGTCTGGAAGACGAACCCGACGGTCTGCCCTCGGAAGGTCACTAGCTCTGCTTCCGCTAGATGTTGCAGATCCCTTCCGTTGATGGCAGCCGTTCCACTCGTCGGAATGTCCAACGCCCCGAGAATGTGCATCAGCGTCGACTTCCCAGAGCCAGAAGGCCCCATGATGGCGACAATCTCGCCGCTGTTGATCTCCAAGTCGAGACCCCGAAGTGCCCGCACCTCGGTCTTCCCCAGACTGTAGTTCTTCGTAATTGCCTTCAAGTCCAGTAGTGCCATATTCGCTCCTAGCTGTCGGACAGCGTGTACTCCACGAGCTCGATGATGAACGTCTCAACCCATTCCTCGCCTCGCAGCTCCTCGACTCGAAGTCGGGGAGAGAAGAAGGTCGGCTGGGAGAGTGCAAAGGCCACGTTCACGCGCCTGCTGTTGTCTTCTGTATCGATGTACGAGCCTTCCAAGCACTGAATACCCGCGATGTCTACCGCGACGATTCCCGTGAACTCGGTCCCGCCCGGAAGCAAGTAGTCTTCTCCCACCTGCAGCCGGTCGCGCTGATCAATCAGCGCCTCCAACGGGCTGTAGTCAACACTTGTTCCCGTTCCTGAGGAAATGCTCGAGCCGCCGAAGATGAAACCAAACGAGCTTAGGTCATCCGGATTGCCAGTCTGCTCATTCAACATGCTCAGCGTGTAGGTTCCATCGCCGAGGGAAATTACACGAAGTTCCATTGTCTGGAACCCGGCGTCCTCGCCGCGAATCTCGTACTTCATTGTGGTCGTGCCTTCTGGGAACGCTTCAAGCTCTGACTGTGCAAGCCCAGTCCATGCGCTCAGTACCATCATCATTAGTACAATCCATCCGATCTTCTTGTTCATCGTTATCTCCTTTGTATGTGTTTCACGTTTTCGCTCTGTCCTTCAGTTATCGCCGCTGGTACGTGTTCCCGAAGTCGTCCGTAATCACGATCGCTTCTCCGAAGATGACCAGGACGAGATCCGTGTCCAGCGTCCGGGTTCGGTAGATCCAGCTGTCGGGCAAGGACAGCCGGGTGTCCAACGTTGGGAGATCGTCGAGCGTGAGGTAGGGATCGAGCATGTTGGACACCGACTGCATCACGTAGACAACGCCGTCGGGCGAGACAAGCTCGTAGACCTCAGAGCCAGCCCAGTATTCGTAGACGGTCGTTCGCTGCACGGTGGATTCCTCGTACGGTTCAAATCCGGCGAAGATCGCTGCAGCATCCAGCGTTTTAAAGACTGTGGCAAGAAGCGCAGTTGACGCTCCTGACAGCCCGACGCTCTCGAGGATCGGAGCCAGATCCAGCTCAATGGACGCGAGCCGTTGCGTCTCGAGTTCTCCGTAGGTTCGATGGAGCTCATCTGGTAGCAAGACGAGACTTGCATCCGGTGTCCAAAGTCGGGGGCCATTGATGACCACAAACGGAGCGTCGTACTCCGCCTGGATGGCCTCCAGATCGATTGAGGCCAAATCGCCCGGCTCACAGGGTCCCACGGGTTGCGTTCCCCAAACCTCTACAACCACTTGATCCTCTGTCAGGTACCCAAGCAGAATCTCGCAGTAGGGATAGCCTCGGCGACTCACGCGAGCTGGGTCGCTGGGCGAGGCGTAGTACTCCACCAAACGACCTTCGGTGTCGCCCGCTGGCTCGATCGGCTGCTCGGAGGGGAGTCCCTGTTCCGGGTCCTCAGCCTCGTCGCCTTCTTCACCGATCGGCAGTCTTACAGGCCCTTGGAAGGAGTCCTCGTTGTCAGCACGGATGTTCACCGTGATATCGGGCAGCCGGAGGGTGACGGGCGTCGGCGTTTTGTAGTCGACCAGCGTCCACCCATACGGCAGTGTAGGATCATCGGACGTTCGCCCGGCATCCCGAGTGACCCGCACATACTGAGCTCCGTCCGGTGCGAGGAGCACCTTCAGTGTGCGGCCGGCATCAAAGCTCAACGCGTGCCGCTTCGAGATGCGATTGGCGCGAAGCAATTCATCGTCATCTAAGGGCACGTTGGCCTCGATGATCGTTGCGACATGTCGCCATTTGTGGCCGAAGTGCTCCTCGTAGACGAACACCCCGTCGGCAGCCCCTGGCGAGCCTGCAAAGAGGCCACTATCTGAATCGCCCTCACGCGGCTGATTCTTGAACCAGCCCATGGGCAACTCAATCGCATCGAACTCCGCTTGCGTGAGGTCAGTCGAGAGCCAGGTGATGATCTCGGTCGGTGAGACCACCTGCAGGATCTCGTATCCGATGCGAACATCCTCTTGGGCTTCCGGCGCTGCAGCTGGTGCAGACGCATCTGAAGGCTCGGACGGCTCTCTACGTCCATCGATGTTTGGCACAATCGACACGTGAGGAGTGACTGTCAACTCGTAGGCGTCTGCGAGGGCCGCCTCTCGGTGAATCTGCGCTTCCGCAACAACGGGATCAGCCAGGAAGGCGTCCCATGCCGTCTGACTGGGGACGTGGTAGATCCAAACCTCATCCCAATCACGCCCATCTCCGGTTTGCACGCCCTCTACGTCGAGTCGTGCCTTCGGATAGATGCCGAGCGCTCGTTCAGCGTCATGGACAGTCGAACGGTAGAGGTCCATTGCCTGTTGACCGCTACGTGACGGCTCGGCGAGATCGGCTTCGTATTGAGCCTCTTCCTGATACCGGAACACCTGCACTAGCTCGAAGGATGGGTCATCCTCAGTAGCGGGATACGGCACCACCAACGCTCCGACGGGATCGAGTGGCTGGACGTGGGTGACCATGATGATGCTCGACTCAAGAGCGGCATCCTTGTGCTGCGAACGCTCCTGGAAACCCGGATCAGCGGCCATCGCGAAGCTGGCAATCGGACACGGATATTCGACGATGGCGACGCGATCCCATTTCTCGTCGCCGAGGGTGGTTTGGGTGACCTCGCCCATAAACACATGATGCGCGCCGATGGCGGCAAGGTACTCAGCCGGCGAGTAGAGCGCGTCCGCCTCCCGGCCAGTCAGAGTGGTTGCTCGGCCATCCGCGTAGACTGCCTGCTCCCGGTACTCAATCAGATTGACCATGTAGAAGGGGCCGTCTGTCGGGGCTTGAAGCATCCGCATGGTCTGCTCGAGGTTGACCTCTCCATAGGATGGACTGTCGCCCCCGCCCTTCATCAGTGAGTTCTTGATCAACTCCAAGTTGGCTGGGTCGTCACAGAGGTTGGGCGATAGCTCAAGTAAGGGCGTAGCTGAACTGCCGTCTGCAGCGTTGTCAACAGGTTCATCTGATTCGGCATCTCCGATGGGGTTCTCTTCACAGAAGGCAATCATCCGACGGGCGATCTCTTCGCCTTGGTCGTCTTGGAGGAAGTGGCTCGCCTGCGGTAGCCGTGTGTGCGCTTGGCCTGTCGCGCCGGGAATCGCGTCGATGAGCAACTGCTGGAGCTCTACGGATCCCAGATTGCCTGGGTCGTTGGATGCCCAGATGGTGATGAACGGCTTCTCAAAGGCGAGGAGCCCTGCCCAGGCAGACTGGGTGGCGCCCCCCAGCGTATTGGCTAGGCCGGGGAAGCTTCGCGGGCCACCCATCGCGATCCGGGCGGGGAATGGGGCGTCGTAGGCTGCTTCTTCCTCATCACTGAGCGGGAAGTAGGTGAGGGCCTCGACGACCATGGACGCTCTGAAGTCTTCGTCATCGCGTGAGAAGTAGATCCAGTTTCCGAAGTAGCCGGCGCCGTTTCCGCTTCCCATGCTCTGCATGGATGCGATGAGATCGCCATTCTCATCAAAGAACTCAGGTTGCTGATCAGGGATCATCTGCAGCAGCAGCTGGAATTGGTTGGCGCCTTGCTCTGGATCCTCGGGAAGCTCGAAGAGCATCTCTCCCTCAGGAACTACCGGAAGCATTCCGTCGCCGACGGCTACCCGAGCGAATCGCTCTGGGTGATTGCCGATCACGTTGAGGCCGATCAGGCTTCCCCAGTCCTGGACGAAAGTCGTGATGTTCCAGAGGTCGAGTTCGACAATGAATTCATAGAGCCGGTCGACGTGACCTTGGTAGATGTAGTAGTCCAAGTTGATCGGTTTGTCCGAGCGCCCCATACCCAGGTGATCCATGGCGATGACGCGATAGCCGGCATCCACGAACACAGGGATCATCTTCCGATAGAGGTACGACCACGAAGGCTGACCGTGTAGCAGCAGCACGACTTCGCCGTCTGCTGTCCCTTCATCGACATAGCCCTGCCGCAGCCCGTCGATTTCGACGTACCTCGGCTCGTAGGGCCAATCCGGCAAGCCTTCGAAGAACTCGTCGGGCGTACGAACGAAGGCAATGCCTTCTGATGTCGTTTGGACCGTGAGTTCATGATCCGCCAAGGCAAACGGCATCGGGCTTGGTAGTTGCGCGCCTGCAAGTATGGATACACCCAGGACGCCGATGGCGGCGATCACAAGGCATCGTCTGGCTACTGTCAAGTGGCTCATCTCTTTGACCTCCTGAGCCGCAGTGTAACAAATGGCACTACGAGTGTCAATAGTATTTGACACAAACCGTGCTATATCCTAGAATGCAGGCGTGAACACGAAAGATGAGAAGATTGACGGAAGGCACCAACGCCTTGAGCGAAGCAAAGCGGCTGTTCTACAGGCGGTCAACGACATCGTTCGTGAAACAGGGGAAGCCCCCACTGCTGACACGTTGTCGAAGCGATCTGGCGTGTCACGAAGGTCAATCTTCCGGCTCTTCGGAAGCAAGTCGGGCTTGTTGAAGGCTGCTTCTGAGTTCATGTACGACGAACTTGTCGAACGATTCCCTTTCCCCGATCTCGCAGATCTCGCGCCCTCGGACCGAATCGCACGATTCGTTGATCACATCGGATCGATCCATGAGTACATGGCTCCTTTTGCGAGAGTCTCCAGAAAGGCACAGGAAGATGAGGAGCTGATCCAGCGCGAGCGCATGAGGATTCAGGCCCTGTACCAATCCGAAGTCCGTGGTGCGTTCGCCACGTTCGGCAAGGTCGCGACGGCTGCTCCAATTCTCCGGGACTCGGCCCAACTGCTTCTCTCATGGAATGCTTGGGACTACCTTCGGAATGAGAGGAAGCACTCCGTTGAACACTCAAAGAAAATCCTGACGCAGAACATCCTCGCGCTACTCCAGCAGCACGGGCTCGTAGAGAAGTGAGGCCGCCGAAGATGGGAGCCCTGTTCCAGTCAGCAATGGAACGAACATCCCAATCCTTTCGAAGGAGTCCTACAGACCTGGCCGAGAAGCAAAAGGAGGCCCGAAGTGGTCAAGTGGATTTCTCTCAGCGTTGCGATCGGTGTACTTGTGCTCTTCGGACTGAGTTCCCGATTCGGCAACGCACAGATGGTTCCGTACACCAGTTCAGAGCAAGAGGACTCAACAGCTGACTCCACGCTATCGCGGGAAGACAATGATCGATCGGCCGAGATCCTCTCGGCCTTCTTTGGACTGGACAACGGCTTCCCGCCGTGGTCCAACCTCATTTGTCGAGGCGCTGCGAGTGCAGATGGCATGCCGGTCATCTTCTCGCACGAGATCGATTTCGAGACCCTGCAGCCGGGTGACTTCTGCGTAACGACAGCCTCGGGTGAGAGCGGTGAGATCTACTGCGTCACGCTCGCTCCCGCGATTGATCCGGGCGAGCTTCGTACGGTGCTGCTCGTCGGCGAGTTCGGCTCTGCCGATGACGATCCACCTGTCAGCGTTGAGATCGTCGGCAACCTCCACTCGCTCGATGGAACCGTCAACTTCAAGGGTGCCGAGGTTGCCGTAACGCCTCTGGAACCCGGCCCGACGTTGGTGCTCGCAGAGAATCTCTCGCCAGATGCATGGCATCTTGGTCGTGATTCAGATGGAACCTGGGGATCCAGTTGCGGTTGCCCAGAGGAGGGAGTATCGCAGGTTGTGCGCGTCACATGGGATGGCGGGGTCACTCTGGAGAACGGAGACGAACCCGGTGAGCCCGAGCTCGACCTCTACTCGGTCACGGTACGAGCAGCTGACGGAACGACACGGTCGGTCCACCCCTTCGCGTTCGGAGACCTTGAGGACGGCGACAACAACCACGAACTGTGTCTTGATACTGGAGACACACCAATTGAGATCTCTTTCCCGGCCGGCATTTTCGTCGATCCGAATGGCGACATGAACCCGGCAACAAGTGTGGAAGTTCGGAATTGGGACCTGTGATCGGTTGGATGGCGAAGAGAACAGCGTCGCGCAAATGCTCCTGAACGTGTGTCCTGATTGCGGTGGTGGAGCCTAGGGGATTCGAACCCCTGCCCTCTTGCATGCCATGCAAGCGCTCTGGTTGCGGGATTCGGAGATGAATCCCTACCGAGTCAGGATCCGTTCCAGCCTTGATAAGGCTTCGCGATGCTTCGTTCGCTCCATCTTCCGGATGTTCTGAAGTTTCCACCGCAGCCCCGGAAGCTTCTCGAGATGGCCGAATCCAAGCCGTGTCCACTCTGGTTCACCTCGCTTCACCGAAAGCAAGAATGTACGTTCATCCTCATCAAGCTGCGACACGAGCCTTTCTGGCAACTGGTGCTGAATCTCAACCAGATCCGCAAGCGCCACAACCTCTTCCGTCATGCCCACGAACTGCGTTTCGAATGCCTCGGAGAGATCCATGTGGTGCGGGCTGAGGAGTTCATTCATCGGTCGGTTGTGACTGGCGAGATAGACGACGAATGCGCGGCGAATCTCCGGCGTGATGCCATCGCCCTCAAGCAGCAGCTTCACGTCGAACAGGTCGCGTGGATGCTGACGATCCAGCGCTGCGCACAGCTTGCCTCCGTACAGATCGGCTTCAGCCAAGCACATGACGCGAGTGAACACCTCGAAGGCGCGTTGAGCTGCCCCGCAGACTGGTCTTGATGCGGGTGGGTAGACGGTGCCGCGAAGGACCAGGTTCGGTTCGACCTTGATCGAGGCCTCCGCCGTCATGACTGTCAGCTTCATGATTCTTTCCCCGACGCGATGCTCGCGGATGGAGATCTGCGGGATGTGGTTTGAGATGTCGAGACCGAAGGCTTGCATCTCATGGCTGATGTCATCGAGTGACTCATCCCTGGGACGTAGCGGCAGATACGTCAAGTCAATGTCGACGGAGATGCGCGGCAAGTCGTGCACGAAGAGATTGAGCGCGGTGCCCCCTTTGAGTGCGAAGCATGGACGTTTCTCCAGCTGCGTCAGACAGCGAAGAACCAGCCGTGCCTGATCGGTGTAGCTTGGATCAAACATCCGGAAGCCCCTCTTCCTCAGGTACGGTGATCTGGTATTTCGCGTCGAATCGTCCGCCTTTGTAAAGCTGGCGCTTCCCAGACCCAAGCTCGATCCGATCGACATCCAGATCCTCTGCCCACGCATGTTGTGCTCGCTCGGCGCTCCAAAGGAACAGCCGTTTTGCTTTGATCGATTGGCATGCTTCAAGGAGTTCTTGCACGAGCTTCGGGCGGAGTGCTACGAGGTTCTCCATGAGCTGATGGCTGTGCTCGATGGCTTCGTTCGTTTTGGCCAAGCGAAGCTCCTCAAGGATGGCTCGTTCAGGAGAGGACAGCGATACCTCGAAGCCTCCGCAGTCAAGCTTCGTCATGGCTGCCGGAGGACTAGCGCCGAAGAGGGTGAGAGCATGATGCTGGACACGCGATTGCCACGGATGGTTCCTAAACCAGGCCGGCAGATGCTCCGGCTTGTCACTTACCAGTGTCACGGGGCGATTCGGACCGAGCGGCAGATAGTGGGCGCGTCCTTGGAGCTCAAGCGCGGTCAACGCTGCCACGTGGACTGTTAGCTCCAGCTGTGCCTGAAGTGCATACAGGCCGCCACGCCAGTCAACGGAATCGCCTGGTCGACGGAATGCGCGTGGGCCGAAGCGTTCAAGCCAGCCGGATCCGACATGCCAATTCGCAAGTTTGCTTGAGACACCCTGTGTATTGAGCCAGCGTTGGGTGGCAACTGTCCCGGCCGGCCAGTTCTGCAGTAGTCGGTTTAGTTTGCTACCTTTTCGACTAGTCATGCTGGTTCCTTTTGGGATGCTACAAACCATCGATCGTGTTCGGTTTGTCCTTGTTCGAGATTATCCAGTATTTCTAGCGGATTGCCAAGAAAACCGAACCACTCTCTGCTCACCACCCCAAGGACCGGCAATTGATCTTCTGGATCCTGTGGCCAAAAGGAAAACCGCCAGCAAGTTGCCGGCGGTTCGAATCTCTTCATTGGAGCCTAGGGGATTCGAACCCCTGACCTCTTGCATGCCATGCAAGCGCTCTCCCAGCTGAGCTAAGGCCCCGGTTACCTCTGATTTTGCCCGATGCTGCCGTGGGGTTCAACTCCTTCACAGGCTGTCCCTCGTTGGCTCCGGAATTTGCATTGCTTTACAGCAAAAAGAGATAGTGACTGTGAGGCAAACCTGAAACACACGGTGCGTAGAGTCGGAACGCCCAAAGGAGGATGAGTGATGAAGCGGATCGGGCGATGGAGACTGGTGACTCTTGCGGCGGTCGTTGTGTTCATGGGGGTGGCTGCCACGGCGCTGGCTCAGGTGAGTCAGGTTCACTTGGGGTGGTCGGAGAACAATGTCTACGAGACCATGACGGTGATGTGGTACTCCCCGGCCGATGCAAGCCAGATTGTGTACTACGGTACGGCTCCCGGGTACTCCCCAGCAGACTACGCATACTCCGTCGAGGGATTGCCGAAGATCATCGCGCCAACAGAAGACTGGACCCAGACGACTCAGTTCGATCCCCTACTAACATCCTTCGACGGCTACTACTACACAGCGGTCCTGGAGAATCTGTTACACGGTCAGACGTACTCCTTTCGCATCCATGATGAGTACACCGACACGTTAACCGATGAGTGGAGCTTCCGAACGATCGCCGACGATGAAACGATCGAGTTTGCCTTTGCCGGTGACTCGCAACGGCCGCATGAGATCAGCGGCGTGGATTTCGCTCAGCTGATCAGCCGCCCGGCGGCGCCGGCCAATTGGCCGTACATGAGAAACTTCATCACCCGGAAGGCCGCGAACCTCGAGCCGGATTTCTTCCTGGCACTCGGAGACTTCGTCGCCCGGGGCAACAACCAGGAACAGTGGCACAACTGGTTCGATGCCTGGCAGGAGTACGCAGTAACCGATTCAGGGCGGATGATTCCGATCGTGCCGGTGGTCGGCAACCATGACATGGGCGGCTATCCGAGCCTTCACTCATCCTACGAGTGGTTCTTGGGCCTGTTCGCAGTTCCACAACCCGCGCAGGGACCTCCGGGCGTGCCGTGCTATTCGCTGGACTTTCCCAATCTCCACCTGACGGTGTTGGCAGCCACATCGGGGCAGATCCAGGAGAATTCACCCCTGGCGGAAATCGAGGCTGACTCGCAGACCTCGTGGCTAGCGACCGATCTATCGTCCCAAGAGGCCGAGGATGCTGCATGGCGATTCGTGGCCTTCCACTACAACTACCTCGGCTGTTTCGACGCGTGCACACCCAACGACTACCCGAGTGACCGGTACATGCGGATGTGGACTGAGCTTCTCCAAGGCTACGGCGTGGACACGGTCTTCATGGGGCATACGCACAACTACACCCGCAGCTGGCCGGTGTGGCTGGACACGCCGCATCCATGCGCCGGTGGCAGTCTGGGCTACACCCTCCTTCCGGACACCGAGGAGGGCGTAACGTACATCACACACGGCGGCTGGGGCGGGGTGCCAAACCTCATCCGATACTGGCCGGGGAGTAACCTGGGCTGCCAGCTTCGCGGTTGGATCGCCGCGGCGGCGAGCCATCCGTCACTCGGGTACGCCAAGGTAGATGCTGCTGGTTGCGAGTTCGTGATCGAGGACACAGCAGGCAATCCGATCGACAGCTTCGCATTGCCCTACGCGCCGAATTACAACCAGGGGCCGACGTATACGGAGATGGTGCCGTAGCGGCTAAGATGAGTCACCGAGGATGAGGTCGACGGCGGCGGGAAGGTCGGCGGCGACGGCATCGGGGATCGCTTCGACCTTGCCGTCGGTTCCGGCGAAGCCAGTCTGTACGAGGATCGTCCGGCAGCCGGCCCGCTGTCCGGCGAGGATGTCGGTGGTGGAATCGCCAATCATCACGGACGCGGCAAGGTCGATTCCCAGTTCGTCACGTGCCTTCTCCAGCATCCCGGTCCCGGGCTTCCGGCACGGGCAGTCGATCCGGTAGGCCTCCAGCTTGGCGTTGGCCATGTGTGGGCAGTAGTAGATTGCTTCGACGTGTGCCCCGGCTCGGGCAAGTTCCTCTTCAAGGCGCTGGTGGATCGATCGGAGCGTCTCTTCTGTGAGGTAGCCCATCCCAACGCCGCCCTGATTGGTGACGATCACAACGGGAATCGCCGCCCGGTTGAGCCGTGCAATCGCTTCTGCCGCTCCCTCGATGAGCACGAGGTCGGCAAGACGGTTGACGAACGCGGTCTGCCGGCTGATCACGCCGTCACGGTCCAGGAAAGCGGCTCCCTGAGATCCAATGCTCAGGGAGCCGTTCCTGGAATCCAAGGCCGCTTTCTTTTCGGACAAGCGGCTTAAGTCGGAGGCCGGGCCGTCTGATGAAACGGCTCGCCGGTCTTCGGCTCGTGTCGTCTTGCCAGCGTTCTTGCCTGGCGGTCGTCGCACCATTGGGCCACTCACTTGACGACGAGGCTGACCATCTTCCCGGGAATGGCGATGGCCTTGATGAGGTCCTTCCCATCGAGGCGTTGCGCGATGCCGGGGTCGGCAAGCGCAGCGTCTCGCAATGCATTGGCGTCTTTGGCAAGCTCGGCGGATATGGCGATCTTCGCCCGGAGCTTCCCGTTCACTTGCACGGGGATCTCGATGGTGTCCGCCTCAAGGGCGTCCTCCCGATAGCTCGGCCATGCTTCGCGCAGCGGCGAGTCCTCGTGCCCGGTGCGTCGCCACAGCTCTTCGCCGAGGAATGGGGTCAGCGGCGATAGCAGAAGGATCAGGCCGTCGATCACTTGGCGCAGCAACGCGGGATCGGTTTCGCCGTCAGCGTACTTCGCGAGGTCGTTGGCCAGCTCCATGATCGCCGAGACGCCGGTGTTGAAGCTAAACCGGGCGTCGAAATCCTCCGATACCTTCTTGACGGTTCGGTTGTACCGCTGCCACAGCGACAGGCCGGTCTCATCGAGTGCGGCCGGGTCGAGGGAGGCACCGATCGGCGCCATCCGCTCGATGTTGGAGAGAACGAGGGTCCACACCCGCTTGAGGAAGCGGAACGATCCGCGGATGCCTTCTTCCGACCACTCGATGTCGCGGTCCGGCGGTCCCATGAACATGGTGTACACCCGCTCGGTGTCGGCGCCGTACTGGGCGATGATCTCGTCAGGATTCACGACGTTCTTCTTCGATTTCGACATTGAGAAGTAGTCGGTGGCCACGGTCTTGCCGCAGTGTGGGCAGGCGTCGCCGTTCACTTCGTGCGGGAACAGCCAGCCGTGCTCGGGACACTTGTACGCGGTGTGACAGACCATCCCTTGTGTGAACAGGCGGGCGAACGGCTCCTCGAATCCGAGGTGTCCGAGGTCGTTGAGTGCCTTGGTGACAAATCGCGAATACAGGAGGTGCAGGATCGCGTGCTCGACCCCGCCGACGTACTGGTCGACCGGCAGCCAATGATCCACGTCGTCCTTCACGAACGCGTGTGCATCGTCTCGCGAGTTGATGTAGCGCAGGTAGTACCAGGCGGAGTCCACGAACGTATCCATCGTGTCGGTCTCGCGCCGCGCGGGCTTGCCGCACATGGGGCAAACGGCTTCGGCGAAGCCTTCGATGTCGGCCAGGCCCATCTTCCCGATGAATTCGACATCGGGGAGCTCGACCGGTAGCTGATCCTCCGGCACCGGGACCATGCCGCAATCGTCACAGTAGACGATCGGAATCGGTGCGCCCCAATACCGCTGACGCGAGATGAGCCAGTCGTGCAACCGGAAGTTGATCGACCCTCGGCCGATGCCCTTCTCTTCGAGCCACTCGGTGACGATGGTCTTGGCGTGATCGCCGGGGGTTCCGGTGAATTTGGCGGAGTGGATCATGTCGCCGTATTCGGCGTGGAACAGCACGTCTTGGTAGAACGGAAGATGGTTGACCATCTCCATCACCGTGCGGTTCTCACTCACATTCGGGAACAGCGCCTTGCAGCGGGCGAGGATCTCGGTATCGGCATCGGCGGATTCGAGCGCCATCTGCTTGTCCTCAAAGGTGTACAGCCATCGATGTCCGACGATTTCGTTCCAGTTTCCCGGCTGCAGCTCATCGCGGATCAGGACGATGAACCGTTCGATCTCCGGCTCGCCTTCGAGGGTCACGTACAGGCCGTCGCCGGCACTACCGACGGGCTTGCGTTCGTACTGGATTCCGAGCAGGTCGAGCTTCTGGGCGAACCCCTCGGGCACCGAACCGGGGAAGACAAGGCTCTTGGCGATCTGGTCGGTACGTGCCAGGACCGGGATGATCGGGATGCCGAACTTGACGGCGAACTCGAAGTCGCGCTCGTCGTGGGCAGGGACGGCCATGATCGCACCGGTGCCGTAGGTCATCAACACGTAGTCGGCGATCCAGATGGGAACCCTCTTACCGTTCACAGGGTTGATGGCGTAGGCGCCAGTGAAGACACCGGTCTTCTCGCGATCGGTCGACATGCGGTCGATGTCGGCGGTCCGCCCCGCCTGCTCGCGGTACGCAGCCACGGCCTCCTGCTGCGCCGGCGTGGTCAGCTTCTCTACCAACGGGTGTTCCGGGGCAAGGACCATGAACGTCGCGCCCCACAGGGTGTCGGGCCGGGTGGTGAAGACCACGATCTTATCGCCGGCTTCGGAGTGGAAGGTGACTTCGGCCCCCTCGCTGCGACCGATCCAATTCTCCTGCATCTTGACGACGTTCTCCGGCCAGCTCTCGAGCTTGTCGAGATCATCGAGCAGGCGCTGCGCGTAAGCAGTGATCTTGAAGAACCACTGTTCCAAGTCCCGTCGCTCAGGCAGCGTGCCGCACCGCTCGCACGTTCCGCCGACCACCTGTTCGTTGGCGAGCACGGTGTCGCAGCTCGGGCAGTAGTTCACGGTGGACTTCTTCTTGTAGGCGAGGCCGTTCTTGTACAGCTCGAGGAACAGCCACTGGGTCCATTTGTAGTAGTCGGGCAGGCAGGTGGTTACCTCGCGATCCCAGTCGAATTGCACGCCCCACGCGCTGAACTGCTCGCGGGCCTTGGCGATGTTCGCCAGGGTCCATTCGCGCGGATGGGTCCCGTGCTCGATGGCTGCGTTCTCCGCGGGAAGGCCGAAGGCATCCCAACCCATCGGATTGAGGACATTGAGCCCCTTCATCTTCTTCACCCGGGTGATCAGGTCACCGATGATGTAGTTGCGCCCGTGCCCGACGTGAAGGTAGCCCGACGGATACGGGAACATGTTCAAGTAGTAGAAGGTGTTTTCGCGATCGGCGGTATCGACGCGGAACAGGCCCTCTTCGGCCCAATAATCGCGCCAGCGCGCCTCGATCGCGGCGAAGTCGTAGGATTCGATCTTGTTGTGGTCTACCATGCGGTTACGTCACCTCGTGCCAGTTTCTCGGCTTCGTCCAGGACTTGCCGGACGTCTTTCTCGGTCGTCATTTCACAGTACACGCGCAGAATCGGCTCGGTGCCGGATGCGCGGAACAACAGCCAACCTCGGTCGAACCGGAGCTTGATGCCATCGAGCGTCTCCACGGAGCAGACCGTATGCCCGGCGAACTCGGCGGGCGGCGATTTCTTCAGCTTGTCCACGATCTCCAACCGTTCCTCGACGTGCAGATCGCGGCGATGGTACACCTGTGGGCCGAAGGTCTTGTGGAGGTCGGCGACCAGCCGGCTTACGCTGCGGTGCGAGTTGGCGAGGATCTCCACCAACAGGAGCGAGAACAGCACGCCATCACGCTCAGGGATGTGTCCACGAATGGCGATGCTTCCGCTCTCCTCTCCGGCGATCAGAATGTCGCGCTGCACAATGTGCTTGGCGGCGTGCTTGAATCCGATCGGGATCTCGATGATCTCCAGGCCGTAGGCCTCACACATCCGGCGAACGAGATCCGAGAGATTGAACGACACCACCACCGGCCCGCGCCACCTGCGCGTCTCCACCAGGTATTGCAGGATCAGCGCATACGTCCGGTGTGCATCGACGAATCCGCCCTTCTCATCCATGGCGGAGATGCGATCGCCGTCTCCGTCGGTTACCACGCCGATGATCCGCCGGTTCGTGCGCTTGGCGGTCGATCCGATCACGCCGCGAAGCGGAGCAAGGTTCTTCTCCAACGGCTCGGGGCTCTTGCCGCCGAACAGCACGTCGCGGGTCCCGCGGATCTGCACAAACGGGATCGCCAGTTCGTCGAGGATCTTCCCGACATACCCTTGCGCCGATCCGTACATCGAATCCACAACCACCTGAACCGGGGATGCCGTGAGCCGCTCCGGGTCGATCAACTCGCGGATGCGGTTCATGTACGGCGTGGCGAGATCGACGAGAGGAACGCTCGCCGAAGCCGATGGCGACACCGTCGGCACCTCGTCTTTGAGCCGCTTCTCCACCGATTGGGTGATCGACTTGGGCGCCGATCCGCCGTACTCGGCCTTGATCTTGATGCCGTTGTAGCGGGCCGGATTGTGACTGCTGGTGAACATGATTCCCGCTGCCGCATTCCGATCGACCACGGCGTACGACAACGCCGGGGTGGGAACGAAGCTGTCGCTCACGTGTACCGGAATCCCCGAATCCTGGACGATCGCGGCGAAGTGGTGCGCGAACTCGCGGGAGAGGAATCGCGTGTCGTAGCCGATCACCACGCCTTGCTCTGCCGAGCGGTACTCTGCGCCCCATTCGGTGTAAATCGGATCGTTTTGCCGTTCCTCGGCACGGAGATGATCGACAAACGCGCGGGCAACCCGTGCGACATTGTCAAAGGTGAACTCCTCCGCGATGACTGCTCGCCATCCGTCGGTCCCAAATGCGATTCTGCTAGCGCTTCTGTTGCTTGCCACGGCGATCCCCTTGCTTGACCCTTGACTTCAGATTGATCCTTTCTACGTTGTCCGGGAGGACAAGATCGTCCCGCTTCAGCAGCTCCCGGAGGATGTCGTACGGAAGAGACGTCTCGATCCAGATGGAGTCGATGCCCACCACGCCGTTCTTGACGGGCAGATGAGAGATGGCTCGCTCAACTGCCTGCTTGTAGCTTGCGAGCATGTTTTCGCGCGACGAAGGGAAAGGCTGTTCCGAAGGGCTGTCTGTCCTCACCGCTCGACCTCCTCTGGGTGTGCTATAGCATCCAAGAAGCTCCTCGAGGTGTCGTAGGGAGAAGCTTCCAACACGGCCGGGCTCTGGCAGAAGAACGCCGAAAGGAACGACCCAACCAACGTTGCCGATGATATCACAGGCTCGCCTCGGGTGTAAAGGAGATCCGGGACGGAAGCCGCTCGGGCTGGAATGCAGACCGAAGGCCGATTTGGAGGCCTTTTCGCGTTATGATACAATTCGACTTCACTGAGGGGGACAACTGTGAGAAGATCCATCGGATGGAACCTCGTGCTCTTGATCCTCGTCTTTCTCTTCTCTTTGGCTGCGACCGCTGCCTCTGATCCACGTCTCTCGCGACTCGATCCAACGCTTCGCGGATTCGTGTTCTCGGAGTTGGACGACGTCGTGATCAAAGGACTGGAATTCGAGGCGGCATTTGACACGAGTCGGTTGAGGGTTACGGCGTCGTTTGTAACGGGAGAGCGCGAGATCGAAGTCTTGGCCAAACTGCGCGACCCAAACACGGGGGATCGAATCGCGGGGATTCCGGTTGTCAACAAAGCCGGCCCGATCTACACCCTGAGCGCCACCGCGGCCGAACTGATGTCGCTCGCCGCGGATCCGGACATCGTCTACATCGAGCCGGCGTGGCGGACTCAGACGCAACTCGATGCGAGCGGGCCGGCGATCGGCGCCGATCTGGTGCATGCAGGGGTGTCCCCGGTGAACGGTGACGGTGTGTTGATCGGCATCGTAGACACGGGGATCGATTACGAGCACCTCGACTTCCGGGTCGATCGTGATGGAGACGGGACCGAGGAATCGAGCCGGATCGTTGCCATTTGGGATCAGACCCGCGGACTGTTCGGCGCAACGTACGCACGCGAGCAGATCGAGGCCGATCTCGCGGCCGGATACGGGCCGGGTGAAGGCGAAGTCTACCAGCTCGATGCCGATGGGCACGGAACGCACGTCGCCAGCATCGCGGCCGGCGATGGATCGTCGTCCGTCAATGGATTCGTCGGGGTTGCGCCCGCGGCCGAGCTGGTCGTGGTTAAGACCTCGTTCTTCACGTCCGATATCCTCGCGGGCGTGGAGTACGTATTCGAGCAAGCCGATGCCCTCGGCGTGCCCGCGGTCGTCAATCTCAGCCTCGGCGGACACGACGGGCCGCACGACGGCACGAGCCTGTTTGAGGAAGGGCTCGATGCGCTGGCGCAAGGCCCCGGACGGATCATCGTGGTGTCGGCCGGAAACGAGGGAGACGAGTTCATCCACACGTCGAGCACGCTCGGCGGCGACAGCGCCGCGTTCGATTTCGTGCCAACCGACTGGGAAGTGGAGATCTCCGTTTGGTATCCCGGCACATCTCAGTTCGACATCACGATCGTCCCGCCTTCTGAATCCCCGATGGTGGTCCCCACGGGGGCGAACACGGGGCACGTCCCGACCCTGGATGGCATCGTCTATGTAGACAATGCAGCGGGCGGGCCGAATCCGAACAACGGGGATCATCAAGCTGCGATCCGCGTGAGTTCGGTCACGGCTGGCGAGCGCTGGCGGATCGTCGTCACCGATCAGGGCGGCGGCGGCCGGTTCGATGCGTGGGTGACCAGCCAAACGGCGGATATCGTAGGGGGCGACGGTTTGACGACGATTGCCGAACCCGGCAACGCGGACCGGGTCATCACTGTCGGCTCGTTCAATTCCAAGGGGACCTGGCCTTCAGCCGCCGGGATGCAGAACTACCTGACCGACTACCCGCTCGGAGCGATCTCATCGTTCTCCAGCAGCGGCCCGACGCGAGACGGCCGCCTCAAGCCGGAGATCACGGCGCCGGGCGCGTGGATCTGCGCGGCACACTCGACGAGCGCGACGGCTTTCAGCTACTTGATGAATCCCGATGGACTGCACGCGATGGAGCTTGGAACCAGCATGTCCGCTCCGCACGCCTCGGGCGCGGTCGCCTTGCTGCTCTCGATCGATGAATCCATGACCGTAGCCGATGTGCGCGATGTGCTCACCTCCACGGCGACAGCCGATGCCTTCACCGGATCGACGCCGTCGCCGCGTTGGGGATGGGGAAAGCTGAATGTCGCGGATGCGGTCGCTGCGGTGCGTAGCGCCGAGCCTCCGCCGGTCGATCCGCCGGCCGATCCGCCGGCCCCGGAGGTTGGGGTGGCCGCGAATCCGGTGGCAACAGAGGCGGTGTTCGAGTACGCGCTTCCCGAAGATACGCAGTCGGCCGAGCTACGGGTCTACAACGTGGCCGGACAGAGGGTCTTCGCTGCGCCGCTGGCGGTGGGTAGCGTGACGCTGTCCTGGAATCTTGAGGATCTGCAGGGTTCTCCGTTGGCGTCGGGTTTGTATCTGTACGTGGTGGTGACAGACCGGGGATCATCCGAGGTTGGGAAGCTGGTGATTACACGATGAAACGTTCAAGGGCCGTGATGTTGGCGCTGCTCCTCGTTGGAGCCAGTTGCGGTGCATGTGCGGCTGCAGAGAATGTCGCCGGGCTGTTTTCGATCGGTTCGAGTGCGCGTTCCCTGGGGATGGGAGGCGCGTTCTCCGCATTGGCGGACGATGAAGGCGCCGTGCTTCACAATCCGGCGGCACTCGGCTGGTACGATGGGGTCGGCTTCTCTTCCCTTTTCGTGCAGCAGTTTGGCGGTGTGGCCTACGGAGTAATCGGCGTGGCGATCCCGTATCTCGGAGTCGAGGTTTCGTTCCTCGATTCGGGCCCCATCACGGCGCAGGGCGGCGTGTTTCGGTATGCGAGCCAGGGCGTCGTTGCCTCGCTGGGCATTCCGATCGGACCCGTGGGCATCGGAGCCAGGGTCCGTTTTGCGCGAACCTCGTCGCCTCTTTCAGGCAGTGGCTGGTCGGCGGATCCCGTGATCCTGGTGACAACGGACACGATCCGCGCGTGTGCCATGCTGGAAGGCGCACTCTCTTCACCAATTCGATACGACGGCGGCGGAACCGACCTGTGGCAACGGTCGTTGCGGGTGAGTGTTGCGGCACGGCTGGTCCCTGTGGCGGACGTCGAGTGGAATGCCGTGGGGGAAGTCTCGGGGCTGTTGACCGCAGCGCCCGGCATCACGGTGGGATTGGAGACGTGGATCGGCGGATTGGGCGCTCGCGTCGGGTATGACGGAGAAGGACCTACATTCGGTCTTTCGGTGCGGTTCCGCACGCTGCAGATCGATTGGGCGTACGCAACCCGGCCCGATCTGGGCGACAGCCACCGCGTCGGATTGGCACTTCGTTTCTAGTCATGATGAACCGTTCACAAGGGATGGCCATGCGCACCACGATGAGATGGGTTGTCGGAAGTCTGTGTCTGTTGATCCTGTGTTCGGGTCTTGCCATTGCACAGGAGGAAACGGCCGACGAGCCGTTTGCCGCCGAGATCTCGGGACGCAAGACGTGGACCCTTCGCTATGGGATGGGCAGCCCGCTCGGGCTGGCTACGGATGGGATCATGCCCGGGCAATTGGACCTCGATCAATCGCTGACGGTCGATCTTCGGGGCGAGGCATTGTCTGTCCTGACGATCGAAGCACACTTCGATGACCGCCTCTCGGACAACCTCCAATCGTTGTCGCTGTATCTGGATACGGATCACCTCGACGGCGTATTGGGCGACTTCACCGTCAGCGGGATCGGCCCATTCTCCTCCAGCCAGCGCAAGATGAAGGGCCTGCGGCTGGACTACACCCTCGACAACCTGACGATCACCGGCGTGCTGTCCCGCTTCGAAGGGATGTCCGAATCGCGCACGTTCGTTGGGCTGACAGCGAGCGATACGCAACTCTTCTTGGCCGGTCCGGCGGATCCCGAGAGACCCTGGGAGGCAAGGCCGTACGCCCAGCAACTCGAAGGTCTGCACGCGTATCCGCTGGAGGTCCGGTATGTCGAGGAGTTCTCCGACGTTCTTCTGTCACTGGATGTCGGTGCCCCGCTTCGCGCGGATCTGCAGAGTTTCGGGCTCGACTATCTGTACGACACGCTGGCATCGCAACCGGGCGAAATCCTCAATGAGAACGCGTTCACCGTGCTCGGCGAGGACGAGCAGATCCTGCTGCTACTGAACGATTGGGCTCCGCTACTGAAGGCTCAAATCAAGGATGCGATCAAGGCGTACAACAAGGAGAACGACCTGAGCGGGTCGGATGCGAAGAAGTATCCGTTCGTGGCCGGATCCGAAACGGAGCGAGCGTTCACCGATCGGCTGGCGGACAAGGCCTTCCTCTCGATCGATGGCGAGGTTCATCCGTTGACGGATTCGGAGCGAAGTCGCTTCTACGACACCGGCCACGCAGACCTGGTGGATCGTTCGGTGAACGTATTCCTGAGCACGGATGGAGACACGTTCTTGCCCGTGAGCCACCCGGAGTACGCCGGCGTCGAGGTGAAGCCGAGCCTCGAGGAAGGTATCGTCGAGCTGGTTGGGGTCGATCCGGCGTTCTTCGCGTTGCCCGAGGCCGCGATCCGGATCTCCTTCACCTACGCCGTTACAGGCGGAACGTATATGCTTGGCCTGTCGCTGATTCCCAACTCGGAGCGGGTCATGGTCAACGACCAGCCGCTGGAACGTGACATCGACTACATGATCGACTACGAGATCGGACTGTTGGTCCTGCTTGTCGAGGTCGGAGAAGACGATGTGATTCGAATCGACTACGAACGGTTCGGCAGTGGTTTCGGCGGCGCCTCGGACTACGCCCGGTACTTCGGGGGCATCGTGTTCGATTGGCCGGTCTCGGATGTTCTGTCTCTCGAGGCGTACGGATTGCGGGCATTCGACAATCCCTCATCGATGAGCGACCCGGAGAGCGCACGCACAATGCCCAACCGCCAGACGGTGATCGGCGTCTCCGGCGCGGTGGCTCTGGATGGATTCACCGGCCGGTTCGACATCGACGCGAGCGAGGATCGTTTCCCCGAGGGCGATAATGCGCGCCGCCCCGATGCCAACGAAGTCGCGGCGCTCGCCGCCGGCCCGGACTACCTCCTGATCGGGCATGCAAACGGCCTGTCCGTACACCACGACGAAACGTGGCGGTCGTACGGCGTCTCGGACGGCCTGGGCGGACGCGATGTTCACGCGATCGCTCTGGCCGATGACACGGCCTATGTCGGAACCAACGCCGGGTTGACCGTTGTGTCCCTGGAAGGTGCTTCGCCGCTCGACCGGACCGGAAACTGGACGCGATTCTACGAGGAGGACGGACTGCCCAGCGGCTCGGTTGAATCGCTGTGGATCGACGAAGACGTTCTCTGGGTCGGGACGGAGGCCGGGTGGGCAGCAATTCCGCTCGATACGCTCGATGAACGCGAGACGTGGGCCGTATACAACGAGCCGGCCCATCTCGATCTGGGGCCGATCCGTGCGGTAACGAGAGACCGGGAGACGCTGGCCCTGGGAACCGATGACGGGCTGTACCTCTTCTACCCCGATACAGGCGACATCGTGCTCGTCGCCGGGACAGCCGGGATGGTGGTGCACGATCTCTTCCCCGCCGACGGCTTGCTGTACGCGGCAACCGATCGCGGCGTCCGCGTCTTGCAGGATGGCATTGCAAGCGGTTGGCTCGCCTTTGGCACGGAAGTCTTCGCCTTGGCTTTGCTTGGCGAAGACGTGTACCTCGGCACGGGCGACGGCCTGGCCTCCACCGTAGACGGCCCGGTTGCACACGAGGGATGGAAGATCGCCGCACTGGCAAGCGACGAAGAAACTGGGCTCTGGGTCGGGTCGCGCGCCGCGGTCGACTACACGCTGATGCTGTGGCATCACACGGAGACCGGTGTCATCGCATACGACAACTCGATCACGACCATCGCCGGAGAGCATCCGTCGCGCTATTTCGATATTCCCGCCGATGAGCACACGGCAGAGGGCGTCTCGGTCCGGGCTTCCTTCGACCGGAAGGACGACGACTATACCCTTGCCGGCTCGGTAGATGTGGTGACGCCGGGGTATCACACCATCGGCAGCAGCCAGGGTGGCGACCGCGTGGAGTGGGAGATCAGCGGAGCCGTTCAGCCGTTCTCTTGGATGAAAGCCAAGGCGTCTCACGTGTACCGGATCACGGATCTCACGGCCGGCGCGCCGCGTACCCGTTGGGTGAGCGACGTATCCCTGAGCGGATCCATCGGTCCCGACTATTCCGTATCGCTGGCACTCGAAGGGGCGGAGACCGATGCCCTGCATGCCGGCTTGGAGAGTAGCGTGCGCTCCTTCCGCCTGTCGCTCGACGATACGCTGTTCAACGAGGCGCTGGCTCTGGTGCTTACGTGGCAGGATGCGACCACCGACAACCGGGAGTACGGTACCGTGCGACGCGACACACGATTGGCTGCCGGCGCAGAGCTCGCCGTGTCCCCCGACTTGTGGCTCGAGGCGGACTGGAACCGTCCGATCTGGTTCCGCGATGACCAGGAGCGCGGGCGTGTGGAGTGGACTGCCGGTGCACACTGGAGCCACGGCTTCTCGTTCGCTGACGTAGACATCGACTACGGCTACGATCGCACACAACAGCTTCCGTCGCTGTCCGTCGACACAGACCACACCGCGGAGGTCTCTCTCGATATCAACTCCTGGACCGTGGCACTGTGGCAGATCGTGCCGAACGCCGGAGCGACGCTCGATTGGGGGGACGGAGCGGCGGACCTCTCACTCAAGGGATCGTTGCGGGGCACGCTTGACAAGCTCACGCTCCGCGCCACGTTGACGCAGAGCCTCACCGGTCTTGGAGAGACCGTTCGCCGAACCGATACCCGCCTTTCGGGCAGTGCCAACTACACCGGCTGGGAGAACCTTCGCCCTTCGATCAACTACGTGTTGAACCACCGCCGTACGATCTACGAAGGCGTCGGGACGTTGTCGACGATGACCCATTCCCTCAGCGGACGGGTGACCTACACGTCGGATCAAGGCCTCTCCGATACGCTGGCGTTGTCACTGCAAATCTCGCGCGATCGGGAGGAAGAGCGTGAACTGCGGGCAACGCTCGACAACACGTTCCAACTCGGCTTGACCGAGAACTTGCGCACGTGGTTCGGAGGGACGCCGGAGACGATTCCGAATGATGCGGAGGGCGAAGCCGTTGCCGCGGCCATCGAGACCTCTCCCTACCCCAACGCCACCCTGCGGGTGAACAATGCGGGCGAGCTGCGCAGCGACGCAGACGGGATCGATGCCAGCCTGACGACCGCCTGTTCACTCGACCTTGCGCTCACCTCGATGTGGGGCGGTGCATTCTCGGTGAGCCACTCGATGGGCGTCAAGGGGGAATCGGATCCGTACCACAGCCTGTTGTTCGAACTGACGCTCTCGATTGACTTCTAGACGAGACACCGGCTGAGCATGGGGGGGGCGGCGACCGGCCGTCTCACCTTGGCTGTGTGCGGCTACCCGCCTCCGCCTGCCTGTCGTCGGCTACCCGTCGCCGCCTGTCTGTCATCAACTACCCGCCTCCGCCTGCCTGTCGTCGGCTACCCGCCTCCGACAGGGGGGAGGAATGCGACCGAGTCGCCCGGCGAGAGTGGGGTATCGAGTGATGACAGGAAACGGATGTTCCGGCCGTTGACCAGGACATTTAGGTATCCATCGGCTAGGCCTTGCATCAGGTGTCCGGCCAGCTCGGGCGTACGCTGCCGAAGCGTGGCGAGAAGGTCCTGTACTGTTGCACCGGGATCGATCCCAATGGTCTTCCGTCCACCGTCCAGATACGAACGGAGGCCGCCGAAGACCTTGACGGTGACGGCGTTCTGGTGTGTTTGCCCCATGTTGTGCGCTGTGTCCCTCCGCAGGTCCATGGACTATTGATAGCGCGCGGCGGGCGGTGGCGCAAGCCGTTGACGAGTGCACGGGCTGCGGTTCTGTTGGCGCTTACAGATTGCGGCGGTATAATTCCCCAATCACGCTTCACCTCCTAGGAGTTCGATCCATGGAAAAGACACGGGTTCTTGTATGTAGTGCCTGGCCGTACGCGTCCGGGGTTCCTCATCTGGGAAACCTCGTGAGTTCGCTGTTGTCCGGAGATGTGCTTGCGCGCTACTACCGGATGCGAGGCAAGGACGTGCTCTACGTGTCAGGAACGGATGCACACGGGACGCGGATCGAATTCGAGGCGCAGCAAGCGGGGATTACGCCCGCACAGCTGGCCCAACGCAATCACGAGAAGATCTGCCGCGTGCTCGAAGGATTCGGGATTGCCTTCGACAACTACACCATCACCGAAACGCAGACGCACAAGACGTTCGTTCGCGACATCTACCTACAAATGGAGCGTGCAGGATACATCTGCACCCGGATCGAGCACCGGGCGTACTGCCGTCACTGCGAGAAGTTCCTTGCCGATCGGCTAATTACCGGAACGTGTCCGAAGTGCGGCGCGCCTGATGCGATGGGAAATCAGTGCGATGTCTGCGGGACGATCCTCGAGCCGGAGGAGCTCGTTGATCCGAAGTGCAGCTTCTGCGGAGAGACCAAGATCGAGTTCCGCGAGACCAAGCATTGGTATCTCGATCTGCCGAAGCTGGGGCCGGCCCTGAATGCGTACGTCGGCGAGCGCGGCTTTCAGGGTAACGTGCATTTGTTCACGCAACGGATGCTCGACGAAGGCCTCCGCGCACGCGCCATGACGCGCGACATCGCCTGGGGAATCCCAGCGCCGTTCGACGGGGCCGAGGGCAAGGTCATCTATGTTTGGGGCGAAGCGGCGCTCGGGTATGTCTCGGCCACAATCGAGCACTTCGGGGAAGACGATGGATGGAAACCGTTCTGGTTCGGTGACGACGTTCACCAGGTGTACACGCTGGGCAAGGACAACATTCCGTTCCACACCTTGATCTTCCCGGGCCAGCTCATCGCATCCGAACAGGGGTACCACCTTCCCGATCAGATCGCGGCAACGGAGTACCTCAACTGGATCGGCGGTGCGAGTTTCTCGAAGAGCCGTGGCGTCGGTCTGTATTGCGATGATGCGTTGCGCGTGATGGACGGCGACCTCTGGCGATTCTACCTGCTGCTGAATCGGCCCGAGGGGCGCGATGTGAATTTCTCGTGGGAGGAGCTGGACAAGGCGATCAACGGCGTACTGATCTCCAACATTGCCAACCTGATCAATCGAATCCTCTCGTTTGTTCAGACGAAGCACGACCACGTGGTTCCCGATGTGACGCTCGATCCCGAGGTCACTGAGACGCTCGCGGCGGCGGTGACGGCCTACGAGAGCGCGATGGCGTCAACCAGCCTTGCACAGGCCTTGCGCACCGTGTGCGACTTAGCGGTCTTCGGCAACGAGTATTTCCAACGCAAGAAGCCGTGGGCGACCAAGGATGCGTGTGCCGTGGCCAGTGCATTGCACCTGATCAAAGGGATGGCGGTATTGCTCGCGCCATGCATGCCGCAGTTTGCCGGCAACGTCCTTGCGATACTCGGAATCGATCAGCCCGTCTGGGATGATCTTGAGCGGTCCCTCGGCGGGGCAACGATCGGGACCGAACGGATCCTCCTCCAGCGGATCGAGGTCGATGCAATCCGCGACGCCATAGCCGGTGAGCCGGAGGAGCCTCGCGAGGTTCCGCGCGTGTCGTTTGACGATTTCTCTCGGCTCGATCTTCGCATCGGCAAGGTCATCTCCATTTCGGAGATCAAAGGCGCCGACAAGCTGTACCAGTTGCAGATCGACCTCGGGGATGATGAACGAACTTGTGTGGCAGGAATCAAGCGAAGCTATGCCGCCGACGAACTGGTGGGAAAATCGGTCCTTGTGCTGGCAAACCTCGAAGTGAAGAGGGTGCGCGGGATCGAGTCACAGTGTATGCTTCTTGCGGCCGACGGAGATGTGTTGTCCGTGATCACGACGGATCGCCCGGTGGAACCGGGTGCTGTTGTGAGTTAGTGCGTTGAAAAGGACTCTTCACCGCGCTAGAATCGAATCCGAATTGGGGTGCACATTGACCATGTATGCAGTGATTGAGGTTGGTGGAAAACAGTATCGAGTCGAGAAGGGTACGTTGCTCGAGCATGAGCACGTCAACCAGCTCACAGCCGGTGAACCGGTGGAATTCGACAAGGTCTTGCTGGTCGTTGATGAAGGCAAGATGCGCGTCGGTACGCCCTATGTCGAGGGTGTGACCGTCAAGGGCGAAGTGCGCGACGTAGCCCGCGGCGACAAGGTCGTCGTGTACAAGTACAAGAGCAAGAAGGGCTACCGCCGCAAGCAGGGACACCGACAGACCGTCGTGTCCACAGCCATTACCGCGATCGAAGGATAGGAGCCGGGTTGGGCGAAGTCACGGTACGAAGGGACGCGAAGAACCGGGTGATCGGTGTTGCTGTTTGTGGCATGAATCCTCAGACCGTGGGCGGCAGCAGTGCCGGCCACCTCTTGCAGGCTGTCACAGCATCGCTGACGGACTACTTGCACGTACCGGTCGAAGCGAAGGCCGGCGCGGATTGGGTCCTGGCCGTCGATCGGTCGGACAGTTACCTGGATCGCGAACTGGATGCCGTTCTCGAGACGCTCGTGATCGGACTCAAGATGCTTGAACGTGATGCCGCCGCGGATTGGGTGATCCATGAAGCGCAAGTCGGCATTGAGGTTTAGGGGAAGAAGGAGAAACGATGGCTCATAAGACGAGTACGGGTTCAACACAGAACGTTCATGACAGTCCAGGAAAACGGCTGGGCGTCAAGCGCTACGGTGGTGAGTGGGTCAACGCGGGAACGATCATTGTTCGCCAGCGTGGAACGGTTTTCCGCCTTGGCAAGAATGTTGGACTCGGAAGAGACTTCACGATCTACGCGACTGCGCCCGGTTTCGTTCAGTTCGAGGGCGAGGCGAAGAAGTACGTGAGCGTCGTTCCCTCCCTGGAGAGCTAGCCCTTCATGATCACTCCATCTCGGCTCCATGTTCATTGATGAGACAACAGTTCGCGTTCGGGGAGGACGCGGCGGAGATGGAGTGATCCATTTTCTCTCGAACCGGCATACCCCGCGAGGTGGCCCCGACGGTGGAAACGGAGGCACAGGAGGGTCGGTTCTCTTCCGCTCATCCTCGAGCGTGTCCACGCTGTACTCCTTCCGCAATCAGCCTCGCTTCACCGCCGAAGACGGAGTCGGGGGTGCTCGGAACGGCTGCCACGGCGCACGCGGCGAGGATCTGCTGGTTCTCGTCCCGGTCGGGACGGTCATCCGCGATGCCGACTCCGAGGAAGTGCTTGCGGATCTGCTGGTGGAAGGCGACGAGATCATCGTGGCCGAGGGAGGCGAAGGAGGGCGTGGCAACGGAAGCTTCGTGACCTCGCGACGTCAGGCGCCTCGAATCTGCGAGCGCGGTCTTTCGGGGGAAGAACGAACCCTTCGGTTGGAGCTGAAGCTCATCGCCGACATCGGCATCATGGGATACCCGAATGTCGGCAAGTCGAGCCTGATCTCCAGCATCTCCCGAGTTCGCGCCAAGGTCGCCGACTACCCGTTCACAACCCTCGTTCCGAACCTCGGCGTGGTCGACGTAGATGGGAAGCACCAGTTTGTCGCCGTGGACATTCCCGGACTGATTGAGGGCGCACACGAGGGGCGGGGGCTGGGCGATCGGTTTCTTCGTCACGTCGAGCGCACTCGCGTTCTTGTTCACATGGTGGACATCGCAGCGCTCGAGGGCCGGGATCCGCTCGATGACTACCAGCGAATCCGCAAGGAGTTGTCGGCATTCAACCCGCGGCTCGCCACACGCCGCGAAGTCGTGGTCGGCAACAAGGCCGATCTGCTCGATGAGGAGGAGATCGCCACGATTGTCGAGCGCTTCGCCGGAATCGGGGTCGAGCTGCTGCCCGTGTCGGTTGCGACCATGAGCCGCATTCGCGAGCTCGTGGCAAGGATGTACCACGCCCTCGACGAAGAGCGGCAGCGCGAAGTCGTTTCGCCCGCCACGGCACGCCGCAAGGTGTACCGGTATCGGGGTGAAGAGGGATTCCGCGTGGAGCGGGATGAAGAAGGATACACCGTCACCGGAAACGAGGTGGAGACCCTCCTTCGGAAGCTGGTGCTCAACTCGCAAGATGCGTTGGAGTACTTGGAAGATCGCCTTGAGCGGATGGGCGTGCTCAAGGAGCTGCGGAAGCAGGGATTCCATGCCGGGGACTGTGTGCGGATCGGAGACGTTGAACTTGAACTTGAACGGTAGGGTCGGATTGTTCGGCGGCACGTTCAATCCCGTGCACAACGCGCACGTCTTGGTGGCCCAGCAGGCCCTGGAACACTGCGGGCTTTCGCACATCGTGTTCGTGCCTGTCGGCATCCATCCGGTGGCCAAGGATGAAGCCACCGCGGAGATGGAGGATCGCTATCAAATGGTCCTTGCGGCGATCCGGAACGAGCCGCGGATGAGTGTGTCTCGCATCGAGATGGAACGTGAGGGCCCCTCGTACACCATTGACACGATTCGTGCTTTGAAGGATGATTACGCGGAAGGCATCTGCTTCATCGTTGGAGCGGACCTATTGTTGGCAATTGATACATGGAAGGAACCGGAGGCGTTGCTTCGCAGCGTACCGTTTGTGGTTGCGCCTCGCGCCGGAGTGGATGTGGGCAAGTTCACCGAATCTCCGTTTGACGAAGCTTCCATCGTACTGCTAGATATGGATGAAGTTTGCCTTTCTTCGACGGGGGTGCGCGAAGCGATGCGCCGCGGCGAGACGATTGAGGAACTGGTTCCGGCGGAAGTGGCCCGGTACATCGAGGAGCATCGACTGTATCGGGAAGCTTCGGCAAGGACAGCGAACAGAGATAGGAGGTTGGAATAGATAGCAGGAGATTACGCATCAACGAGCGAATCCGAGCGCCGGAAGTCCGCGTCATCGACGACAGCGGAGAGAATCTTGGAGTACTGGCCACGCGTGATGCGCTCAAGATTGCCAAGGAGAAGGGGCTGGATCTCGTTGAGGTCGCTCCCCAGGGAAAGCCGCCCGTCTGCAAGATTGTCGATTTCGGGAAATACCATTACCAACAGGAAAAACGGGATCGCAAACAGCAGCATCGAACGAAGCTGAAGGAAGTGAAGTTCACGATCAAGATTGGCGAACACGATTTTCAGACGAAGATGAACCGTGTTCGCAAGTTCTTGAGCAAGGGCGACATGGTGCGTGTAAGCATCTTCTTCCGCGGGCGTGAAGTGGTTCACGTTTCACGCGGAAAGGGATTGATGAAGCGCATCGAGGACAACGCCAAGGACATTGCCCGCATGGAAGGGCAGCCGTCAGCGCGTGGACGAACGCTCCAGATGATGCTGGTCCCGACGCAGCACAACTAGCCAGACGAGGAGGATAAGGATGCCGAAGCAGAAGACGCACTCGGCGGCCAAGAAACGCTTCAAGCGGTCGAAGAGCGGGAAGCTCATGCACCAGATGTCGAACTATTGGCACAAGAATGTCAAGAAACGACCGAAGTCGAAGCGGCAGGCCCGCGGAATGAAGGAATTGGGCGGCGGCCAGGAGAAGGTCATCACCCGAATGATCGGGAAGTAGTAGAAGTCGCTTACAGGCGAGGAGTTGTCATGCCACGAGCACGGGGTGGAAACAAACGGAAAGAAAGCCGCAAGAAGATCATGGCTTTCGCCAAGGGGTTCAAAGGGAAGCGAGGGACATCGCACCGCATGGCAAAGCAAGCGGTGATGAAGGCCCTTCGCAACAGCTACATCGATCGCCGCCGCAAGAAGCGGGATTTCCGGCGTCTGTGGATTACGCGCATCGGCGCGGCCGCGAAGACTCATGGAATCTCGTACTCAGAGTTCATGGGCGGCCTCGGACGCCGCGGTGTCGGCCTCAACCGAAAGATGCTTGCCGATATCGCCGTAAGGGACGATGCGACCTTCGCCACGCTGGTCGAACTGGCAAAAGAAGAAGCGGTCAAGCAATAGCTGTCTGAATCGGCGGGGTGGGACAAACAGAGTGTAGACGGGAGGGTACGGGTGACGACCAAGGACACAGCGCAGAAGTGTCGTGTAAAGATGTCGTGTCCTGTCTCTTGTAGCCTCCTTTCTTCCGTTGTCTCACCCTCTTGCTGCGTCGGGAGACGATCGAACACCACCGAATCCGGACTGTCGCGAGTGCGGATCCTGTTGTGCCAGTGGGGCACCAGGGGTCGTTCGCGCAATCTGTTCACTCGGGTGGCTCCTGCGTAGAGCATGCGCCGGAAATGTGAGACATGGAAGATTCCGGAAACCCCATCCGGCTGAGCGTAGAGGGGCTGTCCCTCATCGGCCGGCATGGCGTGTATGACGAGGAAAAGGCGCACGGCAACCAGTTCTGCATTGATGTCGTGATGACCCTCGATGCTGCATCGGCGGTCAAGAGCGACCTTCTTGAAGATACCATCGATGTTGCAGCGGTTGTTCGTGTAGTCCGCGACGTCAATCAGCAACGGCAGTTCAACCTCATCGAGTCATTTGCTGATGTCCTCGCGCAAGCGCTGTTGTCTCGGTTCCAGCGAATCGACAGCCTTCTCGTCCGGGTCAAGAAGATCGCCCCTCCGGATCTGGAAGGTGCGGCATGTGTCGTAGAGACGATGAAGACGCGAGCATAACGCCAATCGGCGTCTACCTCTCGCTTGGGTCAAACCTTGGCGATCGACACGCTGCGCTGCGACAAGGAGTGCATGCACTCTCCCTGTCGGGCGTTGCCATTCAGACTTGCTCTTCGTTCTATGAAACGGAGCCGGTCGGAATCGACGATCAACCTTGGTTCCTCAACTGCGTTGTCAAAGCACGGACCTCCCTGTCTCCCACCGCGTTACTGGCCGAGTGCAAGCGAATCGAAACCCGTACAGGAAGGGTTCCTTCGCCACGTTTCGGCCCGCGCATCCTGGATATCGATATCCTGTTGTACGATCGCCGTTGTATCGATCTGGAGGGATTGGTGATCCCGCATCCCCGCATGCTCGAGCGAGCGTTTGTGTTGACGCCCTTGCTGGAGATTGCGCCGGAGTGCACCGATCCCCGAACCGGGCAGCCTTATGCTGCCGCACTTGCCGGACTCGATGAGGGAAAGAAGGTGCGAAAATTGACACCAAGCGAATACTCATCTCCGTAGACGTGGACCAGGAGGGCGAGAAGCGAACACGCGTCGCCCTGATGGAAGATTCACGGCTCATGGAGATCCATTACGGTCATCCGTCACAGGACAAGATCGTGGGGAACATCTACAAGGGACGGGTCGCCGACGTGCTCCCGGGCCTCGGATCCGCGTTCGTCGACAGCGGCGAGAAGACCAACCTGTTCTTGTCGCAGAACGAGATCAACGACCGGATGCTGGTGGAGAAGGGGTTCAAACCGTGGCAAGGAAGCGTCGCGATCAACAAGATCCTTCGCTCTGGAGAGATGGTTCTTCTCCAGGTACGCCGAGCCGGAATCGGAACCAAGAATCCGCAAGGGACAACCAAGATTTCGATTCCTGGGCGTTTCTGGGTGTATCTGCCGACCGAGGACCGTCTCGGTGTATCGCGGCGCGTCGAGGGCGTACGCGAGCAACGCCGGATCCGGCGGATTGCACGGGAACTCAAGCGCCCGGGCGAAGGGATGATCGCGCGCACCGCGGCGCAGTGGGCGAGCCGGGAGGAGCTGGCGCACGACCACAAGCTCCTTGTCGAGACGTGGGAACAGATTGAGAAGTCCGCGGAGAAAACCACCCGCCCTCGCCTCTTGTACAAGGGCATGGGACTTGTGCAGACGATCCTCCGCGACCGACTTACGCCGGATACCAACGAGGTCATTGTGGATTCCCCGTTCTTCTTCGAGAAGATCCTGTCGTTCCTCGACTTCATGGGGATGTCCGAATACAAGGCGCGGATTCGCCTTCACCGTGGCGACAAGCCCTTGTTCGACAACAGCAACGTCGAGCAGCAGATCCGCGAGAGCCTGGAGCGGCGCGTCCCCCTCGCCGGTGGCGGATCACTCGTGATCGACGAGACCGAGGCGCTGATCGCCATCGATGTGAACACCGGAGGGGATGTCAAGCACCGGAGCCAGCAGGCGGCGATTCTCAACACGAACCTGGAAGCAGCCACGGAGATCGCCCGGCAGCTCCGGCTCCGCCAGATCAGTGGAATCATCGTGGTGGACTTCGTGGACATGGAAGACCCGAAGAACGTTCGTCAGCTCATTGAGAAGGTCAAAGAAGAACTCAAGGCAGACCGAGTGGCAGCGGACTTCGTGGACATGACCGCGCTCGGGCTGATTGAGATCACGCGGAAGCGCAAGGGTGAAAGCCTTGCCGACATGCTGGAGAACGCGCAGTTTGATGCATGAGGGCTGCTCGGGGCTTCGCCCCGAGCAGCTTAGGAGTTTCGCGATGAACACGAAACTCCGGAACGTGGACCGCTTCGCGCCGAGCGGCTTAGGAGTTTCGCGATGAACACGAAACTCCGGAACGTGGACCGCTTCGCCCCGAGCAGCCTCGCGCCGAGCAGCTTAGGAGCTTCGCGACAAACGCGAAACTCCAGAACGTGGGGCGCTTCGCGCCGAGCAGCCTCGCGCCGAGCAGCCTGCTTGCGAGTGTCTCCCATTCGGGCGATACTCGTGGTACAATAGTGCAACGAAGTCCGGGCGATTAGCTCAGCTGGGAGAGCGTTCGGGTCACATCCGAAAGGTCGCAGGTTCGAGCCCTGCATCGCCCAAAGCAAAGGGACCAGCCTGAAGCTGGTCCCTTTGCTTTGGCGATGTTCGTCTTGCTCGAACCTGCTTTGTAGGATTGGCGATTCTTGATCAATATGGGGAATCGCCTAGAGTTGCGTGACTTGGATCGTTCGCAACTCCTGGTGGGTGACGATTGGCGATTCTTGATCAATATGCGGAATCGCCTGGAGTTTTGGCGATTCTTGTCGGATACGGAGAATCGCCTGGAGTTGCGTGGCTTGGATCGCTCGCAACTCCTGCTGCATGACGACTTCCGACTCTACGCTTAGAGAAGACCGTTCTGACAATCTGCTTCGCTCGATATCCTTCGCAACGCCTTGTCGGTTCTCGTTGTGTGGGTGCCACGGCGATCGGTCGGGTATCCTCTGGCTCTCGGGCGATACGCAACCGACGCGTGCAGGCCGTGTGGCGAAGGGAGGATGCGTGAGAACCCTGATCACCGGTGCAACAGGATTCATCGGTAGCCACGTCGCACGTGCGGCACTGGCAGCCGGAGAAAAGGTCCGCGTGCTGATTCGCCGCGAGTCTTCTCGCACGAACATCGAAGGGCTTCCGGTCGAGGTCGCTACCGGCAATCTGACGGACCATCGGTCGCTCGAGAAGGCGATGCGCGGGTGCCGCCGCGTGTATCACGTTGCCGCGCTGTACTCCTTCTCGATCCGCGATCCGCAGCGGTTTCACGCAGTCAATGTCGAAGGAAGCCGCGCGGTGTTCGACGCGGCGGGTCAAGCGGGGGTGGAGCGGATCGTCTACACGAGCTCGGTGGCGGCCTTGGCGCATCCCGAAGCGGGGCGCGTGGTGACGGAGGCCACGCCGGTTGATCCGAGCCGGATCATCGGTGCGTACAAACAGAGCAAGTACCGCGCCGAACAGGTGGCGCTCGAATTCGCCGAACGGGGCGTGCCCGTGGTCATCGTCAACCCGTCGTTTCCAGTGGGGCCGTGGGATGGGAAGCCAACGCCAACCGGCCAGGTAATCGTCGACTTCCTCAACCGCAACATGCCAGCCTACGTTCGAACGGGGATGAATCTCGTGGATGTCGAGGACGTTGCGCAAGGTCACCTGTTGGCCGCAGAGCGTGGCGTAATCGGCGAACGCTACATCCTCGGCGGCAGGAATGTGACGATGAAGGAGCTCCTTGGCATGCTTTCAGAGATCACCGGACTGGCCGCGCCCCGGTTCTGTATCCCCCATGCTGTCGTTGCAGCGGCGGCTTACGCCAATGTGGCGTTGTGCCGCGTGACGGGTGGGGCTCCGCGAATGACGCCCGACACGGCGCGGATGGCCCGCGATCCGATGTACTACGACCCGGCCAAGGCGGTGGGCGAGCTGGGATTGCCGCAGAGCGACCCTCGGGAAGCACTTGCGAAGGCCGTGGCCTGGTATCTCGAGCGCGGATACGTCCAGCGAGGACCTTTGCGCCGCTAGCGCACGGGGTATCCGCTGTAGAGCAGATCGTCGCCTACTTCGCGTAACGACACACGCTCGAGGCGAACTGCATCGCTAATCTGTTGCGCGCCGGCTCCACCAACAGCCGGGATGGCGTCACGTCCACCGATGAGAAGCGGCGCCACGAACCACGTCACCTTGTCGACCAATCCGGCGGAAAGGAAAGTCGCCGCCGTTTCGCCGCCGCCTTCGATCAGCACAGAGTCGATCGACTCTTCGCCAAGGCGTTTGAGCAGCTTCGGAAGGATGAAATGCCCTTCGGTTGTGGGAATTCGCCAGACGCGCGCGCCCCGTTCGGTCAGTTGCTGCTCCTTGGCTGCGGAGAGTGCATCGGTCACGATGATCGGCGGAGGGTCGCTGGAGAGGATTCGCGCATGGATCGGAATCCGGCCGCTGGGATCCAAAACGATCGGCACCGGGTTTCTCCCGAAGACGTGCCGGACCGACAGGCGAGGATCATCGGCAATCACAGTGCCCACACCGACAAGGATCGACGAAAGCCGGCGGCGCATCCGATGGGCCTCGATCCGGGAGGCTTCGCACGAGATCCACTTCGCATCGCCCGCGCGGGTGGCGATCCGGCCGTCGAGGGACGTAGCCATCTTGAGTTGCACAAACGGCAGACGGCGGGTGATGTAATGAAGGAAGACCTCGTTCAACACGCGGCATTCTTCGGCCAACACGCCCTCGACCACATCGATGCCGGCAGCCCGCAACTGCTCGATGCCCCGGCCGGAGATCAATGGATTGGGATCGCGGACGCCGACGATGACGCGTGCAATCCCCGCGGCAATGATTCGATCGGTGCACGGGGGCGTCTTCCCATGGTGAGAGCACGGCTCGAGTGGCGTGATCAGTGTGGCGCCGCGCGCAGCGTCTCCGGCCTCGTTCAGCGCGAACACCTCGGCGTGCGGGCCACCGTAGCGGCGGTGGTAGCCGCGCCCGACAATGTAGCCGTCCTTCTCGATTACGACGCCGACCAGTGGATTCGGATTCACATCGCCCTCGCCGAGCCGTGCGAGCTCGAGGGCAAGCCTCATGTGACCGGCTTCGTTCATGACCCGGCTCCGAGGAGCGCCCGGATCGCGGCGGGCCGGTCGGATGCCCCAAAGACGGCAGACCCCGCGACAATGATCTCTGCGCCCGCCTCAATGACTTCGCCGACGTTCCCAGCGTGGATGCCGCCATCTACGGAGATCTCGATGCTGCGGCCCGCAATCCGACGATCGAGTTCCCGGATCCGCTCGAGCGCCTCGGGCAGAAAGGCCTGACCTCCGAATCCGGGTTCGACGCTCATGATCAGGACCAACGCCACATCATCCAGCACCGGGTCAAGGGCCTCGAGGGGCGTTCCGGGCCGGAGGCTCACCCCGACCTTGGCCCCCACCCGGCGGATCGCAGCGATGGTCTCGCGCGGATCATCGGGGCTCTCGATGTGAAAGGTGATGGAATCGCCGGAACGCACGGCAAATTGGGGCGCATACTCGGCCGGGTGGTCGATCATCAGGTGAATGTCGAACGGCTTGGTCAGTCTGGGGCGGAGCGCGTTGACCACCGGCGGTCCAAAGGTGAGGTTGGGCACGAAGTGCCCATCCATCACATCGAAGTGGAACATCGAAACCAGTGGCTCGACATCGCGCGCCTCTTCGTACAGGCGGGCGAAGTCGGCGGACAGGAGGGACGGAGAGAGCTTCATCGCCTGCGACCCGCGGACAGCAAGAGAAGCAATTGCAGAGCGGCCATCGCTGCCGCGGCAACATACGTGAGTGCCGCGGCGAAGAGCACTTCTTTGACGCCGCCAAGCTCCTCTTCTGTCACCAGACCGGTCTGCCGGAGCGATGCGATGGCGCGACGGCTGGCGTCGAACTCCACCGGCAGCGTCACCAGAGTGAAGAGAACCGCAGCGGAGAACAACAGGATCCCGGCGGTCAGCAGCGGCTGATAGCGAAAGATCAATCCGAGGAAGAACAACGGAAAGGCCAGTTGAGAACCGAAGTTGGCCGCGGGAACAATGAGCGTACGAAGCGCCAGAGGGCCAAATCCTCGCGCATGTTGGATCGCGTGACCGGCCTCGTGAGCGGCCACTCCAATGGCGGCAATCGATGTCGACTCGGGCGCGGACAGGCGCAGGACCTTGTTGCGGGGATCGTAGTGGTCTCCCAAGGCGCGCTGGGTGGATTCGATCGTTACATCGCTCGCCGTTTCCCTTTGAAGGATGGTACGAGCGGCATCGGCGGCCTTGACCTGCCGCGCCGAAGGAATCCGTGTGTAGCGGCCGTAGGTCGACCGGACCTTCCATTGCGCATAGACGGCCAATGCGATGGCCGGAAGAAGAATCAGAAAACTGGGTCCGAAGAGGAACGGCCCGAGGAACATGTCATTTCTCCTTTTCCATAGGGGCTTTACCAAGTATACGGCGGCCTATTGAGGCCAACAAGCCATCCGTCAGTGTCATCAGGAACACCGCAGCGGCGGCGGCACCGGCGGTGTCCGCCACGAAGTCGAGCCACGTCGCGGTACGGGAGGGTACGAACGCCTGATGGAGCTCGTCCGACCCCGCAAACAGGATCGTGAGACCCAATGAGAGCGTCATCCGCCGGCCGGTGGCAAGCCAGGCCAGGGTGAGGAACAGCGCGTACTCCAGGGCGTGGATCACCTTGTCGATCCCTACGACCCCGCGCAGCGGACCCGGCGCACCGATCGGAAGGCTCGACAGGACGAAGATCCCCGCCGCATACAGGATCAGAAGCACGATCCACAAGGTTTGCCGTCTTCTCATTCGTCTCATCCCCATAGGCGCGAAGAGGGCCTGTAAGCCGGATTCTGTCGAGGAGAGACATCTATCTGCGCAGCCTACCCGAAGGCTTGGACGGACCGCCCTCGAACGCCTTCCTATTTGGCCTTGCTCCGACCAGGGTTTACCGAGCCGGTCCGGTCGCCCGAACCGCTGGTGGTCTCTTACACCACCGTTTCACCCTTACCTGATCCCGCGCCGAAACGCGAGCCATCGGCGGTCTGCTCTCTGTTGCACTTTCCCGAGGTTCCCCCCGCTGAGATTTCCTCAGTGGTCTGTCCTGTGGAGTCCGGACTTTCCTCAAGCCGCTCTTGAACCAACGGCCCGCGTCTCTCGAGCCCTCTTCGTGCAGTTCTACTTGCCTTCGCGCGTGTAGCCGCATCTGCGGCACGAGTATACCCAACGACCGTGTCCTGGGCGGCCCACGGTCGAGCGGGTCTCGACGTGCAGCAGCCGCCCACACTGTGGACACATCCATCGATGAATCGTGGCCGTGCCGACGCCCACAACAAGCAGCGCCACAAGAACGATCCACACCGGTGACCAACCTCGGGCGTCGGCGGGCGCACCGCCGGCAGCCGGTAAGGGAAGCGCGGTGCCGCCGGCCACGCGGACAAGGCTGTCGAACAGACCGTTCATCGCCTCTTCGATGCGCCCGTAATCCACGAGTTCCGCATTCTCCTCCGCCATTCGTCTTGCCAGCTCCGGATAGCGGGCATCAACGGTTCGGCTGATGACCACCCGAATCGACCATTGCCCCCCGGTCTTCAGGAACACCGCCAGAACCGCCGGGCGGTGCGACAGTTCCCATGCAGAGAAGACGGCCTCTGCGTACTGCAGGGGCGTGGATAGGGGATTCTCCCAGCTGGCGAGGACGTAGATTTCAATCCCGTACTGCTCGGCTGCGTGATCGATACGAGCCGCGATCTCCTCGCGCCCGTGCCGGTCGAGCACCGCACCGTAGTCGGAGATCGCCCCGATCGATTCAGGGATTTGGGCGCGAACCGCAGAGCAAGAGAGGGCCCCCGCGATGAGCAGGGCGGCTACGAGACGAACAAGATACGCGAACAGTGTTCGCATGTGGTGATCCCCATGTTGCCCTTGGCGCGCTCCACCGTGTTTCCGCTCACACGGAGCTTGCAGCCTGTGCAGACGCCGTTCTGGATCTCAACCACAGGATTGGAAAACTTGGCGCAGAGGTTGCCGTATTGCTTCAGGAGGTACGATGGGATGGCCGAGGTGTGGTTCTCCCGCTGTTTGGTCAGATTCTCCAGGCGCGCTGTTGCGTTCTCGACCGCTTCATCCACTCCATGGATCTGCGCCTGGAGCTCTTGCAGACGCTTCTCCAGCGATGCGGCGGCTTGGGCAACCTTTCCCCTGGACTCTTCGATCGAATCCATCAGCGTGATCGCGGTATCCTCCAGCGTGCTCATTCGCTTCTTCTCGCTGGCAATCTTGAGACGGAGATCCTCCATCTCTTTGAAACTGATGATTCCCTCGTCCAGCCGCTTCTGGTAGTCGCGGATGTGCATGTCGAGTTCGTCGACCTCGAGGTTGCTCAACCGGCTGTCTCGCTCGAGCACGGCCAACTGCTCGCGCAACCGTTCGACCGACTGTTCTTCATCGGTCACCTTCTGAACCAGACGCGCCCGTTGCCCCTCCAACTCCTTGAGGTGCAGGGCAAGGTCGGCGAGCGACTCGTCTAGTTTCTGTAGTTCAAACAGTGGCCGAATCTCCTCAAGCACAGTTCCCCCGACACTTCGGTCAATTTGGAAGGACTATACGGAGCGAATCGGCCCAACGCAAGGTTCGATGACCGTGAGATAGGACGGAAACCCGCGAAGAATGGGTGTTGTGTCGCGGAGACAAATCTAGAACGGAAGGCTGAGCCCTTTGGTGAGCGGCCCGAGCTTCTCTTGCGCGATGTCCGTTGCCTTGCGCTGTGCTTCCTGCACCGCGGCGATGATGAGATCGACCAGCATCTCGATGTCGTTCGGGTCGACCACTTCGGGATCGATCGAGAGGTTGAGGAGCTCGCCGCGGCCGGTCACTGTCGCGCCCACGATCCCCCCACCCGATGTCGCCTCGATCTTCATCTCCGCAATCTCCGCCTGGGCCTTCTCCATATCCTCCTGGAGCTGCTTGGCCTGCTTCATCAGGTTCCCAAGGTTTCCCATACCCTTCACAATTCCTCCTTCACGATCTTCCCGTCGAACATGTCGCAGATGAGTCTTGCCTTCTCCAGCAGTTGCTTGCTCGGCAGCGGTTGCGGCGCGACGCCCTCGTCGAACCCAATCTCGACCCGGACCGTATCGCCGAAATAGCGGTGCACCGAGCCGGCCAGGTACTGCAGGTTGGCCTGAAGCTCAAGGCTCTTCTTGTGAAACGTATGCTCAGGATGGAATGAAATCGTCAACCGGTCGTCGGCGAGCGTCGGTCTAGCCTCTACGAGGAATGCGGCCAGGGCGATGCGATCACGCTCGATCTCCGCGAGCATCTCCTTCCACGTCTTGTCCAACTCGGACGATACCCCCGCGGCGTGGTGCGCGGTCACCGGCGCATCCGGTGCCGACGAATCGCCCTGTGCTGCAGGCACGGGCTCTTCAGTTGCGGACGGTTGCGGTGAAACGGCTTCCGCCTCATGTTCGGTCACGTCCTGCGCTTCATTCGTCTCTGGAGCCGTCTGAGCAGGCACCGCCTGTACCGTTTGCGCAACGGGCTGCTCCTTCGACACCGACAATGGCCCGGACGATTGCATCAGATCGAGAACGCCGATCTCGAGCCGCACCTGCCGATCCAGCGCTCTGAACAGGTCGGACTTCACGCGAAGGAGTCCTGTTGCAGCGGTCACATCGCGCGCCGTTGCCGGACCGCCGGCAGCGATCCGATCGCGCAGGGTTTGGATGACGTCGCTCAAGAACAGATCGAGGTCGCGGCCGCGGTCCACGAGGGATCCGATCATCGCAAGCACCTTCGATGCGTCGCGATCCTCGATGGCAGCGATGAACGCTTCGTGAACCTCCCGGCCGGCCAGCCCCAGCATGTCCAGCACGCCTTCGCCCGTGATCGTCCCTCCCTCGTAGCTCATCGCCTGTTCGAGCATCACGATGGCGTCGCGCATTCCGCCGTTTGCACGCACCGCGAGAATCCGCAGCGCTTCCTCCGTGGCTTCGGCGTTCTCGTCTGCAGCAATCTGGGCAAGGTGCGCGGCAATTCGCTCCACGCCGATCCGACGAAATTCGAACGCCTGGCAGCGTGACACGATCGTTCGGGGAAGCTTGTGCGGTTCGGTGGTGGCAAAGATGAACACCACGTGGGGAGGCGGCTCCTCGAGCGTCTTGAGCAGTGCGTTGAACGCCTCGTTGGTCAACATGTGCACTTCGTCGATGATGTAGACCTTCGTGCGAAGGTCGGTGGGAGAGAAATTGACCTCTTCGCGAAGCCTCCGGATGTGATCGATGCCGCGGTTTGACGCCCCGTCGATCTCGACGACGTCCAACGATCGGTTCTCGAGAATGGTCCGACAATTGGCACACTCGTTGCACGGCTCGCCCTCGACGGGTGAAAGACAGTTCAGCGCCCTTGTAAGAATCCGGGCGATGGAGGTCTTGCCGATGCCGCGTTCTCCAGCAAACAGGTACGCGTGGGCGACATCGCCTTTTGCAACGGCATTCTGGAGGGTTCGAATGACCTCGTCTTGGCCGATGACGTCCGCGAACCGTTGAGGACGCCAACGCCGATACAGTGACAGATGAGCGGTGCGCTCGTTCACAAGAGGTCCCCTTTCCACCTGGTCGGGGAGACTGGATTTGAACCAGCGGCTTCCTGCTCCCAAAGCAGGCGCGCTACCAGGCTGCGCCACTCCCCGTGATCTTGTGCGACATTATAGAGACCCGGTTCGGATCGTTCAATTTGCAGGCGGAGCCTGTTGATCCGAATCAGCGGCTCTCCGGGCGAAACCCGCAACGCGAGGCAGCGGTAGCTTGCGGAAGCGTGACTTCCGCAGGGCCACATCCAGGATGAACAGCGCCAGTGCGACGATGAGGAACACGGGGAACAGAGGCCTGGCTGCCACTGCCCTGACCTTCCGTACGGCCTCCTCGAGAGAGCCGTCGGGGAGGACCGCTCCGCCCGTCGCTTCAGCAATCCGTTCCAGCACGGCGTCGTTTCGCCCGATGGCCCCATACTCGGCCGCGTATGGAACCGAGAACGAATATTGAGCCGACCGGCCGCTCGTCCGGTCGAAGATGTTCAGGGCGTACCCGCCCTCCTCGGGAACCGGGAACCGCACACGGTACACGCCAGGCGCCACCTGTTTCAGTGTCAGGTCGGCTTCACCGGGAAGAAGCTTTGCATCCATCGACAGAAAGTCGGCGAACCCGCCGGACGAGGTCCGGGCATCGACAAGCAGGGTTGCCGTGGTGCGCTCCAGCAAGACAGACGGGAACAGCCCGGCGCTCGCGGGAATGACAGGCTCCGTGGTGGCGAGCAGCTCTTCGAACAGCGAGCCAAGCGGAGGCCACGCCAGCCACTCCGCCGACCATCTTCCGGCCAGATCGACGTTGAGTATCGTTACACTGCCCAACCCTGTTCTCCATGTCGCGGCGATAGGATCACCGTTTGCCTCGAGCAGCACCGAAGAGGGCGACCGAGGATACGTCAACACGTATCCGGACAGCGGCGGAACCGCGCCGTTGTCGATGCGAGACAGGAGAGGGCCCTCGACGGTCGCTTCACCCGTGACGAAGCGGCTTCGTCCGAGCCGCTGCGTGATCTGCATGGTCGCCTGCGGGAGGGAGAGAAAATCTACTACGTGATACAACTCACCGCGACCGACTTCTACCAGCGTGCCGAGAAGCTCGAGATTGGGAGTCTCGCCAAGGGCAATGGCGGACAGGGTGATGTCGTCATACTCGCCCAACTTGGCGAGGAGCCCGGGGTAATCGCTTTCCTTGTCGGCCGTCTTCCCGTCTGACACCACAAGGATGTGTTTGACACGGGCAACGGTTTCGATCAACTCGTCGATTGATGCGGACAGCGGCGCGTACATGCTCGTTCCACCGCCTGCTGCAAGCGCCTGCAATGAGCTGTAGACCGCCGTTGCGTCTCCGACGGGCCCCATGGGCAACAGCCAGTCGTAGTCGTCATCGAAGCCAACGAGGCCGACGAGCGTATCCGGCGGGAGCAGGAAGATGCTCGCCGCGGCCGCTTCCCGAAGGATGCGTATCTTGGCCTTGAGCCCCACAAGCTCGCCCATGCTGGAGGAGCGATCGAGTACATAAACTACCGCGAGCCCCGGATCGCGTTCCTTCTCTGGCGTGGTGAATGACACGGGAAGCAGCTCGTCGATCGGGCCCCCGCCGAAGCCGCGCACTTCTTTCTCGCCTTGAATGACGAGAAGGCCACCTCCGAGGTTCTCGACGAACTGCTCGATCGCCGTTGTGGCACTGGCGGTCAAGTCGGTCAGCGGCAAGCCGGCAAGGATCACCTGCTTGTACTTGGAGAGCGTGGTCAGTTGCGGAACTGACGTCTGGGTCGCGTATCGGATGCCTCCGGCATCGAGGAGCGCAGGAATGGCATCGCCCTGTGTCGGATCGATCAACAGGACCGACGGTGTATCCAACGTCTGGACAAGCACCGACCGTGCGTCGTTCTCCGGAAAGAGATCCTCGGGGCTCTTGACCACGGCCGTGTACTCGGAAAAGGCGTCCGCGTCGATTACGTCGCGGTATTCGTAGGCGCTGGATCCGCCGGAGAGGGTGATCTCGCCGTAGGAAAGGAGCTCGTCGTTGCGATACACCGCGAGGGAAGCCAGCGTGGGGCGTTGGGTCGTCACCCCGATGCGCAAGTCAAACGGCTGAGAGAGATGGACCTCATTCGGCGCATCGAGTGATCGCAGTACGGCATCGCTCGATGCCGTAACGCCGATCGGCAAGACCGAGACCGGCACACCGGCCATCTGCGCGGCAGTGATCCCGGCGATCGTTGTGTCCTGGAGCGCCCCGTCGCTGATCAACACCAGACGGTTCGCGCCGTTGGGCGGCATCATCGCCAGACCGAGATCGATCGCCTTGTCGAAGCGGGATCCGACATCGCCGCGATACTCCACCGGAAGGCCGGCAAACGGTTCACCGGTGGGCGTCAGGGCACGCGCATTCTCCGCGAACGTGACAACGCCGAACGCCCAATCCGGGTGCTCCGCGATAATCCCCCGGATCTGCTGATCGATCTCGATGTCGTCGACGGTGCGCCGTACACTGGCCGATCGATCGACCAGAAACACCGCCACGTCTTGCGCCTCCCGCATCGCGATCTCGGGTTCGGACAACGCGACGATCAACGCAGCGACCGAGATGAAACGAAGCACGAACTGGTTGCGGTGGCGCGGGAACAGGAACCAGAGAAGAAGACCGATGGCGGGAATGGCAATCAGGAACAGCGGCGAAGCGAAACGGATCATCGGACCCCCTTTTCCGTCAGTTCCGAACGGACGTAGACAATCGCCTCCGTCAACAGGAGAAGGAGCGCGGCGATCGCGAAGTATGGCCACAGACGCAGCAGCATCTCCTGGGTCTCCGTCCGCCCGGTCGCCTCGACGCCGTGGACCTCTTCCATGCCGGGACGGGCGGACTCGCCCGGGTCAATGTTGACCGCTACCGGAACTGTTTCATCACGCGTCTTGAGGACGTAGAAGCCGGGTTGGTCGGTCGGAATCGCGAGTTGACCCACCGAAAGGACGATCTCGTCTCCATTCGGGGTCTCGGCGGCCGCAACCGATCCATACTGCTGCGCGTCGATCAGCTGCCCCACCGTACGCCATTCGTGAACCAGAGGGCTCGGAAGCCGCTGCATGATCGCAATCAAGTTGCGAAGGAGCAGCGGGAAGTCGACGGTGATCGGGAAGTTGGTGGCGGTGAGATCGGTCGACAGCACAACGATCAACCGCTCGCCGGTGCTGGCATCGGTGACGAATGGAAGGTCATTCACTACCAAGAGCGGCTCCGCTGGAATGAAGAACTCCGTTGCCGGGAGTGTTTCGAGGTAGATGTCGGCCGGATCGATTCCCAGGAGGAGTGGGTGATCGACCTGTGCGGCCATCGCGAATCCGCCGGCCTGAGGGGCGGAAAGCCGGATCTGGCCGAGGATCTCGGTGTGGACCAACAGCAGGTTGCCTTCCGGAAGCGCTTCGATCGTCTCTCCAACCACGATGGTCAGATCCGCGGGCTCATCCTCCGGAACGAGCCGAAGAGGCAATACGCTCTCCAGTCCCGCAAGAAGGAAACGGTTGTCGTTTCCGATCCAATGCACACGCAGGCTCGACGGGCGGGCCAGGGCAAAGAAACGCTGATTGTCGAACGGGTAGTCATCGTCGCCGTCGAGGGCTGCAGTGAATCTCGTTCCGCGAGACGCTGGAAGGGGCACAACGTATTGCTCGCGGGACATCGGTCCGAGGAGGAACGAAAACGTGGATCCGGAGAACTCGTCCCGAATCGTCAGCTTCGGTTCGAGGTACGCGTCTGTCCCATTGGACAGTTCGACAAAGGCACTGGCCCCGGGGCCCTCGAGGTTCTCCCGGACGGTGAACGCCGTGATCCCCACGTTCTCACCCTGCTGAAACAACTCCACGTCGATCCCGGCGGGCAGATCGGCCGGAACGCTGTCTGTAAGCAGGACCACCCGGTCGTAGTCCTCCAGTCCGCCCACCGCGCTGAACAGGTCGATCAGACCGCTGGCATCCCCACCCGCACACCACAGTGGCTGCGATCCCTTCAGCGCGCGAACGATCTCGTCCTCATCATCGGTCGGCGCCACCAGCACTGCCGACTGGCTTGCGAACTGAATCAGGGCGATCTGCGATGAAGAGGAACCATCGAGGATCTCGATCGCCCGATCCACGGCGAGGTCGTAACGCGTCCGCCCGTTCTCGGCCACCGTGTGCATACTCGCGCTGGCATCAAGAACCAGGGCGATCCCGCGGAAGACCGTCTTCTCCTTCCGGAACATCGGTTGAACCATCGCCAGGACGAGGAGAGCCAGTACCGCCAATTGCAGGAATAGCAACGGATCCAGCCAGCGATGGAGCTTCAGCGAGCGCGGCTCCGGTGTCTCCGTAAGGCCCGCCCAGAGCGATAGCGCCGAAACAGGGCGTCTACGCGAGCGCGACCGCAGGAACGATAACAGGATCAATAGCGCCGCCGCAGCGAGGAAGTAGAACGAACGCGGGCTCAGAAACGTCATTGAAGGAAGCCTCCAGCGCGGAAATCCTCGTGGAACAGCCGCATCAGCGGCCGGTCGGTGGGCACGACGAAGTGACGAATCGAGCGATGTTGGAGCGCCTCGGACAGCGCCCTCTGGTGCTGGGCGAACCGCGCTTCGTACTCATCCAAGGTCTCACGGCCAACCGACAGTGTGATGTTGCGGCCGGTTTCGACATCCACGAACTGCGTTCGCCCGTTGGTCGTCGGGTGGATCTCCTCGGGATCGAGGACCTGGATCGCCACCACTTCGTCTCCACGGTGCAGCAGACGGTCGAGTCCCTGCTCGTAGCCAGGCGAGAAGAAGTCGCTGATGATGACGACGATTCCGCTCTCGTGGGTCTTGGCGAGGAATTCCAGCGTAGCCCGGTCAATCGATGTCTGGCCCTCCGGAATCACATCCGAGAGTTGGTTCAAGATTCGCCGCATCTGCGCCATCCCGTGACGCGGGGACGCAGGCGTGAGAATCCGGTCGGTGAATGGGTACAGGCCCACCCGATCGACGCTTCGCAGCCCGAGGTACGCCAGGGCTGCGCCAAGCTGCGCCGCATAGGCCGCCTTGCTCGGCTCTCCCAACGACATCGAGGTACTCAAGTCGACAATCAGATAGATGGGCAGGTCCGTCTCATGAACGAACGATTTCACCAACACCCGGTCCAGACGTCCGTAGACGTTCCAGTCGATGTAGCGGAAGTCGTCGCCGGGCGAATACGCGCGGTAGTCCGAGAATTCGAGGCTGACCCCGGAACGGCGCGAAGGATGCACGCCGGAAAGGCGTCCCTTCTGCCGCCCGCGCGTGATGAAACGCAGGTTGGCAAGCCGGCTCAGGAATCCATCGTCGATCAAGTGCGTCATTGGACGAGTTGGACCTTGCTCCACACATCATCGAGGAGGGATGGGATCGAGATGCCTTCCGCTTCGCCCCGGAAGTTGAGGATCAGGCGGTGCACCAAGGCGGAACGGAAGACGTTCTCGATGTCCGCAGGCCGCACGTGCGCCTCTCCTTCGAGCAGTGCGTGGGCCTTGGCAGCCAGGATCAGCGCGATCGCGCCGCGCGGGCTGGCGCCGTACTCCACGAACTGGCGAACCCGATCTGGCGCATTCTTGCTCTCCGGGTGGGTGGCGAGCACCAGTCGGCTGACGTACGTGCGCAGACTGTCCGCAATCGGAATGCCGCGAACCACGTCGCGTGCAAGGAGGATGTCATCGCGGGTAACCGCAGGCTCAGGCAGTTGAATCCCAATCCCCTCGGTGGTCCGTTCAACGATCTGAGACAGCTCGTCCAGGGAGGGGAAGTGCACCGTTGCCTTCAGCATGAAGCGGTCGAGCTGGGCCTCAGGCAGCGGGTAGGTGCCTTCCATCTCGATCGGGTTCTGGGTGGCGAGAACGATGTACGGCTCATCCAAGGTGTACGTGCTCTTGCCGACACTGACGGTCCGCTCTTCCATCGCCTCGAGCAGCGCCGACTGCGTCTTCGGCGTGGCACGGTTCACCTCATCGGCGAGAACCACGTTGGCGAATACAGGGCCGGCGGAGAACTCGAACTGACGCCGTCCGTCCGTCTCGGTGATGATGTCGGTTCCGATGATGTCGGCAGGCATCAGGTCGGGCGTGAACTGGATGCGTGAATACCGCAACCCAACGGCGCTGGCGAGCGTCCGCACAAGCAGCGTCTTCCCGAGTCCGGGAACACCCTCGAGAAGAACGTTGCCGCGGCAGAGAAAGGCGATCAATGCCGCGCGTATTACATCGGGTTGCCCCACAATGACTTGCCGAATGGCCGTCTGCAGGGATGATAGAGCGTTCGAAGCCCGCTCGAGCTGTGCTTCCGTGATCATGATCCTCCTTCGGTGATGCGGACGAAATACGCTCTGACAGCGTCGAGAACGTCGTCGGGAAGAGTGCGGGTGGAGAGGATGGATTCGGCCTGTTCGTAGCTGAGCGACCATCCGTCTTCCGGCACCTCATTCGATGTCATAGGGGGCTCGATCGGGACCCCCTTCGTCAGGTAGTACTTGAATTCTCCCTCCTCCCCCACCACGGAAGGGAGTGCGGCGCCAACCAGCACAAGTTCTCCTCCCGCCTGGGTGGTGGAGTCAAACATGGGGAAGGCGGTTCCCTGGTTGCCCGGTTCGCCGGGCGTCTCGTCCCCGCCATCGGACGTGCCACTCGCTGTCTCCAGCGTCGCGCCTGTTTCGTTTTCTCCGGCTGGCTCGCCGGTCATTTCATCGAAATCGAGCCGGAGTCCCTGTCGCTCTTCCTGCAAGCTCCTGTCGGTTAGGATGTCCGAGATCCGTCTCAGCGCATCCTCACGGGTCGCCGTCTGCAAGAGACTGTCCAAGGTCTCGGCAAGGGGTCCCGTGCCCGCGTCGCGGAAGGCCTCCAATGCGGCGATCTCCGCGGCGCTCAGCAGATCGTCCTCACCCGCGAGCCGTCCCTCGATCTGCCGGAGGACGTCTTCCAGTGATGTGTCCGCCTTCGCTCGGGTCGTCAGGCTCTCTGCACTCGTATCATCGATCAACGACGTGTCAGCCGCGTCATCCGGCCGGATCTCGGCCAGGATGTCGTTGAAGGCATACGGTTCCGCGGTGTCTTCATCCTCGTGCGTCTCCGCAACCTCCGGCGACATCGGCTCCGAATCGTCGACGATCGTCTCAGAAGGATCTGGAGATTCGTCGACCGCGCCTTCCACGATCGCGACGCCCTCCTCCGCAAGCGGCGGCCCGGCTGGATCGACGCGGGGAGGAATCGCTGCCACAGCAATGGCCGCAACCGTGAAGACCGCAGCCGTGACAATGACCATCAGTTCGCGCAGCCGGAACGGCAAGGCCTGGCGCACGTTGATCGAATCGGGCGGGAGTCCGGCTGCAACGCGTCGCGCGATGGGCTCCATGGACGGCTGCCAGCCGATCTCGTGAAGCGTGGTCAGACGCGCATCGAGATCCAGGGTCACATCCGCGCGCAATAGGACTCGAGCCACGTCGATGCTCCTCACGCTTCCGATCACGTAGCCCAGTGCAGCGAGCGTCAAGGGCGCGCATACGGCAATCTGCACGTCGTAAGGAATCGTGCGTGACAGGACGGCATGGATTCCGATCGAGACGAGAACAGCAGCCGCCGTGGCCCACCCGAAAAGGGCTCCCCACAGGATGGCCCGCACCCGCCTAGCCCGGCGTTCTAGCCGAGAGAACGTACTCTTGGTGTCATCCATCGGTGGTCCTCCTACACTGTTTCAAGACGAGCACGAGCGAGAGCACGCTCACCACGGCCGGCACAAGGTAGATGATCCATTGCTCCGCGGCTGTGCCCTCTTGGGAGAGGAGCCGCCACACAGCGGCCATCGGACTGGTCGTAGCAACAGCGCGGATGGCAGGCTGTTTCGCGACGAGGAAGAGCAACGGAACGCCTGCGTACAGCATCAGGAATCCGTATCGAACGGCCGTCGAGCTCCTGGCACGACGGGCGGCGTGTAGCTCGAACAGGATTCCCAGGAAGCCAAGCGACATACTGAAGAGCAACACGTACCCCACGCTCAAGAAGATCGCACCGGCACCGTCGGGGAACAGTACGCGTGAATACGAGATGAGGGGCAAGATCAGGAGCTGTCCGAAGCCGATGCGGACAAGCACGAGTCCGAGCGCCCGCGTTTGCAGCAATTGATCGCTGGGTACGACGCTCGCACCGCGGTTGAGCGCGATGGCAGCGCTGAGGAATGCATACGTCAAGAAGAACGGAACGGGAAACGGCTGCCACGGCTGCGAGATCAGTTCGCTCAAGCGCGATGCCCACGGCATCGAGAACATCAGCACCAGCGTGCACACGATGATCAGCATCACGTACACCGTGGCACCATGGTCAGCAAGGAGTGTCTTGTGCAACCTCATGAAGCAGCTCCTTCAACGAATCGCATGGTCACGTGCCTCACTTTTCGATGCGTTTCCTCGCTGTCGTCCACCGCCACCTCTTCATCATGCAAGATCAGGAGCCACAGTCCTCCGGACTTCAACGGCAGCCAATCCTGAATCGTACGCAGCATCCCACTCAAGGCCAACAGCGGCGGCGTCGGTTCCAGCGAATAGGTGAATGTCCCCGGACGCAGCGCATCGAGCCGGTACACCTCTTCGCCCACGAACGCGTACGCCTCCGGGATCTCCTCACGGGTCATGTTGGCGACCTCCACGCGAGAACCATCGAGAGACGCGCGGATGTCCAGCCGCTCCTTCCCATTCACCCGAACATCGCGGCGCTCATCCTGCTGCAGTGTAAACCGTGATGCGCCGATCTCACTTTCCGATGAGAACATCACGCCCCGAACCGTCGGAACCGCAGACGGCAACGGGTATGAACCATCCGGATGCTCGATGGTGACGTCGATCGGGGCTGTGGAATACAAGGTATGCCAAGCTATATTCGTTCCGAATGATGATAGAACTTGAACGGACGTCCGAACGTCATATAGCGCGATAAAGGTCTTGTGCTGGTTTGCATAGAAACCAGACCAAACCGCGGCACCGAGCGCAAACGCCATCAGCGAAACCGGAATCAAAGAGGATTTCCGCCGCGGCCCGAACCGCGCGAAGATGAGCAGTCCGACCAACAGTGCTGCCCCTAGCAGCGGGGTCACCAGGTAACTCGGCCGCGGGACCACCGTAGAACGCAAGGCTTCGAATGTCATTCGCTCGACGGCAGGCACGCGAGCCGCGCTCGGAACAGCATCGTGAATGGCCAGTACTTCCTCATCGGTCAGATCCTGCATCCGCAGACTGACCACCGCAATGGAACCGGCTCCGAGGTCCCGCTGCCAGCACAGCGTATCCTCGCTGCGCGTCGCAATTACCCTTGCTCGCTCCTTGGGGGTTCCTTCGAGGATGTACGTTCCGTCCGCCAGTTGGCGAAGCCGGGGCTCGCGCACCGGCATCAGTTCGCGCAGCACGGGCGAGTCGATCATCGGGAAGTCGGCGCCGCTGAAGAGGACCAGCGACCCACCCGACACGACCCAATCCCCCAGCGCCTCGATCTTGGTTGCCGAGATCACCGGCTCGACCAGCCAAACACTGTCGGCGGTGTCGTAGGCCCACCAATCCGCAGGCAGCTCTGAGGCATCTATGATCGCTTCGGTCTGCTCGATGTGCAGCGCCTCGCCGACGATGACCGGAAAGGTCCAATCCCGGATGTTGAGGCGAAGGCTCTCCACCCGTTCTGCGAGGACGGCCCCATGCTGATCCTCCAGGATCACGCGGATCGGATTGAGGGGTTCCATTACAGGCAGGGTCGCTTCGATGATCCCGTTGCCCAACGTCCCTTCCGCCACGATATGCGTGACCTGATGTTGCCGCGCACCGGGCAAACCGCGCGTCTGCTCGACGATCAGCCGCCCCTGGATGGAATCACCAAGCCCGGCAATCTCGATCTGAAATGGGGCATAGCGAAGCCGGAGAACCTGCTCGTCGAACCCGACGCGCAGCGCAACCTCTGGACTAGCAAAGACTGCTGGTACAAGAGAAAAGAGGAGAATCCCGAAGACACTCCATGCGCGCGCCCTCACCCTACCCTTGCACATATTCTATACCTCTCCTGGCAAAACACCTTCGGATATTGCGAACTGTGAGAGAGGGTGGACCGATTATCCTGTCCCGCGGGCCCCTTTTCAATGCGACCGACCGGCGAGGGGGAGACCCTATTGCGGCAGATTCTCTACCGCGACAACGGCGTCTTCGCTCAGAACGTCCGCGTAGATCTGCGTTGTCTGGATCGAGTGATGCCCCAGCTGCTTCTGCACCAGGCGAAGGTTGAAGTTCGATGCCCGATACAGAAGAGAGGCATAGGTATGGCGGCACGAATGGATCGAGAACCGCGCCGGGATGCCGACGGCATCCGCATGCTTCCGGAAGATTCGATACACGGCGGTTCGCGTGAGCGGACCCCCGCGCGACGACACGAACAACGGGGCTCGATTGGAGGTAGACTCCTCGTGCTCTCCCTTCCAGGCGATGAAGCAGGTCAGGTGCTCGGCAAGCGCGCTTCCAATCCGGACACCGCGCTTCTTGTGCCCCTTTCCGTCGCGAACGATCAGCGACGCGTGCCCTGTATCGAGAATCAGATCACGGAGCTTCAGCGAACAGATCTCTGAGACACGAAGGCCTGTGTCGAGAGCCACGTGAAGAATCGCCCAGTCACGCACCGGATGCTCGCGGTTGTCGCCTGTCCCGTTCTCGGCACGGCCACGACAATATCCTTTGAGTGCTTCAACGTGCTGCGGCGACATGAAGTCTTCGTGGGTAATCTCGAGCGCCATCCGGTTCCTCCACGGGTCTTGTGCCGTGAACGATAGCCGGACGGCGTCTCATTCAGCCGGACAACTGTCGCAACAAAAGGGTACTTTTGTTGCGAGAGATTGCGGCGCGCGCGCTAAGTGCCTTATGTTGGGGCTTTGCGAGACCGCCAGTACAACGTCTGGTTCGCCCCCCGATCCCACCCTCGCCCACCGATGCCCTGTACAGACACCCTCAGGACGGATCAGGCGATTTAAGGGGCCTCTCATTCGATCCCTTCCCAACGCCGTGTTCCTTGCGTCTTTCCGCGCCATCCCGCCCTTGAGCGCGGTTCGGCGCCCATCCGCGACTGGAAACCGGCCCCGCAGCGCCACCGGCGGGCGGTCAGTGGATCGAGTATCGCTCGACAATCTTCTCCTCGCTGCCCGAGATCTCGGCCACCACTTCGACATACGGCGCGAGGGTCGAGTTCTTCAGTTTCTCCGCCAGCAGGTTGTCGAGCTGGAAGATCCCCGCGGAGTTGCTCATCTCGATCGAGATCTTGATCGGCCGTTTCTCTCCCGCACCGAGCAACACCTTCTGGATCGCCATGGCGGAGACCGAGTGGATCGTCGGCTCTCCGGTCGAGAACGGAATCCGGGCGCGCCCGGATTCCATGTCGAGCGCATCCGCCACCTTCACCACGCCGGCCTCGATCGTGAGCGGCTCGATGCTTCGCTGATGGGTATGGATGGCGTGCAGGGTTTCTCCTTTGATGATCGTCGCCGTACGCACATCGTAGAGGTCCCTCAAGAACCCGTCCGCCAGCGGGGCCGCCAGGATGAGGGACAGGGTCTCGTGGTTTCGGCGATGGATGACGTGCCCCACATCGTGCAACACGCTGGCGAGCACCACGATCACTTCCGCATCGTCGTTGGTCAGGCCATGATCCTTTACAACACTCGGCTCAATGCCTGCAGCGATCAGCAAGCGGAGCAGCTTCAACCCGATGTTGGTCATGATCTTGATGTGCACCGGCCCGTGATCGTTGATGTTCATCCGGTCGATTGCCGTGATGTTTGAGCCGCCCCACAAGGCTTCCAGCTCTACGGACTCATCGATCCGCCGCACGAGCTCCTTGAGGGTCTTGTTCCCATGAATGGGGACGTTAATCGCCATCGATTTCCTCCTTGAGTGCCTCCCACCAGCGAGCGGCCGGCGCGGTCGAGGCCTCGCCTGAACGAAGTTGGGTCTCCAGATAGGCGACCCGTTGCCGAAGAAATGCGATCTCCTCGCGCAACGCGGCAACGAGCGACCCGCTTTCGCTTGGACTTGCTCGGTTTAATGTCATTGCAGATGAAACCGATTGAGCGCGACTGCTATTTTTACAGTCGTTTGCGCGCATAACGGCACTCGCCTCAGCCATGGTTAGCCCACTATCATACAGCTCTTGCAGCCGGCGCAGAATCTCGACCCCTTCGTCGCTGATGAGAATCTGATTGTTGGGGCCGCGGCGCAGGTGCGGCTGAAGAACGTCCTTGATCGACTCGATCCGATTGCGAACCTGGTTGGTTGTCGAGAGTCCCAGTGCTGTTCGAAGACTGCTGATTGTATGCATTCCAAAGAGCTACGATACGCAAAGCCGCAGCTTCCGACAAGCACATTGTGAGCGATGCATCGTTCGGATAGCCTTGAACACATGGCGATTGAGAAACTCACGGATGATCTGGCTCGAAAGATCGCTGCAGGTGAAGTGATCGAGCGTCCCGCCTCTGTGGTGAAGGAACTCGTTGAGAACGCAATCGATGCAAAAAGTGAGCGTATCGATGTCGAGCTCGCCGAGGGCGGCAAGACCGGTATCGTCGTCCGCGACGATGGCTTGGGGATGGATCCGTCCGACCTCGACCTGTGCGTTGCGCGGCACGCGACCAGCAAGATTCATCACGAAGCGGATCTCGATGCCATCCACACCCTCGGTTTTCGAGGAGAGGCCCTGGCCAGCATCGCCGCGGTCTCGAAGATGCGCATCGTGTCCCGGGCAGAGCCCGAGGAAGCACACCGGCTGGAGGTCGAGGCGGGCGTTGCGCAACCGGTTCGGATCGACAGCCGCGCGACCGGCACAACGGTCGAAGTGAGGGATCTCTTTTTCAATCTGCCGGCCCGGGCCCGGTTCCTTGGTACGTCCCGTACCGAGCTTCTGCACTCGAGCCGCGCGGTTCAACGATACGCCTTGGTGGAGGAAGGGATCGGCTGGACGCTGCGGCACGGCGACCGCGAGATCTTCTCCGCCCCGCGCTGTGGGTCCCTACTGGATCGCATCGGACAGATCTACAGCGTGGAGGTGGCCCACGCGATGCTCTCGGTGGAGGGGCGACTCGGCGACATACGAATCCGCGGATACGTCAGCCGCCCGGACATGCGGCGGGGAAGCCGCAAGGATCAGCTGTTCGTGGTCAATGGCCGGGCCGTTGCCGATCGCGGCTTGTCGTACGTTCTCGCCAGCGCCTTCCGAGGAATCCTTCGCCCCGGGAGCTACCCGATGGCCGTACTCCACATCGATCTTCCTCCCGAGCAGGTCGATGTCAACGTGCATCCACGCAAAGAGGAGGTCCGCTTCGGCCAGCCGCGCCAGGTTCAAGACGCGCTGTCTGCCGCACTGCTTCAGGCGCTATCCAAGCGGGCTGCCGTCGCGCCGCTGCCCGCGCGCGATCCAGGTTCCACAGCCGCCCGCCCGGCCCCTTCGGGAGTGACTCGCGGCAGCACGACGTCCTACGGTTCTGCGCTTCCGTTCAATCTGCAGACCGCGATGACGGCCTCCCAGGCCGAAAAGGAAGCGGAAAAAGTGAGAGGTCGCGACGACCTCCGCGTGATCGGGCAACTTCAATCCACGTATCTGCTGGTTGAGACGGCTGAGGGGCTCGACATCATCGACCAACACATCGCGCACGAGCGGGTGCTGTACGAACGGCTTCAGAAGCAACTCGGAAGCGAGGGGATCTCCCGGCAGATGTTCCTCCTCCCGGCGCGGGTCGAGGTTCCGTTCGAGACCGCCGCGGTCCTATCGCAGCACCTCGCGCTTCTCGAAGAGGTCGGCGTGGTTCTCGAGGCGTTCGGCGGCGGGACCTTCCTGCTACGCGAGTACCCGAGAATGCTGGCCGAGGAACAAACCCGAAGGGGTTTCCAGGAACTCATCGAGGCCCTGGCGGATGCCCTACGCGAGGGTGCGGATGTCAAGACGGCGCTGTTCGACCGGGTCCTGCGTGAGCTGTCCTGCGCCGGCGCCATCAAGGCCGGCGACCGCATCCCGCTGGCGGAGGCACAGGCATTGGTCGAGCAGTTGCTCACCCTCGACAACCCGAACTTTTGTCCGCACGGCCGGCCGATCATCCGCAGTCTCTCCCGCGAGGAACTGGATCGGCAGTTCAAGCGGACCTAGCCGGCCTACGACGTGATCACGCGGATCGCCTGGGGCAGGACCTCGGCGGCAAAGCCGTTCCTCGGCAATCGATACGGCTCTCCATCGATGTGCGCGACCAGCTTGCTCGAAGAGGTGATCTCCGCCCGCGTGGTCTGCTGATACCGAACCCGGGACAGCCCGAGGTGCTTCCCGGCACGCGCCTGCGGGAGCCGGATCAGACGCTCCAGCTTCGGGAAGTCCCCGATTGCGGCGATGTCGATCAAACCGTCGGTCATCGTGGCACGGGGTGCAAGCTTGAATCCGCCCCCGCAATAGGGGGCGTTGGCGATGCCCAACGACACGCAATCGAGCGAGAAGGAGCCCTCTTCTGTTGTGATCTCCACGGGAAAGGCGGGAAAGCGGAGCGCCTCCTTGATCGCGGCGAACAGGTAGGCCGTGGCGTGACGCCGCTCCTTCTGAAGCACCGTCTGGGCGACCTTCGCATCGAGACCGACACCCAATCCATTGACGAAGCACCGATCCTCCGCGACGCGTCCGATGTCGATCGTTCGCTCCTTGCCGTGGATCAGTGTATCGAGCGCCCCCACCGGGTCATCCGGGATTCCCAACGAGCGAATGAAATCGTTTCCGGTTCCCGCCGGGATGACGGCCAGTACAGCATCCGAACCGTACATGCCGTTGACGACCTCATTTACGGTTCCGTCTCCACCCATGGCAACCAGATGTGTGAAGCCCGCTTCGATGCCCATCTTGGCGACATCGACCGCTTCCATCGGTTCGTTGGTATAGTGCAAATCGTAGTCGATCTTCCTACGATCCAGCTCCTGACGGATCTTCGGGAACAACTGTTTGCATCTTCCGCGACCGGCAATCAGGTTGACAATCAGAAAGTACTTGCGCGCGTCCATTACCCATGCTACGAGCGCAATCCCCATGATGTCAAGACACACCATGGCAACGACCGGCAACGCCCCCGCCTGGGCAGGCGATCAGATTCGTTCCCTGCCGTGCACAATCAGCACCCTTCCCTCCAGCGTCTCGATCCGAATCGGCAATCGCGCCACCTGGTTGGAGACCCCGCGAGAGGAGCCGCGAAACAGACGCTCGCCGTGCAACGGATACTTGAGCCCGCAGGTCCGTACCACGGCCGAGGACGTCAATGGGAGAATCGACACCCGATCGCCGACACAAGCATCCGGGATCGCTTCCGCATCGCGCGCCATCCATGCATCCTCCCATTCACTGATCAACGAGACGTGTATGTCGCGCGTCGTGGCCGCTTCGAGCAGCTGCACCGCAGCCAGGGCATGGTCCAGCCGCCCTCCCAACGCCCCGAACAGCAGCACCCGGCTCGCACCCCGCTCGGCGGCGCGATCCAGTGCCAGCTCGAGATCCGTCTTGTCCTTCTCCACCGGATACTGAAGCACCGAGACATCCGCAGACGCCAGGGTCTCGCGCGCCACCGCGGAGAGGGAATCGAGATCGCCGATGACCTCATCGACACGAAGCCCGGTGGCACGAGCCTTGGTCCACGCGCCGTCGGTGGCAAGGATCCACGAGCACGCTGCAGCCAGCCGTTCGACGCGTTGCGTCGCCCCCCACGTTCCGTTTGCCAAAATCAGTATGGTTTCACCCATTCGTGACCACCTTGCCGAGAACGTGACGGAACAGCCCATGTGTCTGGAGCCGCCTTGCTACCGGCCGATTGATGATATCCATCCGCCTCAGACGGCAACAAGCGCCCCGCGATTCGCGAGGCGCCTGCTGTTGCCGGAATCCTCTCTTGGTGCTAGAGCGACGGCGTGAAATCGGTGTTCTCGTCGAACCCGGCCACGGTGTGGGCAATCAGCCGCGCGCAGTTCTCGACGTCATCGATGTGAACGATCTCGCTTGGCGAGTGCATGTAGCGGTTCGGAACGCCGATTACCGCGGTGGCAATTCCGGCGCGAACCATCTGCATGGTGTTCGCATCGGTTCCGGTCCCGCGTGGGAAACCGTGGACCTGATACGGAATGTCGTTCGCAACGCTTGCCGCCGTCAAGTGCTTGAACAGCTTGGGATTGACGTTGGCGCCGCGGGTGATGATCGGTCCGCCCCCGAGTGCAGCACATCCGATCTTCTTCTTGGCGCCTTCCATCGCCGGGGTGTCCGTGGTGTGGCTCACATCCACAGCGATGCCCACCGTCGGATCGATTCCGAATGCACCGGTCTTTGCACCGCGAGCACCGATCTCCTCCTGTACCGTGGCCACCGCGTACACCGCAGCCTTCGGCTGCATCTTCGCCAGAAGCCGCGCGGCCTCCAACACAACGAAGGCGCCGATCCGGTCGTCGAACCCGCGGGCGGTGTAGAGGCCGTTGCGCATCTCCTCGAAGCCATAGTCGAGAACACACGGGTCGCCGATGGACACAAGCGTCTCGGCTTCCTCTTTGTCCTTTGCGCCAATATCGATCCACAGATCGTCCATCTTGACGACCTTCTTGCGCTCATCGGGCTCCATCAGATGGATGGCCTTCCGGCCGATTGCGCCAAGGATGACGCCTTGGTCCGTCTTGATGCGAACGCGTTGCCCTGGGAGGATCTGGGTGTCCCAACCCCCGATTCCTGTGATGTAGAGGTATCCGTTGTCGTCAATGTGGGTCACCATCAGGCCGATCTCGTCGGCGTGTCCCGCGAGCATCACGCGGGGGCTCCCTCCCTCATTGACTACAGCGAAGCTGTTGCCATGAAGATCGACCCACGTTCGATCCGCGAATTCATCGGCTTCTGCTCGCCATACGGCGGAGGCCTCTTCCTCGAATCCTGTTGGACAGATCGTCCCCATGAACTTCTTGAGAAAAGCGAGGCGTTGCTGTTCCATTGATCCTCCTCTCGTTTCTGAAGTCCAAGTTTACGACTTGCCGCAGGTCCCGTCCACGAGCGGATTGCCCGTCCTGTTGAATATCAAATTCCTTCTTCGATATACTGTGGCCTATGAAGGACATCGGGCAGCATCTGCGTGCCGTCCGCGTTCAACGCGGTTGGACGTTGGAGACACTCGCCGAGCACAGCGGGCTCTCGTCCGGATTTCTTTCGCAGGTCGAACGGGGGCTGTCCACCCTGTCGATTGTGTCGCTCTCCGCGATCTGCCATGCACTGGACATCCCGGTTCAGCAAGTCTTCTCATCCAGCGGCCCGCTCGATCGCGCCCCAAAGGTGCGCAAGGCCTCCGAGCAGCTCCATCTCCGCATTGGTGCCTCGCCGGTTGCCTACCGTTACCTCACCGGCCAGCTTCCGAGCGCGCCGATTCAGGAACTCCTGATCGCGGAGTTTCCCCGCGGGATGCCGCAACAGGAGTCGTCCCACGAGGGCCAGGAGCTTGGCTACGTCTTGGAGGGAAGCCTGGTCCTCCGCATCCGCGACGAGACGCATCACCTGTCCGCGGGCGACAGCTATCACATCGACGCCTCCGAACCGCACACGTACCTCCCCTCCGGGGACACGGGCGCCAAGGTCCTGATGGCGGTGACGCAGCGTTTTATTGATCTTCCCGCGCCACCGGCAGCCGATACACCCAACGGCCGCGCCGCGCCCTCGAATTATCCAAAGGAGCCGGATTCAACATGAAACGCATCGAGAACCATCCCATCGTTCGTCGGAAGCCCGGAACCCCGTTCACGTTCACGTACGCGGGCCACGAGGTCTCGGCTCTGCCGGGCGAAATGATTGCGTCGGCGCTGTTCGCCCATGGGATTCGCATCTTCGGACACCACCACAAGGACGGCGCACCGCAAGGCCTCTTCTGCGCCAACGGCCAGTGCGCCCAATGCCTGGTACTGGCCGACCGCAAGCCGGTCAAATCGTGCATGACCCCGGCGGTCCCGGGGATGCACGTGGAGCCGATCGAGGGCCACCCGGAGCTTCCTCCGGTTGCCGAGGCGGTCTCCACCCAAGGAATCGAGACGGTCAAGCACGATGTGCTAATCCTCGGAGGAGGGCCGGCCGGCCTGTCAGCCGCCATCGAGCTGGGGAACCGCGGGATCGATGTGCTGTTGATCGACGACAAAGACCGGCTTGGCGGCAAGCTCGTCCTGCAAACGCACCGCTTCTTTGGTTCGATCAACGCCGTGTACGCAGGAACCCGCGGGATCGATATCGGTGCACGCCTCGAACACGAGGTTCGCGGACTGCCGTCGGTCGAGGTTTGGCTGCAATCCACGGCACTTTCCGTATTCAGCGACCAGCGGGTGGGCGTGCTCCGCGAAGACCGCTACCTGTTGGTTGAGCCCAAGATCCTTCTTGTGGCCACCGGGGCTCGGGAGAAGTCCCTCGTGTTCCGCGGCAACACCCTGCCCGGCGTCTACGGCGCCGGCGCATTCCAGACGTTGGTCAATCGCGATCTCATTCGTGCCGCGGACCGGCTGTTCATCGTCGGCGGGGGCAATGTGGGGTTGATCGCCGGCTACCACGCGCTGCAGGCCGGAATCGATGTGGTGGGACTCGTGGAAGCGCTGCCGGAATGCGGCGGGTACAAGGTCCACAGGGACAAGCTTGTCCGCATGGGCGTTCCGATCTACACGTCCCACACCGTCCTCTCTGCCAACGGCTCCGATGGCGTCGAGTCGGTCACGATTGCGGAAGTGGACGGCCAATTCCGTCCGATCGAAGGCACGGAGAAGTCGTTTGCATGCGATACGGTCCTCGTCGCGGTAGGCCTGGATCCCGTCGATGAGTTCGTCGATGCGGCCCGCGAATACGACCTCCCGGTGGTCTCCGCCGGCGATGCCGACGAGATCGCGGAAGCCTCCGCGGCGATCTTCTCCGGAAAGATCAAGGGCCTCGAGATCGCGCGGCGGCTCGGCGCAACCTCGGAGGAGATCCCCGAGGCATGGGCGGCGACCGGCGAGATTCTCAAGTCCAAGCCCGGCCAGGCCGTCGACCGCACGGCCATCGACACCTACCTTACGAACAACCCAACGGCCGCCCACGAGGCGTCCGGCGAGGCGGCACTCGGCGTCTATCCGGTATTCCATTGCTCCCAGGAGATTCCGTGCAACCCATGCACCTCGGTCTGCCCGCAGGGGCTGATCCGGATCGACGAAGCTGACATCCGAGGGATCCCCGAGTTCCTGGGCGGCAAGATCGAAAAGGCGTGCATCGGATGCGAAAAGTGCGTAGTGGTCTGTCCCGGCCTGGCGATCACCCTGGTGGACGCCCGCAAGGATCCCGAACAGCCGATCGTCACGATTCCGTTCGAGTTCGGTGACGCCCGAATCGCTGCCGGCGATGAAGTCACCGTCCTCGACACCATAGGTCATGTCTTGGGCGAAGTCCCCGTGGTCGATGTCCGCGCGTTCCCGCACAACGACCGGACCGTCTTGCTCAAGGTTCAAGCTCCCGCCGCCATCGCCCGCGACATCGCCGGCGTCCGGGTTCAAGAGCCGTGGATCGGCGAGCCACTGCCCGAAGCGCTCGAACACCTGGATGATGACACCATCGTCTGCCGTTGCGAGCGGGTTTCGGCAGGAGAGATCCGTGCCTGCATCCGCGCGGGGTATCGCGACATGAACGAGATCAAGGCCGTGACCCGAGCGGGCATGGGCGCCTGCGGAGGGAAGACATGCGAGGCGTTGATCATGCGGCTCTTCCGTGAGGAGGGCATTGCCGTCGATGACGTCGAGCCCAATGTCCGGCGGCCATTGTTTGTGGAGGTTCCGTTGGGCGTATTCGCCGGAGTCCAACCGGAAGGCACACCGCCCGAAGGGCATACCCGTGAGTCCGAGGAGGCGAACTAGATTGGCATACGCACGGCACAACTACGACGCAATCATCATCGGAGCCGGCAGTGTCGGCATTCCCGCTGCGTGGGCCTTGGCCAAGAGTGGTCTGGAGGTCCTGGTAATCGACCGGTTCGCCAGTCCGGGACAGGGCTCGAACAAGGCCGCGATCGGCGGCATCCGCGCAACGCACTCCGACCCCGCCAAGATCCGCCTTGGATTCCGATCGCTGGAGATCGCCTCCACCTGGCAGGAGACCTACGGCGATTCCATCGAATGGTTGACCGGCGGCTATTCTTTCGTCGCCTACACGCCGCGGGAAGAACGGATCCTCAAGGATCTCCTGGTTGTGCAGAAGGCGCACGGCCTGTCAATCGATTGGCACGATGCACCCAGCCTCCTCGAGCGGATTCCCGCCCTGCGTCATGAGGGCCTGATCGGAGGCACGCTCTCGCCCGAGGACGGCCACTGCTCGCCGATGCTGCTTGCGCACGGGCTCTACCAACAGGCACGGGCCGCCGGCGCACAGTTCGCGTTCCACGAGACCGTGACATCGATCGAAGCGACCGAAGGCCGAATCCGGTCGGTGACAACCGACAAGGAAACGTACCAGACGCCAGTGGTCATCAATGCCGCCGGGGCTTGGGCAAAAGAGATCGGCAAGCTCGTCGGTCTCGATCATCCGGTGCGCCCTGACTCCCACGAAGGTGGAATCACCGAGCCGGTCAATCACTTCCTCGATCCGATGGTCGTGGACATCGCACCGGCGCCAGGGTCGGCGAACTACTACTTCTACCAGCACGCCACCGGCCAGGTCGTGTTCTGCATCACGCCCAGCCCGAACATCTGGGGGTTCGACCGCCGCGAGACCAGCGCGTTCCTTCCGATGGTTGCTCAGCGGATGGTGAAGCTGATGCCGCGGTTGGCCAATCTCCGCGTTCGGCGAACATGGCGCGGCCTGTATCCGATGACGCCGGACGGTTCGCCGATCGTCGGTTGGTCGGAAGACGTCGAGGGATATCTCATGGCGATCGGCCTGTGCGGTCAGGGCTTCATGCTCGGGCCCGGATTGGGCGAGCTGCTCGCGCGGATGGTCCAAGACGCCGCGACCGCCGAAGACGGTGAAATCCTGGAAATCCTCTCACCGACCCGTGTCTTCGAGGGCCACGAGGCGCTGAAGTAGCGACCGGCGCTGCTGGCGAGGACCGCATCCGAGAGCGGATTGACTCAACCTTGCGCTATACTCACCCCGGAGCGGCGGGGCACCGCCGCCCGAAGGGAGCGCTATGCACATCACGTTCTGTGGGGCCGCAAAGACCGTCACCGGATCGTGCCACCTGATTGAGACGGCCGGATTGAGGATCCTGCTCGATTGCGGGCTGTTCCAGGGAGGGCGAGAACTCGCGGAACGGAATCGGAGTGGCTTTCCGTTCGATCCGCGCCAGATCGACTACGTGCTATTGTCGCACGCGCACCTCGACCACGCAGGGATGCTCCCCAAGCTCGTTCGTGACGGGTTCTCGGGGAAGATCGTCTGTACCCCACCGACGGCCGACATCGCCAAGCTGATGCTCGCCGATTCCGCAAGCCTGCAGGTGGAAGACGCAGCGTACCGCGCACGCAAGGCCAAGCGCCGGGGGGAGAAGGCCGAGCCCGCGTTGTACGACATGGCCGACGTCCTCCGCTGCGCCGAGCGCTTCCGCCCCGTGTCCGCGTACGGCGAAGCGCGAGCGCTGAACGATCACGTGACGTGCCTGTTCCACGACGCCGGACACATCCTTGGATCCGCGTTCATCGAGCTTCGCACCCCCGATGGAACGCTGGTGTTCAGCGGCGACCTCGGCAACCGTCATCAACCGATCGTCTGTGATCCCGGCACGCCGCCGGCGGCCGACGTCATGCTGGTGGAGTCGACGTACGGAAACCGCTGTCACCGCTCGATCGAAGACACCGAAGCGGAGTTCCGTGAGGCCGTGGAAACGATCGTGGGGCAGGGCGGCAATCTGCTCATCCCCTCGTTCTCCCTCGAACGCGCCCAGGAGGTCCTGTTCGAGCTGTACCACTTGTGGAAGCGTGGCGAGCTTCCGCGCTGCCGGATCTTCCTCGACAGCCCACTGGCCATCTCCACCACGCGGGTGTTCGAGAGGTTCCCGGAGTACTTCGATGAGGAAGGCCGCGCGGCGTTCATCGGAGAACCCAACCCGTTCGACTTCGCGCCGCTGCGCTTCACCCAGACCACCGACGAATCGAAGGAGATCAACAAGAAGTCGGACGGCAACATCATCATCGCCGGAAGCGGCATGTGCACCGGCGGGCGGATCATCCACCACCTGCGGCACAACCTGTGGAAGAAGGACAGCGGGATCCTGTTTGTCGGGTATCAAGCCGACGGGACCCTCGGCCGACGGATCGTCGATGGCGCCGACCGGGTCCGCATCTTCGGCGAAGAGATCTCCGTCGCCGCACGCGTTTGGACGGTCAACGGGTTCTCATCCCACGCCGACCAGCCGATCCTGCTCGACTGGATCAAACAGGCGACCCCGAAACACCTGTTCCTCGTCCATGGCGAAGAAAAGACCCTGGATGCGTTCGCCGGAGAGATCCGCAAGCGCCTGTCACTCGATCCCCACATTCCAGACTGGAAAGAGACCGTCGAGCTCTCCTGACGTCGCCACCGCCAAGATCCGCGCCATCGTGCACAGCGCAACTCAGGCCATCTTGCGGATCCGCACCTCGATCTCCGGTTCGTTCGCCAGAAGATCGACCAGCTGTTGCGGGTCGGTGCTTCCGTAGTGGTACGGATACAGCACCTTTGGCTTCATCGCCCGCGCCGCATCGGCCACCATCCCGGGCGTCATCGTGTACGGCAGGTTCATCGGCAGGAACGCGATGTCGAGATCCCGGAGCTGCTTCATCTCCGGCGTGTTCTCCGTGTCGCCCGCCACGTAGATCCGCATCTCGCCGATGGTGAGGATGTAGCCGTTGCCATCGCCGCATGGGTGAAATGGATCGCCGCCCTCCCGCTTGTGGAGCAGGTTGTAGGCAGGCACCGCTTCGATGGTTAATCCAAGAACCGCAACCACGTCGCCACCGCGCATCACCGTACCGCCGTCCACCAGTCCCTCGCAGACCTTGGCCATGAGCACACGGGTCGATGGCGTACGAATCTCCCGGAGCGCCTCGGGATCGAGATGGTCGCGGTGCTCGTGCGTGATCAAGATCAGATCGGCCTTCGGAAGTTGGGCGTAGTCGGCCACGCGGCTGTACGGATCCACGTGCACTGTGGACTCCCCCACCTGGAATATCAGCGATCCGTGCCCAAGGAAGATGATCTCGAGCGGCCCGTGGGCCGTCTCAAAGACATCGTGTTCGAACTGCATTGCGTAGGTCACAGAATCCTCCTTGCATTCAGGACGGTCATGCCGTGCGATGAGGAAGGTACCGATCCGGCGGAATGCGGTCAAGATGGGCCGCTTCCGCGCTACCGAACAGCCTCCTCCCACGAGACGAACAGCTCGCCGATCTCCGCAAGCGGAGTCCACGCGATGTAGCCCGCCTCAACCAGTGGATCGATCAGCTCGGACAGCGTCTCTTCCCAGGCGCCAAGGTCGCGCAGGAACGCCTCGTGCAGCGTGACTTCGCCGCTACTTGGATCCGTTTCGATGTACGGCTCGCCGTCTTCCGCCCGGTAGTGGTCGACGTGCGTAACGATGTAGAACGTGTTGACCCGCTCCGGATCGGCGTAGGCCAGCACCTGGCTCAACATCCCGGCCAGTCGCTCGTGCAATCGCTCGGGGTGCCGCGTAACCGCCTGTCCCCAGCCCGGGACGTAGATCACCGGTGTGGAGGGATCGTGGGTCTGGAAGACCTCCGGGGATTCGATGGCATCGCACGCCGTCGGGCGCCACGGGTTGGTGTACAGTGCGTCGAATGTGGCCTGGGTGTTGTGGTTCTTGAACGCCGACCATGTCCTGACCCCGGCCTCCGCCAAGGCGACGGTGTTTCCGTAGTGGAAGTTGCCGTTGTGATCGCTGACGGGGGTTCCCGAGGCCTGCTCGATCAGCTCGCGCAGATTGCGGACATATTCCGGGGTGTACGGGTCGGTGTCGGTTTCAACGCTCCTCCAGCCGGGACAGGTTCGGCAGCTGTTGCAGTCTTGGTTGCTCCGCAGCCGCCCGTCCGCATCGATGCACGCCGGGCCGTGGGTGTGGGTGGAATAGACCACACCGTAATCCGTCGCCAAGCGGGCGAGCGTGTCCGGTGCGAACTTCAGCGCAGCCATCGGCCAATCCTCCTCCGGCTGGATCGTCAGAAAGCCGCCGTGCTCGTGCAGAACGCGCGCCAGTTCGGAGAACACGGCCGTCTTCTCGAGGAAATAGCCTTCCTGTTGTGTGATCAGCGCAGGATCTTCGATGTGAATCAGGACGTTGAAGTGTACCGGCGCGACCGGCTCCAGCGGAACGGTGATCCCTCCCACCGTGCGGGAGCATCGGTTCGGTTGAGCCGGGGCCCACTGCTCGGCTTCGATCGCCGCATCATCGATGTCGATGGCCATGTTCGGACCGGCGTCGACCGCCAGCAGCGCGTATTCCACCGCCTGGGTATTGGCGAAGGTGAAGCGGATCTGCGTCCACGACTCGTCGATGTGGAACGGTTCCGGCCGGTAGAGCGTTCGCGGCGGGCCGCTCTCTCCCCGCACCACGCCGAGCATGCTGACGCGCAGGCTCGCCGGGCCCCGATTCGACCGCGCCCACAACGTACAGCGGATTCGTTCGCCCTTCTCGACCTTGCTGCGAATCCCGAAGAACACGCCCTCATCGGGGCCGTTTTCGATCCGCAAGCCACGGCTCCTGGTCCGTGCCGCCTCCCCGGTCCACATCACACCGCCCTCGGTCAAGGAGGAAACAGGGTGCTGAAGATACTGAAGCGGACGATTAAGATCCTCGAAGCTCCCGTTTTCGAGCCAGTTCCGCCAGGTGCTGAGCTCCTCCGAGACGATCGCACGAAGCGGATTCGGAAGCGCCGGATCCACCGCGCTCCGCGTCGCCGCGCAGTCTGTTCCCGATGTCGCCACGGCGATGGCACAGCCGATTCCCGCGACGATCATGGAGAGAATCCCCCAGCGAATCCACCACGGCCCACCGATGCGTAGCACGCGCAACCCGATCACCCCTCTTACCGTCTTTGTAGCTACAGCCTACGGTCCGGAGCGTTTCATCCGAGGGCTGCCGGACCGTTTCGAAGCGGAGGTGCACGACACGCTGAAGGGACCCGTGACGCGCAACCGTTCGGCGTGAAGCCCATCCGTGTATCCCGGAAACGATCCTGACCCAAGGTTGCGCAACGGGACGCCGTCGGATATATATCGCTACCGATATATCGGCGGCGATAGCCAATCCGTGCCGCCGCCTTGGGAGGGGACATGAAAGCACGCCGGGTCCTGTTGGCCCTTGTCGGAACCAACTTCTTGAGCGCAATGGGCATCACGATTGTCGTGCCGTTGATCGCGAATCTCGATCAGATCTTCAATGTTTCATCAGCCTACGGGATCTGGATCATCACGCTTTTCATGCTCAGCTACGCCATGGGCATGGCATTGATCGGACGCCTGAGCGATGCGATCGGCCGGCGTCCGGTGTACATCACGTCGATGGGCATCTTTGCCGTCGGTCTGCTGGTCAGCGCGGTGGCGCCCCAATTCGAGTGGGTCCTGGTTGGACGCTTCTTGCAGGGCCTTGGCGCCAGCGGATCGCTACCCATTGCCCAAACGATTGCCTACGAGCACTTCGGCGAGCGCAAGGGGCTGGCGATGGGCGCAATCAGTGCGGCGTTCGGCATCGGCGTGGTTGCGGCGATCAATCTCGGCGGAGGGATCTACGAGGCGTTCGATTGGCGCGCGGTCTTCTACGTCACCTTCGGCCTGTCTCTGCTCGGATGGGGACTGTCGTTCGCCATCCCGGAGACCTTGAAGCAGAAGAAGCCGCTCAGCCTGGACATCGGCGGCATCGTCACCTTTGGTGTCGCCATCGCCGCATTCATGATGCTTTTCCGCGGCCTGTCCGAAGCCTCGTTCGGCTCCACCGCCGTGTGGCCGTATGCGGCGGTGTTGGCCGCCATGGTGAGCGCATTCCTGTTGTTCGAGCGGCGCGCGAAGGAGCCAGCGATCGAGCTTTCGCTATTCAGGATCCCCTCCTTCGTGGCAGTCATCGGAGCAGCGATTACTGGAGGCATCGGGATGTTCGTGTTCCAGACCTTCTTGCCGAGCTTTGCGCAGGTCTCGCTCGGCTACTCGGTGGCGCAAGCGTCGTTCTCGATCAATGTGATGGCTGCGACGATGATCCTCGCCGCCGGAGCAACCGGTGCCCTGAGCGACCGGTTCGGACCGGAGAAGGCGCTCGCCTTCAGCCTGGCGACCACCACCCTCGGTTTCTTCCTGATCACCACCGGGCTCCAGCCGACGGTCGCATACTACCTCGGCAGCGCCGTGGCCGGCGCAGGACTCGGAAGCCTGATGACGCCGATCAATGTGATCGGGATGCGAGAGGGCGGCAAGGGCCGCGAGGGCGTCACCTCAGGAATCGTCAGCCTGTCGCGCACCCTTGGCGGCATCATCGGGCCGACGATCGCCGGGTATGTCCTGGCACAGACCGATTTCTCCTCCCTGTTCGCGCTCGACAATCTGATCCGCGCCTACGGACGCGTCTACCGGTTCGGGATGTGGGTCGGGCTGGCCGGGGTTTGCTTCGCGCTGGTGTTGCTTGTTCGTTCACTACGGAAAACGGAGGTTCACCCATGACACGACGGATTCGACCGACCTTGCTGCTGACACTACTCGTTGCGCTGGCCGCGCCTATGGCTGTCGCACAAAACACCGAGCTCCTCGACAACGTACGATCGGCCTCGGAGAGTCTCACGTCGTACTCGGCAACCATCGAGATGACGCAACACCAGGCCCGTGGAGATTCGGTGATCGTGTTCTCGTTCGATTTCGTGCCCGCCGACCGGATGCGCATCGCCTACACGAGCCCCGCCTCGGTGGACGGACAGATGATGATTCTGAACGGCGACCGCTTCTACACGTACATCCCAAGCCTCAACCGACGCCTGTGGAAGGATGTCGAGGACGGCAGCAACGATCAGGGCGAAGAGATGGGCTTCCTCTACGACTTCGTCACCCAGGACGCTGCGGCATTCATCGACACCGCGGCCGGCGTGCTCTGCGGAACCCCGGAAGCGTATGCGCTCGAGGCCGCGGAGTGTGAGATCGAAGTCACTCCCATCGCATTCGATGCGCCCGGCGGTCGCCAGACGGTCAAGGTGAACGGCGCCGATGGCGCACCGGTCGCGATCGACATCTACGACGGCGACGATCTCGTCATGGAGATCCGCGTCCTCAACTACGCGCTCAATGTGGCGGTCGATGATGCCTTGTTCGCCATTCCCGAGAAGTAGGAGGTCACCATGGGAGAAATCCGCCGCGGCCATCTGAAGTTCTACGTCCTCCGCCTCCTGTGCGAAGGACGTCGCACCGGCTACGGTTTGATGAAGGCCATCGAGCAGGAGACCGGCTTCTGGAAGCCGTCGGCCGGATCGCTGTATCCGCTCCTGACGGCCATGCACAAGGCCGGACTGATCGCGGAGACCCAGGAGCCTGATGGCTCGCCCCGCTGGGAGATCACCAAGGCCGGGCGGGAAACCTACGCTACGGCCTCCGAGGCCAAGCGCGAGCTGTTCGACAGCATGCGCCGCTCACTCGTGGTCTTCTCCAAGGTCTTCGACGCGGGCCCCCTCGAGTCGGTGGTCGAGCGCCTGATCTCTTGGCAGGAAGGACGCTCCGACTTCCAGGCCCTCGGCCCGCTGTTCATGGATCTGCACGACACCTTGTGGGCGCTGCCTTCGCTCTCCGCCGAGCAGGAAGCGCAAGCACGGGAGGTTCTCGAGAAGGCGATTGCCGGGCTCAGCCGGATCCGCGGTTCATCGGACACGGGGAAACGGTTCGTAGGTACGAGATGACCGAGTTCGTGGGGTTCGTTGGGGAGAAACGGTCCACAGTCCATAGTCCATGGTCCATAGGCCGTAGCCCGTGGTCTGGCTCACAGCAAACTTCGCAAACGAATGAACAGGATGTTGTGCACAGGCGCGATCGGGCGCGCAACTTCAGGCGCCTACCCGAAGACCATTACCAGGCGCCATGTGTCGGACAGCAAGGCGTCAAGCCACGCACCACTGGCCACATATGGTGGCAGCCGATAAGACGGGTTTGCTGGTTTCGCACGCAACCGCATACAGTGAGAGATTCCTACCGCATTGCAGAACAGGAGGCATTCGTGAACGGAGTCGTCATCTATCAGAGCACCTACGGAAGCACCAAGCAGTACGCAGACTGGATTGCACAGGAGACCGGGTTTCCACTCTACGAGAGCCGTGATCCGAATATCCCGTGGGCTGACGCCGAGGCCGTTGTGATCGGCTGTCCGATTGTCGCGAACCGGCCCACGCTCTCCGGCTGGATCGCCAGGAATCAAGGCAAGATGGCGGGGAAGTCGGTGTACCTCTTCACGACATCCGGCGCGGATCCGAAGGACGCCCAGGTGGAGGCGTGGATCCGAAGCGGCCTCCCCGAGAATATGCGCGAGACCATCCGTTGTTTCCCGCTCGCCGGACGCTTCAAGTACGCCGACCTCTCCGGCGCACACAAGGCGATGATCTGGATTGCCGCCTACGTACTGCGCAAGGAGGACGTGCGGAATCAGATGCTAAACCCGGTCGACGGCGTGAAGAAGGAGAACCTCGCCGGGCTGCTCGAGCAGCTGCGCTAGCACTGCATCGATGGATGCGCCAGAAGGACGCCGCACCTCGCGCACCGGATGCCTTCGAGCTGCGGCGTTCTGTATCACCTACCGATCCGAGAGCCACTGCACGATCGCGTCGACTGTCTCCGGGTCGAGGGATCGGTCGGCCAGGTTGTAGGTCGCTGCATCATCCGAGGTCAGCTCGGAGCGTGGCTTGGGCTCGTATTTCAGTACGTGGTTTGCGTTCTCGGGATACACGAACGACACGAGTCCACTCATCCCGGCCTGCGCCTCGAGCGGCGTACCATCCAATTGCCAATCCACTTGGATGTCCTTCTTGCCGATCAGAACCAGCGTAGGAACCTCGAGATCGGCCAGCCACGGAGCGATGTCCAGAGGCCACAGCTCACGAGCGAACGGCTGATTCACCGGCGCTGCCAGGCCCTGCAACAGGATCTTCGCACTCTGGGGAAGGTCGGGATCTATCTCCATCTCCTCCCCAGCCAGAATCGCATCGACCGAAGCTTTGTACGACTCCAGCAGCGCATCGGCGTCGTCACGTCCTTCGAGCATGAACGCCACCTGCGTCTCGCCGAGATCCTTCACCGTCCGGCCGGGAGGCGCCGTCAGGATCAGCCCCGCCAGCGAAACCGCCGAACCGCTTCGCAGGTAGTTGAGCGCATGAATCGCTCCCTCGCTGTTGGTGAGGATGTACAGCCTGGAAGGATCGACCTCCTCCAGCGCCGCCAGCTGCGCCATCGCTGTCTCCACCTCATCGACGTGGCTCTGCATGCTGATCTGTCCTGCCATCTTCACCACGTTGATCAGCGCACCCTTGCCCGCCAGCCGCTTGTCGTAGCGCAGCGTCACATACCCCGCATCGGCAAGCGCCTGCGAAAGCAGCTTGCCGCTCCCGTTGTCCCCCTCGAGCAGCGGCGACGTCCAGTCCCGGTCTGTTGGCCCGCTTCCCGCAATGAAGAGCACACCGGCATGCAAGCCGTCGGCTTCTTTTGGCCGGGTGATCGTAGCGTGGACCGTGGTATTGTCGATCTCCCACTTGATCGCCTGCTCGTTTCCATTGCCTTCAGGAATCAAGGGGCCCAGCAGCCCGAACCCAAGGATGAATCCCAACGCCGTCGCCAGGATCGTCCACTTGATCGCGTTCATAACGACTCCCCCTTTGCCTTCACGTAGTCATGCAACACAAAGGCGGGGAAGTGTAACGCAATGCGCCGGACAAGACGAAAGGATCGAGACGAGTTCGTTGGGTTCAACGGTAGACCGGGTTCATTGAGTTCGTGGGGTTCGTTGGGTTCGTTGGGAAACACCGTCCGCGGTCCGTAGTCCGGAGTCCATAGGCCGTGGTCCATAGTCCGTAGTCCGTAGTCCGTGGTCTGGCTCACAGCAAACTTCGCAAACGAATGAACAGGATGTTGTGCGCAGGCGCCATCGGGCGCGCAACTCCAGGCGCCTACCCGAAGACCATTACCAGGCGCCATGTGTCGGACAGCTGGAGTTTGGGCGTCTGCTCTAGGATCGTCGGCAGACGCCCAACATCCTGCTCGGATGTTCATTGAGTTGGTAGGGAGGGAAGGACCAAGTTCATAGAGACGAGCTGACCGAGTTCGTTGAGTTCGTGGGGTTCGTTGGGGAAGAGCGGTCCGTGGTCCGGGGTCCGGGGTCTGGCGCCTGCTGATCATCTTCAAACAGGCGCCTGGGGTTTCGCACAGTATGTGACTTTGTGCGAAACACCCGTGCCCGATCCTGGAGTCCCTGGCTTGTGGCGCGTGGGGCAGACGATCGCTCCACAAACGACTGCTCTACCAGAGAGCGCCGGGTGGGCGGCGGCTGGGGCTTCCAGGCACAGGAAGTCCTTTCATTTCCCCTACTTCGTCGTTCTCTCTATAGTGAAGTGACAATGGAAGGAGGTCGGCATGGTGGCACGACGGGGATGGCTGTTGGTGTTGCTCATCGCGGGGATTTCGTTCACTGCGCTGGGCCTGGAGCACACCTTTGAAGGCGCAAGCCTCGGCTACACAATCGACTATCCATCGGGTTGGATCGTCGAGCGTCCGGGAGACTACACCGTCCGTTTCACGGGAAGCTCGTGGATTCCTGCCTCTCGCGCGGCGTTCACGATCCAGAACGCAGCATCAACCGCGATCGGCGGCGACTATAGCGACACCGGAACGTTGCTCGCCGATCTGAAGTGCCAACTCGTGGCCGGTTCAGGCGATATCTGCCTCTATGCCGGAAAAGACCTCGTTGTTGCGGACGCAGCCGGGCGTCAGCTCGTGGGTCCGCAGATCATCGCGGAGTACGCCTACGCGGGCGACATCTATCGGGAGTGGGTTGCCATTGTTCCGCACAGCACGGGCGAAATCTTCTACGTACTTCGATACATTGCCCTAGCGAGCGACTACGACCGGTTCGAGCCTACCGTGCTCGACATGCTCTCGACGTGGACGATCGGCGAACCAGCAGGAGACTCCGCCACACAGACACCGGGAATGCCGCCATCCGGCGGACCCTCGGAAATCACCATTCTGCTCGAAGACAGCGGCCACCTCGGGCCGTATGACTACGCCGCCGGGTCGTACGACAAGCGCTACTACGATGTTGCGGTGACAACGCACGGGTACATGGCGATCGCCGTCATCGATGAGGCGGGCGAGTCGATCAGTGGCTGGATCTACGCACCCGACGGGCGCGAGTTGATCCATAAGCCGGGGAACTACACCGAGATCTACACGGCCGCATACGAGGTCTTCCCCGGGTCCTACGAGCTGAAGGTTGGCCAAGACACGATGATTACCGAGTCGGACTTCTCGGTCTACGTGTTCTTCAGCAGATCACCATTCACGGTCGAAGATCTCATCGCCGCATACGGGCCCGATGAGCAGGTGATGCCGTAGACCCGTTCTACGGAACGTACCCGGCATGGGTAACCGCACTGAGCTGGACCCCAAAGACCTCCCCGAGACGGAGTGCCGTCTCCATGCCCGCTCCGACGAACTCCACGAAACCACGAATAGGATGTTTGGCGTCTGCCGACGATGTCCGACCAGCCGCCTGGAGTTCGGGCCCCCCGATACCCGGTGCCCGAACATCCCGATCCATTGCCGGGCCCAAACTCCAGGCGCCTGACCGAAGACGGTGATCAGGCGCCAGACCCCGGACCATGGACTATGGACCCCGGACAGTGTTTCCCAACGAACCCTACGAACTCGATCAATTCGTTCCTACGAACCGCTTGCACGCCGCGAACGTCACGCGGACGACCTATCGGATCTCCCCTCTATTGCCGGAACTCGATCTCGATATAGCGATTGGGATCCGCATCGAAGTACGCCTGCACATCGGACGGGTTCGCTACCCAAAATGCTGGATCCTGCTCGGAGTGAAGGGTCGTGGACCAATCTCTGTACTCCACGCGGCCCAGTCCGATCCATTGTGGAAGGGTCACATCGATCCGGTAGAACGTGCTATCGCCCTCGACGCGATGGTAGGGAATGTCGTAGGCAACGAGCCGGTCGATTCGCTCCCAGCTACCGGCATCATGGGTCATCCGCCGTTCGACATCGAGGTCCCATATCTTCGAACCAGATTCATCGAGCTGTATCGACATCCTCACGTACGGATCCGAACCCGGCGGCGTCTCGGCGACGTATGTGCTACTCGCAGCATCAAACGTCAGTGGCCCAATTGACGAGATGGACGCGAACAGCGCCAACGGTTGGAGCGTACCTGTGTCCCGGTTCATCACCTCAATCCCGAAGCTGTACTCAGCCACGATCTCAACGAAGTTGACGCCGCCGATTCCGCCACCCCGCCCGAAGAGATCATCGATGAACTCCAGAAAGTCGCAACCGGCCAAGAGCAACGCTCCGCCCAACACAACAACCAGCAACCCGCCCCCTAGAAATCTCCGCATGATGCCTCCTTAGCGGCCAGACTAGCTATGTGATGCCGCCGAAAGCAACTTCAGTCAGCAGAAAGAGCATGAATTGTCCCGTAACCGAGCGCAGGCGTGATGGATCGATCGGGGGGAGCCGAGAGGACGAGACCGTTGAGAGGGAAGGACCAGGGTCATACAGACGAGATGACCGAGTTCGTAGGGTTCATGGGGTTCGTTGGGGAGACCCGTCCGTGGTCTTGCTGTCCGACATGGCTTGCTCGAAGTGTCGGACAGCTGGAGTTTGGGCGTCCCGATCGTCTGGGCCCAAACATCCTGCTCGGATGTACGTAGGGCTCGTGGGGTTCATAGAGTTCGTAGGGTTCGTAGGGTTCATTGGGAAACACCGTCCGCGGTCCATAGTCCGTGGTCCGGAGTTCGCGGTTCCGATGAGTGCTAGCACGAAGCATCTTGCTTAGCTGTGACATGCAAGCTAGACTGTGCCCAACAAGAGATACTAGATGGCCATGTTATGTCGTTGGTAACAGGTTGCGCGGATGGTGTAAAGGTGGACTGATGACCTCTCGACATGTCGTGAAGGTGCTACGCCGCAGGATCACGGGGCTTGACACATATCCATCCCCCAGGCGTAGCGCTTTCAGCAAACCCGCCGGGCCTCTGTCGCAGGACAAGCTATCTCTCGGCGGGTCTTTGTTTTCCCAGGGTGACAGCCGGTGGTCTACACCAAACCTGAAGGGGTTGGGGTTCGATGGTTAGCGCAAGCAAGTCGCAGCTTCCAGAAGAGCGAGACAAGGCAATTGTGCAACAGCCTGTTTCACGAAGTACTGAGATCCCTGCTAGTTATGCGAAGTTGCTCAACGATCTGAAATCGCGAATTCGCACGGCGCGGGTTCGCGCCTCCTTGGCTGTGAATCGGGAACTCATCGCGTTGCACTGGGATGTTGGCAAGCTGATTGTCGAGCGACAGCATGTGGAGAGCTGGGGAAAATCAGTTGTGGCGCGTCTCTCGCAAGACCTAAGAACAGAGTTTCCAAATCTCAAGGGCTACTCACCCCAGAACCTCTGGAACATGCGGGCGTTCTACCTGGCCTGGACAGAAGAGGTCGAAGAACTCCAACAAGCTGTTGGAGAAGTGGATGGCGAAAATCTGCCACAAGCTGTGGCAGAAATCCCCTGGGGCCACAACATCGCCCTCATCGAGAAGGTCAAAGACCCCCAGCAGAGGCTCTGGTACGCAGCTCAGACAATCGAGCACGGCTGGTCACGGGCCGTCCTTGTCCATCAGATTGAGTCCGACCTCTACACCCGTCAGGGGCAAGCCCTCACAAACTTCGAACGCGCCCTGCCCGCACCGCAGTCGGATCTCGCGCACGAGATGATGAAGGATCCCTACCATCTTGACTTCCTCGGACTCGCCGATGACATCAGCGAGCGCGAGTTGGAGCAGTCGCTTCTTGACCATCTCAAGGAGTTCCTGCTCGAGCTCGGCAAGGGATTCGCCTTCATGGGGAGCCAATATCATCTGGAAGTTGGCGGTCAGGACTACTACCTCGATCTCCTCTTCTACAACACCATCCTTCGTGCCTACGTGGTGATCGATCTCAAGGTCGAGGCCTTCAAGCCCGAATTCGCAGGCAAGATGAACTTCTACCTCAACACTGTGGACGACCAGCTGAGGCACCCGGATGACCAACCGCCGATTGGGCTCATCCTGTGCAAAGAGCGTAACCACGTGACCGTTGAATTCTCGTTGCGAGGAATGAATCAACCGATGGGCGTGTCCGAGTACCAGCTCCTGCCGAGGGAAGTACAGGCAACGCTGCCGTCGCCGGAGGAATGGGAAGCTGAGTTGGAGTCTGTAGAAACGGAAGAGCAATCGTCAGAGCGAATGAGATGACGAACTCGTAGGGAGAATCTGCCCGCGGACCACGGACTGCGGACTATGGACCCCGGACCGGTTTTCCCCTACGAACCCCATGAACCCTACGAACTTCGTCTCTCGTTACTACGAACTCTACGAACGCGGAGCGGATGCGATCATTGAACAATCCGCATTCGCTCCGTAGAATCCATGCACGATAGGACAAATACGTAGCTGCGAGGAGGCACGTACATGTGAATGTGTCACACTCTGCCTGCGATGGAAGAACCGCTCACGCCGCTGACGACGTCAGGGGCGTTTTGGTTTGTGGGGGGCTGGACGACATGAACTTGAGGTCACAATCTGTGATCTCAAGAGGTGGTCGCAAAATGCGACGCCCTGTGTTGGGGATAAGACGTCCAAGAGGAAGTAGGCTGTAGGCATGGCAAGGAATAGCAACGGTGCGACGTTGGGGTTTGAGGAGACGCTGTGGCAGGCGGCGGACAAGATGCGTGAGGAGCGCTAGCGTATGGATCTAGCACAACATAACTCGATTGTCAGTTTCATCTGGAATATCGCCAGTGATGTTCTGCGGGATCTATATGTCCGGGGCAAATATCGCGATGTGATTCTGCCTATGGCGGTAATTCGTCGGTTGGATGCTGTGTTGGAGCCGACGAAACAGGCTGTGCTGGATATGAAAAAATCCTTGGACAAGGCGGGCATTGCCAATCAAGATGCTGCACTACGTCAAGCTGCTGGTCAGGATTTCTACAACACGTCCAAGTTCACGCTTCGCGACCTGCGCGCACGAGCCAGTCAGCAGCAACTGAGGGCCGACTTCGAGGCGTACCTTGAGGGGTTCTCGCCGAACGTTCAGGAGATCCTGGAGAACTTCGACTTCCTCCATCAGGTTCCGAAACTCTCCCGTGCTGATGCCATTGGTTCACTGATTGAGAAGTTCCTCGATCCATCGATCAACCTGTCTCCAGAACCGGTGCGTACAGCTGCTGGCGAGATCCGAATTCCCGGTCTCGACAATCATGCGATGGGCACAATCTTCGAGGAGCTGGTTCGGAAGTTCAACGAGGAAAACAACGAGGAAGCTGGCGAGCACTGGACCCCACGCGATGCCGTCAAGCTGATGGCCAAACTCATCTTCCTTCCCATTGCCGACAAGATTAAGTCGGGGACCTACTTGCTCTACGACGGTGCTCTGGGCACAGGCGGCATGCTCACGGTCGCTGAGGACACACTGAAGCAGCTCGCCGAGGCTCACGGGAAGGAAGTGGCCACGCATCTGTATGGCCAGGAGATCAACCCGGAGACCTACGCCATCTGCAAGGCCGATCTTTTGCTGAAGGGCGAAGGGGATGCCGCCGACAACATCATTGGTGGCCCTGAGTACTCTACCCTCTCCAACGATGCGTTTCGAGCGCGAGAATTCGACTTCATGCTGTCGAATCCACCCTATGGGAAGAGCTGGAAGACGGATCTTGAACGCATGGGCGGCAAGAAAGCGATGGCCGATCCTCGCTTCAAGATCAGCCATGCTGGTGATCATGAATACTCGCTCGTCACGCGGTCGAGCGACGGGCAGATGCTTTTCCTCGCCAACATGATCTCCAAGATGAAGCACGCCTCACCTCTAGGTAGCCGCATCGCTGAGGTTCACAACGGATCGTCTCTGTTCACCGGTGATGCAGGGCAAGGCGAAAGCAACATCCGGCGCTGGATTATCGAGAACGACTGGCTGGAAGCCATCGTCGCACTACCGCTCAACATGTTCTACAACACCGGCATCGCCACCTACATCTGGGTAGTGAGTAATCGAAAGCCGGAGCATCGTCGCGGCAAGGTCCAGCTGATCGATGCAACGAAGTGGTTCAGCCCACTACGAAAGAATCTCGGCAAGAAGAACTGCGAGTTGTCGGAGGAAGACATCCAACGCATCTGTGATGTATTCCTCGCATTTGAAGAGACCGAAGAGTCGAAGATCTTCCGCAACAAAGATCTTGGCTACTGGAAAGTAACTGTCGAACGACCTCTCCGACTCCAAGGTGCGGAACCACATCGCGTCTACAAGGCGGCCGAGATCAAGCGACTCAAGGAAACGGCCGAGCGGTCCGAAGACGCCCCGCCAGTCATCAAGAAGATCCACAAGCGTGGAACAGAAGCTGATCCCCTTCGCGGATTGTTTGAAGCAACCATTGACGGAAAACAGGTTGTCGTTGAGTACGAGCCCGATACCGACCTACGCGATACCGAACAGATCCCGCTGCTCGAAGAAGGCGGAATCGAAGCATTTGTCCGACGCGAAGTGCTCCCCTACGCGCCGGACGCTTGGTACAAAGCCGACAGTGCCAAAATCGGGTACGAGATCAGCTTCACCCGCTACTTCTACAAGCCGCAGCCGATGCGGAGCTTGGAGGAGATCCGAGCGGACATTCTGGCGGTGGAGCAGGAGACCGAAGGATTGCTGGATGAAATTCTGGGAGGGACTCCATGACATCGAATCCGCAGGAACAGATTCTGAAGACCCGAGACGATCACGCACCCGTGCGTTTCTGTGCGGAAACTGCGTCGGATTCAGATGAGCAAGTCTTCAGGCTCTCCGAGAATGCGAAATGCTCTTGGGCCAAGACCACCGAGAGCTTTGGCCCCAAGCAGCTTAGACCGCGGATCGAGCCTTGGTTGACTGCTCTCTTCCAATCGGAGCATCTGTCAGTCCTGGCAGGATCAGGGCTAACTCACGCTGTCCACAGGATGGCAACTGGCACAGCACTGCCTGGGATGGCCACTTCGACGTTCACCACTTTCCGGAACGAAATCACGTCTGAAGCTAAGCGCACGGCAAAGGCTGCAGGACGAAGTGAGGGCAACATAGAGGATCAGATTCGTGTCGCGAACGAACTGCTTCGTGGCCTTCAGATTCTTGCTGCGGTCGAGACTGATGATGCCAACGTGATCAAGAAGGCTTCAGAACTCAAGCAAGAACTGCAGGATATTCTTGACGAGTTTGCCGCCTCAATCCTGAAGGGTGAGGCTGGATTGATTTCAGCAGCGGACTACGAACTGGAGCAAAGCTTCAACTACGCCGTCAGTTTCTTGATGAGTTTCGCCAGCCGATCTGGGACTCGTGATCGGCTCCACCTATTCACGACCAACTATGATCGATATATCGAAGCAACCGCTGACCTCGCGGGGCTACGCCTGGTCGATCGATTCGTCGGTGCCCTGACACCCGTCTTTCGCTCATCACGCCTTGACGTAGACATGCACTACAACCCGCCTGGTATACGTGGAGAGCCTCGCTATCTGGAAGGCGTTGCACGATTCACGAAGCTTCATGGATCAGTAGATTGGGTCGACTCCGGGAAAGTCATCAGGCGGATTGGACTACCATTCGGGGCTCAAGGCATCACACCTTACATGAACGCACCAGGTCTAGGGGAAGCTGGGGCACTGAAGCTGATGATCTTTCCGAATGCTTCCAAGGACCGAGAAACCGCATCGTATCCTTATGTTGAGCTGTTTCGCGACTTTGCCGCGGCTACCTGTCGACCGAATAGCACACTGGTTTGCTACGGCTACAGCTTTGGCGACGAACACATCAATCGTGTAATCGAAGATATGCTGACCATTCCATCGGCGCATCTAGTAATCATGTCGTATGACGACCCTCTTGGCAGAGTCATGGACATGTATGAAAGCCTTGGGAGGCCCGCGCAGGTCACTTTGCTGATTGGCGATCACCTCGCCGACTTCCAGACGCTTGTTGATCAGTATTTGCCGAAGCCGGCGATTGACCGGACCACCTTTCGAATGGCGGAGCTTCTGAAAGCCCGCTGGGGGACACACCAGAACGATGCAGACACCGCCACGCCTGCTCCGCCAGATGAGGGAGGCCAAGACTCATGAGCCAATCTCCATTTGAGCAGGCGGGCAGTCTTCGAATCGGCACCGTAGATTTCGTGTCTCCAGACGAGATTAAGGTCGCTCTCGATATCGAGGCTCCTGAGTCCGTAGCACTCAACGCTGGCGGACCAAGACCATTTCCGCGAGTCAATAGCTATATCCTGATTCCCGTTGATGCCGGGTATCTTGTTGGCCAGATTGAATGGCTAACTATCGAACGTTCTGCATTCCCAAAACGTCGTGGCATGAAGGATTTTGGCCTGATCGATCTGCCTTACCCTCTGCGAAAGCTGAGCCTGAACCCACTTGGGACTCTTCGAGCAAGCTCCCACGACTCAGCCCAGTACGTCTTTCGACGAGGTGCTGATGCTTTGCCATCAGTCGGTGCAGCAGTCCTGCTCCCAACGGAGAACCAGCTCCACTCAATTGTCGAGTCAGGAGTACGCCGGCGGGTGAAAATCGGGACAAGCCCTCTTGCTGGTGATGCAGAGGTGTGCATCGACCCAAACAGGCTGTTTGGCCGCCATCTCGCTGTGCTTGGCAACACGGGAAGCGGCAAATCTTGTTCCGTTGCTGGATTGATTCGATGGAGTCTCGAACAGGCACGGAAGACTCGTTCCGGCCAACCAAACGCGAGATTTCTCGTCTTGGACCCAAATGGGGAGTACTCACGTGCCTTCAGCGGAGATGATTCAGCACTGAAGGCGAGAATCTTTAGGGTCAATCCGAGTGATGCCAAGCGTGCGTTGAATGTACCGCTATGGTTCTGGAACAGTGCGGAATGGTGCTCGTTCACCCAGGCCAGTGCGAAGACTCAGCGGCCGCTACTCAGGCGCGCGTTGCGAGAAGTGAAAGCAGGACGAGTTGGGGCTACTACCCCGACCAACGAGGAGAAGAAACTTGCGCTACGCAGGTATCTATCATCGCGACTCATATCCATCAGACGTGATCTTCGATCGGGTGCGATCCAGACAGATGAAAGCAAGTTCGGATTCCGCCTCAGGGCGATGGCAAGTGACTTGGAAGCCAGGGCCTGTGATTTCCCTGACTGCGCACTTGATGAGATTCAAACCGCCATCACTTCTGCATTGTCAGAAACCTTCAAGACCTTCGTGAAGGATGGCGAGACAATCGATTACTACAGAGCGTTCACCGAGACTCAGGTTTCCGCCATAGCCACTGCCCTGAGGAAATCCTTAGATACACTAGGTGGCATCATCTATCAAGAAGGGCCTGACGAGGATGTCCCTCTGTCGTTCAGTGGAACGGACTTAGCTGATCATCTAGAGATCCTGGCCGAGCAGGAGAATGTGAGTCAGTACTTGGATTTCCTCGTTGCCCGCATCCGCACATTTCTTTCGGATCCCAAATTGCGAGCCATCATTGGGGATGCTGACGGCGTGACTCTTGAGAAGTGGTTGAGTGACTATGTAGGAGCTACCGAGGCTGCAGATGGCTGCATATCGGTCATCGACGTCTCGCTCGTTCCATCGGAAGTTGTCCATATTGTCACAGCTGTGGTTGCACGCATGGTCCTGGAGGCGTTGCAGCGGCATGTCAAACTGAATGGCGTTGCTCTCCCGACTGTCCTAGTCATGGAGGAAGCACACACCTTCATCAAGCGCTACAAGGAGGACGCCGAAAACCAAGACGCTGCGGCAGTTTGCTGTCAGGTTTTCGAGCGAATTGCACGCGAAGGGCGCAAGTTTGGACTTGGACTCGTTCTTTCTTCCCAGCGGCCTTCCGAGCTCTCGCCCACGGTGTTGTCTCAGTGCAATACGTTTCTCCTTCATCGGATCAGCAACGATCGAGATCAAGAACTTGTACATCGCTTGGTTCCGGACAACCTGAAGGGCTTGCTCCGCGAGCTGCCATCACTTCCATCGCAAAGCGCGATTCTTCTTGGCTGGGCATCAGAGCTGCCAATTCTCGTGCGAATGAACGATCTGCCCAAATCGCAACAGCCCCGCTCCGACGACCCCGACTTCTGGGGCGTCTGGCTAGCCAAGGACGAAGAAGGGAAGCCTCTTCCACGACCTGTTGACTGGGCTAAAATCGCCAGAGATTGGCAAGCTGGACCGACAGAAACAGGCACTGGTGATGACGAATGATTTCTAGTCTCCAGCCGTATCGCGCGATGAAGGATTCCGGCATCGAGTGGCTGGGAGAGATTCCTGAGCATTGGGAGTTGGAACGAGGCAAGAATCTGTTCACGAAGGCCGAGCGTCCTGTACGCAAGACGGATCAAGTTGTCACCTGCTTCAGGGATGGCACAGTCACTCTGAGAAGGAATCGCAGAACGCAAGGATTCACTGAATCCCTGAAGGAGTTCGGATACCAAGGAATCAGAGTCGGCGATCTCGTGATTCACGCCATGGATGCATTCGCCGGTGCTGTTGGCGTCGCTGACTCAGACGGGAAGGGAACGCCGGTCTACGCGGTGTGCAAACCGAAGCCCCGTGCGAATGCCTACTATCACTCATTCGTAATCCGAGAGATGGCTAGGCGCCAATGGATTCTCGCCCTGGCTACCGGCATTCGCGAGCGGTCAACAGACTTCCGTTTCGGAGCATACGCGAATCAACGAGTCCCGCTTCCTCCCCTCCCCGAGCAAGCCGCCATCGTGCGATTCATTGACTACGTCGATCGGCGGATTCGGCGGTACATCCGGGCGAAGCGGAAGCTGATCAAGCTGCTGGAAGAGCAAAAGCAGGCCATCATCCGCCGCGCTGTCACCCGTGGCCTCAACCCCGACGTGCCCCTCAAAGACTCCGGCGTCGAGTGGCTCGGCCAAGTGCCAGAGCATTGGGAGGTGCGGAAGCTTCGACAATGTGGACCTGTTGTTGGCGGCATGACTCCAAGCATGGAAGTTCGACGCTTTTGGGATGGTGAGATTCCGTGGGTGACTCCAAAGGACATGAAGAAGCAGGCCATAGGCGATTCTGGTATCAGAGTCACCCCAGTCGCACTTGAGGAAACCTCTCTGCGATTGATCGAGCCAGGAGCAATCCTGCTTGTGGTGCGAGGCATGATTCTGGCCCGCAAGGTCCCGATTGCCTGGACAGAGAATCCAGTTACGATTAATCAAGACATGAAGGCTATCCGTCCCAACAAGGGAGTCGACGCTAAGTACCTCGCGACGATGCTTGACTCCGCGCATGATGCGTTCATTCCTCTGATTGATGAAGCTGGGCACGGAACCAAGCGCCTGCCCACAGAGCGCTGGCGTGATCTGGCCGTCGCATTGCCTCCACTTGAGGAGCAAATCGCTATCGCCGAGCGCCTCGACCAGGCCACCGCTGACATCGACACGATCATTACCCGTGCCAATCGCGAGATCGAGCTTCTCAACGAATACCGCACCCGCCTGATCGCCGACGTGGTCACCGGCAAGCTCGACGTCCGCGAAGCCGCCGCATCCCTCCCTAATAGACCTGATGAACCGGAATCGCCCGATAAGCTTGATGAGATCATCGACGCTGAGATGGATCAAGAACTTGATCGTGATGACCTTCCCGAGGATGTCGAGTGATGAATGGCCAAAGCCGCGTCTGGGGCGAGCATAGGAAGACCAATGAGTCGATTTGGATTCGGCAGCGTTTTGTGCTACCCTTCACCCCAAAGGTGAAGGGTAGGCAGCAAGGCGAGGCTGCCTGATGCTGAAGGTGGAGTTCCGCACTAAGAAGCTAGAGAAGCAGTACAAAGAGTCAAAACAGGCGATCAGAGATTTCGGGGAGGTCGTCGCCAGGCGCTATGTGCAGCGAATCAACGCTATCATGCACGCGAAGAACATCGAAGAAGTTCAGAGGCTTCCGGGATTCAATTGCCATCCGCTCAAGGGCAATCGCAATCATGAGTGGTCGATCACCCTCATCAACCGCATGCGTTTGATTTTCACCCTACATGGTGACGAACTTGAGATAGTCCGGATCAAGGAGGTGAGCAAGCACTATGGCGACTAACAGAGAACTCCATTCCGATCTTCCCATCCCACCAGGGGAATACCTGGAAGAGGTGCTTGAGGAACTGGACATGAGCAAAGCTGAGCTTGCTCGCCGGATGGGACGCCCCGCTACTAAGATCAGCGCGATCTTCAAAGGCGAGAAAGCAATCACTCCAGAGACAGCGATGCAGTTGGAGAAAGTGGTTGGCGTGCCCGCCAACATCTGGCTGGGAATGGAGTCCGAGTATCGCCTTGCACTCGCTCGACAGGCTGAAGAAGAACAGATCGCGAAAGAGATCAAGTTCCTGACCCCCTTCTGCTACAGCGATCTGGCAAAACAGGGAGTTGTCAAGAAACTGTCCTCGCGCCGCGAGAAGGTGCTTGAGTTGCAGCGATTCCTCGGCGTGGCATCTCTGCTCAACGTGTCCTCCGAAGGCGCACTTCGCTACCAAGCTGCTTTCCGTATCGGAAGCGGTGGGACGGCCGCGACAAAGCCGCACGCTGTGGCTTCCTGGTTGCGCATGGGGGAAATCCTTGCCGGTCGCATTGAGTGCGAACCCTTTGACCCCGTCAAACTCGAAGAGGCGTTGGACGAGATCCGCGCGATGACCCTACAGCATCCGCAGGCTTTCCAGACCGCCTTGAGGGAGATGCTCGCCGCTTGCGGCGTTGCTCTGGTTGTCGTACCGCATTTCCCAGGCACCAAAGCACACGGAGCAACGTTCTGGCTTTCTGAGGGAAAAGCGGTCCTCATGGTGACGATCCGCGGCCGATGGGCTGACATGTTCTGGTTCACGCTATTTCACGAGCTGGGCCATCTCCTTCTGCATGGACGGAGGGACGTGTTCATCGAGAAAGAGAAGGAGCTTCCTCCGCCAGAGTTGGAGCGGCAGGAGGAAGAGGCAGACGTGTTCGCACGCGACTTGTTGATTCCTAGGGTTGTCTACAAGCGATTCGTGCGCGGCGACAACTTCTATCCGGACTCAATTGCAGCGTTTGCTCGCAAGATCGGAATCGATGCCGGCATCGTGGTCGGACGGCTCCAACATGATGAGCTTCTACCCCACAAGTGGGGCAACAAGCTGCGAACGAAGTACGCCTTGGTACAGAGCGGGGATGCTTCATGACGACTGACACCACAGAGAGGGGCTTCGAGGATCTGATTGTCTCTGCGATGACGGGACTGCCGTTGGGGGCAGGGCTTGGCGCCGATGACCATACGGCCTATTCACCTGAGCGATATGGGGGGTTGGGATACAAGCTTGGCTTCCCGCGAGATTATGATCGGGAGCACGCCATTGATCTGCATCATCTGCGGGCATTCCTGGCGGCCACGCAGCCGGACGTGTTAGAAGCGTTGGATCTTGATGCTGAGGATAGTCCAACGAAGCGCAGCTTCCTAGCTCGCCTACAAGGGGAGATCACCAAACGTGGAGTGATTGATGTTCTGCGAGATGGGATCAACCACGGGCCACATTTCGTCAAGCTATTCTACGGAACCCCGTCACCAGACAACCCTGTGGCAGTAGAGCAACACAAGGCGAACCGGTTCTCCATCACTCGCCAGCTGCGCTACAGCCGGGATGAGACGAAACTGGCACTCGACCTCTGTCTCTTCATCAATGGTCTACCATTCGCCACATTCGAGCTAAAGAATTCGCTGACCAAGCAGACGGTTGATGATGCGAAAAGGCAGTACATGAGGGATCGTGATCCTCGGGAGCTGCTATTCCAGTTTGGGCGGTGCGCTGTGCATCTGGCTGTCGATGACGCCGAGGTAGAGATGTGTACCCACTTGGCGGGAAAGGCGTCGTGGTTCCTTCCTCTCAATAAGGGCTACAAGGACGGCGCAGGCAATCCGCCGAATCCAAACGGGTTGAAGACGGACTACCTCTGGAGAGAAATCCTTGAGCCCAAGAGCCTGACGAACATCCTGGAGAACTACGCGCAGATCGTTGAGATCAAGGATCAGAAAACGGGCAAGAAGAAGCGCATTCAAGTCTTTCCGCGATACCATCAGCTCGATGTAGTCCGCAAGCTCCTGGCGGATGCCGAGGCAAACGGTGCGGGGAAACGCTATCTCATTCAGCATTCAGCTGGAAGCGGTAAGTCCTACTCGATTGCTTGGCTCGCGCATCAGCTCATCGGCCTTCGCAAGGATGGGCAAGAAGTATTCGCCTCGATCATCGTGGTGACAGACCGAATCCTTCTCGACAAGCAGATTCGTGAAACGATCAAGCAGTATGCTCAGGTCGCCTCAACCGTGGGCGCTGTCACAGGGATCTCGGGAAGCAAAACGAGCCAACTCACGCAATTCCTGGAGTCGGGGAAGAAGATCATCATCTCCACGCTGCAAACATTCCCATTCGTCCTGGATGAGATCGGCACGTCCCATCGCGGGCGACGGTTCGCGATCATCATCGATGAAGCGCACTCCAGCCAAGGAAGTCGCACCTCCGCGAAGATGAGCATGGCCCTCTCCGGGGAAGCCGGACCCGATGAGGTCGACACATTCGAGGACAAGATCAACAAGATCATGAAGGGACGGAAGATGCTCGCCAATGCGAGCTACTTCGCATTCACCGCCACGCCCAAGAACAAGACGCTGGAGATCTTTGGCAAACCCCTTCCGCCGGTGGATGGCACGATTCCGCACGGTGCCTTTCATACCTACACCATGCGGCAGGCGATCCAGGAGGGATTCATCCTCGATGTGCTTGCCAACTACACGCCCGTCCACAGCTACTACCGGCTGATTAAGACGGTGGAAGGTGACCCGGAGTTCGATACCAAGAAGGCGAAGAAGAAGCTCCGCCGTTTCGTGGAGTCAAACGATCATGCCATTCGGCTGAAGGCAGAGATCATCGTTGACCACTTCCATGAGCAGGTGATCGGTCTCGGGAAGATCGGCGGCCAAGCAAGGGCAATGGTCGTGACCAGCTCGATCCAGCGAGCGATTCAGTATTACCACGCCATCAGCGCGTACCTCAAGGAGATCAAGAGCTCATATCAAGCGATCGTCGCGTTCTCTGGAGAGCCCGAGTACGAAGGCGCCAAGGTGACAGAGGCTTCGCTCAATGGGTTCGCCAGCAGCCTTATCCGCGAGAAGATCCAGGAGGAGCCATATCGGATTCTCGTGTGCGCGGAGAAATTCCAGACCGGCTACGACGAACCGCTGTTGCATACGATGTATGTGGATAAGGTGCTTTCAGGCATCAAGGCCGTGCAGACGCTTTCGCGACTGAATCGTGCTCGTCCGGGCAAACATGACGTGTTCGTCCTGGACTTCATGAACGACGCCGATACGATCCTTGAGGCATTCTCCGACTACTACAAGGGAACCATCCTTAGCAAGGAGACCGACGAGAACAAGCTTCACGATTTGAAGAGCGATCTTGATCGCGAACAGGTCTATTCACAGACACAAGTCGACGAATTCGTGCGCCTCTATCTGGAAGGCGCAGAGCGTGGACGGCTAGACTTCACACTAGACCACTGCGTTGCTGTCTACCGGGAGACCCTGGACGAGGACCAGCAGGTTGCGTTCAAGGGGAATGCCAAAGCCTTCGTGCGAACGTACAATTTCCTTGCTTCCATCCTTCCCTACACCAACGCCGAGTGGGAGAAGCTGTCCATCTTCCTTACCTTCCTCGTGCCGAAACTGCCAGCACCCGAAGAGAAGGACCTCTCGCGCGGGATTCTTGAAGCGATCGACATGGATAGCTACCGCGTGGAGAAACAGAAGGCTATCCGGATCCAACTGCCAGAGGAAGATGGCGTCATCGAGCCAATACCAATCGGCCAAGGCGGGCACAAGCCCGAGCCCGAACTCGACCGCCTCAGCAACATCATCCAATCCTTCAACGATCAGTTCGGCAACATCGATTGGACCGACAAGGATCGCGTTCACAAGCTCATCACCGAGGAAATCCCTGAGCGTGTATCGGCTGATCGGGCCTACCAGAACGCTATTCGGAACTCCGACAAGCAGAATGCTCGCATCGAGCACGACAAGGCACTTGTACGTGTCATGACAGCTCTGCTCAAGGATGACACCGAGCTCTTCAAGCAGTTCAGCGACAACGAGTCCTTCAGGCGATGGCTAACGGACATGGTGTTTGGGCTAACGTACGAGGAAGTAGGAAGTGGACAGTGAACGAACCTGGCAGGGGGCGCAGGGTCAGATGCTGTCTTGAATGGGTCAACGGGAACTGGCGAAGGCCAATTCCTTGAGAGAATCCCGTCTTGGCGTTGGATTCTCTGGGTCGTTCTTCGTGCTGAACTGCTTGCGAGTTCCTGCGGAACTCGTATCCGATGATCGGGTCGCGGATTGGCCCACCTAGTTGGCTAGATTGGCTCCTCGTTGGCGCAAGCAGCTCGGGAGTTGCTTCGCAACTCCTTGTGTGTTGGGGTTGCAGTGGGCAGCCGATACCGTTGCCTCGTACAGTCTGCGGCAGACTTCTCGGTTCCCACGCTTGGTGATTCGGAAGAACGGGGCACTCGCGTCTCTGTGCAAGAAACGATGGTAGACCCCGCCTGAGGTTCAACGCCGGCGCGAGACAGCAGTTGCGTCGGCGCCAAGCGCGTTCGTCCCGTTTATGGCGTCGCAGTTTTCCTGGCCCCGCGTGCGACAGCAGACCATTGCGCATCGCGGATCAAGCGTGCTTGCTCTTGGGCTTTCCATGGATACGATCACTCCACCACGGCGTCAGTCGTGCCCGCTTCCTGCCGGAGGCGGATCCTAGATCCTCAGGATGCTGTTTGAAACAGCGCGTGGGAGGCGCATGTCGTGTCTTCTGTGTGGTACCTGCTGTAACCCGATCCTGCTTCGGTCAACGAAGCGGGCAATTCGCGACGACCCGTCGCTTGAGGGAGACGAATTCATCCTCCGTCATTGGCGGCGAATCTCTAAAGAGGATGCGTTTCGGAGACGTCCAGCACTGCGGGAGAGCCATTACCGCGGGCGCTGCTACTATTTGTGCGACCGATTCGATCCCGATTCCCGCCGCTGTCTGGCTCACGATGAACGGCCTCCCATCTGCCGCGCCTTTCCGAACAATCTGCGCGTAGAGGGCAGACCGCTTCGTCTGCGCGTCTACCCGGAATGCGGGTACAACGAGGCGTAGCCCGGCCCTCAGCCAATTCGAACCGCAGTTGAGTCCACGGAATGGGCAGCTCGAAGCACGGGGTCTACCATCGTTTCTTGTGCAGACATGGGCGGCGGAACTTGCGGGCGGAGCATTCTGTCCCCGTAATCCTGAATCCTTGCTTCGTTTGTCGCATGACCGCTAGACTCTCTTGGCTGCGGTATTGCGCCCGTTCTGGCTCGGTCGACAAAAGAAGGCACCCGGAGGTGGCCGCAATGAAGCGACGTATCTGTCTCACTCTGATCTCTGTCCTTCTCGTATGGGTAGGCAGCGGCAATCTCCTCGGTCAGGAACTGGAGCGCATGTCCGGCGAGAGTACCGGCTGGTGGTGGTACAGCAATGTGTCGGTCGAGGCGCTTGGCGCAGCTCTAAATGAACATGGCGCAAGATTGATCGATCTGGAGGTCACCTCGGTTTCCCCTCTTCGGTTCTCTGCTTGTTTGGTGCGAAACAGCGGATCCTATGCATCTGCCTGGTGGTGGTATTTTGGTATCGATGCGGACCGCGTCTCCGAACTTCTGGATGAGCTCTCGGCGCGGATTCTTGATCTTGAGATGTACTCTGTGCGAGGGGAACTTCTCTTTGCCGTCATCCTGGTTCCGAATACCGGTTCTCAGGCGAAGGCTTGGTGGTGGTACTACAATGCCTCTGTTCAGGACCTTGCCAATCTGGTTTCCCAGAACAACGCCCGCCTTGTTGACCTCGAGGCCTACGTGGACTCAGGGCAGCATCGCTATGCTGCCGTTATGGTCCGCAATACAGGAGCTGACGAAGCCTCCTGGTGGTGGGATATCGGGATCTCTGCGGCTGCGCTCTCCGACAGGCTTTCCTCGCACCCTGAGCGCATATTGGACCTGGAACGAATGCCAAATGGTCGCTTTGCGGCCATCCTTGTTCGCCCACGCAGCGAGTCCTGGGCCTGGTGGTGGTGGTACGGACTGGAATTCTCCGACATCACAGAAGTCGCCGATCTCACAGGAGGTCGCATTGTCGATATCGAGCAATACAGCCATGGTGGCGCGCCCAGGCACCTCGTCGTAATGACAGGTGCCACCGACGAAATTGCTTCGGCAGCAGCAGAAACACCTGTGGCCGAAACGTACCCCGTCCGGATTGTCCTCTCCACGACCTCTGATTGGACAGACGTTCGATTTGTGGGTGGCACAATCTCGGTCCAAGCCCAGGAAATCCTTGAGGGAGCCGAGGCCGAAGGGCTACAGCTTATCGCTGGGTCAGTCCTATCGATGAGCCAAGCTTGTTGTGACACGGTGCCCATCTCCATCTCGCTGGATGCAACCTTGTCAGGCCTGGCTGAGTGGCTGCAGATCGAGATCGACAAGGGGCACATTGGCCAAACCACGATTTCTCTCTACTCGCCCGGTGCATCCGATCCAATCGATACCTACATGCATATGGGTGTGGCGGAGAACGTAGGGCCGACCAACGTGCGCACATTCTGGGTCCACAGCCCCTATCTGACGTCGATGCTCCCCCGTGTATTGGCAGATCCTTCGGAGTAGGGTTCCGGGGACACGGATTCCGGGGACATAATACTTAACTCTCTCGCAAGCGGAACCGCAGCCGCCGACTCAGACTCATAGTCATCAGACGTTGAAGTCGCCGCTGAGATGGAGGGAGGGGTATGCTCTACTTCTGCGACACGATACGCTCCATCGCGCGCACGCCGAAATCTCCGGAATACGATTCCAGGCCATTCCCACTTCGGGGACGCTCCTTCCGAGAATGGGAAACCCTTTGGCTCCCCGAATCGCGATTCGCGCAGCCGGTTCACAACCGTTCCCATATCGGGTATGCTCATTCCCAATATGGGTATGAGAGCAAGATCGCCACATTCCGGCCTCGCTGAAGCGCTGTTCTCGCCTGTGCAGATGAAGGTGCTCGGCCTCTTATTCGGCCAGCCGGAGCGTGTCTTCCAAAGCGCCGAACTCATCAGGCTTGCCGATAGCGGAACGGGTGCCGTCCACCGCCAGCTTCGCCGCCTGGAGGACGCAGGTTGGGTCACCGTGTCACGAGTCGGCAACCAGAAGCACTACCAGGCCAACAAAGCCTGCCCGCCGTTTGACGAACTCAGAGGGCTGATCATGAAGACCGTCGGTCTTGTCGAACCTCTCCGAAACGCGCTGGAGCCGCTGTCGGATCGGATCTTCGTGGCATTCGTGTATGGATCGATCGCCAAGGGAGAAGCCCACGCCGAGAGCGATATCGATCTGATGATCATTTCAGCGACCGTGGGGCTCGCAGACGTGTACCAGCACCTTCAGGATGTGGAGACCGCGCTGGGACGCACCGTCAATCCCAACATCATGACAGCCGACGAGTGGAAGACGAAACAAGAGGTTCCCGATTCGTTCGTCGCGCGGGTTGCGTCTCAACCGCGACTGTTCGTTCTTGGAGATGCGCATGAGCTCGACTGAATTCGATCGTCTGTTGGATGGGAGAGGCCTCAAACAGGAACCTCCATCACGCACCGAATACGATGGATTGGTTCAGTCGGGAACCGCACGACTCAAGCACGCAGACAATGCGGACTTGTCTGTCGACAGCCGATTCGATCTTGCATACAACGCGGCCCACGCATTGGCGTTGGCCGCATTCCGCCGCTTGGGCTATCGATCGTCCAGTCGGTATCTCGTTTTTCAGACCCTGCCGCATACCGCAGGACTCCCCGCCCCGGTGTGACGCGTACTGGGCACATGTCATCAGAAGCGAAACCAGTCCGAGTACAAAGGCCTTGCCGATATCAGCGTGCGACTGTTGCATGATCTGCTGAAGGCCGCACATGCCGTCACTGATGCCGTCCTTGCTCTGCCGCCACCTGATCGCCCAGCGCCGGGAATCGAGGACGACCGACCGTAGAGACCATGTGAATTGGCCTTTGCGTGCCTGTCCAAGGAGGATCGCCAAACACCAACCCCGGTTGGGGCCCGGGGTCTACCATCGAATTCTGTGCGGAGCCGGGGCTGCCACTGACTTTGCTCACATGAACGGGTCTACTCTGGCAACTCGCGTTGACGAGTCGCTTGTGAGAAGCATCGAAACGCCTCTTCTGTCCGTTACGCAGCAGCTTGGGAGATTGCGCTCTATAAAGGCTCAACTCCTGGATCAAATCCAGTTTTCTGGATCTTAAGCTCTTCGGATCTTTGGCTGCGGAATCACATTCTTCGTGGGTTGCTCGTGACTCACGATTGGCTAAGTTCCTGACCATCCGTTCGATTTTCGGCAGCATGACTGAGCGCAAGATTCGAGCAGGATCAACGTGGTAGCCCGCTAGTGGCAAAAGAACGTTTCATGGGCTGTGTTGTTCTCTTCGTCGCATTCATTCATTTCGCTCTCTACAGTCAAGGTGATGGTAATCAATCCACTCTCATGGACGATACACTCAAACCATCTGGACCTTTCGCTGCCGTGGGTTAAGCTGCTAAACGCTACGGTGTCGGTATAACCGCTTGAGGTCTCTGTTCTCACGCTATACGGCCCTGAATCGATCGTCCCGATGTTTCGCACGGTATAACGAACCCTCGCTTCGCAGGTCTCACCGACCACTTCAATCTCCCACCACCCCCCTTGAGGGTGAACGGGTTCTGGATGCCACGTCCTCTCGATCACGTCTTCACACGTGCAACTTGGGTGAGCCGTTGTGATTGCGAGGTCCAAGCAGTCTGGCACATCCTCGCAGCATCCTTCTCCGTAGTAGAAGCCGTTACATGGTTCATCATCGTAGTGGATCGTTTGAGGTACAGGAATCGCATCAACAATTAACCCTATGAGTGACCCCGGGTGGGCGAACCAGCATGCGTTTAGACTGTACGTGCAAGCGTCTAGTGCGGCGTCGACAAGTGCAATCGGGAAGGTGAAGAGGACGGTGGTTTGGCCGGTTGGGTTTATGTCCTCCGGCATCACAGTCCTGGCAATCGTCTGCGTTGTCTCGCCGTTATCAACCTCAAGGATAATGTTGAATCTGGCTTTCATTGGTGCCTCCCCCGTCTTGCGCACGGAGGCTTCTACAGTCACCGTGCAAGTTGACGCACCACGATCACAGACCGTCTTGCTAGAGATATCCACGTGTGGGAGAAGCGAACGGAGGGCAACCATCGACTCGACAGTCACCCACTCACCCTGAAAGTCTACATAGAACGCGTTTCTCTGTCGGGCACTCGTTTGCAGCACCCTGCCCTGCGTTCCCGCTGCAAACCAATCCTCCTGCGGCGAAAGGAAGCTGATGCCGTACGTATCAACAGCAATTGGATTCCTCAGGAAGGAATGCCCCGTGAAGTAACGATTGCGCCCCATCTCTTGCTCCAATCCGAGAATAACGCCAGCCTCGTCGAGCAGCTCGGTTGTGTACGAAGCGAACGTTGGCTCCTGCGCCACGGCAAGAAGAATCCCGGGGATTGCGTCCGGGGCAAACGGGATTCCCAACACCCGCTCAAACTCTCCCGGAAACCCGACATCGTAGATTCGAAGCTCGAATCCATCCGGATACCGGCTCGCCACGTATTGGGCCAGGCCGATCACGAGCCACGCATCCGTCATGCTCTGCGCCTGTTCACATGCCATTGACGATTCCGCAAGGAGATTGGCGAGTTCGATTGCATCGGGCTCAGCGATTGTCCCGTCTCCGTCTAGATCTCCGTATAGCTCGACGTAGCCTCGGTCGTGGAACCATGAGAGAATCGTTGCTGCCGCGACGGCGCGGCTGTACTCCCAACTGCCTTCCCAATCGATCACGCTGTTCAGACTGATCCGCTGCAAGCCTTCCACTTCGTAAGCCTCGGGTGCCTCATCTTCAGCGACGAACGGGAATGAGAAAACGACGCAGATGATGAGCGCGACGATAGCACCCATACCTGCTCTACGATTCACGGTTGCCTCCTTCGGACCGCAAGGTAGGCGGAAAGATCCCTAAGTCAGTCTAGATCACCCGATCACCAAAGCCAACTGCCAAATGGCCAGCACGTGGGAATTCCGGGGACATAATACTTAACTCTCTCGCAAGCGGAATCCCAAAGCACCCGCTTGAGTTCTTCGCCAGCAGATGTCAAAGGCACGATGCTGACGAATAGGAAGTACGCTCTGCAGTTCCCTCCGAACTCCAGACTTCGGGATTGAGCCGTGGTGTTTCGTGCAACGGCGTCCTCGATCAAGATCCACGATCCCGTTCCGGTGACGCGCTCATGGAAAAAGCGCGGATCCTTGTCTGCGAAGTACCGCAGGACCCGAAGTCAAACCTTCACACTCTAATTGCAATCCCTATTCTGAACCGATCGGCTGCAGATACGGGAACACTATCCGATTCAAAAGGCGTCGAGATCGAAGCGCACGACGTATCGATTGAGCAAGAGCGCCGTTCCTTCCGGGCTAATGCGGACGATATTGGGGCCTCGGCCTCTTGCACGTGGGGACAGAGTCAGCGTCGAGATGCCAACGAGCACGGCATGTCCGTCTTCAATGCGGTAGGTTCGTAACTCAACGATGGCCGCGTCGGCGTGATCCTGATCAGCTTCTTGGTGGAGCGTCACGAACCCATTCCCGTCCGGTCGGACTGCTGCTTGCAGCGGGACCTCGAACGTTCCCGTATGGCCATCCTCGCCCTGCTTGAAGAAGGATAGGCGGTCCCACTCGTCGCCATACTGGGCAATGGGGGTGATCGATCCCGTTGCGACGTCAATCAGGAACAGATTCATCCGCGGCCATGCCGCATCGAGACTCATGTCTTCGACAAAGGCGAGGACGACGTTACCGCCGCGCGACCACGCAATGTCCTGCGGCACAATCCGTGCGGTGTCGTATCCAGCGGGGAATCCCACGGCGAACGCCGAGGTAGGAAGAAACCACTGCATCTCCCCGGTGAATGCATCCAGAATCCAGATGCCATTGGAGGACTCAGTAAACGATGCGTCTTGAGTGATGAAGGCAACACGCTCGCCGTTCGGAGACCAAGCAGGTGCACGGAAAACGTGGAGCGCGGACGGGAATGCCTCCGGGAGTGGCCAGGCAAGCTCCGAGCTATCGGGATTGGCTCGCTCTTTGATCGGTCCACAGGTCCTTGGGTCGACGGTCCGGAGCTGCGCCGGCCCAAAAGGATCGTCTCCGGCGGGTCGGAGAAAAGCGATCGATTCGCCGTTCAGCCACGTGGGGAAAAGGTCAATCCAGAAGTCATCCGAATCGTCGAAGATGTCACCGAAGACCAGATCGTTGGTGCAGTTGCTGATGCAGCCGCTCTCCAGCTTGAGGACCCAGACATCGGGCTCGGAAAAATAGAGAAAGACATTGCCGGCCATCACGATCTGCTTGCCATCGGGCGACCAGATGAAGTCCGTCACCCGGCGCATAAGTTCGTGGAGAGGAATGGCGTGAGCTTCCCCCGAGTCGATCTCGAAGACCAGCAGATGATTCCCACGGTCCAGCCAGGCGATATGCTGCCCCGTCGGATCGAGGCGATGGACGTTGAACGGGCTGCTGTTTGCGGTTTCCGCAGAGAACAGATCGTAGAGGATCTCGGGAGGCGAAGGGTCACTTAAGACATCAACTGCGAAAGCCAGTAGCAGGAGAGCCGCAACGAAGAGTGCTCGCCACATCCGCATGCTCCTTCTCATCGCACTTGTCCGATCCTGTGTGAACGACTCCATCCATTCTACAGCACAAGGGCAGGGACGCGGGGTCAAGTCTTGCGATGACATATCTGAATTCCGGGGACATAGTACTTAACTCCCTCGCAAGCTGAACCGCGGCCGTCCTAGCCGGATTTGCGAACGCGCCGGCGGAGTCAGCGGTTCCCAAGGAAGATCAGTGCGGCGATTCCGGCAGTGAGGACGATGAGCGCAACGATGCCTACGGTTCGTGACCAGTGCGGCTCGGCTTCGACTTCGTGGAAAGCCCGAACGTCACGGATGATGGAAGGAAACGAAAGCAGATCGCGAAGTCCAAATCGCTCGCGCTTGCCGATCGCCACCCACAGCTTCTCAACCTGCTCGCCCGAAGGCCAAGCCACCACGTAGTAGGTGCCCGCCTCGGGAAGCGCAACCGCGTCCTCGATCAAGATCCACGATTCCGTTCCGGTCACGTGCTCATGGAAGAAGCGTGGATCGCCCGTTTCAGCCGAGTCGAACACCACGCCGCCAACACCCGGTGGTGTGTCAATCGGCAGATCGACAGCCGGAAGGCCGGGACCCAATACAGCAAGGTTCGGCCGGTAGTCCGTTAGTCGGTCGAGCACCGGAATGCCCAAAGACACATCCAGCATCGTCCCTGCCGCCGCTTCAAACGTCAGCCACAGTTGGGCATCCGTTGCGTCCAGCGGCGAATACACCACTTGACTCACATCGATATCCCGCATCTCCAGCGCCTGGTCAAACGTGGAGAAGGTGCCGCCAATCGATGCCGGCTTGTGCGCGAGAACAGAGAAGGACACACAGATCAGTAGGAGTCCGAGAGCAAGGAGATATTTCAGGAAGACAGGCATCTTGCACCTCCTGGGAACCAGTCTGCCGTATTCGATGACCCGTTCCAAATGCCAGGGCAATTCCGGGGACGCAATACTCAACTCTCTAGCAAGCGGAATCCCAAGGCGTCTCCGCCGGGAGTGGGCGCGGGGAAAAGGTCATGGAGGTTGATCGTTCGTAGGGTTCATAGGGTTCGTAGAGTTCGTTGGGAGGGAACGGACCACGGACTGATTTTCCCGAAACCCACTCGTCACATGCGTTCTTGTCCACGAACCACACGAACTCAATGAACGTCCGAGCAGGATGTCTGGGCGCGAGGGATCGGGACGCCCAAACTCCAGGCGCCTGTCCGATGACGGCGAGCAGGCGCCAGACCCCGGGCCATGGACCATGGACTGATTCTCCCTACGAACTCTACGAACTGGATGCTGCAAGTCCATTACTCCGCCTGCGCTTGTTCCCATTCCTCGATCGCCGACGAAACGGTCCGTCGTGCGCTCCCTTCGGGATCGAGCGTATGGAGGAAGCGGAACCACTCGATGAAGGCTTGGGGAAAGGCCGCGAAGTTGTAGACGTGGCCATTGACGCCGAAGATTGCCTCGTCATCCGTGGTCTCGTACAGCGCCCGCAACGCACCGCGATCCTGCGACGCAATCAGGCCGTGCCCGATCTCGATGACATCGCACCCATTGCGCTCGATCTCCAGCGGTGTGGTCACCACGTCGTCCAGCGCGTATCCGACCGTGGCATAGCGCAGCTGACACGGATAGTCGATGTCGTCACCGGAATGCGAGCCACCCATGCAGCCCGACAGCCGCTCGCCGGGCAGCGTGTTGAGCAGCGTCATGTAGTCGTCCATCGTGCCCAGGAAGCGGGTTTGGTCGCCCGGATCCAGTTCGCCAACCGGGGTATTGGTGTAACCGTCCCACGTGGAGCCGCGCTCTTTCGTGCCCCAGTAGCCGTGATGGTGACAGCCGATCTCGTGGCCCGCGGCGATCCAGTTCTGCAACGCATCCAACTTGTCGGCATCCTCGAGGATCATGCTCGCCCACTGCGGCGTGAAGTCGATCGACAGCGGGACGTTGTACGTATCGGCCTGAGCAACGAGATCTACGAGCCCCAACCACATCATTGCGTTGGCACGCGTCGGCTCACAATGCACGACGAAGACCGACGTAGGCATTGCCCCTGCAAGGAGCGTGATCGAAGACAACACAAGAACAGCGAGTAGTGTGCGAAACATCGGCATGTACACCTCCTGACCGGTATCGTCCTTCCTGCATCCTAGCCATCGTGCAACCACCCAGGCAACCCCCACTCGGTACCCGCAGCGATTGCACGATTTGCCACTGGATCTCGTGCGGATGGGCGCGATGGGCGGCATACTTAGGCAATTCAAGCACCACAAAGGAGTGCAACCTATGCCCCAGTTGCCCGCAAATATACGAGATGCGTGGGAGAAGCGAACCGGTCCAGGCGTCTTCACCACCGTGAATGAGAAATCGGTACCCAACGCGATCTACGCAACGTGTGTTCGCCTGTACGATGACCAAACGCTCTTGGTCGCCGACAATCACTTCGCCAAGACCCGGCGCAACATCCAAGCCGGCAGCAAGGGCTCTTTCCTGTTCATCACCGACGACCACAAGTCGTACCAGATCAAGGGAACGATCACCTATCACACCAGCGGGCCGCTGTTTGACCAGATGAAGTCGTGGAATCCGGAGGGTTACCCCGGCCACGCCGCCGCCGCATTGACCGTTGAGGAGGTCTACAGCGGCGCGGAGAAGCTGTTGTAGCGCGTGTCTCTCTTCTACACGAAGACGGTCCATCCGGTGTAATCTGGGTTCATGAACCGTGGAACGATCGTCGAACAGGTTGAACAGGTCTACTGTGTCTTGCAGTTCGCTCGGCTTCGCCAGACGCCGGGTGTGTCCTTCGATGTGCTACCGCAGCGTTTCGTGCCGCAGGTACACGCGATCGATCGGGTGATCCACAACGCGGGCGCCCTGTCTCCAGGTTCGGTCGGTTTGGTGGAGCGGCCTTGGTACATGCATCCCGCCCAGGATGACCATCTGTTGGTACTGGCCGGCAGGCGCAATGTCGAGCTCTACTCGCCCATCCTCGGACGAGTGATCTCGTTTGACGTCGAGGCGAATCGCGTCATGAGAGAAGGCGTGGTGGTCTGTGACGGTGCCTGCTTGCTGATGTGGGAGCGCGGCGTGTTTCATCGGATTCTCAGTGATGCCGAAGCTGGCTCGAGTTCGGTGAACCTTGCCACCCACTATCCTGGATTCGACATCGATACCAACTTCAACATCTACGATCTCGATACCGAGACCGGCGCCTACCGCGTGATCCGCAGGGGCTCCGAAGATCAGAACGACCTTCCCGATTGATGCCAAGACGCTGCTCTCGCGAGGGTCTCCAGCTGCCCCGCCATCGCTAGTATATGATAGCAACAGTCGCTATACTCTCTATCCGTTACTAGGTGAACCAACCACAGAGGGAGGTCGGAATGAAGAGGTTCATAAGTGTAGCGGTGGTGTTGCTTCTTATCCTATCGACTGCGGTTGCGGTGCTGGCCGCAAATGGCTACGACGGCCCATCCGAGAATTCAGGCGATGGGGTTTCTGATGGCAGCGAGTTCGACTCTCAGCCTGGGCCGTTCGGCGATGGAGAGGTGCCCGGCCCCGCACCGAATTCGGGCGACGGTACACACGACGGCAGCGGCTGGTAGGCTGATCCGCCGAAGCGAATCGCTTTCGCTTCTTGTGTTCGTTTGACGAGTATAGACGGATCCCGGAGATCCCATCGATCTCCGGGATCCATGATTGACCCGATGATACGCTCCCTACCCTGCGACCCTCACCGCTTCCTCGCGCTGCCGGGCTCCTGTAGCATGTCGCTTCTAGCCTGTGGGACGAACGGTTCATAGCACCTAGCACGTGACCGACTTGTCGGAAGAAGGGTCCGGGGTCTGGCGTCTGCTCGCGGTCTTCGGCCAGGCGCCTCGAGTTTGGGCGCCTGGCCATTCATCGTCCGCGGGCGCCCGACGTCCTTTCCGAGACCTGTTGAGCGAAACACCCGGGCTCGATCCTTTCTCCATGCGAACTCAACGAACCCTATAAACCCTACGAACCTCGATCATCTCGTTTCCATGAACTTGGTCAATTCGTTCTTGGCCTACCCCCCTGGCTCGTTGTAGCTGGGCTCCACCGGCTCGATCACGCTGTAGTCCCGCTCCCAGCCTTCGTGCTGTAGTGTCAGGGTCTCCATGGCCGTGGTGCAGTAGTCGGCGTTGAGAGAGGTGAAGGCTGCGTACTTCGAGGGCCAGCAGCGGTAGACTTTCCACGCCATCACCAACTGTCCTGCCTCGTTGTACAGCTCGATGATGATGTCCTTGCGGAAATCCTTTAGGGAGACTTCGCTGCCTAATCCTGCTCCGAAATTCCAGACTTTGTTCGCCCATTCCTCGAATGCGGTGTCGTGGGTACGGCCTCGCTCGAGGATGATCGGGTCGTAGCTGGTGAGCCCCGGCGATCGCCGCTCGGAACTGGGGTCACTGCCTTCCCGATGAAGTACGACTTCCGTCCTCCGTACCAAGCCGCTCACGGAGCTGATGCCGGAGATGTACCTTCCATCCCACTTCACGCGGAACTTGCACTGGTTGTACGGATCGAACCGCATGGGGTTGACGACGAACGGCGCAGATTGCACGACGAGGCTCGCCGTGGCCGCGAGGCATCCGATGATCACCAGCGCGAGGATGCCAACTCTCCGAATCTTCATAGAAACCTCCTTGGAACGGCCCGCCAACATGTGGGGCGTTTGGCTCCATCATAAGTAGTCCCGGGACATGGGTGGAAATCGGGGGGGTACTTGGTTCGTAGGGTTCGTAGGGTTCGTTTGGGAAATCGGTCCATAGTCCATGGTCCTTGGTCTTGCTGTCCGACATGGCTTGCTCGAAGTGTCGGACAGCTGGAGTCTGGGCAATCCATATGCCGAAGCCCAAACATCCCAATCGTGGGTTCGTTTGGGAAATCGGTCCATAGTCCATGGTCCTTAGTCCGTGGCATGTAGCTTGTGGCTTGGCGCCTGATCGCCGTCCTCGGACAGGCGCCTGGAGTTTGGGCATCTGCTCGATCATCGTCGGCAGACGCCAAACATCCTGCTTGGGGGTTCATTGGGCAACACCGGTCCGGGGGTCCATGGTCCATGGTCCGTAGTCTTGCTGTCCGACATGGCGTGTTCCATGTGCCGAACAGCTGGAGTTTGGGCGTCTGGGCGGCCATCGCCGGCAGACGCCAAACATCCTGCTTGGGGGTTCGTTGGGAAAAATGGTCCGGGGTCTGTGATCTACAAGCTACGTGCTACACGCCATAGGCTGTCTCTCCCCCACGTGCCACACACCACTGGCCACCCCCGGCGTTACCCGGCAGGACGGCTTTGCTGAGAATGGGAGCCGCTCCACTTGACGGCACCGGCTCGCGGATAGATCCTGTACACATGATTTCACAAGGCAACATCATAGTGGACTAGGAGGCATGACAGGATGGCGCCAAAACGTGGTATGGTTCAATGGATACTTCGGCTGAGCGGAAGCCTGATGATCCTCGGCATCGTTGCGGCCGCAGCGCTCGGAAGCCCTGCAGCAGCAACCGACATCGTCATCGACGGATACCCTGCGGACTGGCAAGCGTATGCCGGCCCGGAATCGGATCCCAACGGAGATGCGCTCGGCACAATCGATGTTACCGGCGTCGCGACACGCCTTAACAAAGATTCCGTCTACGTTCTTGTCCTCTTCCAAGGCGCCTTGTCAGAGATCGAACAGATCGATTTCGACTTCAATGCGGACGCCTTCGGGGTTCCGTTGGTACGTGCCAGCGCCAGGTTTTCGAGGCACGAGTTCCACGTGACACGCCAATGCGATGGTGTTCCGGTGGAGCTGCCCGATGTCGGTCAGTTCGCTTCGATCGAGGCTGCGGAGTTGCGTCTCGCTCTGTCGGTATTCGATGGCGCCGTGCCAACGACGGTATCGATCCGTTTGGTGGACAAGAAACACGGGAAGGAATCGCCAGCAGACACCACACGCGCGTACGAACTGTCGATGGTCGATGAATCCGATCTGCCGTTCCAAACGCAGGCGCACCTCACTGCCCCAGATTCGCTGTTCTGCCATTGCGACAGCGCACGTCCCGCATTCGCCGAGGCGTCGTCCATCCAGGTTCCCACCGGTTACCGAGCGGAGTACTTCATCGCGCCATCCGGACTGAACACACCATCGGATGTCGCCGTTCTCCCGGACGGCCGAATCCTGGTGGCAACGAGCCGTGGAGGCGAAGTACAGGAGGTGCTGCCGGATGGTCGGCTGGAGACCTTCGCTGAAGGTTACGTGTACGCCATCGATTGCGATCGTGCGGGGAATCTTTATGGATACAACTTCCCATCCGGCGAGATCTTCTCTATCGAGAAGGATCGCCCGATGCGATGCATCGCCCGTGTTCCGGACACCGCCTGTGAGAGTACGATCGCCGTTGCCCCGGACGGTACGCTGTACATCGGGCACAATGCATGTAGCGGCGATGCTTCGGGCCAATCCACGCTGTTTCGCATCTCCGGCGAACGCAAGGCGGTTCCCTTGACCACCGCGCTCCAGGGCATTGCTGCACTGGATGTGGATTCAGGAGGAACCCTCTACGCGCTCTCCGCACAACGGGTGTACACCGTAGATCCCACCACAGGCGCTGTCGTGCACGAGGCCGATCTGCCCTTTGCTCCGTCCTTCCATGGATTGGCGGTTTGTGAAGACGGCACGCTGTACGTTTCGTACGGCGACTTCAGCGACCAAGGAGGCATCTACAAGGTGGGCTTGGATGGAACGGCGATTGAGATCGCACACTTCATCGGCAACGGCATCGAGGGGATTGCTCTGACTGGTGACGGCACGGTCGTCGGTGCACAGCGGTCAACCGGCGGCCTCCAACAGGTCGGGTCCGATGGTTTCATCACAACCCTGATCGAGCCCAATGGTCTCGTTTCCCCCCACGCCCTGGCGTTCTCTCCTTGCGGCGAGCTGGTGACGGTCAATGACGAAGGCGGCCGGCTGACGATCGCTTGCCCTGACGGCGAGAACCTGCCGCTGATCCCGGTAATCTCCTTCCAGCCTCCGCAGACGCATGTTGCATTCAGTCCGGAAGGTTGGTTCGTCTGCGGTGAATCGGCTCCCGGATTTCCGTCATTGCTCAATCTGTATCTGCCGAACGGCGAATCCAAGACACTGGCTACGGACTTGGACAATGTCAGTGGCGTGGCGATCGGAGCGGATGGCGCCGTCTTCGCTTCTGCAACGGGAGATGGAGCGATCGTCTGCATCCAACAGGATGGCACACGCGAGGTCATTGCCGATGGGTTGGAGACTCCACAGGCGCTGGCTGTTGCATCCGATGGGACCGTGTATGCCATCACAGGAGGAGCCGGCTTCGGCGAGGTGTTCAGCATTCCATGCTTCGGGAACCATGTGATCGCCATCGCACCCAATGGGAGCGTGAGACAGCTTGCACGTGTCGATGGTGCGGCAGCCCTCGCGCTCGGACCCGACGGCCGGGTGTATGTGGCGGCAGGAGACTCCGTGATGGTCATCGATGCATGGGGAGCCGCCTGGCCGTTCGCCCAGGGGTTTCAAGCAGCCCGTGGCGTGGCGTTTGATGCAGACGGCAACCTTTACGTTGCAGACGATGATGGCAATGCCATCGTGCGGATCGTGAAACAGCCCTAAGAATCGAATCGTGGGCCACGCGAGGCCTTGACCGTGCCGGATATCGTACTGTGCGAACCACGATCGATGGGAGAGAACAGTCCGTGGTCTTGCTGTCCGACATGGCTTGCTCGAAATGTCGGACAGCTGGAGTTTGGGCTTCCCGTTCCCCGGAGCCCAAACATCCCAATCGTGGGTTCGTAGGGTTCGTAGGGTTCGTTGGGGAACAGCGGTCCATAGTCCGTGGTCCGTAGTCTTGCTGTCCGACATGGCTTACTCGAAATGTCGGACAGCTGGAGTTTGGGCTTCCCGATCCCCGGAGCCCAAACATCCCAATCGTGGGTTCGTAGGGGAAGATCGGTCCGTGGTCCGTAGTCTTGCTGTCCGACATGGCTTACTCGAAATGTCGGACAGCTGGAGTTTGGGCATTCCATATGCCGGAGCCCAAACATCCTAATCGTGGGTTCGTTGGGGAAGAGCGATCCGTGGTCCGTGGTCTTGCTGTCCGACATGGCTTACTCGAAATGTCGGACAGCTGGAGTTTGGGCATTCCATATGCCGGAGCCCAAACATCCTAATCGTGGGTTCGTAGGGTTCGTCGGGGAACAGCGGTCCGGAGTCCATGGTCCGTGGTCTGGCGCCTGCCGGAAGACCATCATCAGGCGCCAAGGCGTGAGCGATTCGACCTTCGAAATGATTCTCAGGTTTCGCCATTGTCTCGTTTCGAACCGAAAAAACGGATCGCTGAGTATTACACGAACTCAAGAAGGGTCTTTCGTGCAAGAGTGGCCCTGTGCAAAGGGGGTGAGGCTTTTCGAGAGCCGCACCCCCGAGGGTCTACGTGAACAGGCCGACGCGCTGCCCGGCCGAGATACTGCGTGTATCGGCTACTTGCTGCGTTGCTTGACCACAATGGCAATGAGAATGATCAGGCCCTTGACGATCGGCTGGTAGAACGGCGATACGCCCAACAGATTCAACCCGTTGCCTATCACGCCGAGAATCAGCGCACCGAGTGCCGTTCCGTGAATCGTCCCAATGCCACCCGTGAGTGTTGATCCACCCAATATCGCGGCCGCGATAACATCAATCTCCATACCCATGGCAGCAGTCGGCTGTGCGGAGAGCAGCCGGGAGGTAATCAGCAACCCGCCCAAGCCGGTGAGCAGTCCGGTCACCACGAAGCCTGAGATTCGGTAGCGCTTGATCTTGATGGCTGACAGACGGGCCGCTTCGGGGTTGGCCCCGATGGCTCGAATGTAAAGCCCGTGCTTGGTCTTGTTCAGGACCACAAAGGCCACTGCGAACACGGCGAGGGCGATGATCGAAGACACCGGGATGCTGCCGACGTAACCGGCGCCCAGTACGCCAAAGCCAAGCGGAAGGCCGGAGATGGGATACCCCTGTGTCCACACATAACCTATACCGCGCGCGATGCCCATCATGGCCAGGGTGACGATGAACGATTGCACCCTGCCGTAGACCACCGCAATACTGATGACCAGTCCAGTGATCGCCCCTGCCGACAATCCCCCAAGCACCGCAAGGGTGATCGAATTCGTAGCGGCCATGATGGATGCCGTTACAATGCCGACCAGTGCTGCGGTTGAACCCACCGACAGGTCGATCTCACCGAGAAGCAGCAGAAAGGTCATCCCAACGGCCACGATGAAGTTGATCGAGACCTGCCGTGTGATGTTGAGTAGGTTCCTCGATGTGAAGAAGTACTCCGACGCAACGGAGAATCCGATGACCAGCAAGACGAGAATGACCAGCAGGCCAAGCTCACCCGACAGAATCCCCAGGATTCTCGAGGACCATGAACGGTTTGTATCCAGTGTATTCCGCATGATGTACTTCCCTTCCCTACCTTCCTGGTCCCTACCCCAGCGCCAGCGCCACGACCTCTTCAAGCTTCGCGTCCTGGCCCGATAACACCCCTGCGATCTTTCCTTTCTGCAAAACAATGATCCGATGGCAGAGGCCGAGCACTTCCTTGAATTCCGACGTGAGGTATACGATTCCAACGCCTTGCTTGGCCTGCTCGATGATCAGCCGACGAATCTCCGCTTTGGCGCCCACGTCGATACCGCGTGTCGGCTCATCCAGGATGATGACCCGGGGCTTTGCCATCAACCACTTGGCAATCGCCACCTTCTGCTGGTTGCCTCCACTCAGGTTCCGAACCGGAATGCTGCCCTCTTTCGGCGATATCTGGCACGAGTCGATTGCTGCTTGGGTCAGTGCTCGCTTCTTCTGCGCCGAGAGGAAAAACTTGCCCGACAGCACGCGCTTGATGTTCACCATGATCACGTTGTTGGCGATGCTCAGCAGCGGGAACACCCCTTGCGTCTTGCGTTCCTCGGGGATCAATGCAATACCCAGATCCCTGGCTTTCTGCGGGGTCAGCGCCTTGTACGTTCGACCGAAGATCTCTACGCTGCCCCCCGTGATCGGGTCGACTCCGAACAGCGCGCGTCCGATCTCGGTCTTACCCGAGCCGATCACGCCGGTGATGCCCAGGATCTCCCCTTCTTTGACCTGGAACGATATCGGTTCCCGCAGCTTGGGCGCCTGCATTTCGCAGACGCCCAGAGCGACGGTATCGTCTGAGATGTCGTGACCCGACATGCGCACCTGCTCGACATCACGTCCCACGATGGCCTTGGAAAGCGCCTCCACCGAGGTGTGTTCGATATCGAGGGTCTTCACGAGCGAACCGTCCCGAAGGACGGACACACGATCGGCCAACTCGAACACCTCCTCCAGGTAGTGGGAGATGTACAGGACCGTGACATGCTTCTCCTTCAGATCCCGTACGATATCAAACAGGGTGTCGATCTCCAATTGAGACATCCCAGTCGTCGCTTCATCCATGATGAGAACCCGTGCGTTGAGAGAAATGGCCTTGAGGATTTCGATGATGCGCTTCTGGCCGAGCCCCAGATCGCTGATGGGCGCCTGCGGATCAATATCCAGCCCGAACTTCTCCAGAAGTTCGGCCGCCTTGGCGCGAATTTCGCCGACTCGCAGGAAACCGAGGCGGCTGCGAACGGGTTCGTGGCCGAAGAACAAGTTGTGCATCACGGATAGCTGAGGGAACAGGTTGACTTCTTGATAGATGGTTGAGATCCCCATTGCTCTTGCCTGTACCGGGCTTTCGAGCGCGCGAACTTGGCCATCCAGAAGAATCTCACCGGCATCCCGCTGAACTGCGCCAGTAAGTACTTTGATGAGGGTGGATTTGCCCGCGCCATTCTCACCTACAAGTGCGTGGATCTCTCCCTTGTGAATGGAGAGGCTCACGTCACGCAGCGCGTGAATGCCACCGTAGCGTTTCTCGATATGGTCAAGAACAACAATCGGATCGGACATGTGCTAGAAATCCACTCCCGAGACGAGGATGATGTTTGCATAGGGCGTGAACTCGCCTGTCTTCACCATCGCCTTGACCTCTTTGCCCTGCAAAGCGCCGTTGAGAACCAGGTCCTTGAATTCCGGATGGGGAATGATCTCCTGCTGGATCGGGTTTCCTTTGTTGTCGATGCCGGCAAGCGTGGCCTGTAGCGCCGCATGGACCTCCGGGCAGGCCGACTCGGTCTCTTGGGCAATGATGACGCTCTCGATCTCCAGTTCCTCGAGCACCACCTTGACGACATCCGCCACTTTCGGAAGATCCCTGCCGACGGACACATCAATGCATGTCGTCAGGTCATGTCTCGGAAACGGGAAACCCCGATCGGTGATGACCAACATGTCGCCATGCCCCATCGTCGCGACGACCTTCGCCAATTCGTTTTGCAAGATACCGTGCGTTTTCATTTCGAGACTCCTTGTTGTTGATGTTGTTCGAAGAATGCCGATACGTCCGACAATGCTGGAATGGATGTCATCGTGCCGGACGCTGTGGTCGATAGCGCAGCCGCGCAGTTGGCGAACGCTACCGCTCGAGCCATCGCCTGGCCGGCGGCGAGCTGGGCCGCCAGCGCGCCGACGAAGACATCGCCTGCTGCCGTCGTATCCACTGTGTTGACGGAAAGCCCACACTGATGCTCGCACCCTCCGGCACCGCAGCTGATCAGTCCGTTCTTCCCAAGGGTGATGATCGCGTAGGCGAAGCCCATCGACCGGAGCGCACGGGCGGCGGCCTGTGCATCGTCGATACTCTTGATGGCGTGTCCGGTCAGCGCTTCTGCCTCTGTTTCATTGGGGATGATGACGTCGACGGACCGGATGACATGCTCCGGAATCGGCCCAGTCGGCGCAGGAGCGGGATTCCAAATCACCGTGAGTCCACGCTGTTTGGCAAGATTCAGTGCAGGGAAGACAAGATCCTCTCCCAACTCGAACTGAGTCAGGAAAACCGATCGTTCGCCTGCAGTCTCCAAGGCCCGCTCGATGTCCTCAAGCGACAGCTCCATCGCAGCACCGGGCGAGAATGCAATCAGATTCTCGCCGTGGCTGTCCACCATGATCATGGCCGTGCCGGAAGGAAATCCCGCTTTGGTCGGCACGTGCTTCATATCGACGTCCGCCTGCTCCATTTCCGCGCGCAGGCGGCTGTTGAAACTGTCGTCGCCAAGCGCCGACACGAACCGTACGCTTGCTCCCAGTTTGGCGCACGCAACGGCTTGATTGGCGCCCTTCCCGCCGGCGAATGTGCCGTATTCGAGAGCCTTCCGGCTCTCCCCGGGAGACGGCAGGCGATCCACGTTCATCACCAGATCCAAGTTGATGCCGCCAAGCACCGTAATTTCGGGTCGTGAGACTTCCTTCACAGACTGATTCATTCGCTGTTCCTTAGGGTTTTGACCTGGCTCATGAACTCACGAACGCGATCGATGTCCACGGGCAGTTTCCAGTTCCCTTTTTCCTTGAAGTCACTTCCCACGATCGCGCCATCCGCCACGCCGAGCAGCTCCCGCGCATTCTGTGCATTCAGCCCGCTGCCCAGGTACAGGGGGATATCGATGCTGTCCTTTACCGCGCGGATCTGCTCCAAACTGGGCGCAGACCCGGTTTCCCACCCCGTGACGATCACGACGTCGGCGCCTTCGGATTCGGCATCTCTTGCCTGCTCTTGCACGCTTCGATCCGAGATGATGAAGTGGCTGCCGTGTTTCACATTGACGTCACAGAGAAACTTGACGTTTCTACCGCCGATTGCGTTGCGATATCTGACGGCCTTGCCCGCAACACCTTCGATGTAGCCGGCGTGCGAGATGTAGGCGTTGGTCCACTCGAACACGCGAACCCAGCTCGCGTCACTCGCCACAGCGACTGCAACGGACTGCATGGCACCATTCAGATGGCAGTTGATGCCGACCGGCAAGTCGACGGCTTCCTTCACACGCACTGCAGCCGCCGTAAGCGCAGCCACAGTCTCATAGCCGATTTCATCGGACTTCAGGTACGGGTAGTCCCAAATGTTCTCGATTTGAACGCCGTCAACGCCGCCTTGCTCAAGAAGGAGCGCTTCTTCGCACGCCATGGCGCACACGGCATCCATACTCCCGGGTTCGTAGAGCGGAGATCCCGGCAGGGGTCTCAAGTGAACCATGCCGATGATGGGCTTGGATACGGAAAACAACTCGTTGTTCATCGCGATTCGCTCCAGTTGGGTACGAAGAGTGCACCAGTCCTGCCTGCAAGAAGCAGGACTGGTGCGATTGATGCGAATGTTATTGGTCGAGATCTTCCGCGGTAATCAGAACCATCGGAATGTACACGACGGACGGAAGATCTGTGACACCCTGGGTGATGTCCCACGCAGCCTGAACAGCCATCTCCATCTGAAGATCCGGCTGCTGTTTGATCGTTGCGACCATGGTTCCCGCTTCGATCGCGTCGATCGCGTCGGGCGTGGCATCGAAACCGAACACTTCGATGCCGGTTCGGCCGGCGGCCTCGATGGCGCGTACCGCACCCAGTGCCATCTCGTCATTGTGTGCATAGACGGCGTCAATCTGCGGGTGGGCCTGGAGGAGGTCCTCCATCACCGTTGCGCCCTCTTCGCGGGAGTAGTGTGCGGTGGTACTGGAGAGCACGTTGATGCCATCGAATACGTCGATGATGGCCAGGAATCCGGCCTGTCGCTCACTCGCGGACGGGGCACCCGGAATCCCTTCGAGGACCACGACGTTTCCTACGCCATCCAGCGCGGAGGCAACCGCAACGCCGGCAAGCTTGCCGCCGAATGCGTTCTTGACGTCGAGGTGCTGCACAACGTCGCCGCTGTTGGAGGGACGCGTCACGGTGATCACTGGGATTCCAGCGCGATTCGCTTCGAGAACAGAGGGCACGATTGCGTCGGAGTCGTAGGGATTGATGATGAGCACATCAACATTGCGAGCGATGAGGTCTTCGATATCCCTTACCTGCTTCTCCATGTTATCCTGCGCATCGAGGACGATGAATTCAGCGCCCAGCTCCGCAGCCTTGGCCTCTCCCGCTTCCTTCATAATGACGAAGAAGGGATTCGCCAGCGTCGATACGCTGAATCCGATCGTCTGTGAGAGGGCTCCGATTCCGACCATACCGACCATCATTACGACCAAACCCAGTGTCAACATCTTGTTCCGCTTCATCTATCATCAGCCTCCTGTGTGTATTCCGTAGTCTGTACTCCGAAGCAGCTACCTGTGTGCGCTGGTTTCGCACCTCCTCTTCAACGTCTTTGTGCTGTGGATTGACGAACGACAAGCCTGGCATGAAGAATGGAGTTGGGTGGCATGTCGTTCGTCGCCGTGTATTGGGAAAGAAGCCGTGCCGCTGTGGCGCCCAGTTCATAGATCGGTTGAACAACTGTTGTCAGAGGAGGAAACAGCGCTCTGGCCACGTCGATGTCGTCGCAGCCAACCACGGAGACGTCTTGCGGAACCTGGATCCCTCTCTCTCGGAAGAAGGACAGCGCACCGACAGCCATCAAATCGTTGGAGCAGATCAGTCCCGTGGGATACGGCGACGTCCCTTCGTACAGCCGCGCAGCGGCGTCATAGCCACCGGCGATCGTGAAATCGCTCTCGACGATCAGTGACGGATCCATTTCAATGCCGTGGTTTTGCAGCGCCACCATGTAGCCCTGTAGTCGATCTTGCGAGTTGGCAACACTTGCCGGGCCTGTGATCGCCGCGATCCGTCGATGGCCGAGACCGATCAAGTGCTCAGTCCCTTCGATGAACGCCGTAACGTTGTCCACCCAAACCGCGGAGAGGCGGCAGTTTTCGACCTTGGCATCCACGACAACGACCCGAATCCCCAATTCATCGGCAAGGGCGCGGATCTCAGGCGCCGGCATTCGTGGGGCCACCAAGAAGATGCGGTTGATGAGCTTCGATGCCAGCTCGCACATGCTCTTCCGCTCCATTTCGACGGATCCTTCGGTGTTGTGAAGGAAAACCGCCTCTCCCGTCGGTTCCACGGTTTGCTGAATGGCTTTGCAGATTCGTGAGAAGAACGTGTTGTCGATGTCAGGCACAATGACACCCAACGTGTTCGTCTTTCCGCGAACCAATCCTCGAGCGAATTCGTTCGCGTGGTAGTTCAACGCCTTGGCAGCTTCTCTGACTCGTTCGGCAATCTCAGGCGACACATTCCGTTTGTTATTGAGAACACGCGACACGGTGGCAGGTGAAACACCTGCCCGCTCTGCAACCGCCTTGATGCTCACTCGTTTGCGTTTCATTGCACCTTTCGCTGAAAACGTTTTCCGATCCTAATCCATCGCGCTGCCGATGTCAAGAGGCGGCCTTCGCTCTTCCTCGCCAGCCCGCTTATCTCTCGCTTCGCTCGTGTTTGTAGGCTTTATCTCCGCCGGCAACCACGGCTTCTCTTCCCAACCGGATGTTCTGCTCGCGACCTTTCGCGGATCGCAATCCTCGCTCTCAGGGAGTCTGACCCGCCTCTTTCGGAAAGCGTTTTCCGTTCATTGGCCTGGATACCGGGCGAAATACGGCCTTGGTCCGGGGAACGGCAGACCGAGTTCGTAGCGAGGGAAGGACAAAGTTCATAGAGACGATCTGACCGAGTTCGTGGGGTTCGTGGGGTTCGTTGGGGAAGAGCGGTCCGTGGTCCATGGTCCGTGGTCTTGCTGTCCGACATGGCTTGCTCGAAATGTCGGACAGCTGGAGTTTGGGCATTCCATATGCCGGAGCCCAAACATCCTGCCCGGATGTTCATTGAGTTCGTTGGGGAAAAGCGGTCCGGAGTCCATGGTCCGTGGTCCGTGGTCCATGGTCCACAGCATGGCTTGCTCGAAATGTCGGACAGCTGGAGTTTGGGCATTCCATATGCCGGAGCCCAAACATCCCAATCGTGGGTTCGTAGGGTTCGTTGGGGAAGAGCGATCCGTGGTCCGTAGTCTTGCTGTCCGACATGGCTTACTCGAAATGTCGGACAGCTGGAGTTTGGGCATTCCATATGCCGGAGCCCAAACATCCTGCCCGGATGTTCATTGAGTTCGTTGGGGAAGAGCGATCCGTGGTCCGTAGTCTTGCTGTCCGACATGGCTTGCTCGAAATGTCGGACAGCTGGAGTTTGGGCATTCCTTATGCCCGGCGCCCAAACATCCCAATCGTGGGTTCGTACGGTTCGTTGGGGAAATCGGTCCATGGTCCGTGGTCCGTGGTCCATGGTCCACAACATGGCTTACTCGAAATGTCGGACAGCTGGAGTTTGGGCATTCCTTATGCCCGGCGCCCAAACATCCTGCTCGTAGGGGAGCGGCAGTTCGAACTCCAGCGACCGACCTGCTCGTCTGGTCCGCCGGCCCGCAATGCACCGAACGATAAGCCGGACATCGCCCTCCAACTTCGCTCAGATCGCGATCCAGAGTAGACTGGCTTTGCTGAACGATCGCCCGTCAGGAGAGAGCTTCAATGGAGGGGTGATACGACCTTGAGCAAGCTTGCGCACGTTGTCGACGATCTTCGATCTGCCATCCGCGATGGCGGGACTGAGTCACTGTACCAGGCGCACCAAACCGCTCGAAGGAGTTGCCTCTCGTACCGAATCCTCTACGGCCTGGCCAATGTCTTCCTGCCGATCAATCCGCTGTTCGATATCGTCAGGGACATCGACCGGCAGATCGGCGAACTGGGCGCGGCTGGCGGCGCAGAGGCGGTGCTCGCCCGGCCGTCGATCCCTTGGAAACGAGAATTCCTCGACGGTTCGCTCCCCACGATGCAGACCCATCCAGTCATCGTCTACGGCAGACACGGCTCGATTCTCACGCCACTGCTCATCGCAGCCGCTGTCGGACGTGCCGATGAAAAGATGATCGCGGCAAGCTATATCGATGCGCTCGGACCAAACATTCACGAGCACTCCTTCCCGGTGTATACCACCACGCCACTGTCCGTTCGCCTAGCCGGCCGCAAGGGGCTCGTTCCCCGCCTGGTGGGTTGGCTGGCCTACAAGCTCGATCCTCCCACAGAACGAACCGAGGCCAAGCGCAAGAATCAAGTCGCCTTGATGCAAGCCACCGACTACGTACGCCGTGGTGGCGCGCTACTGATCGCCCCCGATCCACGCAACCGGGGCGGTGCCTGGCGGCCGGGCATCGGGGTCATCATTGCAGCCCTCGCCGAAACGCCTGCTCAAGCGTGCGATTGCCTGCTGATTCCGTTCCGGATATGGAATGCTTCGATGACCGGGATCTACCAACTATTGTCCCGCAATCCGATGGTTCGCGCCCTTGGACGATGGAGATTCCGCCATCCGGTGAAGATCGTCTTCGGACCTCCCCAACCCCTGCGTGGCGTCGTTGCCGAGGCCGGCACCGATCCCAAGGCGATCACGCAATATCTAGAGCGAAGGTACCGGGAACTCGGGTTCTAGAAACGCTCCAACCCCTTGCGGCCCAGCACGAAAAGGCCGGGCCGGCCCGCGTAGACCTGCCCGGCCTGTCAGCCTAGTTGCAGTCGCTCGACTGCGGAAATGCGCTGTCGGTGGTGTTGTTCGATTCATCCGCTTCGGTGATGGTGTGGTTCGGATCCGCGGTGATCGACGTTCGCACCGGCCAGGTGGTCGTGTCGTAGGCCCCGACATCGATCGTAGCCCTCACCGTCTTCTGTCCGCCGGCGGGGATCGTACCAGCAGCCTGCTGTATGCAAACCTTGCCGGCCGTTATTGAGACCCATACGTTCGATGCTGTGGCCTTTCCTCCGTTGTGCACGATGCCCGTGACGGTTGCAACCACGTGCTCGAGTCCATCATTGGACCAACTCCAACAACCAGTCATGTTGGTCACCCACAGGTTCGGTAGCCTCGTAGGTCCCGGATCCTTGGGTTCATCTCGCGGATCGTCGCCCGGGAATCCTGGATCGCCCGGGTCTCCTCCGGGTTCATCCCCTGGGAAGCCCGGCTCATCCGGCTCCGGTTCGCCATCGGGCTCGCGTGTAGGAACCAGCACGACGAACGTTTCAAAGGGGATGAGATCATCGACCTCGATCTGCCAGTGCCCCCGATCCCATCGCAGGAACGTCTCCCACACGGCATTCGGACCGAAAGGATCGTGGCTGGTGTTGGCGAGATCGACTGGCCAACCGCGGGGCCCTTCCGCCAATACTGCGGAGCGGCTGACGGCATACCGATTCGGCTCGCGCTCGTGGCCGATTCCTACAATCCCGGGACGCTCCCGCTCAAGGTGTTGCACGTAGTCCTCGTGCCGTGGCTCATCCAAAACGATCAGCCTGATCCCGGGAACGACGCCTGGATCGAACGGCCGGCCCATCACCCACTGGTACTCGTCGGGGAACGAAGGGTCGTAGATCCATATCTCGAATGCGTCCGGATAGCGTTCAGCGACGTACCACGCCACCGGCTCTACAACCAGCGGATCGGCGGCCGGACCTTCCAGTGCCCTCATCGGCTCGAGGAACCTGGCGGCCAGTTTCACGGTGTCTTCACGATCCAACCGCCCATCTCCATTCAGATCCGGCAGCAGCCGCGCGTACCCGTGTTCGGCATGCCACGCCATCAGAATCGCTGCGCTCACCGGGCCGGTGGCCTCCGGGGTCGCCCCGGGGACCGCTTCCCATGACACGAGATGCAGCTCACTCAGTTCCATCATTTGCTGTCCCCACACGGGGATTGCGATGCAGAGAGCCAATAGCGATACCAAAACGATAGATCGGTGCATGAATGCCTCCTTGATGGATGGATTTTAGTCTACGTACACGCACACTCCTGCTTAGTTTTGCACACTACTAACTCTATACACCAGACTCTGGTCACCACGCCTACGGCATCTCGGGACACGCAAGCCGATCGGAACCGGGAACCTGCTTCCAAGCCGGGAACGAAACACGCCGCGCAAATGAGGTGTGCGTGCTTCGCAGAAGGGATCGAAACCTGCTGTCAGGATTCACATCCGGGCCCAATGGGGCACGTGGAGAGACCATCTCGGCCATGCTTCAACTCTCCCATCGGATCGGTGACGCACCCGATCGATGGCATGACACCAAGCCTCACAGGCTTTGCGCGTATCGGCAGTCGTACACAGTGACTTGCTGTTGCCCTTGCGTCGGGTTCGCGGTATTCGGCGAGCCAGTGGTGATCACGGAAACGGTTGCTGAATACTGGTTGTAGTAGTCCCAGAATCGGTGCATCCCCGCGTAGTAGCTCTCCCCGCCAAACTGTTGATTCGGGTCGCGCAGCGCATAGTTTTCCTCCAGATACACGCGGACGGAAAGCGACGATCCCGGCAACAGCTCAGGAATGTACGCGTAGCTTGCGTGAAACAACTCGGCGTTCCCTTGCGCCGGCACCTGGACCTTGATCCGGGCGAACACCGGGTCGGTCGGTTCTAACGTTGGGTTTCGCGCCACCAGATCGAAGAACGAAGGCCGATAGGCGTACGCCGGATCCGGCTTGAACCAGATGTCAGGATTGCCGCCTCCGTTGGCTTGCCGCGACGCTTCCTCGATCAACGCATTGACCGCCGCTTCGGTGGCTTCGGGTGGAAGGCCAGTGTAATCGGCGGCGGCCTGGATCATGTAATCCTTGCCGAGACTGGTCAGTTCATCGTAGTTGGGAATCGATGGTGGAATCCCCATCGCGGCCAGGCCAAGTTCAAGCCCCACGGTCAGCAGACCCCGCGCGTCCTCCCCCGCAACCACAACCGCCGCCTCGATGGCGTAGCCCTTGATGTCCTCATACGCGGTGGCGCACCAGTTCACGGCGCTCCGAAAGAAGTCGCCAATGCTCGCGTAGAGCGCCCCAAGGGATTCCCACAGCGACTCCCAGAAGCCCGGATCGTCCTGCTGCGGAGTGAAATCCACCGGCTGTCCCTTGTAGTACAGGGTGCCGAACACCGGGAGGTAGATATCGCGAATGACGATGTAGTGGTACATGGCCTGTGGATCCTCTTTCTGGATCGGCGTATACGCCGTCAATCGCACCGACGGATGGTGCAAGGTCTCTTGCCCGTGGTAGCTCACGGATGCTCCCTCATCCTCGGGCAGTTCTCCGAAGAGGATCCTCACCGGCGGCGAAGGAACGCCAACCGGTTTCCCGTTGCCATCAAGGGTCACCACCCGCACGTAGTACCAAACGAGCGAGAGCACGTTGGAAGGCGGCGAGCTCTCTTTGACCAGGCCGGGCATGGCCCGAACCGCAGGAGCAAGCCCCGGCGCGATCCGAACCATCGGCCCGATCGTTGGCGACACCGCCGTGGATCCGGAAGGGCTCGATGGACGGGTCTCCCCGGGGGGTACCGGTGCAAAGGACCGTAGATCGATGGAAAAGATGCGTCGCTCGGCGCTTGCGGGGGGTGAGCCGGCCGAGCCCGTCTCCACAAGTCCGGGAGGATCGAGCACATGCGCCGGATCCGCAGGGTACGGGACCGTGGTCACTTGATAGATCGCCGAGGCGACGCCCGGCTGCGTTGTGGTCCAGGCAAAACGAAGATTCAGCGTTGAGTCCCAGTTCCGCCAGTGTGCCTTGTACTCCTTGACGAAGAACGTTTGCTCCTTGCCGATGACGAGCGACAGATCGGTCAGGCTGGTGGCGAACATGGCGTGCGGGAGCTGGAACTGGAACTGAATCGGAAGCAGGAACGCCTGCCCTGCAGCAACGCACCCAAGAGACAGCACAAGGACGACTGCTGCAATGCACGCGCTGCCACGTCTGTTGAGCCGCCTTCTCCCTGATTGCATCGGATCCTCCTTCTCTGGCGACCTTACGTATTCACCGTACTACGCTTCGCGATCACGGAGCAAGCATGAGCGCGCCCGCCTCAGGCATGTGAGAGATGCGGGTACACTTGGCCAAGGCGCTGGAGCCTATCCAAGGAATCTGACACGCTGGAACCACAAGGGAGGCACGTATGTTGTTTCAACCGGGAACGATCGGACGATTGACGCTTCCGAATCGGCTGGTCCGATCGGCCACCGCGGAAACCCTGGCTGATCCCAGCGGCCGTCCGCTCCCCCAATTGGCTGAGCTGTACCGCCGATTGGCTCGTGGCGGCGTCGGGCTGTTGATCACCGGACATCTGTACGTCGATCCTCGCGGCAAGGCGCATCCGGGGATGACTGCGATCGATTCCGATGACTGTGTCGAACGGCTCGGTGTTCTGGCCGAGGCAGTCCATGCCGAAGGCGGACGCATCGCAGCCCAAATCAACCACGCCGGGCGTCAGGTGCATCGCGACACCCTCCCCAATCCGATGGCCCCCTCCGATTCGGAAGCGACCACGGCCCGTGCCGCGGCCCACGCGATGTCGGAACAGGAGATCGAAGAGACGATCGCCGCCTACGCACACGCCGCACGGCGGGCCAAGTCAGCTGGCATCGATGCGGTCCAGCTCCATGCGGCGCACGGCTATCTGATCAACCAGTTCCTCTCCCCGCTCACCAATCGGAGGACCGATACCTGGGGCGGGAGTCTACGGAATCGGCTGCGCTTTCTTGCCTCCGTTGCTGCCGCAGTCCGCACCGAGGTCGGCGAGGACTACCCCGTGTTCGCAAAACTCGGGATGCGTGACGCCTCGGAGGACGGCCTCTCGCTCGATGAAGGGTGCGAAATCGTTGCGGCCTTCCAGTCCCTGGGCCTCGATGCAGTGGAGATCAGTGGCGGGATCGCAGACAAGGGCGGATTCAACATCAATCCCAACATCGCGCCCGGGCTGAATGAGGCAACCTTCCGAACCTGGGCGCAGGCTGCGCGCGCCGTTGCCGGCGTTCCGATCATTCTGGTCGGCGGGATGCGCTCCCGTGCGGTGATGGAAGACGTCCTGACCACCGGCGACGCGCAGTTCGTGTCGATGTGCCGCCCGCTGATCTGCGAACCTGATCTCCCCGAGAAGCTCCGGCTCGGAACGACCGATGCATCGGCCTGCGTATCGCACAACCGGTGCTGGCCGGATGAGGGTCAGGTGGGCATCGCCTGCAAGTGTCCGGGCGTAGTCCGCCGGTAGCCCCGCCCGCCAGCGCCTGCTCGCGAACGAGCGCCCCTCACAAGGCGCCTTCCGATGCCACCGTTTGAATCCTTTGTCGCGGCTTCTACGCGATCCACGGCTACCCCCTTCTCTGACAGGATGCGCGCTCTTCCTCTCATGAGTTGCCCGCTGCGATACGTTCGCCTACGATGCTTTCGGACTTGCATCGCCGCGCGGCGCGTGCCAGCCCCGTGTCACGACGGCGACCGGGCAAACCAAGGAGGTGCGTCGGATGGCTGGGCATCGAAGGGTCGGGCTGTTGTTGCTGGCATGGGTTGGGCTTGTCACGATTGCGGGGTGCGTTGGGCCGTGGACGGGATCGGTCGGTCCGCGATGGACCGCTATGAGTCTCGATCCTGCAGACTGGGCGGAGCACGCCGCCAACCCCGTATTCGGGCAGGCGATTGGAGGGCCGAAGGCCTATTACCCCTGTGTGATCTACGATGAATCGCGGTTCTCCGGACACGGCACGTCGGCGTTGTACAAGATGTGGTACGGAGCGTCGGGCGGGCAGACAGCGCTCGCGGTCTCCGAGGATGGGCTCGCATGGACAGACCTCGGCGTGGTTCTTCCGGCCGGATACCACACAACGGTCAAGTACAATGCGGCCGGATTCCCGGGCTCGGGGCCGGATGTCTCCACGATGCGCTACCGTGCGTGGTACTGGGATCCCGCCCACTTGTACTCGGTGAACGCGCTCGCCTATGCCGAGTCGCCGGACGGAGAGAACTGGACGAACCTGCAGCCGTGCCAGAACGGTCCCGTGCCGATCGTCTCAAACGGCGATCCCTGGTGGAATCGCGGCAGCTACGGACCGTGTGACGTATTGATCGATCCCAGTGCTTCGAATACCGGAACGGATTGGGTGTTCACGCTATACTACGACGGCACGACCGGCGGGGATGAGGCGATCGGACTGGCCTTCTCGGCCGACGGGATCACCTGGACCGGCTACGACGAAAACGGAGACGGAAAGGCCGATCCAGTCTTCACCGGTACGTACATTGCCGGCGATTGGGACCATGACTACACGAGCCGTGCGACGATCCTGGTCGAAGAGGACGGATCCTACGCCATGTGGTACTCCGGAGGAACCGGTGCAGTAAACCACGGTATCGGGTACGCCACATCGCCCGATGGAATCCATTGGACACGCAGCGGGGTGAATCCGGTCTTCCATCGCGACGACGGCGTCACGTGGCGCAGCGATCGCACCTATTGCCCATCCGTCGTTCCTGTAGACGGCGGGGTTGCCATGTGGTTCGCCGGCAAGGGAGCCGACGGCTACTCGATCGGCTTGGCAACCCTGATCCCCGAGGTGATCACCGTACCGGTCGATATCAAACCGGAGACCGGCGAGAACACGATCAATCTCGGTTCCAAGGGCGTTCTACCCGTCGCCGTTCTCGGCAGTGCGGCGCTTGACGTTTCGGAGATCGACCCGTCCTCCGTCCGCCTGGCAGAGGCGGCGCCACTGCGCTGGCACACGGAAGACGTCAATGCCGACGGGTTGCCGGACCTGTTCTTCCACTTCCCGGTGCCGGAGCTGGCGCTTGATTCCACCAGCACGGACGCCACGCTCGTGGGACAGACCACCGACGGGACGCCCATTGCGGGCAGCGATGACGTGACGATCGTTCCCAAGAAGAAGCCGTAGCCTCACGAGCGGATCCGCGAGAAACGAATCCGCCAGGCTCGCACAAGAGACGGGAGGCTCAGATGGAACAAGCGATTCCTGACAGTCTGTTCTTCGATAGCCACTTGCACGCGTTCAATCTGAGCCACCCGTCGATCTCCGCCTTTCTTCGGAGATTCCTGCGGGAGTTTCTTCGCAGTCACGCGAAGTGGCGCCACATTCCGCTGCTTGCCGTGGTCGTTGCTGGCGGTCTCGCCATGATGCTTCTGTGGATTGTGTTCCTTACCGTATACCTGGTGCCGTTTCTTCGCCGGTCGGTTCGCGTCCTCATCTCGCGACTCTTCGCCCGGGTGAAGAAGATCCTGCAGTGCGTCGCCAATCTCCTGGTGGTAATGGAGAATGACATCGGCTCGACCTTCCTGTTGCTCGAGAACTGCCTACGGGAACCGGAGAATCCGCTTCTTGCCGGTCACGAACTCCGTGTTGGCGGTGCGACCTATTCGAAGATCATCCTGACACCGTTGATGATGGACTTCGGGTACAAGGGGAACCGCCCCGCGGGCGAAGGCCGAATCCGCCGCTTCCACTACGATATGCGTGCAGGAAAGCCGATCGTCGAGCAGGTGGTCGATGTGTTCCGCGCAATCCGCACGTACGTCGAGACCGAATCGACCACGGCGCTTGAGAAGAAGTTCCCCGCGCTCGGTACTGACACGCAGCGCGTGTTCGAGATCTACCCGTTCCTCGGATTGAATCCCGCAAACTACACCCTGGAATCACTCACCAAGCTCACCAACAAGTACTTCGACACCTACACCGGCCAACGGGCCGATCTCCTCGGGCAGCTCGGCCGGTTCGACGGGAACATCGAGCACCTCGGTCCCCACGCATTCGCCGGAATCAAGGTCTACCCGCCGCTCGGCTTCGATCCGTGGCCTGCAAACGACCGGGACGCCATGGCAAAGATCGAGCACCTATACGGCATTTGCAGTGACAAGGGAATCCCAATTACCGTGCACGGTGGGGCGGGCGGCTTTGTTGTCGTCGATGCAAAGCGGCTTCACGAGATCACCGCGACCTCCAAGTGGGCCTCTGCACTGAAGGCCTACCCGGACCTGAAGATCGATCTTGCCCACTTCCCCATGGGAAAAATGGAGGCCGCGCGCCGGCACGACACACTGGCCTTGGTGCTCGACTACGAGAACGTGTACGTCGACATCTCGTGCCGTGCCACGTCCGAGAGCTACTACCAGCGACTGAAGGATCTCTTCGACGCACTCCCGGTGATCGACCTCGATACGTTGCAGCGGCGGATCCTCTTTGGAACCGACTTCGCCGTCAACCTGATGTGGATCGACTCCTACAACCGCTATGTCGATCTCTATTCGCGGACACCCTCGTTGACCCCACAGGAGAAGCACGCCTTCTGCAGTGTCAATCCCGCGAGCTTCGTGTTCCACAACGCTTCCGCACTTGCGCGAAACGAAGCCGCGACCTACCATCCCAACCGTTGACGCCGAGTGGATCTCACCTGGACTCATTTCACCGACCCACGTTGCTTGCTGGGAGTTCGTCATGATATCAACCCCCAAGAACGCTCCTGCATTGCCCATTGCGATCGAAGATCTGAAGGCGCTTCTCTCCCGAATCCTGCAGACCTCGATCCGAACGATCGAAGCCACGCCGCTGGGCGAGAGCTCGCGCGAAACACCCTGGCGCGTCGACTTGAAGACATCCGCCGGAGACAAGACCGTGCTTGTCCGGTTGGGCAAGAGCTGCAGCTACAACGAGGCCGTTGCCTTGTCGGCCATGGAGGAGCACCCCTTGCCATCTCCTTCGCTGCTCTTCTGGGACCCCGAAGGCAAGGATCTCGGCATTCCGCTGTTCGTCAGCGCGTTCATCCATGGAGCGCCGTTGCTTGACGCGATGAAGGCGAACGAGCCTTGGGCCGATGCCCTTTACATCGACACGGTCTGCGCCATGCAAGCGATCGCGCCGGAGGATCTACCCCCCGGTACCGCAGCGCTGTTGGACGGTGGACTGTCTGCCCTCGACGTTCTCGAATCGGCCTACGGGATGTTCCGCAAACCGAATCCGCTCGCGGACGCGGCGTACCGCCGGCTCAAGGAGACATGTCCCGCGCTCCCTTCAGACCGGTTCAGCAACGGAGACTTGTGGCCGGAGAACCTGCTCGTTCAAGACGAGCGGCTGGTCGGCATCATCGATTGGCAGCATGCCGGCTTCGGCGACCCGATCTATGAGTTCCTGTTGCCATTCTTCCTGGTTCCAGAACTTCGCGGACGCGGCACGGAAGAGGCCTACTGCGAACGGATGGGATTCGATCCCCGCGTTCTTCACTGGTACCACGGGTTGGAGTTCTTCGATTCACTCCGCCTGGTACTGAAGCTCGAGAAACCGTACATGATCCACACAGCCGAGACACTGCAGACGGATCTTGACCGCTGGCTTCGAGCAGCACCATAGCCCTCTTCTCGAAACGGCGGCCACCCACTCAGTTCCACCGGGCTGCTACGGCATGTCAGATGGACTGCGAATTCGTTCGCTGTCGGCGCATCGGCCCGCTTCATGTGACGAATACAATACGGTCGGATACGATTCGCCCGAGGTGATATTCAGATGTCCGACATGAGAGACGCAATGCGCGATGTCAAACGCGCCATGGGAGAGCTAACCAAGCAAGTGCCGGAAGAAATGAAGGGATTCTCGGACTTCATGGGCACGGTACTGAAGCCTGGAAAGCTCGACCTCAAGACCAAGGAACTCATTGCGCTCGGCATGGGCCTGACCTCCCGCTGCAAGTACTGCATCGGGATCCACACCCAGAAAGCCCTCGCCGCCGGTGCAACGCCGGAAGAACTGTGGGAAGTAGCCACCGTGGCCGTGATGATGGGTGGAGGCCCCGCCATGACCTACGTTGCGGAGCTTCAGAAAGCCTTGGCCGAGTTCGGTCCCCAAGAGACCGCCGGCTAGCGCGAGATACCCTCGTCCCGCGGCGGGCGCAGCTTGCCGCGGGCGACCAGCGTTTCGTACACCGCCTTCATCCGATCGTGGCGGTGTTCCAGGATGCTCGAGCGAACCATCGACGCAACAGCCACCCGGCCGATGAAGCGGCCTCCCAATCGCTGGAACCGATACGGACGAGAAGTGCGCACATCGGACACCAACCGCCGGCCGAGCGCCACGGCGCGCGCCTGCGCGGTCGCATCGATGTCCTCCCACCCCCGGTGAATCGCCAGGATTCCCGATCGCCTCCCCGACCCGAAGAATCCGCCGACGATCTCGGTGAGGTGCTTCGCCGTACGTCTTGCCCCCATGCCACCCGCCGTGGAGATGCCGACAACGTACTTGTCCTCGAAGAGAGACGTGTACACGGCAAACATTCCAAGCCGCTCGAACAGGATCTTCATCTGCGCATTGATCGTCATCCCGTAGGTCGGCGAGCCGAGAATCCACCCATCGGCCTCCAAGAGTCTTTGCCGAAGCATGCCGAAATCATCCGACAGGACGCAGGTACCAGTCGCCATGCACGTCAAGCACCCCTGGCATGGGTTGATCCGAACCCCCGGAAGATGAACCTCGTCGACTTCGCCCCCGGCCGCCTCCGCACCGGACAACGCAGAGCGGACAAGACGGGCGGTGTGGCCTTCGTATAGCGGGCTGCTGGAAACCCCGAGAATACGCATGCGGTGATTGTACTCAAGAAGCGGCTGTGCGAGCCGCAGATCACTCTGTATCCCGCCTCGACGTATCCTCGTCAGATCGCTGCTGGGCCGTCCGGATCGATGGCAAGAGCGCACGAACCTGCTCCGCAGCTACTCCCTGCAGCGTGATTGGCCGGACGGGACCCTCGCGAAACGCCAGTTGGGCGCCGCGGGGGAAGCCGCTCTCCACCATCTGCACGTACAGTGCAGACCACGGAACCAGGATCGGCCGCCGAGACGAACGGCGCAGTGTGGCCGGCGCGATGTAGACGTGCGTCGCAGAGAGTCCGATGACCAGGTGCTCAGACATTCTCACCGGACCGATGTACGCCGTGGCCCCTTGGATCAACGGCCCGTCGAATGATCCGGAAAACCCAAACCGCTTGGCCAAGACGCGCCAATGGCTCAACCAGTCCCGCAGAAGCAAGGCGGCGCGGGAGCTGAGCACGGCGGCTCCGATGACACCCAACACGATGATCGCGTAGAACACCGGCGGATTCCCCCTCCTGCCCTGGGCGTGACGCGCCAAACAGCGAACCGAGTATACTGCGAGAGCGATCGATGACCCGTGGCCGCAGGTCTCGCGGTCGTCCACTTGCCAGCGCGCCCGCTCTCACGCCAAACTGCAAGGCGGAGGTCAATGATGCGCGTCAACCGGGATGTCACCTGCCCGTCGTTTTCTTGTACCGACGTGGTTCACGCGTGCCACAGCATTCCGAGTGTCGAACTCGATCCATCGAGCGTCTCGATTCTGCTGATCTCCGAAGCGGCTCCACCGGATCCAACCGACGGATACTATGCCCAGGGGCGTCCCATGTTCGAAGCAACGACCGTTGCCGCATTCCGCGACGCAGGCGCCGATGTGGCTTCGATTGCCGACATCCTCGAGTTGGGGTGCTACATGACCCCGGCACTCAAGTGCGCAAAGCAAGGCTACGGTGTCTCCGCCGCAACGGTGCGGAACTGCTCAGGCCTGCTGGAGCAGGAGATGCGCCAGTTCCCATCCGTCAAGGCGTACCTGTTGATGGGAGATGTGGCGATCAAGGCGTTCAATGCAATCGCGAAGCGCCAGGGACAGGGCCGCATCATCCCCGCAGGATCGACGTACAGGCTCCGCGATGCACACTACGTCTTCGGCGAGGCCCGTGTCTTTCCATCGTATCTCCAGGCAGGCCCCAGCTACTTCATCGAGAAGAGCAAGCGGCGGATGATCGCCGAGGACATCGCGGCCGCTCTGGACATCGCAAATGGGTAGGCCGCCCGGTTCGGCGGCCAAGGCGATCGGAGGCACGACATGGCGACAGTGAGAGTCGGAACCTGCAGTTGGGTCTACCCGTCCTGGCAAGGGCTGGTGTACTCCGCCGCCAAGGAGATCGATTACCTCGCCGAATACGCCGAACACTACGATTGCGTCGAAGTCGATCGCTGGTTCTGGTCACAGTTCGGCTTGGGCAAGGTCCGTCTGCCCGATGCCCGGGACGTCCTTGCCTATCGTGGCGCCGTGCCCGATACGTTCCGATTCGGCGTCAAGGCGCCGGACAGCATCACCCTGACCCACCTCCGAAGGAAAGGCAAAGCGAGTCCGTTGATCGGCAACCCGGACTTCCTGTCAAACACGCTGTTCGACCGATTCTTGGACCGTCTGGGTCCTCTCCACGATGTGTTGGGCCCGGTCATGTTCCAGTTCGAGTACTTAAACCGACAGAAGGCCGCATCACGAAGCGCCTTCCTGGACGCGCTGCACGACTTCGCCCGTGGCCTGCCCGCCGGCTTCACCTACGGGATCGAGATCCGGAACGCGCGGTGGCTCGATGCCTCGTTCATCGAGTTCCTGCGGGATGTGAACTTGATTCCAGTTCTGATCTCCGGCTACTGGATGCCCCACCTCGCCGACCTGTTTTCCGAACACCTCGAGCGGCTCCGCCTCTTCGATACGGTGATCGTGCGGCTCATGGGACAGGATCGTAAGACCATGGAGGACGCAACCGGCAGCGTATGGAATACCCTCGTCGCCCGGCACGATCGGGAGCTCGATGAGGTATGCGAGGCATTGTCCTCGCTCGCCGGCGGAACCACCCATCCGTTCCTGTTTGTCAACAATCACTACGAGGGCGCGGCCCCCCTTACGATCGAGAGGATCCGCGAACGGCTTGCGATGAAGCCATAGCGCCAACGGACGCAACCGCACTGCTTTTCTGAGCCTATGGAGAGAAGCAGGTCCCGCCGGTGCAGAACCCCGCAGCGCCTTCGTCCGTCGGCGGAAGGAGGGCGCCGTTTCCGAAGAAGATACTGGCGCCGATGCGGTAGACGAAGCCGGTGCCATCGACGGACGGCAGCATCGCACCGGTGACCGACAGCCCAAGATCGCCCACCTCGACCGTGAGGGACAGGGAAGCGAATGCTTCGAATGCCCCGGTGAAGCGAACCGCGTTGATCAGTGACACGCTTCCTACGTCGACGGTAGACACCAGGTGAGAGCCGGTGACCTGGCCCACGATGCTGCCACTGGACACGCCGAGATCGAACCCAACGCTCGCTGTAACCATGAGGTCGCCCGCATAGAATGCGCCCGCCGTATACGGTGAAAGAACAAGAGAGGATGCGTTTCGTCCCCACAGCGACGAAGGAACCGTCTTGACCACGGCCGTCACACCGCCGATGAGCAACGGCGTTCCATCGTACAGGAGCCAGGATGGCGGATCGATCCGCCCAACCAAGCTGACCTCGGGCCTCTGCAGCGTGGCGTCGTATTCCAGCCTCGCCTGCAGCCGAACCCAGTCCCGGGCGATAGATGCCTGGGCGCCCAGAAGCCCGTCCCACAAGGGCAAGAAAGGAAGTTCAGCAAATCCGGAGAGACAGACGTCCCCGAACCCAGCCGCCGCTTCCAGCTTCACGTCCCCACTCGACAGGGGAAATCCAACCGCCCCGCCGCTGAGCCGGATCGCGAAATCCCTTGTTGTTTCGCTGGTCTCGTTGCCCAACGACGCACACGCGCTAAGCAACAGGATTCCGAGCGAAACGGCAACCATCCGCCGCATCATCGACTCTCGCCTCATCTCTCCCCCTTCGAGTGCCCTGTCTTCGGGCACTGCAACAGTACGCGCTTCCCCACAACCTCACAAGCTTCACCATCGCAGGATGCGGACTCGGTGCGATGATGAAACCAGCGAGGCCTTGCTCGTGTACTCATGGTGGGACGCGAACTCGCTCGTCGTCGGAACGCGACAACGTGTGCCGGATCGAACCACGATTTCGGGTCCCGGGCCTCGTGATGACGCCTCTCCCCATGGCCTCCTCCCACAGAGGCTCCCCCCGACGGGACCCCCACGCGTCCCGGGTCTCAAGCCCGGGGCGCGTGGCTGCATCCGGACTGCGCACGGGCTTGACCTCTCCCTTGCCGCCCGTTGTACACTGCCATTGAAAGATTCTGCATACGGAGGAACGCCCATGAAAACGCGGAGCGTTGTCACGTTGCTGCTGCTCTTCGGGCTCGCGCTGCTCGTTGCCTGCTCATCCAACGAAGCGCCGAGCGAAACCACACCATCCGAACCGGCCGCCTCCTCAGACGGCCCCGTTGCCGTCGAAGGCTCTCCAACCGATTCCGTTTCGCCCGCCGAGGCACCGGAAGACGCACCGAGCGATTCGCCAGAACCCGTTGCTCCAGCCGAAACACCGCACGAATCCACCGAGGAACCGGAGCCGGTCGAACCGGACAGCCCGGACGCCGCCTTCCCGTTTGTCGGCGCAGCCGAGGCCCTCGACGGGCTGTCGAGCTACCGGTACCAATCGAGATTCACGTTCGTCGGGGAGGATGACGGCGAACCCGAATCGGGCTCGATCGAGATCTCGGGCTCCGTGGTCGCACCCGACAGGCAACACATCACGTGGACCGACCTAAGCACGGGAGAGACCTTCGAGTTGATCCAGATCGGTACGCAGGCTTGGATCCACGACGAAGAGGGGTGGCAGGAAGTCCCAGCGCTGGTCGCTCAAGCCATGACGCAGGCCGTGGTGGTCTTCGCACCGTCGGTCAGCTGGGCGGGGCTGTACAGAGAGCTGGAACCCACATCGACCTATGTCGGAGAGGAGAACCTGCATGGGATCTCCACCCGTCACTACACATCCACCTACCGTCAGTGGGCGGCCTCTTGGCCGGGTGAGCTGACGCGTGCCGCGGGGGATGTCTGGATTGCCGAAGCGGGATACCCTGTCCGGTACAGCTTTTCCGCAACCGGCGTAAGCCCGGATGGGGAACAGGGTGCCGTGGCCTGGTCGATGGATCTCTTCGATGTCGATCAGCCGATCACCATCGAGTCCCCGTTGTAGGATCGAAGCCCGCTGCGGGTTCTCCCTGGCGTTTCCTCGAGTGGCTTCCGAGAACGTGCCGCGAGAAGCTCCGAAACAGCACGCTCGTGATCGCGCACAACCCGAGAAACATCCAGACCCACCACGGAAGCCCAAGCAGCCACAGCCGGGCGTCGCCCCAGTTCCACACATCGTGCCCCGCAAAAAACAGGAGCGCGAAGAGGACGGTCCATCCCACCTTCTGGCGGCGGGTGAGGCATCCCCCGAGGCCCGGCGCATTTCGTCTTGCATCCGGACGGGTGATCCGGCTCACCAGAACGAGGACCAGGGTCGATATACCGACCACAGGGACGACGGCCAGCGTGCCGAACGTCGGAAGCCACCCGAGGGAGTAGGCTGCGACCAATCCTTCTCCCACCGCGATCGAGGCAATTGCACCCATTGCCGTCATCCGCTTCCAGTAGAGCGCCGCGGCCACGGTGGGAAAGAGCACGGCAAGCCCGGTGAAGGTCTGGGTTGCCAGCACACGGAACGTGGCCGGCGGATTCTTGGCCAACACGAGGCCTGTCAACGCCAAGATAACGACGAATCCCTTGCCGAGCAACGCTTCGGCACGCTTCTCGCCCAGTCCTACGCGTGACGCAAGCCGTGGCAGCAGCGGCCTTGCGATGTCGCGCGCGAACATCGACGAAAGCGTCAGCAACTGCGAGTCCAACGTGGACATCAGTGCCGCAAGCGCCGCAGTCAGTACCAGCGCCTCCACCACCGGCGGCGTGTGCTGATGCAAGAGCAGCGGCAGGATTCGATCCGGCGCCGTTCCAGCCGGAAGATGCGGATAGGTGAGGCGCCCGAGGACCCCAAGGGTAACCGGCAGCAGGAAGAGACCGCCGGTTAGCAGCGGATACATCCACATCGTCGTGCCCAACGATCGTGCATCCCGTGCCGCGTAGAACCGCTGGAACAGCTGCGGGAACATCGGATCGCAGAGGAACCAGAGCAGCATGTAGCCGAACCAGATGCCGGGAGAATAGATCGCATGGAGCCCCGGCCGTGAGAACAACGCCGGGAACTGGTCAGCCACTGCGTGATTCGCCGAGGTGAGGCCGCCGTGTCTTCCGGCAATCAGCGCCACGGCCAGCAGCAACAACGAGATCAGCATGCCGCCCTGAAAGACGTCGGTCCATGTCACGCCGCGGAAGCCGCCGAGGAAGGTATACAGGAGGATGATTCCGGTCATCAGCGCCGCACCGCCGAAGTAGGGTATCCCCAGCAGCGACTCCAAGGCGTAGCCCGCCGCCATCGGTTGCATCGCCAAGTACGGGAGGGTGAATGCCGTCATCACAAGGAAGAACAGAATCCGCAGGATCCGGCTGCCGGTCAGGCGGGCGACCGCTTCCGGTGGGGTCATCAGGCCGTGCTCTGCACCGAGTCTCCACACGGGCACGCCGATCAGCACGAACGAAAGCGCCATGAAGCCGGTGCCAAAGGCCATCACAGGATAGAACGAGTACCCGCTCTCCCATCCCGCACCGGAGAATCCGAACACGGTGAATGCGCTGAAGTTGGTCGCCGCCATGGTCAGAAACAGGACCAGCGGATGCAACGTTCGCGAGGCAAGGAAGTAGTCGGAACTCGTTCCGAGCGCCCGGCGCTTCGCCGCCCATCCGATGCCGAGGAGCACTGCGAAGTACCCCGTAATCACGACGATTCGAACGACCATATGTCCTCCCTTGGCAATGAAACAGCCACCCTGCGCGAGGCTGGGTGGCGTCTGCCTAGGACATACCTCGTGCAAAGGAGTATAGGCGACCTCTGCCCCCCTCTGCAACGGCTCCGGAGCGGGAACGAAGCGTCAAAGCGCGGTACACTCACAGCAAACACTGGCAAGAGAAGGAGGCAGATTGGACCTCACCATCTCCGGCATCTTCCCGCCCATCCCTACACCGTTTGACTCCGACAGCGAGCTTGACCTTGTTGCGCTCGAAGCGAATCTTCGATGGTGGAACCGCTTCGCCCTGTCAGGCTATGTGGTTCTCGGATCCAATGGCGAAGCACCCTTGCTCAGCCGTGATGAGAAACGGAGGTTGATCGAGTCCGCCCGCGCCCAGATTCCGGCTCCCCGGCTGTTGATCGCCGGAACAGGGGACCAGGCCACTCGTTCGACGATCCAGCTAACGCGCGATGCAGCAGATTGCGGCGCCGACGCGGCCCTGGTATTGCCCCCGTCGTACTACAAGCGGCAGATGACAGACGAGGCGCTTCAAACGCACTTCGAGGCCGTGGCCGATGCCTCGCCCATTCCTGTGCTGATCTACAACATGCCCGCCGCCACCGGGCTGGATCTCGGCGCGGAGCTCATCGCCGCGCTGGCCAGCCACGATAACATCGTGGGACTGAAGGATTCCGGCGGCGACCTGGTCAAGCTGGCGGCGATCCGACGATCGGTCCCTGATTCGTTCCGCTTGCTGGCCGGATCGGCAAGCTTTCTCTTCCCGGCGCTGGCCCTCGGAGCAAACGGCGGCATTCTCGCACTCGCCAATATCGCACCGCAGCAGTGTTTGGACCTTTACGCACAAGCACAGGCCAGCGAGACGCTGCTCGCCCGCAGCCTACAGCTTCGCCTGGTGAAACCGAACACCGCCGTAACAAGAGCGTGGGGTGTACCGGGCTTGAAAAGGGCGATGGACATGATCGGGCTCCACGGAGGCCCCCCGCGAGCGCCCCTTCTCTCGCTATCCGGTCCCTCGACCGACCAGCTGAAAGCGATCCTCACCGAGGCCTGCATACTCACCACGCCCATCACGCGCCCCGAAGGGAGATCCGAATGAAAGACCGCACCTTGTTGATGATTCCTGGCCCCATCGAGTTCGAACCGGCCGTCTTGCAGGCACTCGGCGCGCCCACGACGAGCCACGTCGACCCGAAGTTCATCGATGCCTTCGGCCGCGCACTGGAGCGGATGCGCGCCGTATGGAACGCGCCCGCCGGGCAGCCGTTTGTGCTCGCCGGATCGGGGACACTCGCCATGGACGCCGCCGGCGCCAACCTGATCGAACCTGGCGACAAAGCGCTTGTTCTCAGTACCGGGGTGTTCGGCGACCGGTTCGAGGACCTGTTGTCCCGCTACGGCGCCGAGGTCACAGTCCTGCGCTTCCCCGTGGGCGAAACCGTGGACTTCGAGCGTGTGCGGGAGACGCTCGCCGCCGGCAACTACAAGCTGATGACCGCAACCCACGTGGATACTTCCACCGGGGTTCGGGTGGATGCCGAGCGGTTCGGCGCCCTCGGCGCCGAGTTCGATGTGCTGACGATCCTCGATGGCGTGTGCTCGGTGGCAGGAGAAGAGATCCGGCAGGATGACTGGAGGCTGGATGTCGTTCTCACCGCTTCGCAGAAGGCGATCGGCGTCCCGCCCGGACTGGCGCTCCTGGTGGCCAGTCCCCGTGCGGTGGAGGCCTTTGCCTCGCGATCGGTTCCGACAGCCAACTACTACGCCGATTGGGGGAAGTGGCTACCGATCATGCAGGCGTACGAAGCACGCAAGCCCTCGTACTTCGGCACGCCCGCCGTCAACCTGGTGGCCGCGCTCGATGTCAGTCTAGGACAGATCCTCGATGAAGGGCTCGAGGTCCGGTTCGCGCGACACCGCAAGCTGGGACAGGCCTGTCGCGCTGCGATGCGCGCACTCGGCCTCGATCAGGTCCCCACCGATCCGGCACATGCCGCCAACACGCTGTCCGCACCAACGTATCCCGGCGGAGTTGCCGGAAGCGACCTGCTCCCCGCAGTCAAACGTGCCGGCGCGGTCTTCGCCGGGGGACTGCATCCCGAGATCAAGACATCGTACTTCCGCATCGGCCACATGGGCGCGACCCGTGCCGGTGACCTGCTGGCGGCGATCGGTGCGCTGGAGGCGGGGCTTGTCCAGTGTGGCGCCGAAATCGTACCCGGTACTGGCGTTGCGGCGGCGCAGGCCGTGTTGCAGGCCTAGGAACCTCGCCCTCCACGGGAAGAGTCCATAGCAAGGGCCTCATCGCCCCACGCTCTTCGCCGTGTGGGCATCTCTTGGCGAGATCAATCAGAACCAGACTCTCGCAGAGTCGGGCTGCGCGTGACCAGGTCGCGCAGCTTGAGAACGCAAAGAAACCCGGCAATGCAATGGTCCGGAAGCCCTTGGCATCCCCAGCGCTCTCAGCGAGCTTGGCGAAATCAATCAGAACCAGACTCTCGCCAAGCCGCAAAGAACGCAAAGAAACCCAGTACCCCAAGGGTTTGGCACTGCTTCGCGTCCTTGGCCATCTTGGCGAGCTTGGCGAGAATCCAACAGAAGGACTCTCGCAGCGCAGGGACTTGCGGGCTTGTCCATTGTGACAAGATCCGGTATCAACTAGCGTCTTGCTGAGTCGGAGACGGGAACGGGAGGCGTGATGCGAAAGCGCAAGAAGGAGAAGAAGCCAGCGATGATTATCCGCCTGGCGAGGAAGCTTGGATGGGAACCGGGGCGCGTGATGAATGAGGTTCTTGAGTGGCTGGAAGTGATCGTTGTCGCAGGAGCCCTTGCCGTACTCATCATGAGCTTCGTGACCGTCCGGATGCACGTTCCAACCGGTTCGATGATCCCAACGATCGACCCCAAGGACTCCTTCTTTGTGGATCGCATCACCTACTACTTCCGGAACCCGAAGCCGGGCGACATCGTGGTCTTCTACCACACCGAACAGGTCTTGGTGAAGCGTGTCGAAGAGGGCTCTCTTGCTCAAGCCGCGGGGGTCACGCCCGGTGAGCGCCTCGTGTACATCAATACCGATCCGGTCTACACGGTTCCATTCATCGAGGACATCCTGAGCGAGTGGCCCACGGGCACACAGCTTCACATCAGCACCGCCGAGGGCGGGCGGTATACCCTCGGGCCCAAGCCTGCCGGTGCATCGACGCTCGCCGACCTGGGGATCGTGTTCCGTGAGAAACGAATGCGGTATGTCAAGCGGCTCATCGCCGTCGGCGGGCAAACGGTACAGATCATCGACGGAGACCTCTACGTCGATGGAGAGAAGCTCGAAGGAGAGCGGTTCGATCGGGATTACTACACCGCCGACCCGAGGTTCTCATTTGGGATTGAACCCACAGAGGTGCCCGAAGGCTTCTACTTCGTGCTCGGCGACAACTCCAGAGACTCGTTCGATTCACGCTACTGGGGGTTCGTGGACGATCGCGACATGATCGGCGTGCCATACCTGCGCGTCTGGCCGCTGTCCCGCTTCGGGCCGATGTAGAGGCGGGCCGGCGAGGTCTACGGTTCGCCCTCGCCGGCCCGCCTCAATTCCGCGGTTCCATACAGCGCCTCCGGTGCCGGTTCGCCGCGCAGGATATCCCGAATCGGCTCGATCAGTGCATCGTGCAGGTGCATGTCTGCGTGGTCCATTCCGATGCAAGCGACGTTCTCCGCGCCCGGCAAATACGCAGAGGCCATCTTGATGATGAGGTCGTGACCTTCCCACAACAGTGCCTCGTGCACGCACTCCCGACGGCATGCGTCCGCATCGCCGCGGATCGAGCAGCCGAATCCAAGACAGCTCTGCCCGGCCATGGAGACGTAGCGCACACCCGGGTCAAGCGCCGTTGCGACGCCGCTCCCCTCCATACGATTCAGCGCCTGAAGAAAGCGACTACCAACAGCAAGCTGTTGCGGCAGCGGGCCGAACCACGGCCCCAATACGCCGAATGCCGCGCCGTGATGCGGTGTCGCGAGCGTAATCAGGATGCGAACATCGCCACGATAGACCGTTTCGTAATCCGGGAAATCGGACGAGCCCAACAGCGGATCGAAGTCGGCCGCCTCGATGTACGCACGAGCCACCAACCCGCCCATGCTGTGCCCGATGACATCCACTTGCTCTACATCCCGTTGTTCTATGATCCATGCAATCTCATCGTCGAGCCGCGATGCATAGAATCGAAGATCGCGGACCGTCGGCTCGTACGGCACCGCGTAGTCGCTGATGTAGACCGTGCGGTCCTCGTCCGATGCCGCCTCGACCATGTACATCACGTGCCCCGGCTCCAGCAGAATCTTGCTTGCGGTTCCGATCTCGGTTCCGCTGAGTCCTTCGGCGAACTCCGGCCACAGCTGCGGCGGGTAGTAGCCGGGAATCGGCTGGAATCCGTAGGCAAGAAGCACCGGAAGACATTCCGGAGCCGTGTCGTCCGCCGCGAAGCAGAGCACAACGAGAAGCACAATCATCACCGCGGCAATCCCCAATATCTTCGTGGTCATCGCCCACTGCATCGCCAGGGGATGCACGAGGCTGTTCGCTTTACCCATCACAGACCGTATTATACAACCAGGATCGGCTCACAAATCGGTCCACGCCGGCATCCGGGACGACCGGACCGAAAGGAGAATGGCCCATGCACGTCCACCGACTGTCTCCTTCCGATGGCGAAAAGGCAGTTCACGCCCTCCGCCTGCTGAAGAGCAACGCCGCCACCAGCCGGCCGCCGGCCGAGCAACAGCGGGCCGCCGAGAGGTTTCTCTCGTCGCCATCCAATCTGTTCCTGCTTGCCACGGAAGGAAACGCGCCGATCGGGTTCGCGATCGCCTACCTTCTCGACCGCGCCGGCGAGCCGGATCCGATGGTCTTGTTGTACGAGATCGAGGTCTCGCCAGCCCACCGCAGGCGCGGCGCAGCACGGGATATGATCCGCCATCTCCGGAAGATCGGCGGCGGCGTCCACGCCGTCAAGATGTGGACACTGACCGACGAGGAGAACGCCGCCGCGTGCGCACTCTATCACGATGGCGGAGCTTTGCACAGCAAGGCAGCAAGGCTCTTCGAGTGGCCGCGTTCGGCCTTTGGCCGCGTCCCGGACGGGCCACGGCCGCCGGCGGCGTAGCCGCCTGCTCACCCACCATCCCTCAGCCGCCTATTCCAGAGACGAGACCGCCTCGATTCTTCCTTCAAGAGCCGGTGCGACCGGCGACATCGAATCCAAATACTCTGCCAAGACATCCGACAGCAACCACCCGGTATCGTACCGTTGGGCCGCTTCCGCGAGTGCCTGGTATCCGTCGCCGCCACCGGCAAGGAAGGTGTTGGTGGCGAGCGTGATCGTTTCGGTCTCCACGACCGGGCGGTAGCCGGCGATCTCTTCGTCCCACAAGGCGACCGACCGGATGCGCTGCCCCGGATCGGACGACGGATCGTACGAGTAGCGCAGTCGAGAGACGTGTGGGAAGCATCCTGCTTCGCCTTCCACACCGCCCACGCCGTTCTCCAACGCCGCCTTCAGCTGTCGTCCCGTAAGCGAGACCGTCGTGATCTGGTTGCCAAAGGGCAAGACCTCGAGCACATTGCCCATCGTGATCTCGCCCGCAGGAATCGAGGCCCTGATGCCTCCACCATTCTGCATGGCCGCCTGGGCTCCGAGCGCTGTGGTCTTCCAGACCATGGCATCACAGATCAGGTTCCCCAGATTGGTTTCGCCGGTTCGCACCGGCGTCCGCTCCCCGAGCAGGTCTACATCGGTTGTCCCAACGGCGGTTGCCTTGAGCGCCTCGATATCCACCGCGTATCGAGCCAGGATCTGTGTCACTGCGGGGTCTTCTTCGATGGATTCGTCGATCGCGACTAGATTCCCCGCGACTTCGGCAACCCGTCCCAGGGCATCGAAGGTCACATCCAGCCGGCCGAGCTGCCTTCCCCACTCGTACGCGGTCACCACCACAACCGGCTCGCCGCGCGGAGACGAGATGACCGTTGGATACGGACCGGCCGCGTCCTCGTCGGCCCCGAGCCGAGTGTGGCTGTGCCCGCCAACCAGGATGTCAATCCCGGAGACGCTGGCGGCAACGGCCAGATCGCGCTCGTATCCAAGGTGAGTCAATGCGATGATCCGGTCGATGCCCTGCGCCTCGAGGGCCTCGACCGCCCGCGCAGCCGAAGTCCGGGCATCTTCGAACCGCACCCGATCGCCTGGATTGGATGAGGATTCCGTGTGCTCGGTGGTCAGGCCCAGGATTCCCACCTCCTCTCCACTCAGCGTAACGACGGTGTACGGCACAAGCCGGCCGGCCAAGGCCGGCTCGTCGGTGGAATCCACGTTGGCCGAGACGATGGGGAAGCCGACGGCGTCGGCCAGCCGAGCAAGCTCGCCAGGCCCCGCATCGAATTCGTGGTTTCCGGGACACATCGCATCGTAGCCGAGCGCATTCATCACATCGGCCACCACCTGCGCTTTGCCGACATTGAAGTACAAGGTTCCTTGAAACTGATCACCGGCATCCACGAGGAGCGCGTGATCGACTTCGTTCCGAACCCCGGCCACCGCAGTCGCAAGCCGCGCCACACCGCCTTGAACCGGCTCGTTCCACGGCTGAAACGACTCGTAGTGGCTGTGGATGTCATTGGTATGCAGCACCGTGAGCTCGAACCCCGGTTCCGCAGCCTGTTCGCGAAACAGCCCGAACGCGAGGCATAGGGCAACCATCGACCCCACCAACACCAGTTTCCAATCCATCTCTCCCCCCTTGGTTCGATCGCCATACAACCCGAATTCTTCGGTTGGCTCTTATGGTGCGAGGATCAGCGAAACCAATCAAGCCTCAGCGGATCCATGAAGTAGCCTGTGATCTCGCGCTCTATGCCCCCTACCGGCGAGGAATCGAGAAGTTCACCAGCGTGGGGCACGCCACCCGTTCGTAATCACGCATCCGCATCCGGACGGCCTCGGTCCGGCTGCCTGCGGGAAACGTAATCTTGAGGCTCTCGGCGAGGGCCGTGGCAAGGATCGTCTGTGCCCCGAGGAGACGGCCGAATGGGGGGATACAACCCGTCTGAGCGAGCGGGCCAAGCGAAGCGATCGCCCCGCCTTGAAGCAACGCAACCGCGGCGGCTCCGATTCCCTCGCGAAGGCGTTCGATCCCGATGCGATGAGATGCCGGGAGAACCGCCACAGCCGGCTCGCCATCCACATCGACCAACACGGCCTTTGCGACCTCATCTCCGGAAGTATGCGTCCGCGATGCAATCTCCTGTGCGGAAGCAGCGGGTTCGTGCCGAAGGATCTCATACGGCACACGGTGTTCATCCAGCAGTGCGATGAGTTCTGGCGCGGGCATGTCGTCTCCTCCTGTTCGCTGACGCAAGCCGATTGTACCCGTCGTCGTCCAAAACGTGACACCGATGTGGATCCGCGCGCGCCGCACCTCCAGGATCGAAGTAGCTCGCTGAGGGATCAGGGCAGCTCGATCGGGAGGGCTTGCCACTCCTTGGCGAGCTTGGCGAGATCAATCAGAACCAGACTCTCGCAGAGAGCGCAAAGAACGCAAAGAAAACACGGTTGCCGAGAGCTGTAGGCCTCTTCCGAGGCGGGTGTTCTTGGCGTCCTTGGCGAGCTTGGCGAGATCAATCAGAACCAGACTCTCGCAGAGTCGAGCTGCGCGTGACCAGGTCGCGCAGCTTGAGATCGCAAAGAAGCCCAATACCCCAAGGGCCTGCCAGTGCTTGCCTTCTTGGCGTCCTTGGCGAGCTTGGCGGAAACCAACAGAAAGACTCTCGCCAAGCCGCAAAGAGCGCAAAGAAACCACGGTTGCCGAGAACTGCAGGCCGCTTCCGAGGCGGGTGTTCTTGGCGGACTTGGCGGACTTGGCGGACTTGGCGAGAAAGGACAGAACCGGGCTCTCGCAAAGATGCAACGATCGCAGACGAACCGACGCCGCTCGATGGTCCGTGAGGGCACAGGCCGGGCAGCCAACCACGGGGGCTTCACACGAAGTGAATCACGCTCACCAGTCCCTGTCCGGCTCAAGGCACCCGGCCTTCACAATCCTGACACAAGTCCGTGCGGAAGGTCGCAAGATTACGTGCATTGCTGCACCTCATGATGTATACTTCCAAGCGCTCGATGGGCAAGCGCCTGGGGTGAGGGTCCATCCAATTCGCAACCGAGGAAGGGTTCTCGACATCGCAATACCACGGGTCCTCGCAATACAGGGAACGTCGAAGACGGCACGGGCCTATCGTCTTCTGACCACGCCGTTTGCCCGCGTTTGGCAGATGGCCGAAGCCCACCAACTCAATCCGTGGTACTTCATCATCATGTCGTGCGTGGGCTGGTCGCTCCAATTGATGATGTATCTGCCGCCGTTCCAGGGCCAGGCTGCGCGGCTCACCTTCCTCATCCTGCTCCGGTTGGTCGCTCTTGTGATTCCCACCTACATCCTGTTGCGCGGCAAGGGAATCGCCATGGCGTTCAACGCCTCGATCTCGGTGATGTTCCTCGTCAACACTGCGTGGCACGTCTGTTACTACGTCTATCTGTAAGCACCTGGTTGCCCGTGCGTCCCACCCGATAGCCTTTGGATCGCTTCCTCGATGGATGCCACGACGGCCGGATCGTCCTCCGCATCGCAAGCCGCAGTCAGATCATCGATCACGTCAGGGTCTCCGCACAGTCCCAACATCATCGCCGCTCGCCAACGCACGCCGGACAATGGATCGCTGCGCAGCGCATCGAGCAGCGCCGCAACCGCAACCTGTCCGCCGATCCGTCCAAGCGTCAGGGCCGCCTCCTTGCGCGCATCCGGCTGCCCGCCGGATAAGATGGGAATCACCAGCCCCACCGTCCGGTCATCCCACACGCGCCCCAGCGCATTGATCGCCTCCCACTGGATCCAGCCGGAGGCACCGAGGCCGAGATGAAGCAAGGCTACGCCGTCGAACACGCCGAACATGCTGAGCGCAACGGCGCAGTGCCACGCAACCTGTGAGCCGCCGCTCTCGAGGCCTGCCTTCAGCGACGCGATCGCTGTTCCATCATCGACACGAACCAGTGCCCAGAGTGATCTCCAACGAACGTGCACGTCGTCATCGAACATCGCCCGCGCAAGTACGGCCTCGGTGGCGCGGGAATCCCCAAGTACCCCGAGAAGGTTGACCGCTTCCCACCGCACCAGGGCACTGTCCGTCTCTGTGGCGGCGATGAGCAAAGGGACGGCGCGGCTTCCCACAGTAGCCAGACCCTCTCTCGCAGCCCTTCGCTCATCCGCATCGAAGCTTGCCAACTGCTCGATCCACGCCTGTCCGTCCGGCTCGCTCTGCGCGCACCCTGTCGCCGGGAGCGCCGCCAGGGCCAGGCATCCCGCCACGAAGAACGATCCGAGTGTTCTTCCGAACTCGGCGACAAGCGCAGGCGTCTTCATCCTCCCTACGGACCACCCCAAACAACGGCACGCGCGCTCTCGCGTCCCTGACCGTCCGTCTGCGTGATCTCTACCGAGAGATAGGCGGCGCTTCCACTGTCGACGGTCTTCTGGAATGAACCGTCCGGCGCCGCGGTAAGCGTGCTGGGCATGCCCAAGGGCCAGTAGATGGTCACCTGTGCGCCGGGCGCTACGGCCCCCGCCCTTGCGGTGACGGTTGCCGTCCACGGTATCGCCGGGAGCGGTCCCCCACCGGTTGTGAGCGCGATCTTCGATGCATCGGGGGCCACCGGGTATCCGAGGAGCTGGTTGAGCTTATCTTCAATCCGATGGTTCGATGTCAACACGCTCCGTACGGTTCCGGCGAGCGAGTTGATGGCGGCGGCATTCGCGGCAATCGCCGCGTTGTTCGCCAGGATATCAACGTTGTTCTGCTGAATGTCCGCGCCGTTGTTCAGGATCTCGAGGTAGTTGTCTAGAACGTCCAGCGAGAGGTCGAAGACATCGTCGCTGAGATCGGAGAGATCCGATTGGAGATCGTCGATCTCCACCGAAAGGTCCAGCAGGTCCATCCACAGCATGCCGAGGTCAATCGCCAATTGGTCGAGCTTCGCCTCCAGTCCGTCCACATCCCCGCCGAAATCGATGATCCATTGATTGATCTGAACGATTACGACCTGGATGTCCACGATCAGGGTGTACACATCGATGATCGTGACGTCCGTCGGCGCCGCGCCCATTCGATCGAGCTTGGTCTCGAGCCGCTGAAGAATCTCCCAGAGGCTGGTTTCGACCTCCGGATTGGTGGAATACGGTTCGATCCCGATACCCCAGCCAACAGTCAGCTCGCCCAGCCAGTAACCGAGGTTGTCGAGCTTGTGCCGGAACTCCTCGAGCACCCGCCCCATATCATCGAGCTTCACCTCCAGCAGCGCGCGCTGCACATCCGACTCGCCCATCTGCCACACAAACCCATCCATCGCGGCCGCCAGGCTATCCAGCTTGGCCTCGATCCGCTCATCCTCCGGCGGCACCACCTCCATGGGTTGCTCGCCGAACAGTCCGCCGAACAGATCGGTCCACGGCACCGTGGTTGTTTCCGTTCCACCTTCCCCGGTTCCCGTCCCGGTGAGCGAGATCCACTCGGTCCGTGTCTGCGGGGGAAATCCGCCAACGGCCGTGATGGTGAACGCCCCTGATGCGTCACCGGGAGACGATGGGGAGAAGGTCACCCCGAACGTCCTCGACTGTCCCGGGCTCAGGGTGAACTGCAGACTGCCGACGATCCCAAACGGCGCCCCGGGGGGAGCGATCGTCACAGTCGCCGAGGTCTCGCTGGTTGCGGTCAGTGTGTACGTGAACTGTACCGTTCGTGTCGAACCCACCGGTGTCGGCGGGAAGTTGATGGCGTCATCCGCCCATACGGTTCCAGAGAACCCCACGAGAAGGGCCACAACGATTGCTCCCAGAATCCCTTGCACCCGCCGCTTTGCTTGCCTCTCCATGACGAACCTCCTGTTTCTCGAAGTCGGGAGTGTCCGCTGCGGCATTCAAGGAACAATGACTGCAACCCTCCTTGCTATCGTTTTTTCCACAGCGATGTCAAGTGTCGTCCCATGTACGCCTGCGACAGAAAATCCTAAACACTCTCCGCTCTCCGCTCTCAGCTCTCGGCAAAATCCCGGCATGCCGAAGACGAAGCGTGCAGGCAGCCAAGATCTGGCGCCCCCCGCTCCGGGCGCGAGCAACAGGCGCCCGACCACGCCTGCCGGACTTGTAAGACGCCGGCGGTAGCCTTCAATCACGCGCCACTTGACAAGAGAGGACACCGATGATGAGTCCGTTTGAGATCGCCATGTTGATACTGTTCGGGATCAGTTGGCCGATCTCGATTACCAAGGCGCTGCGCACGAAGAAGGTCGAGGGGAAGAGCCCGCTGTTCATGGCGCTCGTCAGCACCGGTTACCTGTGCGGAATTCTGCACAAGATCACCTTTGCATGTGATTGGGTTACCTGGCTGTACGCGCTCAATCTGACGATGATCCTGTTCGACCTGGTGCTGTACTTCCGCTACCTGCCCAAGCGAAACCGCACATCATAGCACAGCCGCCCCAGCTGTGACTCAATCGTCCGGGAACACCGTGTGGGATTGCGCGCAAGGTCCCACAGCAACCGGAGCCCTCGCACGCCGGCACCGGAGGAAGCGGCACCCTTCCTCTTCGGGCTTCAAGTCTCCAATACGATGCACGCGCGCGCCCCGGGACAACGATCGCTCGGCGGATACAATGACGGCGAACATGCGTGCCGAAACCACAAGCAACGTTCCTCTTACGAGCTATCCGTATCGGCTGCTGCAATCGTGCGGAATGATCCTGATAGGGATCGCCGTGGCTCTTTTGTACTGGCTGTTTGAGGCAGCCATGCACAGCGCTTCGTTGGGCGAGCAAGGCGTGCGTGCCGGGATTGCGCCGCACAACACGGAAGAGCTCCTGACAAGGCTCTTCGTCGTGTTTTCTCTCTTGCTCCTCTCCGGCCTGGCACAGTGGGCCCTGGCCCGACGCCGGCATAGCCAACAACGGCTGCTGATGCAGACCCTTTTGCTCGGAGAACGGGTCAAGGAATTGAACTGTCTGTACTCGATCTCCAAGTTGATGGAGGACTCGACCACTCCGTTCGAGGATGCACTACAAAACGCGGTCGCTCTGATCCCGGAATCCTGGCGTTACCCCGAGATTGCCTGTGCAAGAGTCACTGTGAGAGACAAGCAGTACACCACGTCGAACTTCCGGGAGACCCGATGGCGACAGATCGCCGAGATTCACGTCGCCGGCCGGTCGGCCGGGACCACGGAGCTGTACTATCTCGAAGAACCGCCGGGCGGAAAGGAAGTCCCATTCCTCGAGGAAGAGCAAGCGTTGCTCGGCGCCGTCAGCGAACTTCTCGGCCGCATGATCGAACGGAACGAAGCGCGGGAGGCTCTCCGGAGAGCACGTCAGAAGATCGAGCAGCTCCACGACGTGGCGCACCAGATGGGCGTGCTGGAGGGTGTGGACAGCGTACGCCGCGCTGCAGTCCAGGCGGCAGAGGAGATTCTCTCCCTGTCGAGGTGCTCGTTACACATCCATGACACCGATGCGCAGGCTTCCCTTGTGACGTCTGCGAAACCGCCCTGGGCGGAGAACGCGGGCAACGGCGCCACTCCGGATTCTTCTACGGCACCAGGCCAAATCGAAGAAGCGGATCGTTGTGACTCCACGTCCGCCAGCTCCGATACCAGGGGTGCCAATTCGCAGCCCCCTCTGCAGCAGATCAGCCTACCCGTCGGCCCCGATCTCGGCACCTTCCGAGCGTTGTGCCAGAAAGGAAGCCGCTCACCGACCGAGGATGTCCGACTACTAGAGCTGTTGCTCGGCCACACAGCCGAAGCGATCCGCCGGATTCGCCTCGTGGAGCAACTCAGGGAACAGGCGCTGCGCGATCCATTGACGGGCCTTCACAATCGGCGGTACTTGCAGCAGATGATCGATCGAGAGATGAAGCGCTCTAAACGCCATGGCCACGGTATCGGATTCGTCGTGCTCGACATCGATCGATTGAAGGACATCAACGATCAGCACGGCCACCAGGTCGGCGACGCCGTCCTTCAGGAGGTCGCAGCCCTCCTCCTCAGTCAGGTGCGAGACGTCGACACCTTGATCCGCATGGGCGGAGACGAGTTCCTTCTTGTGCTGCCGGAGGCCGACCTTGCGCTCCAGACTGTCCGGCAGCGGATCATCGAAGAGGTTGCACGGCGCAATGCCGCCCGCCGGGATTTCGACTTCCCGGTGACCCTGTCCATCGGAAGCGCCCAATGGGATCCCGCAAGCGATCGATCCGTGGAGGAGGTCCTCAGCGAGGCCGATGAGCGAATGTACGCATCGAAGCGAGGAGAGCCGGAGCAGCCAACCAGTGATTCCGGCACCACTGAACGCCTGAGACGCTAGGCTTCGCTTCCGGTCCTCTCACGTGCATCGCCAACGACACTCCCGTTCGACCCGGCAAACCAGACCCTGAGCCCCTTCCCCGAAGCACCTCTTGGCACTCTTGGCGAGATCAATCAGAACCAGACTCTCGCAAAGGCGCAAAGAAAACACGGTTACCGAGAACTGCAGGCCTCTTCCGAGGCGGGTGTCCTTAGCGTCCTTGGCGAGAATCCAACAGGAAGACTCTCGCCAAGGCGCAAAGAGCGCAAAGAAACCACGGTCGCCGAGAACTGCAGGCCTCTTCCGAGGCGGGTGTCCTTGGCGAGCTTGGCGAGATCAATCAGAACCAGACTCTCGCAGAGCCGGGCTGCGCGTAAACACGTCGCGCAGCTTGAGATCGCAGAGAGCCCCGAAGCTCCACGGGTTTGGAGGTCCTTGGCGAGATTCTCGAGCTTGGCGAGATGAGACAGAACTAGGCCCTCGCAGGAAGCCTACTGCTGGAACTCGATCTCGATGTATCGATTCGGGTCGTTGTCGAAGAACGTCTGCGCCGCGGTCGGATCGACCATGCGATACATCGGGTCCTGCTCGGTGTATTCCGGCTTGAACCAGTCCTTATATTCCACCCGCTCCAGCCCAGCCCACATCAGATCGTCCGCATCGATCCGGTAGAAGGTGTTGTACCCCTCGACCCGGTCGTAGGGAATGTCGTAGGCGATGATCTGATCGATCCGCTCCCAGCTCGCGCCGACCCCGTGACTCATCCGCCGGAACGCGTTGAGATACGTGATCATCGAGCCGGCCGAATCCAGTGTGATGGTGATGTGCACATACGGATCCGAACCGAGCGGCGTCTGCGCGACATACGAGTTGGTTGCCTGATCGAACGCCAGGTTCCCGATCGACCCGATTGACGCGAAGATTCCGTGCAACTCCACGCCCGTATCGTTCCGCAACACATCGGCGGAGAAGTCGTACTCCACGATCATCCGCACGAAATTCACCCCACCGATTCCCCCACCACCCGTGCCGCCGCCTCCGGTGTCCCCACCGCCGGTGATGATGTCCAGCAAATCGCACCCCGAGAGCAACGTGCCAGCAAGAATGACTGTAATGACTATGAGTTTCCGCATGCCGACCTCCTTGTCATCGAAGCTAGCACGTTTCCCAACGCAGAAACAAGCTCCGGTTTGTCGAGGGGGCCGTCAAGAGGGGTGAAACCCTGAGTTTATCCCAGCGCGGCGCTTCTTCTCCTGTGGTCTCTCTTTCGATCGGGCTTCTCTCCATTCGTTCGGGCCCTTCGGACAGTGCACGGATCGAGCTTGACATCTAATTGGTGTATTAGTACACTAGTACACTATGACGACGAAAGACACGTGGACCCTGGACATGTCGGCGGGCCCGATCTTCGAGCAGATCGGCAAGAACGTCCGCCGGATGCTGGCCCGGGGAGAGGTTCGGCCGGGAGACAGACTGCCGTCTGCTCGGGATCTGGCGCAGATCTTGGGAGTGAACCCCAACACGATCGTGCACGCCTACGCGCAGCTCGAGGCGCAGGAGATCATCGAGAAGCGACGCGGAATGGGAACGTTCGTCAGGGAGGATGCGCCGGTGGTTCGCATGAAGACCGAGATGCTGGAACAGATCGTTAGGCGTTTCGTTGAGGAAGCCCATCAGTTGGGTGTGAGCACCCAGGAAGCGATGGGCGCGCTGAAGGAGGCATGGGATGCTCGCAAGGCTGGATAGCGTGACGAAGCGCTATGTCCGAACGGAGGGGGTCCGGGATCTCACCGTGGACTTCCCCCCCGGGCAGATTGTAGGGGTCCTCGGATTGAATGGATCGGGCAAATCGACCCTGTTGAAGCTGATCGCTGGGCTGCTGTTTCCCACGTCGGGTTCGATCACCGTCTTCGGCGGACCGCCACGGAGGAATCGTGCCCTGAGTGTGTACCTGGGCGAGACCGACACGCTCTGGCCGTGGATGACGCCACGCGATGCGGAGAAACTGATGGTCGGGTTGTACCGGGATTTCGATGCGGCTCGCTTCAACGAGTTGCTTGATGTGCTCCAAGTTCCCCGCCGCAAGACCAAGGCGATGTCCAAGGGGGAGCGGGGACGGCTCCGCCTGGCCATGGCGCTGGCGCGGGACGCCAAGCTCTACCTGCTCGATGAGCCGCTTGCTGGAATCGACCTGATCTCGCGCGACAAGATCCTCACGTCGCTGGTGCGCGAATGGCATACCCACGAGACGATCCTTCTGTCGACGCACGAGGTGGCCGAAGCGGAAGGGTTGTTCGAACGCGCGATTTATCTGCGCGACGGACGCCTGGCGCTCGATGAGCAGGCCGAGGAACTTCGCGCCCGAGGCAAGAGTGTGGTGGAGACTTTCAAGGAGGTGCTCGGATGAAGCGATTCGCAACGCTCCTGTGGCTTGAGCACCGGAGAAGCTGGATCTGGGCGGTCGCGCTCTGCGGATCGCTCCTGTTCTGGGCCTGGGGCATCAAACAGGTCACAGTCATGGATGTCGGCGAGCGTTTGGCAATCCGCTCCGGACTGCTGGGGCTTGCAGCGATCATCGGCGGGCTGGTCCTGTGTCTGATGATCGGCCGGATCCGATCAGAGACCCGCAACGGTCAGTATCAGGTCCTTCTCCTGACCCCACCATCCGGATACGCGCACACCGCAGCCAGATTTCTCTACGCTGCCGCAGTCGCACTGGTCTACTTCATCGCCATCAGTTTCCTGTTCTGGTGGATCGCCGCGCTCGCGGGTCTTCACCTCGATGCGCGGAGCTTGGTCGAACTGACCCTTGCCCTTCCCCTGTACGCGATGAGCCTGACCATCCTGCCGGCGCTTGCGTGGACGCTGCTCCTGATGGTGTTCATCAGCGCGTACCGCATATCTGGCCCCGGCTGGATCCCCGGAACCGTGATGATTCTGGGAACTCCGTTTGCGGCACGGTGGCTGGGAGACGGGATCAGCCGGATCGCCTACAGCTTGCCCGGATGGAAGCTGTTCGAGACCCTTCCGGCGAGCATTCTGGAGCGGCTCGGAGAGAGTCCCACCGCGATGGTGGCGAGGTCCGAGTCGGGCTATCTGGGGGTGCCGATCGAACCGTTGCTGATCATGCTGGCGATCACCGCCGCGCTTCTGATCATCGCCGGCCGTATCTGGCAGGAGGTGGAAGCATGACCCAGGCATTCTTGATCGTCGTTCGGGTGTTGCTGACGGGATTGATCGCATACTGGGCGTTCCGGTTGTGGACGGGAACGCGGAGTTGGATGACCCGTCTTGTGGGACTATTCTTCTCGGCGACGCTGCTGTGGCAGATCGTTGCCGGAACCTTGTAGCTCCAACAGGAGGAATCTCAGATGAAACGGAAACTTGCACGGCTCGGGTGGATCATCCCGCTTGGGGCTCTGGCAGTCCTCGGGTTGACGGCATGCGACATCGAAGAGGTAATCGAAGGCTTCGCAACAGCTCGCGTCGAAGCATCGGAAACGCAGACGGCTTCCTTTACGCTCGCTGTCGCTCCGACCCTGGAGATCGAGAGCTCGAACGGGGCGGTCACGATTCGCGGGGTCGAGGGACAAGCGGACGTCCAGGTCAAAGCCACGCTCCGCTCCCGCGGCGAAACGCTGGAGGAGGCCGAGGAGCGCCTGGAGAAGGTCATCCTGCACATGGATCAGGACGGAGATCGCATCGTTCTCCGGTATGTGTCATCGGAGCAGGTAGACGATGTGGCCAAGTACAGCGGGGTTTCGTTCGACGTGACCCTGCCGCCTGCTGCCGACGTCGATGTCAATGTCGAAACGAGCAATGGCACCATCGATCTGGAGAACATCGAGGGACTGGCGGAACTGGATACATCGAACGGACGGATTCGTGTGACGGACTTCGCCGGCGAAGTATCGGCGGACACGAGCAACGGCGCCATCGACGTCACGCGGTCCACCGGCACATTCCGTCTCGATACGTCCAACGGTTCGATCGACGTTCGTGAGTTCGCGGGAGCCATCGACGCCGAAACGAGCAACGGAGCGATCGAATTCGCCGGAGACTTGATCGGACCGACGCATCATCTCTCCACCAGCAACGGGCACATCCTCGTCCGGCTGGATCCTGCAGCCTCTCTGCAAATCGAGGCGCGCACCAGCAACGCCAGCATCACCACGACGCTGCCGCTCGCGGGCGATACATCCGGGAAGTCCTGGTCGGCGCAGCTGAATCCCCCGGCCACGGACAGGCTGAATCTGCGAACGAGCAATGGAACCATACGGATTCAGAGCAAGTAGTCTGCGGCGGCGCGTGCACCCTGCTTGAGGGCGCGCGCGCCGCTGCGTCCATCCGCCGGCTTGCCGGCCCTCCTGCATTTCCGGACAATCGGCCATCATGTCCGAACAGCTTCACTCCCCCCCGCCTGGAACCCGAATCAATGTGGTGGGATCGACCGGTTCCGGAAAGACCACCACCGGCCGGGCGCTCGCCGCGCGGCTCGGTCTACCGTTCATCGAGATGGATGCCCTGTTCTGGCAGCCGAACTGGGGGCAAACCGATGATGAATCGTTTCGGGCCAAGGTGGAAGCAGCGACCCGCGGCGACCGCTGGGTCATCGACGGGAACTACAGCAGGAACCGCGACATCGTCTGGTCGCGGGCCGATACGTTGATCTGGCTGGACTACTCCTTCGGAAGGACCCTCTGGCAACTCCTCCGTCGAACCGTCCGCCGATCGTTCACCGGAGAGGAGCTGTGGCACGGGAACCGCGAGACATTCGCCCGCTCGCTCCTATCCCCCAGCTCGATCATTGTCTGGCTTCTGCGCACGTACTGGCGACGGCGGCGGAATTACACCACCCTCCTCGCCTCTTCCAAGGTCCGGCACCTCGCCGTGATACACCTGCGTTCGCCGGAAGAACTCGCCCAGTGGATGGGCCGCCTTCCATCACCCGACAAGGGGACCGGGCCGTAGGCCCGGCGGCAGAGGCGCCGCACGGCGATGTGCAAGAAAAGACCGCGTTACGACATCAGCCTTCGAGGATCTGCAACAGATCGCTGGAAGCGCCCGCCGTCCGTCCGAGATCCTCGCTCGCGCCGGCCGGGTCGTCCGATCGTATGCCCACCAAGCCTCCGGCTGCATCGGACACATCGTGGAGTCCGGCTACTATCGCTTGCTCGTCAAGCAGGCGGGGACACCCCGAGCACGCCGGAGATTGGAACGGACCGCCGCGAAGCTCCTTGAGGAACGGGATCCTTGATCCCACAGCCTGGCGCGGCTCCGAAGCCCGGCGTCGGGCGATCTGTCGCCGCAACTGCCGGCCACCGCAACAAGCGCTATACTACCGTTCCTGAGTTCGTTCAAAGCATGGCAACGGGCTGAGCGAAAGGAGCCGAGATGACACGTTGGTTCGATGCACCGGGGAAAGAGAACACAGAGGCGGTGATCCAGCAGGTCGTCGAACGGATCCAGCGAGGTGGAATCCGCCACGTCGTTGTGGCCACATCCACCGGACAGACTGGGATCCGTCTTGCAGAGGCCCTGCAGGACATCTCGGTTGAACTGATCTGTGTCACCCATCACATCGGATTTCGCGGCGGCGATCAAGGCGAGCTCGATCCCGATCTGCGATCGACGTTGCGACACGCCGGAGCCCAGATCCTTACGACATCACACGCCCTGTCCGGCGTCGGCCGTTCGATCTCAACCAAGTTCGGTGGAACTACACTCTTGGAGATCGTCGCCCATACCCTCCGGCTGTTCGGTCAAGGGACGAAGGTCTGCGTAGAGGTCGCGATCATGGCCGCCGATGCCGGGCTCGTTCCTACGGATCGCGACATCCTTTGCGTGGGAGGGAGTGGCCGGGGCGCCGATACCGCGATCGTTCTTCGTGCCGCGCACTCGAACAGCCTGTTCGATCTGCGAATCGGCGAGACCCTATGCCGCCCGGCCTAGCCTCCAAAGACCGGCTTGCAGGCTCGATCCTATCCGTCTTCGCTTGCAAGGATTTGCGCCACCCTTTGCTTGAGACGCTCAGCGTGCGTACCGTGCCAATAGAGCTTTCCACACGAGGAACAGGCGAAATACTCGTCGAGCCACGCCGCGGTCTTCGGCGGAATGCGCTCCAGCACATCCGCCTTGTCGACCGGTCGGATCACTCCGTTGCACGTCGTGCACCGACGAAAAGGCGCCACCCGTTCGCGCAAATCGAATCGCCGGAGGATCTCTCGCGCCTGCAGCATCGAGTCGACACTGCGCACCCAGTAGCCGCGGGACACCCCTCCGTGCTTCAACAGCTGTCGGTCGCGGGTCAGGATGATCCGTGATTCCGCCTCGGCAATCTCGACAAGACGCCGGTCGTTCGAGCGGTTGTCATAGAGCGTGTCGAACCCCAGTAGGCGAAGGAGCCTCGCCAGCTTCCGCAGGTGGGCATCGGCAAGGAATCGCGGATTCCGGAGCGGACTCGGCCGCAATCGCAGCACTTCTCCCACATCGAGCGATTCGAACATCGGGTACACCGAGACCCGGTCCCCGTCCCTGAGATGTGCGGTGAAGTCGACCGATCGCCCATGGATCAGGATCACCTCCACCTCGACGTGCGGGATTCCCAGTCCTTCGATCGCATCCTTGATCGTCGGACGCTGCGCGAAGGTGTACCGAACCTCGACTCCTCGCAGCTCGATGGGCAGGAAATCATTGAGCTCGGAGTAGAAGCGGAACGTCGCTTGGCTCAAGGGACATCCCCCTGTTCCGCCCGGCGGTCCGGGCGCCCCATCGTGCCCTAACGGGACCGCCAGGGGCAAGCGGCTCGAACACTGCACCTACCAGAGAACCTGCGGTCGAGGACACCTACGGGACGGGTGTCATTTCGCCGATGACGTCGAGCAACTGATCGAACGCCGTGATGAGCACGTCGGCCTGCTCCAATTCCTCTTCGCCACCGAACCCGTATGCAGCCCCAACCACCGTGCAACCGTTGTTGCGTCCCGCTTCCACATCGTGCGAACGGTCTCCCACGACAACCGTGTACCGCGGCTCGAACCGTTTGATCAGCGAAGCGATCATCGAGGTCTTTGTCTCTCCCGCATCACCGTGTGTGGAGATTGCATCGAACAACTGAGTCATCCGGCTTTCGCCCAGCACCGCGTGGACATACGGCCGATCTCCATTGGTGCAGATCGCCGTCCGGAATCCTCGCTGACGCAGCGCAAGAAGGGTGGCGTCCACGCCCTCGTAGAGGGAACCGCCTTCGCGAAGAAACTCGAACTCATAGCGCGAGATCATCTCTTTGAGAACGGGCAACGTCGTTTCGAAGCCTTGGGCGATCAATCGCTTCAGCACGTTGTCGTACGTATCGCCGACCAATGCAAGGATTTCGGAATCCGGCGGAATCGGAAGCCCGAATTCGGCGTACACGCGATGCATCACCGGCAAGAAGGATGACTCGGTAGGATAGAGCGTTCCATCGAGATCGAAGATCACAAGAGGGCGCGAAATGGATGTCTGTGACATGATGCCCGGACGATACGCACCCGACCTTCGAATCGCAACCAGCGTCGGGTACCGTTCTCCGCAGCGCCGAACTCGAACAGTCCGATCAAGCTGCTCCTGATGTCGATGCCCACGCGTTGCGACAACCCAAACAGCGCCATACCACAACACTGTTGTGTTATGATCTCTCCTCTCGCCACCCCCGAACGACGCATCACTCGATTTATGGACAGATTGAGCGCTGATTGACGTTCACCCCTTGCTGGCGTATAGTAACAGAACATTGTGTTACGCTCGCGCACCGGGACGACTCCCGGTTGCGAAAGGAGGAGGTGGGATGAGCGTATTGGACGGTACTCTAGGAAACGAGGCACGCGAAGAACGTCACCCGGGGAAATTCACGAAGATCTGCTTGGATGGGATCGGCCGGGTCCAGGTAGTGCAAGGTGAAGCGCACTCCGTGGAGGTGACGGCACCTGAGCGCCTACTCCGGCACGTGGTGTCGGATGTGGTGGACGAAACCCTGCACCTGTCCCTTGAACCCGGCCTTCGTCTGATCAATGCCGGGGCGGTTCGACTCGCGTATCGGGTGACGGCCCCGGTGATCGATCGCTTGTGCATCGACGGCGCCGGTTCGTTCGAGGGCACGCGGCTCGATGGCGACACCCTGGAAGTAGCAATCGACGGCGCAGGGAACATCTCGCTCGAGGACACCCGCATGAATGCGCTGTCTGCGCAGATCGATGGATCGGGCCGCATCACGTTGACCCGATCGGCCGTATCGGACAGCTGCCGGGCCAACATCGACGGCGCAGGGAAGATCTCTCTGCCTGAACTGCGCGCGGCATCGCTCTCGGCGAGCATTGACGGAACTGGGAAGATCGATGCCACCGGATCGGCAACCGAAGCAATCGTGGAAATCGACGGCGCTGGCAAGGTGTCGATGGAGGAGTTGGAGGCACAGCAAGTCGCGGTCAATATCTCGGGAGCAGGAAGGGCAAGAGTCTGGGCAAGCCGCGCACTCAGCGCGCGGGTGAGCGGCAACGGTCGCATCCAGTACCGCGGCCAGCCCGAGATCCACTCGCAGATCGGAGGCTTCGGCCGTGTCGATCCGCTGCGCGATCACGCTTCGCTGTAGGCACGATCCAGCCTCGCAGTGTAGGGCGACGGGCACCGCCTGAAACGGTGCCCGTTGCCCGTTCATGACTTCACCGTCCGGCTCCTCTCCGGGCATAATGGAGCGGAGGTCCAACATGAATAGCACACGACTCTGCCCCGTATTGCTCCTGCTCGCGCTGGTCTCGATCACGGCATGCGCGACCGAATGGACGGAAACCGTTGCCCGAGCGACACCATCGATCGATCCGAAAACGGGACAAGGCGTCGTCGTCTTCTCGGTGGAACTGGAATACGACCCCAAGCCGGCGGATTCTTCCCTCGTGTTCGGATGGACCGTGTTCGAGTCGACACCGGAAGGTGAGATCGAAAGGAGTTCGTTCCTGCGACCAACCACCCTCCGCGGATCGCCATCAGCGATCTCACTGGCTTCGGAGCGGATCACCGTGACGGCCGGCCGAATGTATCGGGCCCATGTTGTGGCCGATGACGAGGTCAACGGACTTCACTACGAGCGCGATATCCACTACACCGCGCCCTTGTCTCTGCCCAGCGGGATCAGTCTGCGCGGAATGGAGGGAACGGAGGCGTACGATCTGACCGGCGTACCCGACGAGGAGCTCGAGGAACTGGCTACGCTGTATGACGTGTTGCAGAGCAGCTTCACCCGCGTAGCGAAAGACATTCCGCTCGCGACGTTCTGGTCTTCCCACGCTGTATTGCCGGACGCGTTTCCCGCCCTGGTCGTTGTTGCCCCGTTCCTCGGCGTGAACACCTCCATCGGCCCATCCTCCGGTCCGATCACCCTCACGGTATCCCGGTCGATACACCTGTACCCGGTGGCCGATTCCAGCGCGGTGCCCGGGCTGTTGGAACAACTCGCCGTGTATGAGCGGATCTTTGTCGGGGCCGCCTTCACGGGAACTGCCACCGCGGCGACCTTCGAGGCAGGCTCGGTGTTCGTGGATGATGAGACATGGGCTGTCCTGGCTGCAGCGGCCGCTGAAGAGCTTCGCCGGGCTTCTCCCTAGCGTTTCGCTCCGGCGCCGCTCTTCCCGGGAAGCTAGGTGTTTGAGCGGTCCCGCGTTTCTTCCACGAGCAACCACAGTTCCGGCACTTCGGCGTTTCCTCCGTCCGGGATCCGTTGCCAGGTGCGCGCATCATTCGCAACGTCCTTCAACATCGGCGTTTGATCGATGAGAACGCCCTCGGCATCGAGGAGCTGCACGACGTTCGCCGTGCCGTTCCGCAACCGGATTCCGGGGTATACGAATACCATTCGTCCGCCGGGTGGAATCGACCTCGGGGTCTCCGAAAGCACGAACGCTCCCGTTGCGCGATACGAATACGTGATCCGCCATCCCGCGACATCGATCGGGGCGTTGCCAACGTTCAGCAGTTCGACCCACTCGCTGTCTGCATCACGGCCCGGCGGATTGATCTCGATCTCGTTGATCACCAGAGAGGGTAAGACCGTTGCTCCGTCTTCGGTCTCCGTCTGCGCCAATCCGGCCACGCCCGCAAGGATGATTCCCGCGATCACACCGGCGATCTTCGCGCTTCGCATGGCTCCTCCTTCGCACAGGGTTCTCCCAGTCTAGCGCGGGAAGCCCTTCGCGGGGAAGGCCCCGCTATCCGCTGCCGGCGCAGACGGTGTTCCGCAAGGTGCCGATGCCGTCGATCTCGACTTCCACGACGTCTCCTGCCGCCAGGCAGCCGACCCCGGCAGGCGTACCCGTAGCGATGACATCGCCAGGTTCGAGCGTCATGATCCTCGAGATTGTCTCGATCAAGACGGGAACCGGGAAGATGAACGCGCTCGTCCAGCCGTCCTGTCGCACATCGCCATTCAGCCGCAACATCACGTGGAACGGATCCCGCACTTCGTCGGGGGTGACCAGCGCGGGTCCAAGCGGCGCCGATGTATCGAATCCCTTGGCACGAACCCAGTTCTTTTCCCACGCCTGCGCCTGCCGGTCCGAGACATCGTTCATGCACGTGTACCCGGAGATTACCTCCATCGCATCCCGCGCGGAGACGTTGCGGCACCGCGTTCCGATGACGACCGCCAGTTCGGCTTCGTAGTGCACCTCGGAGCTGTCTGGCAGGATGATGTCCGCCCCGGATCCGATCAGCGCGGACGGCGGCTTGAAGAACAAGAGCGGATGCAGAGGGACCTCATTTCCCATCTCTTCCGCGTGTGCAGCGTAGTTACGGCCGACACACACGATCTTGGATGGAACGCACGGCGGAAGAAGGTGCACGCGCTCCAACGCGAAGACCTCTCCATCGGCGTAAATCTCGACGCCCTTCAGCTCTCCGGCTCGAACCAGATCTCCCTCATGCTGTTGAAATCGTACCGTTCGCACGATGCACCTCCAGATCCGGGAAGCGCCTTCCCGGGCGCAAAACCGTATCCGATCTCCGACTTCGCCTCAAATGCGAACGCCCCATCGCGCTTCCTTGACGGGTGGACAAGGTCGAGTTAGGCTGTGTCAGAATGCGTCGAATCCCATGGCTTTCCCTGTCAGCTGTTCTCGTGTTGTTGGATCGCGTCACCAAGTGGTGGGCGCTGCGCTCGCTTCCCCTGGAACAACCGCAGAATCTCATCGGAAACTCCATTCGTCTCACGCGTGTACACAATGTCGGAGGGGCCTTCGGAGTCTTTCCTGGAAGCGGGAGCCTGTTCATCGGCGTTTCGGTAGCGATCAGCATCATTCTCCTGGTCTTGCTCCTCTCGGGACGGCTTCGCGGCTGGCTGCTTCAGACGGGTGTCTCCATTGTGCTCGCCGGTGCCCTCGGGAATCTGATCGACCGTCTCACGTACGGATACGTTCTCGATTTCTTCGAGATTCGCGGATTCCCGATTTTCAATCTCGCCGACACGTGCATCACGATCGGCGCCATCCTCATCGTGATTCCGATTCTATTTGGAGGTGAGCGAGATCGATCTTCACGGAAAACTGATTGCACTTGAGGGCATGGATTTCACCGGGAAATCCACCCTGGTCCCTCTCTTGTGCGAACGCCTTCGTGCGGCAGGCTACGATGTGGTCGCATCGCGGGAACCCGGTGGAACGCCGGTTGGAGAGCTGGTCCGGACGATCCTGCTCGACCGTCGCCACGAAACGATGCTCCCGCTGTCCGAACTGCTGTTGTTCATGGTCAGCCGCGCACAGCACGTGCACGAGATTGTTCTGCCGGCGCTGGAGCAGAACAAGACGGTGGTCACCAGCCGCTATCGCATGTCGAGTCTGGCTTATCAGGGTTACGGCCGCCAGATCGATCAGAAACTCATCCGCAGTCTGAATGAGGCGGCGACCGTCGGCCGGAAGGCGGACGTGACCTTTGTGATCGATCTTCCGGTTGAAGTCGCCCTGCGACGCAAGCAGGGCCAAGGAGACCGAATCGAACAGGAAGCGATCGCATTCTACGAGCGCGTTCGCCACGGGTATCTCGACCTCGCGCGCAATGATCCGTCGGTCCACGTACTCGATGGCACCGCCACGGTAAGCGAACTCGATGAAGCCCTTGCAAACGCCCTTGGAGTCTAGATTTTGCCGATAGCAATCCGGATGCGGTATCATGAGGATCGTGGTATCCGACCGTGAGGGAGGTCATTGATGGATTTCGTATGCGCAAAGAAGGATCTGGTCTTCGGCGTCCGGCTTGCGAGCCATGCATTGGGAACCCGAAGCAGCATGCCGATCCTTGCAGGATTGAAGCTCGACGTCGTCGGAGGGTTGCTGCGCCTTCAAGCCACGGATCTCGAACGGGCCGTTCGGTGCGAAATCAGCGTCGAGAACAAAGAGGGTGACGAGAGCGTCGTTCTCAATGGTTCCGTGTTCAATCAGATCGCCTCGCATCTTCCCGCCGATGAGAAGATCAGCCTGAAGACCGATCCCACAGATGGGACGACGGTGAAGGTTCGGTGTGGAGAGGCCGCGTTCGACCTGCCAACCCTTCCGGTTGAGGACTACCCGGAGATCGCCTCCCTTCCGGATGCACGAATCGCCACCGTCAAGGTCGACAGATTCCACCGTGGACTTGAACAGACGGCGTTTTCCGCGCTCAAGGCGGGAGAGACCACACGTCTCAATCTCACCGGCGTCAACCTCGTGCTCAAGGGAGACCAACTACGGATGGTCGCAACCAACGGGTACCGGCTCGCGGTGAAGACGATTGAGATCGAAGAGATTCAAGAAGAGGGCGAGTATCTGATCGAAGCCGGCGTTCTCGCCGATCTCGATCGGGTTCTGACGCAAGTGGGCGAGGCCACGGTCGAGATCTATCGCGGTGACGGCCAACTCTTCTTCCAAGCCGCGGGCGTAACCTTCATGGCTCGTACCATCGGCGAAGAGTTTCCCGACTTCGAACGCGTCATTCCCAAGGACAATCAAGTCTCGCTGGAATTCGACCGGCGCGCGATTCTCGAGGCGCTCCAGCGAATCGGGATCACCGCCGCCGAGGACTCGGGAGCGATTACCCTGCACACAAGCACGGAGGAGTCTGCTGTTCGCATCCACTCGTCATCCAAGGACAAGGGCGAAGCCGAGGAAAGGGTTCGGCTGAAGAAAGCTCCCTCGGCGGAAATCGCCATCTCCTTCCGCGGCGAGTACATCATCGATGCCCTCAAGCGGCTCGATTCCGCAATCGTCGCCCTGTGGCTGTCCGGAGAGGCCAAGGCCGGACTGATCGAGCCGGCGGGCGATGCAATCGCCGAAGGCGATCAAGGATTCCTCTACGTCTGCATGCCGGTTCGGTTGACGTCGTAGGCGACGCACCGGCAATGGGACTCCACAGGTTTCGAGAAGAGAAGATCGGGACGCGCTCGGCCTAGGCGAGCGCGTCCATTGCTTCTTCCTTCCCCTCGGCCAGCGCGGCCTCCAGGCCATCCCCGTTGGGGCCGCCGCCCTGGGCGAACGCCGGACCCCCGCCGCCGCCGCCGCCCAATGCCTGGGACATCGTACGAACCAGGTTCCCCGCATGAACGCCGGCCACGCCCTTGGATGCCTTGCACACCACCACGCCGCGGCCGCCGATGCTTCCGCCAAGAATCACCACGGCAGGACGGACCTTCTCTTCCAACAGGTCCGCGGCAGTCTTCAGCTGATCGGTCTCGAGATCGAGCCGGCCGCAGACTACCGTAACCTCGCCCACCTTCTCGGCGCCTGCCAGCAACTGATCGGCTCCTTGTGCCGCTTCCTCCGCCTGACGCGCCTCGAGCATCTCCCGAAGCGCCCGGACCTCCGTCTTCAGCCGCTCGGCTCCCTCCATCAGGTCATCGCCCAACGCTTCGCGAAGCGCAGCGGTCTGTTCATCCGCCGCCTGCATCCGGTGCAACACCGCATCCCCGGTGATCGCGCGAATCCGCCGGACGCCGGATGCGATGCTTTCCTCGGAGACGATCTTCACCAGACCGATCTCTCCGCTCGATGCAACATGCGTTCCGCCACACAGCTCCCGGCTCACCTCTCCGACCGCCACCACGCGCACCACGGCCCGCCCGCGATACTCGTCCTCGAACAGTCCGATCGCCCCCGATTCCTTGGCTTGGGCCAGCGGCATCTCCGTTGTGATCACCGCGTGATTCCCCAGGATCGCGGCATTGGCGATCTCCTCGATCCGCCCGAGCTCCTTCGGAGACAGCTTCTCGAAGTGAGAGAAGTCGAAGCGCAGCTCTCGATCGTTCACCACCGAGCCGGCCTGCGCGACGTGATTCCCGATCACCTGGCGAAGCGCCGCGTGCAGCAGGTGGGTTGCGGTATGGTTCCGCGCGATGCGCTTTCGACGGGATGCATCGACCTCCAGGGAACACCGGTCCCCCACCTCGAACGCCCCGGAATCCACCCGGACGTCGTGCAGGAAGACCCCGCGACTGTCCTTCTTGACATCGAGCACCGTTCCGATTCCCGCGCGTGATAGGTTGCGCACGGTTCCGGTGTCGCCCACCTGTCCGCCACTCTCGGCATAGAACACCGAACGAGGGAACACCAAGCGTAGGCCGTTGCCCTTCGATCCGGAGAGGACGTTCTCGATCTCATCCTCGCCCTGCGTTGCGCCGTACCCTGCGAAGACCGTCGGCCCCCGCCCCGCGGAGGCCAGCTCCTCCTCGTCCTTCCCGGTCGGAATCCCGCCGAGGCTCGCACGCGAACGCTGTCGCTGCATTTCGAGCGCCTGGGAGAAACCTTCGATGTCCACCAAGACCCCTGCCTCGGAAGCGATCTCGGTGATCATCTCCAACGGGAAGCCGTACGTGTCCGTCAGCTCGAATGCCGACTCCCCAGGCAACACGAGGTTCCCCGACGACTGCAAATCGGTGAGGAGCCGCCCCAATCGGCGTTCTCCATCACGGAGCGTTCGCCGGAAGGTCTGCTCTTCATGCGAGATCACGCGTTTGGCCAGCTCTCGCGCCGTGCGAACCTCGGGGTACACGGGGCCCAGCGAATCGATCACCGCATCGACGAACCCACCGAGCGCATCCGGCGGGAGCTCGATCTTTTCTCCGGCGCGGATCGCCCGGCGAAGAATCCGCCGAAGCACGTACCCTTGCTTCTCGTTCCCGGGCATCAGGCCTTCCGCAAGCAGGAAGAGGATGCCCCGGATGTGATCAGCGATCGTGTTTCGGAACGGAAGATCTGCATCGGTAAGCGGTCGAGGCGCCCGCGCGGCAATCGCCTCGAGGATCGGCACGAACGCATCCGTGTCGAAATTGGTCGGCACGCCCTGAAGCACGGCGGACGTCCTCTCCAATCCCATGCCGGTATCGATGTTCTTCTTCGCAAGCGGAACGAAGCGTCCGTCCTCCTGTGCATCGAACTGCATGAAGACCAGGTTCCAGATCTCGGAGTACCGGTCGCAATCGCACGCCACGCCGGCACACTCCGGCCCGCACGGCTCTCCGGGATGGGAGTCGTAGTGAATCTCGGAATCCGGGCCGCACGGTCCGCTGTTCCCGACCGGTCCCCACCAATTGTGCTCCTTGCCCAAGCGCACGATCCGTTCTTCCGGAAGGCCGATCACATCGCGCCAGATCGCGTATGCATCGTCATCTTCCTCGTACACCGAAGCGGACAAGCGCTCCGCGGAGATCCCCAGCTCCTCGGTCAGGAAGGCCCACGCTAGCTCGATCGCCCCCTGCTTGAAGTAGGCCCCAAACGAGAAGTTGCCGAGCATCTCGAAGAACGTGTGGTGATAAGCGGTCTTGCCTACGTTTTCGATGTCGGTGGTTCGGAAGCACTTCTGGCAGGTTGTTGCCCGGGAGAATCCGGGCGTGGACGTTCCCCAGAAGTAATCCTTGAACTGAACCATCCCGGCGGCCGTGAACAAGAGCGTGGGGTCGTTCGGGATCAAGGGTGCGCTGGGCAGGACCTTGTGGCTCCGTTCGGCAAAGAACTCGAGGTATTGCTTGCGTAGCTCGGCGACGTTCATCTGTGCTCCTTTGGCTCGGATTCCGCATGGATTATCGAGTGCCGCCCGTTTCCACGCAACAGAGGTGATCGACTTCATTGCCCGCGCAACCGCGTCACAGGTATACTGAGCTTCAGCTTTGAGGGGATTCATGCACCACGCATCGCGGGTGCGTTGGCGGGTAACTTGTGCATCACAGACAGTTCTTGTACCTGTGAACCGAGCACATCCCGAACGAGACGGGTGAATCGAGAGATGAGGACACCACGGGGGCGATCGTCGCATGCCGAGGATCGGCACGCGCGGCAACTGGTTCTGGTGATCGGGTCGATCGCTCTCTTGTTCTGTCTTCTTGCCACGCTATTCATCACCCGATGGGCAAGGATTGGCGCCCTGGAACGGGATCTGGCTTCTCTTCACCGGGAACAGGCGGAAGCACAGGACGTGCAGGATGCGCTCCGTCTCCGTCTGTCCCTTGCCAACGATCCGGAAACACTCGAGGACCTGGCTCGCGAGAACCTGGGACTGATCTATCGAGGCGAAGAGAAAGTGTACTTCGTGGAGGATTGAGCAACTTGGCGAGTTCGTTTGTACACCTGCATGTGCACTCCGAGTACAGCATTCTGGATTCGGCGTGCAAGATCGCGCGACTCCTCGACCGGGTCGAAGCGTTTGGGATGGATACCTTGGCCCTCACCGATCACGGGGTCATGGGTGGCGCGATCAAGTTCTACCGTCAGGCAAAGAAGCGCGGGATCAAGCCGATCCTCGGTTGTGAGATCTATGTTGCCCCCGAAGACCGCCGCGATCGCTCGGCGCAGAACGGCCACCGCTTCTTCCATCTCGTTCTCCTCGCGGAGAATGAGACCGGATACCGGAATCTCCTGCGCATCGTGAGCAAGGCCCACACCGAGGGCTTCTACTACCGCCCCCGCGCCGACAAACAGTTGCTGGAAGAGAATCATGAGGGGTTGATCGCCCTGTCCGCCTGTGAGAGCGGAGAGATTCCCCGCCTGCTGCAAACGGGGCAACGGGAACGCGCCGTGGAGGTCGCCAAGGAGTACCAACGCATCTTCGGCGAGAGCAACTTCTTCATCGAGATCCAGCATCACGGAACGCCACGGGACGCCAAGATCCGGCAGCAGCTGATCGAACTGGCCCGCTCCATGAGCATCCCATTGGTCGCGACCAATGATACGCACTACCTCACCGAAGAGGACAAGCTTGCGCACGAGGTCCTGTTGAACATCCGCGCCAACAAGACCCTCGATGATCCCGATCACCGCAGGTTCGATGGGGATGGCTACCACTTCTGCTCGGGAGAAGAGATGGAGGAGCGATTCGCTGAGGTTCCCGAAGCGATCGCGAACACCCGCAAGATCGCCGATCGCTGCAATGTCCAACTGGAATTCGGCCACTCGATGATCCCTCCGTTCAACCTGCCCGAAGGGGAGTCCACCGCCGATGACTACCTGCGGAAGCTGACGCTGGAAGGGGCAGCCAAAAGGTTCGGTACCCTGACTGACGAGATCACCGAGCGGTTGGACTACGAACTGTCCGTAATCCGCAGGATGGAGTACAGCACCTACTTCCTCATCGTCTGGGACTTCATCCATTATGCCCACGAACACGAGATTTCCGTCGGTCCCGGCCGCGGTTCCGCAGCCGGGAGCCTTGTCGCCTACTGCCTCGGGATCACCAGTGTCGACCCGTTGAAGTACAACCTGATCTTCGAACGGTTCCTCAATCCGGATCGCATCAGCATGCCGGACTTCGATATCGACTTCTGTGTCAAGGGACGCGACAAGGTCATCGACTATGTTCGCCGCCGGTATGGCGGCGAAAACTGGTGGGAGCGCATCGCGCAGATTGCCACGTACGACCGGATGGCGGCACGCAGCGTCGTTCGCGACGTCGGCCGCGTTCTCGGACTTCCCTACTCCGCGACGGATCGCGTGGCCAAGCTGGTTCCGTTCGGTTGGGCACTCAAGGCGGCGACCGAACGGGTGGCCGAGCTCAAGGACCTGTACGAGCGCGATCCGGAGATTCACCGGCTAATCGACATCGCCTACCGCCTCGAAGGCCTTGCGCGCAACACATCGACCCACGCAGCAGGCGTCGTCATCGCGCCGGATGCGCTGTCCAACCACGTCCCGCTGCTTCGCCTCAGCGAAGGCGAGTACGTGACGCAGTTCGATATGGTCGATGTGGAGGCCGTCGGGTTGCTGAAGTTCGATTTCCTCGGCCTGCGCAACCTCACGCTGATGGACGAGACCCGCGAGTCGTTGCACAGGACACGCGGAATCGACCTGTGCCTGGAGGAGATTCCGCTCGATGACCAAGAGACCTTCGAACTCATTCGCCGTGGAGAGACCGCAGGGATCTTCCAGCTGGAGAGCACGGGCATGACCAACCTGATCCGCCGCGTCCAGCCGAACCGGTTCGAAGACCTGATCGCACTGCTCGCGTTGTACAGGCCAGGCCCGCTCGAGAGCGGGATGACCGATGAATACGTCGAACGGCGACGCGGGACCAAAGACGTCGCCTACCCACACCCCAGCCTGCGGGAGGTCTTGCAGGACACCTTCGGCCTTCCGATCTACCAGGATCAACTGATGCTGATGGCTCAGAAGCTGGCGGGCTTCACGCTGGCCGAGGCGGACATCCTCCGCAAAGCGATGGGCAAGAAGAACAAGGAGATCATGGCCAGCCTGCGCGAGAAGTTCATCTCGGGCTGCCTCGCGAATGACATCGGCCAGGAGCTTGCGGACAGCACGTTCGACGACATGGAGAAGTTCTCAAGCTACGGGTTCAATAAGTCCCATACCACGGCCTATGCATTTGTCTCGTACTGGACCGCGTATCTCAAGGCCAAGTACCCGGTGCACTTCATGGCCAGCCTCCTCACCAGCGTGCAAGGAGACACGGACAAGGTGGCCGAATACATCACCACATGCCGTGACATGGACATCGAGGTCCTCCCGCCCGATATCAACGAGAGTCAGTCACAGTTCGCCCCGCTGGAAGCGCGGCAGATCCGGTTCGGATTCGGGGCGATCAAACACGTCGGCGTGAATGCGGTCGCTGCCATCCTCGATGCACGGGAGGGCGGGCCGTTCGATTCCTTCTTCGAGATGTGCCGGCGAATCGACATCGACGGCCTCGATCGAGAGGCACTCGAAGCGCTGATCAAGGCCGGAGCATTCGATCGATTCGGCGTATCACGGCGGGGGCTACTCCAGCACCTGTCCGAGGGCATTGAGATGATGCAGATTCGCCGGCGGGAACGCCAAACCGGGCAAGTATCGATCTTCGGCGACCTCGAGGAAATCGTCGTCGACCCGGTGATCAACGAGACCGAGTTCGAACGGGCCGATCTGTTGACATTCGAACGAGAGCTGCTCGGGCTCTACGTCACCGCACACCCTCTGGATGAACACCGGGAACTCCTTCAACTGTATTGCATCCCCCTGTCCGCCGCCGCCAAGCTCGAGAGCGGCGAACGCGCGACCATCGGCGGGAGGGTCAAGAAGCTCCGGCGGATCGATACGCGGCGCGGCGATCAGATGGCCTTCGTCTGTTTGGAGGATGGCCTGGCAGAAGTGGAGATTACCGTCTTCTCCCGCGTATTGGAGCGGGTCTCCGATCTCCTGAAAGAAGATGCATTGGTCGTGGTCTCGGTTGCAGCGAACCCTCGAAACGGTGAGGTCAATCTGATTGCCGACGAGGTCTTCACCCTGCAGGAGCTGCGAAACCGGGGAACCGTCTCCCTGGCATTGAACCTCGACGAACGACAGATCGACGCCGAGAAGCTGTCGGCCGTTCACCGCATTCTGTCGTCGTATCCAGGGGCTGCGGCGGTCCGATTCACGCTCGCCAACGATATCGGCACCGTTGTCGTACAGGTCGACGAGAAATACTTCGTGACCCCGTGCGAGGTCCTCTGTTCATCGCTGGCGAAACTCGATGGGGTTCTCGGCGTGACCATCAAGAACGGAAGCGCACCATGAGAACCCGGATCCGGAATATTCTCCGTTGGCTGTACCCCGGGATGCGGGTCAAGCGTTGGATCCTCTTGCTCGTGGTGTCGCTGGCTGCGCTTGTCTTCGCCTTGTACGGCATCCTCGGCGTAGATGCCGCACGAAGCCTGCGCGATCCGTATCCGCAGGGTCTGGCCATCAATCTCCTGCTGTGGGTCCTCGGCGGCGCGGGAACGATCGTCTCTCTGACCTGCCTGGTGCGGTCGATCGCCCGCGGCGTTGCCCCCGATGTCCGGATGAAGCCTTCGACGATGATCTATCGCACGAGGGTTCTCGAGAAAGGGCCACGGGTCGTGGCGGTGGGCGGCGGGACCGGTCTGTCGACGCTGCTGCGGGGGCTCAAGGAGGAGACCACCAACCTCACGGCGGTGGTCACCGTGATGGATGATGGCGGAAGCTCCGGCCGTCTGCGTCAGGAGATCGACATGCTCCCCCCGGGGGACGTTCGAAACTGCATCCTTGCGCTGGCGGAAGATGAGTCGCGAATGTCCGACTACTTCCAGTACCGGTTCACCGGGCCCAGTGAGCTAGCCGGCCATTCGCTCGGCAATCTGGTGATCGCCGGGCTCGAACAGGCCACCGGAGGCTTCGACCGGGCCATCGAAGCGATGAGCGATTTCCTGAGCATTCGCGGGCGTGTCCTTCCGGCCACGCTTGCCAAGACCCACCTTCGCGCCACGCTCGACGACGGAACGGTGATCGAAGGGGAAGCAGCGATCAGTGAAGATCCGCGAGCCATCGAACGGATGGAGCTGTCGACATCGCCCGTTGAGCCCTACCATGCCGTGCTTGAGGCGATCGGCGAAGCGGATCTCATCATTCTCGGACCGGGGAGTCTGTACACAAGCATTGTGCCCAACCTACTCGTGCCCGGCATCGCGAGGGCCATCGAGCAGGCACGTGCGGAGAAGGTCCTCGTGGCCAACCTGATGACGCAGCCGGGTGAGACCACCGGATTCAGTCTGCGGGATCACCTCAAGGCACTCAGCTCGTACATCGCACTGGCCCGTTTTGACGCGGTGTTCGTCAACAGCCAGCCGCCTGCGGGGGAGATCCTGACGCACTACGAGGATGAAGCCGCCGAACCTCCCCGCGACGATCTCGACGATGGCAATGAGTACGGCCTCGCCATCATCCGGACGGATCTTCTCGGCTTCGCCCACTGGGCCGGCAAGGAGACCATCAAGCACGATCCGCGCAAACTGGCACGTGCGATTGCCAAGGAGACCGCCGCATTCAGCGCCGCACGCCGAACGTCTACCCCTTGACCACGGCCACCGGACGCAGCCTCGCCACGGCCCGATTGATCCCCGCCGCTTCCGCGGCACCGACCACTGACTCGACGTCCTTGTACGCCCCCGGCGCCTCCTCGGCAACACTGCGTGCGCTGTGCGCCCGGATCACGATTCCCGCAGCGGACAGCTCCGACAGAACGTCCTCGCCCCAGTATCGCTTGACCGCCTTCTTGCGGGACATCGCTCGCCCCGCACCGTGGATCCCGCTGCCAAAGGTCTTCTCCATCCCGGTTCTCGTTCCTCGCATGACATAGGAGGCCGTGCCCATCGATCCGCCGACGAAGATCGGGTGTCCCACATCGACGTAGCGGGCCGGCGCTTCCGGTCGTCCCGGCCCGAATGCCCTCGTCGATCCCTTCCGATGAACCAACAGCTCGCGCTCCTCACCCGCCACCCGGTGGGTCTCTCGCTTCACGGTGTTGTGCCCGACATCGTAGACCGTTCGAATGCTCTGGGGTGCTATGCCACAGATCCGCTCGAGTGACGTGCGCACGTGGTACGCGATGACCTGTCGGTTCGCGTAGGCGCAGTTGGCGCCACAGGCAACCGCCTGCAAGTAGCGCCGTCCCTCGGGGCTGCTGATTGGCGCACAGACTAGTTCCCGCTCGGGCACCTGAAGACCGTACTTCTCGCACGCCACCGCCATTTCCTTGAGGTAGTCCTGGCCAATCTGGTGACCGAGCGCTCGCGATCCGGTGTGGATCGACACCACGATCTGTCCTTGCACGAGGCCGTACGCCCGGGCAGCCGCCTCATCCAGAACTCGATCGACCACCTGGACCTCGAGGTAGTGGTTCCCCGACCCGAGCGTTCCCACCTGCCGGAACTGCCGTTGCTTCGCCAATGTGCTCACCGCTTCCGGGTCGGCTCCACCCATTCGGCCTTTCTCCTCGATGAATTCGAGATCCCGTAGCTCTCCGTACCCGCGATCCACCACGTACTTGGCGCCATCCCGCAAGAGCGCATCGATCTCCCGGACCGCCAAGCGAAGGCTCCCGGTCGAACCCAACCCTGCGGGAACCGTGGCGAACAGATCGTCCGCCAAGCGCTCCACCTGCGGAGCCAGATCCTCCAACTGCATCGGCGTTGCCAGCATGCGCACGCCGCAATTGATGTCGAACCCGACGCCGCCGACCACAGCCACACCATCCTGTATGTCGAATGCCCCTACGCCACCGATCGGAAATCCATACCCCGGATGAACATCGGGCAGCGCAATGGAAGCCGACACGATGCCCGGGAGCGACGCCACGTGGATCACCTGCTCGTACGCATTCCACGCAGCCCTGGCCGCCGTATCCTCCTCCAATTGCGCGATCGTCTCCCGGTCCGCGAAGATCCTTCCGGGAACACGCATGCCATGGTGTTGCGGCACGAGCCACTCCGATTCGCCGATTCGTTCCAGATTCATCTTCATCTCGCCACGCATCCTCTTGGGTCAAACGTCGACCACGCACTCCGCCACCCACGACCCGTCCTTCTCCTGCCGGACATCGAGGCCGAGATAGCTGATCCCTTTGACTTCCGTTCCCGGCTTGTGGCGTCCCGGATCGAACCGCTCACCGCTTGCCGTCCCCCGCAGCACGTACCCGCCACCATCCCGTTCGATGCGTGCGTCAAACGAACCGAACGCCAGCCCATGAAGGTCGCGCGCTGCCAGCAACTCGCTCAGGTACTCGACCAGAAGGCCCGCAAGGGTCTCCGCCCTCACGTGGATCGGAGTGGAGAAGACCGTCTTCACGTCTGGGCAAGAGACCATCAGCGACACCACGCCGCGCGCGGCTTCGCAGAACGCCGCTTTCACCGTTTCTCCCCGGGCCCGTACCCCGACATCGGCCGTATGCTCGAGGTACTCCACACTCATCGCTACGCCCCCTCGTCCGGACGTCCAGAGCCTCCGAGCGGAACCGTGAACAACGGGCTATAGCGTGCGCCGTTGCGGGAGAGCTCGCTTTGCATCAGCACGATCCGATCGACGTGCGCCGGAGCGAACCCGAGCGGATTCATCGTCCCGAGCAACCCCGCCAGGCCCGGATCCGGCCGTCCCTTGACACGAGCGACGGTGATATGGGAGACCCGCGGTTTCCGCTCCAAGGGGAATCCCTGCTCGCTCAGCCGCTGGTTCAGGGCGTCCGTCATCTGCACGAATATCTCCGGCGCGTCCCCCCCGGCCCATAGCACGCGCGGACGATCCAGCGAGGGAAACGCACCGATTCGATCGACGGGGAGGGCAAAGGGATCGACATGGGATGACACCCCACGACAGATGGCATGCAATTCCGTCGTCATCATCGGGTCGATCTCGCCGAGAAACCGAACCGTCACGTGGTAGTTTTCCGACCGTACCCACGATGCACTCATCCGAGAACCCTCGCGCAGCCGGTGACTCACCCCGGCAATGTCCGTTCTCAATCGCTCCCCGATCGGTATACAGAAGAATGCACGCATCGTGTTCCCTCCTGTGTCGGATCATAGCCGATCACTTGCTCGAGCGGCAGGCCGCGCCGACGGCCGCAGCAGCCTGCTTTCCGGAACCGATCCGCCCCGTTGGCATGCCGTTTTCCCCCCGATACAATCGACCCCATGAGGGAAATCGTCCGAGTGGGGATCATCGTGGTGTTGGGAATCCTATCGTTGGGGTGGGCGGCCCATGCTGCCCAGCTCTACGTCTCGCAAGATGGATCGTCGGTCTACAGGACGATCCAAGGCGCCCTTCAGGACGCCTCGTTCGGCGACACCATCTTCATTGCCCCGGGCACGTACGACGAGCGGCTCACGCTGCGCAATGGGGTTCATCTCGTCGGCAGCGGCTCGGACAAGACCATCATCCGTCACGGTTACGGGTTCGAGGAAGTCGTACGTGCATCGAACATGAGCTCGGGGACGGTCGAAGGACTCACGGTGCAGCGCACCGGTGCGCTCCTTGCAGCGCCGGCCCTGCTGATCGACGCTGCATCCATCACCGTGCGCAACTGCACCATCACCGGCGCCCAGTCCCCCGGGATCGAGATCCGGGACGAACGGTCCCGGGTACGCCTCGAGTCGCTGAACATCGTGGCCAATGCGGCCCACGGAGTCTGGGTACATGATGAAGCTCGGATCGAGCTCTTCGACTGCACCATAGAGGGCAACGGCGGAAGCGGGATCCTTCTCGGAGCCGGGACAAGCGCCGCATTGACCCGCACCACGATCGAAGCCAATGGCCACACCGGCATGGTGCTCGAAGCTTCCGCCGATGCCGATGCAGACCTCGTGACCATCCGCAACCATCCTCAGTGGGGAATCGAGGCGCACGACACGTCGCACGTACGCCTCTCTTCCGTCTTCTTGGATGAAAACGCCGGCGGCGGCGCCCAATTTGGGGACGCGTCCTCCGGCGAGATCCGCGACTGCGAGATCCGGGGAGGCGCGGTCGGCTTGACCGTTGAGAATTACAGCACGCTGCTTCTCCTCAGCACCCGCATCCAAGACGTAGCAGGCACGGGGTTGCTGCTCGCAGACAGTTCGCGCGCGACCGTCCGATTCTCGGAGATCGTCGGATGCGATGGCCCCGGCCTTGTGGCGGCCTCTTCCGCGGCCTGCGAGGTCGACCACTGCACCGTCGCCGACAACCGTGGGCACGGAATCGACATCCCGGGAGACCGTGTCACGGTGTCCAACACCCTTGTGGCCTACAACGCCGGCTATGGCATCCATGTCGTGCCGTCGCTTCCCGGTTCCCCCGATCACGCACTGACCCACAACAACCTCTGGGGAAACGATCTGGGCGATGCATTCGGATTCGTGCTCAAGCCATCGAATCTCCAGGCGCCCCCGGGGTTCGTCGATCTGTCCGGCGGGGACGTGTCACTGCGGCCGGATTCACCCTGCCTGACCGCGGGGCAATTGAACACACCGATCGGATCGATGGACGATCCGCGCCGCGAGCCCGGCCTGCGGGTCGATCTCTCCTCTTCGTTCACGGTTGCCGGAATCGAGATGACCGGCCGCCTGGCGGCCCGTCAGTCGGAATCTCCGCTCGACACGATCGAGGTCTCCGCGCTGCGGGAAGGAGACCTGTACTCGCTTCTCGTAACCAGTTCCCTTCTCGGAACATGGGGGACGAGGACGCATGCCGAGGCCTCGATCGGCTTCCCCGAGCGGACCGTGGGCGAAGGCATCTTCTCCCTGGCGGGGCGGTTCGATGCGGACGCAGTGCTCGATGGGCGGCAATCTTGGATTCAGACCACGGCGCAGCTCGAGGCCGCAGGATCGAAGTTCAATGCCCAAGCGCAGCTTGGAGCCGGATGGCCCTCCCCATCGTGGACGCAGTCGGGCCGCCTCGAGCTTGGAGACGCCTTGCGCGTCCGGTTGAGCGCGCAAGCGACAAACTGGATTCCAAACGCCCTCGCTCTCGGAGCGCAGTACGCTTCCGGCGGCGCGGAGAATTCCTTGCACCTCGACGCGGAGATCGCTTGGGGTTCGGAACGTACCGCAACCGGGTCCGCCATCTGGTCCACCCCCGATCGCCGGCTTGCGGCCACAGCCACCGCCTACCTCGCGGCCCCGGGGGCGGTCGACGTGACCCTGCAGCTCAACGAACTTCCCCTGCACTTCGTAGTCACTGCGAACGCGGTGTTCCGCGACCACGGATTCCAGCATGGCTCGTTGGCAGTAGACAAGGCATTCAATGCCCTCGACGCGCAAATCGAGTTGGGCCTCGGCCAAGACGAGCCCCCTCGCCTATCCCTGGCGCTTCACGCCGACGTCTCCTCCTGGCTCACCCGCCCCCCCAATCTCCCGCCGATCCCATTCCTCACCGTCGCCCCGGAAGAACCGGAGGCACTGGAACCGATCGTCTTCGACGGCACCCTTTCAACCGATCCCGAGGGAGATCTTGCTTCCGTATGGTGGGATTTCGGGGATGGCCGGGTGGCGGAGGGCGCTTCGATCACGCATACGTATGCTTCGCCGGGAACGTACGATGTGGTCCTGACCGTCGGTGATGGGCAAGGGACGACGACGGCGCTCGTCTCTCCGCTCACGGTGTGGCCTGCGAACACGGCCCCGTCGGCAGCCTTTGTTTGGGGACCGGTGACCGAGGCCGGAACCACCCTGCCACGATCTCCTCGCACCGGCGATTCGTTGCGCCTCGATGCCTCCTCTTCCACCGATCGCGACGGCCGCATCCGCGAGTACATGTGGGATCTCGATTCCGACGGCCAGTTCGAACTGCTCCGTAACGAACCCACCATCACGATTCCGCCACTCGCGGCCGGGGCGCATCCGATCACCCTGCGTGTGGTGGACGACGATTCCCGGTCGAGTGCGATCATGCACGTGGTCACGGTATCGGAACGCCGACCTCCCACCGCCGAATTCACACACTCACCGGCGACGCCTTCCATTCACGATCCGGTACGCTTCATCGATCGCTCCGTGGACGCCGACGGCTCGATCGAAGCGTGGGAGTGGTCCTTTGATGACGGTGGGCACTCACGGGAGTCCGAACCGTACCACCGGTTCGCCGGCGTCGGAACCTACGACGTCTCCCTGACCGTGACCGACAACGACGGCTTGACCGCCACGGCGACGCAGCCGGTCGAGGTCGCACTGAATCCACAGGTGGTTCCGGTTCAGGAGATTTGGGCTCTGGTGATCGGAATCTCCGACTACGACGAAGTGAAGGACCTCGCGTACGGACGCCCCGATGCGGAGGCAATCGCCGCTTGGCTTCTCAAATCCGGCGTCTCGCCGGACCACGTCCGGCTGCTGACCGATCATGAGACCGCGCCCGATGCCGCCGGTTGGTTCTCGCGCCGAGCGACCCTGCTGAATGTTCGCGAAGGCCTTGGCTGGTTGCGGCGAACCGCCGCCCGCGACGACCTGGTGATTGTCTACTTCTCCGGCCACGGCTATCAGGGGTTGGATGACGGTGAGGACGAGGGCGACGGGGTGGACGAGTTCTTCGCACTGGTAGACACCCGCGCCGCGGCGATGGACGATACCGCGCTGAGGGATGATGAGTTCGGCCGGTTCCTCGACCGGATCCCCTCGGACCACGTGCTGGTTCTGTTCGACGGGTGCTACTCCGGAGGGTTGGCACGCAGTCTTCCCAGCGGTCACCGGCCGACCGGGCCGGTGGATCTGTTCCACGACTTCTCGCTCGAGGGGCGCCTGGTGCTCGCTGCGTCGAGCGAAACGCAAGATGCGTTCGAGTCGCCGGCACTGGAGCACGGAGTCTTCACCCACTTCGTGCTCGCGGGCCTCCGCGGCGCCGCCGACTTGAACTACGATGAGCAGATCACCGTGTGGGAGTTGTACGAGTACGTGGCAGCACAGGTTCCTCCGTTCGTTCAACAGGAGCGGGGCGAGAGCCAGCAGCCGCAACTGATCGGCGAGGGCGAGGCACGCGTCGTGGTCGCCGCCAGGCCGCGCGTGCCGGTGGCCGCGTTCTCGTACTGGCCGACGCTTCCTGTAGCCGGCAGCCCCGTCGCCTTCTTCGATGAATCCGTTCTGGATGCGCAGGTGACATCCGTGTCTTGGAGCTTCGGCGATGGTGAAGGCTCCCAGGAGCAAGCGCCGGTTCACACCTACGAGGAACCGGGCACATACGCCGTTTCCCTCACCCTCGACGATGAACTCGGCAGATCGCACACCGCCGTGCTCAATCTCCCGATCGCCGCGGCCGGCACCGTGATCGAAATCGCCACGTCACTGGACCGGATGGTGGTATCGCTCGGCTCCCTCCAAGGAGTCTCCGTCGGCGAAACGCTCGAGGTCTTGGATCCGCTCACCGGTGACGTCGTGGCAACGATCGAAGCCTTGGAACTGCTGCCCGGCGTCGGTGCATCGTGCCGCGTGACGGACGCTGCGGGCGAAGCCGCCCTCGGCTATCCGGTCCGGCGGCGCTCGAAGTAGGATGCGTGCATCTACTCCTCGAGCTCCAGCGTGAGCAAGAACACACGGTCCGTGCGATGCACCTTGAGGACCACGCGATCCCCGGGTTTGCGCGTACCGAGGAACGCGGCGAGGTCGGCACAGGTACGGATCGGAACCGCGTTGGCGAACGTAATGATGTCGCCAGCCCGAAGCCCGCGCAGCTGCGCGATGGTTCCATCCACAACGCTCGAGATCCGCACCCCGGTCCCGCCGGATTCCTCACACAGAAGTCCCAACGAAACCGCATCGCGGGCGTAATCGAACACGAACCGCTCAACCGGGAACGTTGTCGCCGATTCGAACGGGATTCGAACCGTCGGCTGCGAAATAACTTCCGCTGCGCCGGTTCCTTTGATCGTGCCATTTCCGGGTTCCGGAATGTACACATGGGCGACGATCGATCCCCGCTCCTGCGTTAACGTGGAATGCGATCCGCTCGGCGTGGCGAATTCGAACGCCAGCGCTTCATCCGCACTCACTTGCCATCCCGCGATCCGTACGGTCTCACGAGGCCGCAGAACCCACTTCTTGTCTTCCGAGGTTCCGGCAACTTCGGTCCCGCCGTTGGTGTTGAGTCCGTCGACTTCCAAGACGACGCCGATGTTGCTGTCGGTGCGGTTGGTCAATACCACGCGATACGGCTGCCCGAGGCCCGGGGAGAAGGCGAGGTTCCGCACGAATCCCGCGGAGAGCTGCCCGATGAGGCCGCACGCTGTATCGTCGGTTCCGGTCTGCTCACACCGGTCGGCCAGACGGTCCCGCTGCGCGGAATCCTCCCCATCAAGCGGCACGACGCGCAGCGACACCAAACGCGCATCCACCGGGCTCCACGCGCCCAAGCCGAGGAATCCCCACGACTCGAACGCCTCGACATCCACGTCGATGTACCGCCCGGAAGCCGCCACGCATCCTGCACCGAGAAACGCCACGACCAGCCCCGCAATGACGATTCGTCCAATCCGCTTCATCCAGTCCATCGGTTCCCCTCCTCGTCAACGGTTCGCCGTCCATGACGAACGGCGGATCCTCCCCGCATTATACGGTCATGCGCAAACCCGGCCTCCTACTGCGGCAGGGTTACACCCTGCTGATCCTGGTAGATGCCGCCGGCCTCTTTCTCCACGTAGGTCCGCTGGGGACGCTGCCCGCGGAAGAAGACGACCTGGGCGATGCCTTGCCCGACGTACATCCGGATCGGAAGGGGAGAAACATTGGCCAACTCGATGGTGAGAATGCCCCGCCAGCCCGGCTCGAGCGGCGTGACATTGACCACGAGTCCGCACCGCGCATACGAGCTCTTGCCCCAGCAGACGGCGCACACGTCATCGGGCATGTTGAACCACTCAACCGACTCCGCCAGAACCTGCGAGTTGGGCGCAAGCTCGAAGGTGCCTTCCACATCCATCGCCCGGAAGTGATCCTTGGGAAACGACACCGGATCAAGCACCGCATTCAGCCCGCCCAGCGGCATGAGGAACCGGCTTCCCAAGCGAAGGTCGTACCCGAAGCTACCGAGGCCAAACGACGGTTTCCCTTCCTGCGTGGGCACGAATGGATCGAGCATCGGCTCGGTTCCGCTGCACAGCTGGGCAATCTCTCGATCCGATAGGATGCCGTAGGTCGTCATGTCGTCTCCTCCTTGATAAGCTCCGGATGTTGCACTTGATCGGTCAATTCCGCGGCAAACCACTGCCATTCGGGCAAGCGGTGCGTGATCCGCTGCCGGACGATCCGCTGCAGTGCCATGTAATTCACGCAGACGATGCGGCGCTGAAGGAATGATTCGGGGAGGTGGTGCTTGACCGCTTCCCACGCTTCCTGTTCGATCAGCGCATTGAGATGATTCAGGTACGAAACCGGAATCGGCGACGCGAAATCCTCCTGGACAAGGGGACGGGCCGTGATGGTATGCATCGTCGATTCGCTCTGTTTGCTGACCCCAACGCGATACGTGTCGAACTGCTGCCAGAAGTAGCGCGGGGCATCCATGTCGAGCCACACGAAGATCGACTCCAGGAACTTGTTGTGTCCGTCCCCCCGGAAGCACAGGCGCCGCGCAACCTCGGTCATCCGCTCGGGGTCTTGCTGATACGACAGCGACAGCCCGAGCATCGCGGCTTCATACCCGCACTCCGCAATCACGCGCAGCTTCATCGTTCGCCCTTCTCGGGGCTCTTCCTGCTCCCCGGCTGTGTCAGTTCGACGCCATCCTTGCACAGCGGGCATTCATCACGCTCGTAGGTGGGAATCTCGATGCGGAGGAGCGAGTGGATCTCGAATTCGTTGATCGTGTGATCCACCGATCGATCGACGATTCCTGCCACCACCGTCGGAATGGCGCCCATCCCGGCGAGTAGATTCAACAACTCCCGGGTTGTCCGGCCGGTTGTGATGACATCCTCCACCAGGCACAGGCGTTCTCCCGGCTCTAGCGTAAATCCTCGCCGAAGCTGGAACAGCCCGTCGGGGCCACGCTCGGGAAAGAAAAACGGTTTCCCCAGGTGCCGTGCGACTTCGTACCCGATGAGGATCCCCCCCAGAGGTGGGGACACGACCCGGTCCACTCGGTCGGCATCGATGCCCTCAGCCAAGGCTGCGCCCAATCGGGCTGCGTTGGCGGGGTGCTCCAGCACCTTCGCGCATTGGATGTAACGATCGGAGTGCCGTCCCGACGATAGCAGGAAGTGCCCCGTCTGCATCGCTCCGGTCTCTATGAGCAGGTCGCTCCACACGGTGCTCGATTCCCTCATCAACGCTTTCCTCCCGTTCGTTCCGCAAGCTCCCACGCCGCATTCGCCGGATCATCGGCAAACAACACCGCACGCGACGCATTGACGACCGTGATGTCGTGGTCCGCAATCAGTTCACCAAATGCATCCACACTTGCTCCCTGAGCCCCGATCCCTGGCACCAGCCAGCCGAGCTCCGGTGCCATCTCGTGAATCCGCCGCGCTTCCGCCGGCCGGGTAGCCCCGACAACCAGCCCAACCTGATCCCGAAAGCGCCGGTTCAGTTCGCCCGCCAGACGCGTAACCCGCTCGTACAGCGGCGGCTCGCCATGATCGACAATCTCCGGAGAGGACGGATTCGTCGGAAGCGTGAGCACGAACGCATACCCTCCACCCTCGAGAAACGGAACGATCGCGTCTTCCCCCATGTAGGGAACCACGGTGATCGCATCCGCGCCCAACACGTCGAATGCCGCCCGTGCATACGCCTTCGCGGTAGAGGAAATGTCCCCCCGCTTGGCATCCAGAATCACCGGACGTCCGGCTGCGTGTATCTCCTCGATCACACGCTTGAGTACGTCCATCCCCGCAGCGCCCAGCACCTCGAAGAACGCCGCATTCGGCTTGTATGCACTGGCATACGGCGCGGTTTGCTCGATGATCCAGCACAGGAATCGGTGCACGCCCTCCGCCGTGGTGTCGAATCGGTCGGGGATCCGATCCAGATGCGGATCCAGCCCGACGCACAAGCACCCCCCCGTGTCTCTGCAAGCCTGGCGAAACGCGTCAATGAACATCAATGCCTCCCTGATGTGCCGCTCCGATGATCTCCTCGACCGAACCGATTCCTCGTTCGGTGAGCCACGTGTTCAGTTCCCCATGCAGGCGCTGCGGCAACTCCGGATCCGCCATCAGCCCGAATCCGAGGCCGACCAGGTCCGCACCGGCCAGCAGCATCTCGACCAGACTCCCCACGTCCGTTACGCCGCCCGTCCCGATGATGACGGTGTCGGGAAAGGCCTGGCGTGCCTCGAAGACCCGAGCCAAGGCAATCGGAAGGATCGCCGGACCGCACAGTCCCCCATAGGCTCGATGCAGGAACGGCTGCCCAGAGTTCCGGTTGATCCGCATCCCGCGAACCGTATTGATCAAAGTCAATCCTGCCGCGCCCGCATCGAGCGCCGCACCGGCGGATGCCAGCAGGTCTCCGGCATCACCGGGGAGTTTGACCAAAACCGGATGTCCCCCTTCAACGCGCGCAGCTTCCACGTATTCGCGGACTGCAACGGGATCGGCCCCTACAACGCCCAGGCTGACGTTCGGGCAGGAGAGATTCAGCTCGACCGCGCAGATCCCATCGATCGAAGCCAACTCCGCCGCCATCCACGCCAGTTGATCCGCCGTTGGCGCGGACAGGCTCACGATATGCTGAGTCGGAAGACCCAACACCACGGGCAAGATGCTCTCACGAAAGACCTTGAACCCCGGATTCTCCAAACCAATCGAGTTGAGCGCTCCGCAGGCGCAATCGATCAATCGTGGTTGGGGATTACCGATCCGGGACATCGGCGTCACCGTCTTCGCGGTCAGCGCGCCGATACACGACAGGTCGATCTCTCCCTGCAACTCCATCCCAAAACCGGCTGGTCCGGAAGCAAGGACCACCGGACTGGCAAACCGCTTTCCAAGTCGTTCAATCGCTACATCAGCCATGGCAACTCATCCACTGAGAACAGAGGTCCTTCGCGGCAGATCCGCTGGGTCCCGCTCGGCGTTGGTATGCTGCACCCGAGGCACGTCCCAATACCGCACCCAATCCGTGCCTCAAGCGAGACATATACGTCCGGCTGTCCGCGGTGGCGCGCCGCAAGCGATCTCAGCATCGGTTCGGGGCCGCAGGCGATCACACCCAGCCCCGGCCGCCACAGTGCTTTCGCTTGAAGATCGGCCCGCTGCCCGCCCAGTTCCTCCACCACGAGCGGAACATCCGTGAGCACATCGCATGCATCCGCGGTGCGGAAACCGAAGACTGTATCTTCGACCAGCTCCGGGTGCTGACGTTTGAAGTAGAGAAGGGGCGCCGATCCGCTCCCCCCCCCCACGAGGATGTACTTCCGTCGCGGGTTGATCTTGTCGATGTACGGCACCCCGTACGGCCCCCGGACCTCGAAGACCGTTCCGTAAGGACTCGCAGCGAATTTCTCGCGAACCCGTCCTTCACACTTGACGAACAGCTCAATCTCTCCGTCCGCCGCGCCGAGTACGGAGAACGCTCTTGGGAGACACGGGTCTTCCCCCGTCCGTACGAGCACGAACTGCCCCGCTCCGATCTTCTCCGGAAGGCGCTCGCCCACCAATCGAACCTTGGCGTAGCGTTGCGCGGCCGAACGCTCGACAAGTTCCGCCTCAACCCAAAAAAAAGGCGACCCTGACCGGGTCGCTTCATTGCCTGATATGCTGTCGTTCACCCTTCTCCCCCTCCGGCGGGTTCTGCCCACCTTCGGGACAGTATCTTACCGCTTTTGTGAATGCCCCTTCAACCTTGCGCGGAGCCGAGTGGACTCCCTAGCCCCTCACCCACTCGGCTCCGCCCTCGTTGATTTCGGAGCCTACGACGTCTGCCCGGTCTGCTTTCTCGCCTTTGCCCATGCGTCGCGAAGGCTCACGGTCCGGTTGAACACGAGCGCCCCGCTCCGGCTATCCGTATCGACGCAGTAGTACCCCTTACGCTCGAATTGGAACCGCGCTCCGGCTCCAGCCGCCTGTAGGCTGGGCTCAGCCTTGCAATGGGCCAAGACCACGAGCGACTGCGGATTCAGGTTGTCAATCCACGTCTGATCCGGTTCTACGTCATTCGGGTCCTCCTTGGAGAACAGGTAGCCGTATTGCCGGACCTCGACATCCACGGCATGGGCCGCCGAGACCCAGTGAAGCGTCGCCTTCACCTTGCGTCCGTCCGGGGCGTTTCCACCGCGGGTCGCAGCATCGTACGTACAGCGGATCTCAACGATGTTGCCCGCATCATCCTTCACAACTTCCTCGCATCGGATGAAGTACGCATACCGCAACCGCACCTCACGGCCCGGCGCAAGCCGGTAGAACTTCTTCGGTGGATCCTCCATGAAGTCCTCCCGTTCGATGTACAACTCCCGGGAGAAAGGAACTTCGCGAATGCCCGCTTCGGGGTCTTCAGGGTTGTTGACCGCTTCCAATGATTCGCTCTGTCCCTCGGGGTAGTTGGTGATCACCACTCGAATCGGGTCGAGAACGGCCATGACCCGCGGCGATGTCTTGTTCAGCTCCTGCCGCAGGAAGTGCTCGAGAAGCGACACATCCACGATCCCCTGAGACTTCGTGACACCGGTCTCGCGGATAAACGTCCTGATCGCGGAGGGTGGGTATCCCCTGCGACGCATCCCGCACACTGTCGGCATGCGTGGATCGTCCCAACCCTGAACATGTCCCTCCTCAACGAGCTTCCGGAGCCAACGTTTGCTCATCACGGTATAGGCGAGATTCAGCCGCCCGTACTCGATTTGCCGAGGGCGATTGGCGATCGGAAGATGGTCGAGGAACCAATCGTAAAGCGGGCGATGGTTCTCGAACTCCAGACTGCAGGTGGAGTGTGTGATCCCTTCGATTGCATCGGATTGGCCGTGCGTCCAATCATAGGTCGGGTAGATGCACCACGCGTCCCCCTGACGATGGTGCGTGGCTCGCAGGATCCGGTACATCACCGGGTCGCGCATGTTCAGATTCGGATGGCTCATGTCGATCTTGGCCCGCAACGTTCGGGAGCCATCGGGGTATTCGCCAGCGCGCATCCGCCGGAACAGATCGAGGTTTTCCTCGATCGTCCGATCACGGAACGGACTGTCGATTCCCGGAGGCGTGACCATCCTGTCACCGTCACGTGCCGCGGTACCGCGGTATTGGCTGATCTCCTCCGCCGAGAGGTCGCAGACATAGGCCTTGCCTTGGCGGATGAGGAGTTCCGCCCACTCGTACAGCTGCTCGAAGTAATCCGAGGCGAAGTACAGACGATCCTCCCAATCGACACCCAGCCACCGCATATCCCGAATGATCCCGTCGACGAACTCCTGCTCCTCGGCCACGGGATTGGTGTCGTCGAATCGCAGGTTGAACTTCCCTCCGAACTCTTGCGCAATCGAGTAGGCAAGCAGAAACCCCTTGGCATGCCCAATGTGGATATATCCGTTGGGCTCGGGCGGCCACCGCGTGTGCACACGCTGGTCGTTCTTGCCACCCGCCACGTCCTCCAAGACAGCCTGTCGGATGAAGTCGGTACTCTCCTCGGCATCCATTGTCCGGTTGCGATCGTCTACTGCCCCATCTGATCTCACCTCAAACCATGTCGAACCTGGGTTTTCGCGGCGGATTCCGCGTGTGTCGACAGATCTAGAGTCTAGCGCCTTCCCCTCCCCCGCACCAGAAGGGAGACGGATCGGAAACGCTGCATCCGTAGGCTGCCGAACGTCCAGAGAGGAGTACCATGAAGAAGAGACTCGGATCTATCCCCCTTGTGTATCCTGTTCCCATCGTACTTATCGGCGCATACGTCGATTCCCGTGCGAACTTCGCCACCCTCGGCGACTGCGCCGTGATGGGACTGAAACCGGCGCTGGTTGCCGTTTCTCTCAGCGAAACACACTTCACGACGCGGGGAATCAAGGCAACGCACCGGTTCAGCATCAACATCCCATCCACCGCAATGCTCGACCGGGTCGATTTCTGCGGTATCGTCTCCGGCCGCGATGTCGACAAGTCGCTTCTGTTCAGCGTCATCCGTGACACGCCCGACGGCCCGCCTCTGATCGAGGAGTGCCCGATCAACCTCGACTGCCGCGTGCTCGATGAAATCGCGGTGCAGCATCGGAACATTTTTGTGGCCGAGGTCGTCGAGTCTCTCGTCGCGGAGCACCTCGTCCCTCAGGACGGCGCCGACCGCCGCCTGCCCGCCATGGATCAGGTCGACCCGATCCTCTACGCGCTGGACAACCGGTACTACCGCGCTGGTTCGGCCATCGGCCTCGGGTACGAAATCGGGAAACGAGTCATCGCGCCCAGACTTCATCGCGCAGAATCCGGCAATGATCCCTAGGTCCCCACGAACTTCACGAGCCACCCGCGCCCTCGGCTGTGGCTCGTGTTCGCCGGCTCCGGCGCGGCATCAATTCGACCTCCTCTCGGCCGCAATCAGTGTCTTCCTGCCTTCTCTCATTTCCTTTCCTTTCTTGTCGTCTTTCACGCACGCGAATTGACGCTACTCAAACATCTGTGCTAGATTCGACTAGTCAAGGAGGTGCACTGATGAAGAAATGGCTTCTCGCCACATCGGTAGCGCTCGTCACCATCGGGTTGGTGGCGTTCGCTGGCGCTGCCGAAACGTACACTGTTGCATCGGATACCGCATGGGCACCGTTCGAGTGGGCCGATGCATCGGGCAATCTGTATGGCTTCGATCTGGATGCGATGCGACTGATCGCCCTGGTTGAGGGATACGAGATTGAGATCATGAGCTACGATTGGGACATCATCTTCGATGATGTCGGAATCGGCCGCGTCGACATCGGCGCCTCGGGCGCGACCATCACGCCGGATCGGGCCGAGATTGTCACCTTCTCGGATCCGTATTGGACGTCGGACCAGGCGATCATGGTTCACGTTGAATCCGGCCTGAATATCGTCACGGCGCTCTCGGGCGGCAGCAAGGTCGGCGCGCAGGTAGAGACCACGGGCGCCGGCTGGGTGCAGGGCCTTGTCGACGAAGGCATCGACGTAGAACTCCGCGAGTACCCCCTGTATCCGCTCTCGGTTCTCGACCTGATCAACCGCAATATCAATGCGGTCATCCAGGACGAACCCGCGGCGCGTGCAAGCGTCGCGGTTGAGGATCAGATCAAGATCGTCGGGATTGTCGAAACCGGCGAACAGTTCGGATTCTTCGTGGCCAAGGATGACCCCAAGGGGCTCTTGCCGAAGATCAACTCGGGCATCAAGAAGCTGCAGGCATCCGGCGCTTGGGAGAACCTGATCAAGGCGTACATGGGAACGGAGACCGCGAAGGTCGAAGCTGCATGGCAGGCGAGCAAGCACTTCTTGGATGAAGGAGACGCAGACGGATTCGCCCTGTCACTCGCGACGCTCGCGAATGAGTAGGAGTATCCGCGCTGTCCGGTGATTCTCGAATCATCGAAGACAGCCCCTGAAAGGAAACACACGAGAGGAACGTGGAACGGCGTTTCGCGTTCCTCTCGGTTGCCAAGAGGTGATCATTCCACGTGCACATCATCTGGCAGAGCCTCCGGCCGTTGCTCCTTGACGGTCTTCCCACAACCATCCTGCTGACCCTCGGACTCCTTGGAGGCGGTCTGCTCTTGGGATTCCCGCTTGCCTTTCTCCAAGTCTACGGCTACAAGCCGCTGCGCCTCTTCTGCAAGGCGTACGAGCAGTTCTTCCGCGGAATCCCGGCCCTGGTTCTCATCCTCATCTTCCACAGCGGGCTCGCGCGATCGTTTCACATCTTTCTGCCACCGTTCACCTCCGCGCTATTGGCGCTGGGGCTGCGCTCATCCGCCTACCAATCGCAGATCTTTCGCGGCGCGATCCAGGCCGTGAGTCCGGGACAGATGCTCGCCGCGCGCTCGATCGGGATGAGCAAGGTTCAGGCAATCCGGCACGTCATTCTTCCGCAAGCGTTCCGCCTGTCCGTCCCGCCCTGGACGAACGAATTCTCGAGCGTGCTGAAGGACACCTCGCTCGCCAGCGCAATCGGCGTGGTCGAACTGATGAAGAAGGGCATGCTCCTGATGCCCACCGTACAGAGCGCACTCGGCGCTCGCTGGATTCTTGTACTCCTGATTGTTGTTGCCATCATCTATCTCATCCTGACGTACCTCGGAAACATGTCGCTCGGACTGCTCGAGCGGCGCATCCGCATTCCGGGATTCGAACTGAGAGGGAGGGCAGACCGTTAGCATGACTCCACAAACCATCAACCCCCACGAAGTGGTCCTGCGCGTAGAAGACGTCCACAAGGCGTACGGGAGCAACCGCGTTCTGTGCGGTGTCTCGCTGCAATTGGCGCGTGGGGAGACCAAAGTGGTCATCGGCCCTTCAGGCACCGGCAAGAGCACGCTTCTGCGGTGCATCAACCAACTCTCGGTGCCCGATCGCGGAAGAGTCTGGTTGGGAGAGCGTGAGATCACCTCACGCGATACCAACATCAACCACGTCCGCGCGGAAATCGGGTTCGTATTCCAGAGCTTCAACCTGTTCACCCACCTCACCGCGCTGGACAACGTCCGCATCGGCCCGATGAAGGTCAGGAAGATGGACAAGGCAAAAGCAACCGCGCTGGCCCGCGAGGAACTCGAACGGGTCGGACTGAGCGACAAGGCCGCCGCCTATCCGGCAGAACTCTCCGGAGGGCAGCAGCAACGGGTATCGATCGCCCGCGCCTTGGCGATGTCTCCCCAACTGATCCTGTTCGACGAGCCGACCTCGGCATTGGATCCCGAGCTGATCGGTGAGGTGCTCACGGTCATGGTGAAGCTGGCAAAGGACGGCATGACGATGCTCGTGGTGACCCACGAGATGGGATTCGCCCGCTCGGTCGCCGACGAGATCATCTTCATGGAAGCGGGATGTATTCTCGAACAGGCCTCTCCCGACGAGATGTTCGCCAATCCTCGGGAGGAGAGAACGCGGGAGTTCTTGCACAAGATCACCGAGCTATACGGGGAATAGGAGGATCATGGGCTTCTTCGAATTTGCCGGTAGCATCATCCCTCGCCTGCTGGAGGCCACGGTCATCACGCTCGAGTTGACGGCCGGATCGATCGTCCTTGGGCTAATCATTGGCCTGCTCGTGTCCATCGGCCGCGTCTACGGCGCTCGTCCGTTGCGTTGGCTCGCCAGCGGCTACATCCAGTTCTTCCGTGGAACGCCGCTCCTTGTTCAGCTGCTGATCGTCTACTACGGATTGCCGCCCTACCTGGCGTTGATCGGGATTCGCCTATCCCCGCTGGTGGCGGCAGTGATCGGGCTCGGACTGAACAGCGCGGCGTACCAGGCGGAGTATTTCCGCGGCGCGATTCAGGCGGTGAAGAGCGGGCAGATGCTTGCCGCTCGATCGATCGGCATGAGCCGGACTCGCGCGATCCGTCACGTAATTCTTCCCCAGGCGCTGCGTTTGGTCATTCCGTCCTGGTCCAATGAGCTGATCTACAGCATCAAGTACTCTTCGCTTGCCTACTTCATCACGGTTCCGGAACTCGCGTTCATCGGGAAGAAGCTCGCGCTTCGCTCCGCGCGCACGTTCGAGGTGTATCTAGTGGTTGCCGCGATCTACCTCATCATCGTGATCATCGTATCCCGCCTGCTCACGATGCTGGAGAACCGCGTCCGCGTCCCCGGCCTCGGGGCGCCCGGACAAAGTGGGCACCGCTGACATTTGTCTCCTACAGCAGAACCGTCACGCCGCGATCCCGCAACATTCGCACCACTGCGGATGAGGGAGACCCAGTCGAAAGGTCGAGCGAGAGGTCGCGCAGATCCACCAGAATGAGCTTTGTCAGGCCCGTGAGCACGGAGATCTCCGTGACTTGGGTACCCCGCAATCGGAGCACCTGCAGTTCGTCCAGCGTGTGCAGTACGTCGATGTCTTCAACCGGATTTCCGCTGATATCGAGCAGCCGAAGCCGTATCAATGAGGAGATCGGCCGAATATTGCGGACGTCGTTGCCGTTGAGATCCAAAGCGAGGAGACCATCCAGTGCGCCCAGCACGCCGACGTCGCTCAGCCCATTCTCGGGCAGATACACCATCGCTAGATCCGGAAAATCGAAGAGGAGTCCGAGATCGGAGAACTCGACATCGACCAGCCGAAGCGTACTCAACTTGGAGAGCTCGGTCATCGGCTCGAAATCGTCGATCGCCATCGACTCCAGCGCCAGGACCTGAAGATCCGGTGCGTTGTCCACGATCTTCACCAAACTGTCGATCTCGACGCCGATCAGCCTAAACTCCACCAGGGACGACAGCTGCTGAAGCGGGGTGTAGTCGCTGATGCTCACCGAGACCAGCCGCAAGGAGGCGAGATCCTCCATCGCCCCAAGGATCGTCAGGTCGATCTGACCTGGCGTATCGACCACCAGGCTACGAAGTGAAGTCAGCGGATGGAGCGGATTGAGATTGCACCCAGCCTCGCAACTCACCCAGAGTTCCGTCAATCTCGTCAGCGACCGCAACGGCGACAGGTTTTGAATCGGATTCCCTTCCACGCGCAGCGTCTCCAACTGGATCAGCGGCTCGAGGGCGGAGAGATCATCGATGCGGTTCCCGTCGAGATTCAGCTTGAGCAGAGCGGTGAGATCATCCATGTTCGGCAGACGATCAATCGCGTTGTCCTTCGCGGACAGCGAAGAGAGCAGCGCAAGCTCCGATACCGGGCCCAGATCCGTAATCTGGTTGCCGTCCAGCGCCAACCACCGGAGCGATGTGCAATACTCAATCCCGTCCAAGACCTCGATGTCCCTGCTCGAGGCATCGAATTCCGTCAGCCACGCGAGGTCGTAGTCATTCAGCCCACCTCGCGGGACGAAGATCGCTTCGCGAATCGCCTCCTCAAGATTCGCGTCACCGAATCGGACCACCTTCGCCACAGCGGATGATCCGGCGATGGCCAGCGCCACGACCATGATCAGCAATCCCGTGATTTTCCATCGATTCATGCTGGCTCCTTCCGTTCGCCCATTTCCTCTGTTATACAGCATTGCGCCGCGCGTGTTGGCCGGAACCGTGATGCCCAGCCGGCGAGTACTGGAAGAAAAGCCGAAACCGAAACGCCCTGGCCCTGCAAGTCAGAGAGATGGAATGGACAACGATCCGCCCGTGACTCGTCCGATCGCCCCCTTCTTCAACGTTCTCAACGCCGGTTCCACCGCCGCATTGCCTGTTCTGCCCGACCCGCATGCGGATCCCGTCGACGGCAACGTAGATCCCCTATCCACAATCGGCGAGGTCTCTGCATCTCTCGCAGGTTTGATTGCACGCGAAACGCCTCGTACCCTTCACGCTCAGGAGGTGGAATGTGGATGTGTGGAAGTGGGGGCTTCTCGGCCTGAGTCTCGCGCTGATTCTATTGTCCGGTCTACCGCCCCAACCGGCCTACGCGCCATGGGGTATTGGTTGCGGCTGGACCCCGGCGATCACGGGCGAACGGGCCATCGCCTTCCTCGAGCCCGTCGAACTGGGTGGAATGGATCAGTGGATACTGGTTCGCGGAACGGACCGCGAGAACCCTGTTCTCCTATGGCTACACGGCGGTCCTGGATCGGCGGAGATGCCGATGGCGCGTCGCTCGACCCGTGGGCTCGAAGAACACTTCGTGGTCGTCCACTGGGATCAGCGCGGAGCCGGCAAGTCGAACCCGGCGGACTTCGACGAAGCCACGATGACCTTCGAACAGTACATCCGCGATGCACACGAACTCACAGGCCTGCTCAAGGAGAGGTTCACGCAGGATTCGATCTACATCATCGGCAGTTCTTGGGGAACCCAGCTGGGAATCCGCCTTGCCGAGCGATGGCCCGATGATTACACAGGCTACATCGCCGTGGGGCAGGTCGTGGACCACCTGCGTGCTGAGCAGATGGGATACGACTGGCTCGTAGAACGTGCCGCGGCCAACGGGCAGGATGCCGCTCGGAAGGTCGTGGACCTGGGGCTTCCTCCGTACTTGGAGCATGACCGATACGTCCGGTTTGCACAATTGATCCAAGCCTACGGAGGCGGGATGGACCTTGGAATGGGGCAGCTCTTCCCGATTGCCCTCGCGGCGCCCGAATACTGCCTCGCCGACTACGCCCGTTGGCTCCGGGGAAGCAATCGCGGAAGCGGCCCGATGTGGAACGAAACGCATCCCGAAAACCTGTTCTCTGAGATCCTCCGTCTGGATGTTCCCGTCCTGTTCGTATCCGGCGAGAACGACATGAACACCCCGGTGCCGTTGGTCCGCGAGTACTACGAGCAGCTGGACGCTCCGCAAGGGAAAGACCTCGTCGTATTCGAAGATGCGGCACATACACCGTATCTGTCTCACCCGGACGCATTCCGTGATGTGATTGTGGAGTTCCTTCTCAGCCGACCCTAAGGCGGTGTGGCAAAGAGCATGGCTACGACAGCAAAGCGTTGACGGCCATGAACGCGGCGGCGGCCAGGGTTGTGAAGGCAAACAGGGTCTTCAAGTGCCTCGGCTTCGTCTTGAGGGCGAACCGGCTCCCGATCAGCCCCCCCACGATGGCAACACAAGCAATCGGCAACGCCCACTGCGGGTCGAAATGGCCTTGAACCGCGTGGCCAGCGAGTCCCATGGCAGCCGTTGCGGCCACCATCACGGACGAAGTACCAACGGCAATGCGCATCGGAACGCCGCACGCCAGAACCATCAACGGCACCTTGAACGAACCGCCCGAGATGCCGACGGCTCCCGCCGCCAATCCGGTGAGCGCCGTAATCGGCAACGCAAGCCATAGATTGACCGTGTAGGTCTCACCGCCAAACTCACGCCGCCAGAAACCCAATCTCTTCCGCGTCTGGATCTTGCGGTCCTTACCTCTCAACAACATGGCGAAGCCGGCCAGAACCAACAAGCCCGCCATCACGAGCTTCAGTGTTGTCCCACCGACGTATGAGGAGAGATACCCCCCGACAAAAGCCATGATGTCCGTCGGCGGATCGATCACCAGGGCGAGCTTCCAATCCACCGTATGGTGCTTGTGAAACAACAAGGTTGCGGCCGCAGCCGTTGCCAACAGGATGAACTGCCCGGTGGTTGCAGCGACGTGCATCGATGCCCCGCAAGCCACGAGAATGGGGACATAGAAGTTTCCTCCTCCCCGGCCGGTCATCGTCATCAAGATCGCAACGGCGCCGATGGGCAAGAGAGCCAAGGTCCACGTCATGATTCCTTCCCCGCGGATGTTTGCCGCTTCCAGATGGCGTTGGGAAGAGCGTGTCGAATCAGTTCCGGCAGTCCACCCGGCAGGATGCGTGCCTTGCCCAGGCCCAGGGTGTGGAGGTAGACGTACACCATGGTGGCACGAATCCCGGCCCAGCTAAACACGGCAATCCGCCGCCCGGCAGGAATCTCGTCTATACGATCGGGGACTTCGTGGATCGGAATGTGAAGAACCGTGAGGTCGAGGCCCGGCGCGATCGGCAGCATGTTCACTTCCTCGTTGGAGCGGACATCCAGCAGAACCGCGTGATCGTTCGCGAACGTTTCTTCCCACGACGTCTTGTGCCGCCCTGTTGCAGAGAAGTCGAAGGTCGATCCCCTCAACAAGGATTCCAGAGATTGAGCCGTTTCACGTGGCGCCAATGCGACCTTCCCTTCATCGGTGAATCATGGAACTGGTTCTCGTTGTGTCGGGTGTGAAGAGCGCAAAGCACAGCCCCAGACCGACCATCCTCTCATCCACGCTCTTCAAGGGCCCTGTCGGCACACTCAAGGAATTCCAGGATGCACGGAAGACGAAGCGAGTAGAACACCTGTTTCCCCTGCTTGTCGCTCTCGATCAGTCCAACCGCGCGCAAAACGCTCAAGTGCTTGGAGACAGTCGAGATGTCCGATCCCACGCGTTGCTGTAAGTCGTTGACACACAGGGTGCGCTGACCCAAAGCGACAATCATCGCCAACCGGCTGGGATGCCCCAACGCCTTGAAGATCTCAGCCCTCCGTCTCATGCTCTCCGTATCCGTGGACATGCGGGGAATTCTATCCATATTTGGTCGTTTGCGCAAATGACCATATATTCCGAAGCGCCATTTCGATAGATCAAGCAAGTCCACCTTCTCGCTACGGGCAGGATCACCGATCTCGAGACACTCCGCCGAGTCATGCCCGCCCTTTCCGTTTGCGCATTCCCTGCTCATGCCATTGCTCCGTCGCGTGAATGCAAAGACGCCTCAACGACAAGGTTCCACTGGACCCATCCTCGGAACTGCACTATTCTCGGGCTTGGATGAAGGAGGAGATCATGCGTGTTCGCTTTCTGCCGGTTGTCATTTCATTGTTGCTAACTGCCGGAGGAATCGTCTGGGGAGCCACCTTCGAACATGGGCCCTATTCCGGTGCACCGGGTCCTGACACGATCACGATCAGTTGGAGCACCTCTGCGCTGGTTCCCGCGCGCATCGAGTATGAACCTCTTGGCCGCTACGAGTCGGACCGTGCGTTCGCGTCGGTCGTGGAGGTTCCCATTTCCGTGGAGAAGCCTTCCGATACCAATCACGTTTCGCTCACCGGACTGCAGCGAGCCACCGACTACGCCTATCGCGTGGTTCTTCTCGATGAAGGCCGCGAAACCGCCAGTCCCGTAGGCCGATTCACCACCGAGCCGATGCCCGGAGAAGACGTGCTGTTTGTCGTACTCTCGGATACACAGCAGCAACTGGAAGGCGTCAATCGGCTCGAACTGGTCGGTGATGCGATCAGCGCCGATCCGTTCCCGTACGATTTCGTTCTCCACGCCGGCGACGTAATCGAAACCCCAGCCTCTTTCTACTGGGACGATTGGTTCGCATCGTTCGACGACATGCTACTGCGCGCGCCGTTCATCCCGGTACTGGGAAACCACGAGAAGAATCACCGATCGTACTATCAGACCTTTCAATTGCCGCCGGGCGCAGGCAAGGAGAGTAAACGCTGGTGGGCTCTGCATTGGGGAGACCTGGTCATTGTCGGCTTGGACACGAACGCCAGCAAACCGACCGACTACTTTGCCCAGCAGGACTGGGCGTCGGAGCACCTCTCGGGCCCGGAGACCCACAAGTTCGTCATCTTCCACCACCCGGTATTCTCATCCGATGCCTATCATGGCACAGGTTATATGTACGACGTCATCTATCACCCCATCTTCGTGGAGAACGAAGTCGACATCGTGTTCAACGGGCACTCCCACCACTACGAGCACATCGTCCGCGACGGCGTGACCTACATGGTCGTCGGAGGAGGCGGCGCGACGCCGCGTCAGACGACCCCGGAACACATCCAAGGCTCTGATGTCTCCATCGAAGGCCATCACTTCTATGTCCGCGTCACCACGTCCTCCTCAGGCATCGACGTCGAGACCGTTTCCGTCGCCACAGAGGCCGATGGAACTGCAACCCTGACACCCGGCCAAATCCTCGACGCCTTCGTTCTGGCGACGCCGCCCGTCTCCGGACTCCCCAGGTGGCTGCTCGCAGGCGCCGCATTCGCCGTCGTGCTGGTGTCAGCCGCTTTCGTTCTCTGGATACGGACACGGAAGGTACGCGACCGATCGAAATCGACGTGATGCCGCGCCGAACGCCGACTGAATCTGCACTCATGTTCATGGAAGCTGCGTTTGCCCAACGCGCCCCGAGCGCTAGGATCGGCGCATTGCCGTCGTGTATACTGTTGACTTCAAGGAGACACAAGCTGGGAGGCAGCTGGTGGACGCTCATCACGACATAAATTACGTGGCGAGGCAGAGAGCCTATCGTGTGTTCTTGTATTGCCTCATGCTGGCCGGTTGCGCGCTCATGCTTCTGCCCTTCTTCTGGATGCTCACCACATCGCTCAAGACAGAGGCGGAAGCAATCCTCATGCCACCGAGGTGGCTACCGAGCAAACCCCAATGGGCGAATTACGCCAAGGCGTGGGCCGCAGCGCCATTCGGACGCTACTTCTTCAACAGCTTCTTCATGGCGATCACGACCACAATCGGCGAGGTCTTCACCACCATCCTGGCCGCCTACGCGTTTGCGAAGATGAGATTCCTCGGCAAGAGCACGTTGTTCGCAATCCTGCTCGGGACATTGATGATCCCGGGGCAGATGCTCCTTCTGCCGAACTACGTGACGATTGCGCGCTTCGGCTGGCTGGACAGCTACGAGGCATTGATCATTCCATGGCTCGTGTCGGTGTTCGGAATCTTCCTCCTGAGGCAGTTCTTCCGCAGTGTGCCTGACGAGCTGCGCGACGCAGCAAGAATCGACGGGTGCTCCCGCTTCCGCTTCCTGTTCAGAATCATGGTTCCCCTGTCGAAACCCGCAATCTTCACTGTAGCGCTGTTCAAGTTCCTCGGCAGCTGGAATTCGTTCACGTGGGTACTGATCATGACGAATAGCGAGAACATGCGCACCGTGCCCGTTGGCCTGCAGGTGTTCTCCGGAGAAATCGGAACCGCGTATGAGCAACTGATGGCAGCATCGGTGTTGGCAATCATCCCCATCCTCGTTCTGTTTTTCTTCACGCAGAAGCAGTTCATCCAGGGTGTGTCACGAACGGGGATCAAGTAGTGGAATCACGTGTCCATACGAGGAGGTGATCCTGGATCACGAACCTGGGGCAATGAGGCGTGAGAGAAGCGAACCGAAGTCAAGGAGGTAATACGCTATGAAGCTACGTTCTCTGGTAGTCTTGAGTCTGCTCGTCGTTTTCGGCGCAGGCCTGGTCGCGATAGCGCAAGAACCGGTGACGATCGAGTTCTGGCACCGCTTCAGCGAAGACAACACCGCGAGGCTTGAGCAGTTGGCCACGTGGTTCGAGGCGGAGTATCCGTGGATCACTGTCGATTTCGTATACCAGGGCAGCTACAGTGCCTTGCAGCAGAAAGTGAACGGTGCCGTTGTCGCAGGCCAAGTACCGACGATGACCATTTTCTACGAGGACTGGATTCCTCCGCTCGCGGACGCTCTGGTTCCTCTCACACCCTACTTCACGGATGAGGAGATCGCAGACATCCTTCCGGGGATGCTGTACAAGGACATGATCACCATCCCGTTCAACAAGTCGATCATGGTCCTCTACTACATCGAAGAGTACGTCAAGGAACCGCCGACCACCTGGCAGGAGTTCTACGACCTCTGCGTGGAAAACACGGTGGACGAAGATGGAGACGGGGTCATTGACCGATACGGAACCGGTCTGCGCCCGTCTGCCAACCCCGAGCAGTTCTTGGCGCTGCTCGAACAGAACAACGGAACGATCCTGAACGAGGATTGGACCGAAGTGACGCTCGACAATGAAGCCGGGATGGAAGCGCTCCAGTTCTACGCCAGCCTCGCCCCATACGCCTGGGTCACCAGCAGCTACCTGAACTCGGAAATGGGACGCGTCGCCATGGCGATCGATACGTCCGCCGGGTATCCCCACTGGATCAAGGCGGCGGCAGGAACCGAATACACAGTCCGCACAGCCACCCTTCCTGTCGGCAAGAAGATGGCCTCGTTCATTCAGGGAACGAACATTGGCATCTTCAAGAACGCTCCGCAGGAAGAGATCGAGGCCGGCGTCCTGTTCCTGAAATTCCTGCTCCGTGGGGAAATGACAGGATTCTGGGCGGCCACAAGCGGCTACCTGCCGGTGACCTATTCGGGTATGAACAGCGTCGTCTGGACGTACGCGCTCTCGACGAGCGAACACTCCGTCATCTCATCCGAGATGCTGCCGACGGGCGTGTCCTCGCTTCCGCACCCCAACTACGGGGACATGCGAGCGGCACTCGGCACGATGTGTGACGAAATCCTTCACGACGCGGCGACGGTCGAAGAAGCGGTCGAAACAGCAGTCGACGAGATCGAGTTCCTGCTCGACTACTAGGATCAAGAGACTCTGCGAATAGGTTCCGGGGTCGCCACACGGCGGCCCCGGGACAATCGCAGGGGAAGACGTGCGAAAGATCCGAAGATGAGCCGGACCTGAATGGAGGTAGGGATGGCGAAACTCGACAAACTCGCCTTCTGGAGGAAGCCGCTCCCCGATGAGTGGCGGTCTCCTACGTTCTGGAAAGACACCGCCTGGGCATACATCTACCTGGCACCAGCGCTCATCATCCTCGCGATCTTTACGTTCTATCCGTTCTTCTCTACATTCCGGCTGAGCCTCTACCGCGTGTCGTTCACGGATTTCCCAGGGAGATACGTTGGCTTGGCTCACTTCCGCTACTTGTTGGGTGATCGCTACTTCTGGCGCGCGTTGGTAAACACCCTGATCATCGTCGGGACGAGTGTTCCGATTACCTTGATCCTCGCCCTGATGGTCGCCAACTTGCTGAACAAGCCGCTGCGGCTTCGAACCTTTGCCCGCACATCGTTCTTCCTGTCATACATCACCCCAATGGTTGCCGTCATCATGGTGTGGCAACTGATGTACAACGAGAGCTTCGGCCTGATCAACTACCTCATCGGGCTGTTCGGCATCGATCGCATCGCGTGGCTCAATTCCCCCAAGTATGCGTTGCCGGCGGTGATTATCTTGAGCATCTGGAGGTATGTCGGGTATCAGGCGATCATCTTGCTCGCTGGGATGCAAGGCATCGACCAGATGTACTACGAGGCGGCCCGAATCGACGGGGCATCCGGTTTCCAGGTGTGGCGGAAGATCACCGTGCCGCTCCTCACGCCGCAGATCTTCTTTCTATTGATCATCTCGATGATCGGGTCGTTCAAGATGTTCACTGAGGTCTACGTGCTGTTCACCGGCACATCGGGACCGCTCAAAGCAGCAGAGACGCTGGTCTACTACATCATGCGCCAGGGGTTCTTCTTCACACCGCACTACGGCCGCGCCGCCGCGGCATCGATCGTGCTGTTCGTCATCATCTTCCTCGTCACCCTGCTGCAGATGCAGATCGCCAAACGGCGCGTGCACTACCAGTAGAACACCTGTTCCCGCTCACTTCTGCAGCAGCAGTCTATCGGCGGATCCCTCGCCCCAGCTTCTGTTTCGTGCGACGGCTCGCTCCTGCATGCTTCCTGCCACCAAGCCTGAAGGCCAGCACGTTGGGATTGCTGTCCGGCCGGTCCATCCGTCAGCGCAACACCCGAACAGCTCTAAGTGCCTCCCGACACAAGCGCCTTGTGCGTAGTTGACTCTCCACTCCCCATAGATGTACCTTGGCGATAAGGAGGTTGCTATGCGCAGATGGACAGTTGTTGCCTTCGCACTCCTGGTTCTGGTCATGTCTGCATCGGTGTACGCGAAGCAAGCCACAGAAACAGTTAGTGTGCTTAACTTCGCCGCGCCACGCTACGTGACGCTTGCCGCTGACACGGACCGCGTCATCGTCTGCCACGGATTCGGCGGCATTGAGTGTGCGGACTACAAGAACATCCGCGACCTAATCCGCAACACCGACCCCTTCTTCGTGCTGGATGCCAGGGATGCTGCAGGCATGCCACTCAAGGTTGTGGGCCCGAAGCTGGTGTTGGAGTATCAGCCCGACACCGCGACGTGGAAACTCGGCTGGGAGTACAAGATCCATGTCAAGCACCTGCCCAGCGGCGTCTACACGCTCAGGGGAATCTGGAGAAACACGGTCGGCACGGTCTTTGAGTACGAGCCAACGTACATGACGGTGCCGTAGAAACCTAGGACCGCTGCAGCAGACACAAACCCGTATGTGCATCGGCCCCAGCTTGCATTCTGCTCGACAAGCTGGGGCGGATTTGACGCGGGGGAACGCGGACTCTCCAGTCGGGTACATACTGAACTTCCGTATGCAACGCGTACGTCTTGGGTTCCTCCGGAGGAACACCGCTACAGATGGCGGTTGCCCTCGAAGGACGTTGCGTCGTTCCATGCGATGGTTCTCGCCGCCTCGGCCCGAGACCGACCCCTGAGAACCGGCGAAGCCTGAGTGCTTCATCTCAGGCACGCCTAGCAGGTCTCTAGACTTCTACAGCGTCGAAGCGCGAACCGCGGCGGACCGCAATCTAGCAGCCATTCATCTCTGTGCTCCCCGGCCAGTCGGGGCAGTAATCCTCGTCATCCGGCACCCCATCGCCATCACGATCACCGCCGCCCGCCGGCTGGCCGGTCACGTCGATGTCTCCAACGCGATGGAAGCCGTCGCCGACGGTCTCCTCGTAGTCGGGCCCGAACGTGATGTCGCAGAGGCGAATCAGGATCGGATAGTCCTTCACGAGGACGTCGCGGATGATCGTGCTCTCGCCATCGATCTCGAAGATCAGTTCCTGCTCGAATCCGTGGAGCACGTCAATCCCGGTGACAGCGTCGGCAGCCAATCCCGGCAACGTGATCGTTGCCGCGACACCGGGATCCTCATCCTGGGCGATGCCGTCGGTCCACACGGCCAACATCCGGTCGCCGTTGGGATAGCGGAAGGCGCAGGTCGCAACGGGGCCGTCGGTCTCGATGTCGATCTCCACCGGCACATCGATCGACTCGTTCCCTGCCATCGCGGTGCAGAGGTTGCGAATCGTGCCGTAGATGGCAGGCCGGTCAAGGAGAAGAATGACACTCGTGGAGTCTACAAGTCCAAGGTGGGTGAGAATCCCTCTTGCGAAGTACTTTGCACAGATCGGCTCGCTATATTCATTGGGCCAATCGTTGTACGTTTGATCAGGAGTCAGCCAGTTGAGCTCGTCTCCTACGAAAGCCCCAGCGAATCCGCGACTAGCCGCAATCCCCCTGAATTCCCGAACCAGCTCCGCGTATCCGTAGTAATACTCTCTATGGTAGTCATACTCGGGGGATGTACCATACATCGGGTGCCAGGCCACTGCGTCTGCGATCTCCATGACGTCTGATTGCAAAACGCCTCTAAGGAACTCCTGGCAATGCGACTCAAGTGCGTAAGAGATGCTCCCGACTACAACCTTTGCCCGCGGGTCTTCTTCCTTGATGATTGGTATGGCTCGGCGAGCGAGTTCCAGGTAGTCATGGAGCTCGATTTCCATGATGGTGTTCTCAACCGTAGGCTCGTTCCACAGCTCGTAGTACTCTATACGGCCCTTGAAATACTGGACGATGAATCGCACGTAATCGAGGTATCTGTCAATCTCCGCCGCAGACCGGAAGCGCGGATACCGAACGCGGCCGCCTTCAGCTGCATAGTCCTTGTCCCAGAAGATAAGGTTGAATGTCATGGAGATGCCATTGCCAATCAGCTCGTCAATGAACGCCTCGTGCTCTGGTTCAATGGTGTATTCCGAAACTCCCCAGTCGATCTTCGGGGGATCGACGTTGGAGATGGACAACCTCACACGCTTCACACCGAGGTCGAGTATGTACTGCGCATCCAGTACTCCGAAATCCGGGAAGACCTCGGGCTCGTAGTCGGGATGAAGAACCGCGCAAGTGAAAAGCCCTATCCGACTGTCATCGAGTTCTCCTGACGGCTTTGTTACCAGTTCAGACGGCGCAGACATGGAGCCATGTTGGATACGAGTCATCTCTTGCCATGGGAAGAGGTTTGAAAGCGGCCCTGTGTTCCCTGCTTCGTCAGTCGCCACCGCAACAGCGCTGGTCCCCCGCAGAGAGGAACCCTTGTTCAGCTCGAATCGCCCATCTTCGCCGCCACTCGTTACCCCTTCAGTCTGCCCTACGCCGTTTGCCGAGAATGAGTAGACTTCCAGTGAGCACCCTGGGCAGACGTTCCCCCGCACTACTCCTTCCGAAGGATCGAGATAGTCAATGAACGGTGCATCCACACCAGCATTCGACCCTCCCTGCAATGCAATCCTGGTCAAGGCCTCTCGGACCAGAACGTTCTCGACGAAGGCAGTGCCGTTGACGCGTTTCCCATCAAGAGAGATGTCAAGCTGGTTGTATGCAATCACGTTTCCTGGCCCAATCGTAGTATTGGTGGCGCCGTGGTAGACCTCTACTCCAGTACGACTTCCCAATGGCTTCTCTAGAGATGCGTCTGTCCCGATGATGTTGCCGCAGATGATCGTGTCGGATGTTCCCCCGCCAAGCTCGATTCCGAATGTGCTTGTTCCCAGCAAATTACCCTCGCCAACTGGCCCCTTCCCTCTATCCCGCAAGCCGCCAATGGTCGTATGGCTTGAGCCGAAAACCGCAATGCATGAGCCGCTGAAACCCACGATCTGTAATCCCATGATCCTGCAGTTGCTGGCACCGTTGACTCCAAGACCGACAATCCAATCACCATATATCTCAGAGCCATCTATGATTACACCGGCATTGCTAGCATCGACTGTAACGCGGCTCTGACCTAACCCGATCCACGGCAGCTGGCTCCTCGGGTAGATGGTTGCTGGATCGTCTGGCGAGAAGACTCCGGAATCGAACGTGATTACGTCGCCCGATCGCGCCGTCTGCAGCGCCCAACGGAGTGTTCCAGTACCCGAGTCGTTGATGTTGTCGACCACCAGTTCCCTACCGACGCAAACGATGGACAGAAGAAGACCAAAGCAAAGGCTCACAACTGCGACTCTCATAGCCCCTCCTTGCAGAAGAGACTACACTGCACTCGCACTCCTGGGCAAATCGGGAAGGCACTGTAGCTTCAACAGACCACTCGGCCCGTGACGAACCGGAGCTCGCGCCCTCGAATGAGTCTGCTCCTTCTCTGGTTGAGAGAGGAAGACAAGTCTGGAACTCCTTCAGAGCGCCTGGACGCCGGTGGTGCGGAAGACTTGACTTGACGCTGGCCCCGACGGGTCCTATGGTCGTCCTGCGAATGCTCGATCATTAGGAGATTCGTATGACAGAAGCAAAGATCTCGCCCAAGTACCAAGTGGTTATCCCCAAGGCGATCCGCGAGGAACTCGACCTCAAGCCCGGCCAGCGGGTCCAGGTCATTGCACATGGCAATCGCATCGAGATGGTGCCAGTTCGCACCCTGCGTGAGATGCGCGGATTCCTGGCTGGGATTGACACGACAGTGGAGCGGGAGTCGGACCGCGAGTGAACGTCGTGGACTCGTCTGCCTAGTTCGAATACTTCGCGGATGGTCCGATTGCCGACGCATTCGCCCAGGCAGTCGAAGCGGTAGATCAGATCATCGTCCCGACGATCTCCCTCTACGAGGCGTTCAAGATCGTCTTGCGCCAGCGAGGTGAGTCCGCCGCGCTCTCGGCTATCGCGCTGATGCGGCAGGGACGAGTGATCCATCTCACCGAGCGGATTGCTCTGCTCGCTGCCGACGTGAGCCTGCAGACCAGGCTTCCGATGGCTGG
>Ga0272441_10000093_pt1 | contig 192305 bp, 153 predicted proteins | sample SSMProp6N_FD_193582 | JGI IMG/M metagenome (GOLD analysis project Ga0272441, IMG submission 193582) | Marine sediment archaeal communities from Little Sippewissett salt marsh, Falmouth, MA, United States - SSM-Prop-6N | ecosystem: Environmental > Aquatic > Marine > Wetlands > Sediment ...
CATAACAACCAAAAATCACATCACCAGCAGTAACATAAGTACCAAGACCAGACAAATCACAAACACCATCCACATCAATATCACCCCACAAAACACCAGAAGGATCAACACTAGCAATAGTCAAAGTTCGGTCAATATTATCCTTCATAAACTGAATAGAGGGTATTTCAAAATTTTCATTAAATGTAATATAATTTGCATTTGCAGATATAGAAAATATAAATGTCAGTACTAAAGTCAGTATCCAAATTTTTTTATTCATTTTTTCACCATTTGTTTAATTATTCTTATTAGTCATAATTTCATAATATTTGTTTATATAGTTTCTTGGAAGATATTCGAATGATTTATATCCTACAGATAAAAAATTAAATATTAAATAGAAGAGCAAAGAGTGCTCTTCTATTTATATTTTTTAGCTGAGATATTGGGTAGTTAAATATCTGCAGCTACGCAGGAGGTAACTTAGATCTGTTAATTGTTATTTTGATTCCCATTTTCATCATCTTTAACTAACCAAAAATTTATATGAGTTGAATCAGAGTTTCTACTATCAATCCATACTTTTACACTCTGACTTGGATAACTGTCATATGATGCTTTGATTTTTACAAATTCTCCTCCTTCTTTAGGATTAATCCAAATATTATAATTTCCGTCAATATCAGTATATGTAACTGGAGAGGAATCCTCTGTTATAACCTTGATTTTAACTTTTTTTATTGGAATAAAGTCATAATTTCTAACCTCTCCCCATATCTTATGAGGTATTGTGTCACCACAATCAGTTACTGTTAAAAATTTATAACCTTCATTATAGCCTCTTAAAGGAGCATATGCTGTTATCATAAAAGATACATTCTCATCAACCCAAGGAGCTTGAAACGTTACAATTCCATTATTATTGGTCAACTCAATTTTATTATTGAACTTTACAGTTACTAATGATAAAGGTTTATTATCTTGGTCATTAACCTCGACATTAAAAACTTCACCTTCATCAATAGGATTTACATTCAAAGAAACAATAATTTGCCTATTTTTTATTATAACATATATTATGCAATGATAATAATTACCATCTTCATATTTTTCTGCTAAAATTTTGAATTTAGTATCTTTATCAACATTAGGTGCTGGCCAATATGCCATTCCATTTTTGTTAGTAAAACCTCTCCAACTAAAATTCTCATCCCCAAATTTATATATATGAATCGTGGCATCAAAAATTGGTTTTTTTTCTTGGTTTACAATGTAAATCTCAATATTATTTTCTTTTAAAGGAGCAGGTTCTAAAAAAGAATCCCCATTATTAGGGGTTTCAAATCTAATTATATCAGGTGGTTTTGAATAATCTGAATCACTAGATAAACTATTTTTTGATGCATTTACAAATGCAGCACTTGATCCAATGATTAATAGTAAAGTTACCAGCGCAGTTTTTATTATTTTTGGATTTTTATTTTTCATAATATCACCATTTAAATTTTAAATCCATATTTTTATTTAAATGTTTAAATAGATTATTGGAAAATTTTCGAATGACTGTAAAATCTTCGAATAAAAATTATCCAATAATTTCTTATCTTTGTTTTATATGTCAGATTAAAATTTAAAGGTAAAAAATGAATAAATTAAAATTCTTAGGAACTGCTGGAGGCCGCTTTACTGTTTGCAGACAGATAAGAAAATCTGGTGGTATATGGATTTCTTTAGAGGATACAAATTTATTAATTGATCCGGGTCCAGGTTCTCTTATTAGAATATTATCAAGTAAACCAAAATTAAATCCAAGAAATCTAGATGGTATCTTATTATCCCATAAGCATCTTGATCATTCAAATGATATAAACATAATTATAGAAGCTATGACAAATGGAGGATTTGATAAAAAGGGTGTTTTATTTGCTCCAAAGGATGCAATAGAAAAAGATCCTGTAATTTTGAATTATTTAAAAAAATATTTAGAAAAAATTGAGTTTTTAAAAGAGGAAAAAAGTTATAAAATTGGAAATATCACATTTGAAACCCCTGTAAAACATATACATCATGGTGCTGAAACATATGGTTTTAATATCTTTGGAAAAAATAATTCGATATCTCTTATAACAGATACCAAATATTTTAAAAAATTAGAATCAAAATATAAAGGAGAAATTTTAATAATTAATGTTGTTTTTTATAAAAACAAAAAAGGATTTCAACATTTTGATATTAAAGATGCTGAAAAAATTATATCTGCAAATAAACCAAAATTAACAATATTAACCCACTTTGGAATGAGTATGATAAAAGCAAGACCCTGGGAAATTGCAGATAATTTATCAAATAAAGTAGGAGTAAAGATTATTGCTGCAAGAGATGGGATGGAAATTGATTTAGATAGTATATAAAGAGATATTTTTATAGATATATTTTTGTATATTAAAATTATAATGTTATTTTTCTTTCTTCAACAATTTTTGCCCTTCCACCAACCTTTACAATATTATTTATAATTTCGACAAATACCCTACCAGGTCTATTTACAATATCTCCTTGTTCACAGATTAAGGTTTTTTCGCGAATAATATTGTTTTTTACTAAATAGTAACACACAGCACCATTTGCTGTACCAGTGACAGGATCTTCATTAATAGAATAGATTGGAGCTAAATTTCTTGCATGATAAATAGATATTGGTTCAATTGTATCAAATGTAAAAAGATGAAAACTACCTACATTTAGTTTTTTACAGATATTTATAATTTTTATAAAATTTGGTTTAATTGATTCCAAAATTTTAAAAGTTTTTATGCAAATAGGTAAAGTAAACAAACCTGTTGAAACAATTTGATTCGGAAATGAATTATCTATCTCGTTAACTGATATTTTTAAAGCATCTGCGATTTCAGATATATCTATTTGTATATCTTTTAATATAGGTTTTGCTTGTGTCATCATAACTCTTTCTACTTTTTCTTCTGAAAAAATTATTTCTACAGGTAAAATTCCCGCTTTTGTCTCTTGGACTATCGTGACATTTCTCTTGAAAAATTTTTCAACACCCATAGTAAAAAAAGTGGCAATTGTTGCATGTCCACATAAATCAACTTCAATTTCAGGAGAAAAAAATCTTAATTTATAATCTACTTTTTTGCTTGAAAAAACAAACGCAGTTTCAGATACATTTAATTGTTTTGTTAAAAAAGCCATTTGTCTATCAGTTAAATCTGGTGAATTGAGTACAACCCCTGCAGGATTTCCTCCATTAATTGAATCTGTAAAAGCGTTTACTTTTTTTACAAAAATTTTCATTGATATGCAATTTTATTAATTTCGCTTTCATTTAATAAGCTTATTATTTCATAGTTAGTAACTGCACCTTTTTCTTTTGATTTGGCATAATTCATTAATTTTATTATATTATTTTGATCAGTTTTAAAATTCATTTCTTTAAGTTTATGTTTAATTGTATGAGTACTAGCCATTTTATCCAAGACAAAATTCCTTTTTTTACCAACAAGCTCTGCAGGTATAAATTCATAAAAACTCGGATCGTTTAATACAGCTGCAACATGTAGACCTGCATTATGTGTAAAAGCGTTTTGACCAACAATAGGTAGGTTTTGTGGAATGATAATTCCTGAGACTTTTGAAACATACTCAGAAATTTTGGGTAGCATATTAAGTTTCCATCTATTTTTAATTCCATATGAACAATGTAGTGCTACACAAATTTCAGATAAGGGTGCAATCCCTACTCGTTCTCCCAGCCCATTAACTGAAACATCAATTGTAGTTGCGCCTGCTTCATATGCAGCAAGAGAATTTGCAGTTGCGAGTCCTAAGTCATTATGACAGTGTACATTCAATTCTATATTTAAATCAGATTTAATTTTACTTATTAAATCATATATTTTGCTTGGAGTCATTGCGCCCACAGTATCTGCAATACTTATCTTGTCAGCACCTGCTTGAACTGCTGCTCTTGAAATTTTCAACAAAGAATAATAATCTGTTCTAACAGCATCTTCTGGTGTGTATCTAACCTTTAAACCATAAGATTTTGCATATTCGATAGTGTTTGTAACAAGATTTATTGCTTTATCAATATTAGAGTGAAATTGTTTTTCAAGTCTTTTATTTGAAACACAGAAAAATATCCCAACCCAATCAACATCACACTTTCTTGCTATGTCAATGTCTTCATTAACTGCCCTGCAGTGAGCAAGGATTTCTGCGTTTAAACCTTCATTTGAAATTTTTTTTACTGTATCGAAAATATCCTTACTAACTCGAGGATGACCAGCTTCTATTATATCAATGCCAAAATTATCAAGATAATTTGCAATCTTTAATTTTTCTTCTAAACTAAAAGTTACTCCAGGTGTTTGTTCTCCTTCACGTAAGGTCGAATCAAGAATTTGTATCATTTTTTTCTCACTTTACTCTTCTGATGGCCCTAGATGTAATCCAATTATGTTGTCACCATAAACTTCCATTTCAGTTCCACATAGTGGACAATCTACAATAATTGGTTGATTTGTATTTTCAACATCTATATTGGTCCCACATTCAACACACATCATAATATCGTGATAATTTAAACAAAAAATTATATAAATACTTAATGTGATTATAATCACAAATATATTTGGCAGATGTTATGGTAACAGTTAGTAATCTAGTTCAAAAAATCATTGATAACAAAGTATTAATTCAAGAAGCAATGAGTAGAGATATTATTTCATTTGCTGGACTTGCAAAACAACTTCAACCTGAAATAGAAGAGGAAATGGACAAACCAGTAAAAAAACATGCAATAGAGATGGCACTTAGAAGATATTCAGAACATTTAAAAGAAAAGCATAAAAAAATATTATTTGACTATTCATCAGATATAATAATGAAAACTCAAATTTGTGATATTTCTGTATTAAGATCTCCAACTTTGATTAGTAAACTAAAGAACCTGTACGACATAATAAATTTTGAGAAGGGAGATAGCCTAAATGTAATCCAAGGAAATAATGAGGTTAGTATTGTTACAAATGAAAGGTATAAAGAAAAATTTTTAAAAGTCTTAGATAAGGAAAAAATTTTGAATATTGAAGAAAATCTTATATCTTTAACTCTGACATATTCCAAAGATTTTTTATACACTCCTGGAATAATTTTTAATGTTACAAGAAACATTTCATGGGAAAACATAAATATTTTTGAAATTGTATCAACAAACACTGAACTTACAATAATAATTCATAAAAAAGATGCAATGAAAGGATACAAAGCTTTAGAAAAACTAATTCAACCATAATTAAATAAATTACCTTTTATGGTTCCAATCTTTTGAAGAAAAGATTTGTTTTTCAAATTTTTCTGTAAGTTTTATTTCTTCATCAGTGAGTTTTTCTTTAACAAGCTCTATATCAAATTCATTTTCAAAACCCAGCTTCATTGCATCAGCCGCTTTTAAAAAAGTAATATCTTCATTTAAGATATTTTTTACAGAAGTAACTCTTTGTTTTACGTCTTTAATTAATTTGTCTTTAATTTTTTCATTTGGTACCTTTAAAACAGAAAACATCTTATCAACGTCTACATCCATTAAAACAGTTCCATGCTGCAAAACGGTTCTTTCTTTTCTTGTTTGAGCATTTCCAGAAATCTTTTTCCCATTAGAAATAATATCATTGATAGGTGCATATTGAGATTCGATTCCAAGATTACTTAAACCTTTAATTATTGCCCCACAGATTCTTCCATAGCTATCGATAATTTTTTTTGGGATTTCAGGGCGAGATTCAGGTATTACTATACTATAGGTAAGCTCTTTATCATGAAAAACCGCACCTCCGCCAGTAATTCTTCTTACATAATCAATGCCTAGTTTTTTACAAATTGTAAGATCAATTTCTTCTTCTAGACTTTGAAAATAGCCAATAGAAATTGCTGGCGGGGCCCAAGTATAAAATCTCACTGTGGGTGGAACCTTTTTTTCCTTATTAGTTATCATAACAGCTCTGTCAATAGCCATATTTGTATAAGCAGAATTGTTCTCTGTAAGTAGCATACGCCATTTTTCTTTCATTTAAAACACCTTAGAATCCCTTCAGTAAGACCTTCGGCATTAAGACCAATAAATTCAATTTTATTTTTCTTAATTATCTCATTTATTTTTACAAATAAATTTGATTTTTTTAGAGGAGTATCTTTTAATTCATTTTCCAAACTTTCTATTGCTTCTTCAGGGTATGCAAAGAAATCCCCTGTAATTTTTATATTTTTTATCGATTTTTTATTCTCATCAAATTCAAGAAAAACTTTTAAGAGTTTTCCATTAGGGATTTTATAAGTTGATTTTGATTGCATTCTAAAATGAATTTATTTTTTATTTATAAATTTCTTCTTTTAATAAATTAGTAAAATGCTTTTTCTGCATGATATGAGCTTCTGACTAAAGGACTGGATTCAACATATTGGAAGCCTTTTGATAGGGCAATTTTTTTAAATTCTTGGAATTCTTTAGGTGTATAGTATTTTTTAATTTCGGCATGTTCTCTTGTAGGTTGTAGGTATTGACCAATAGTTAAAAAATCAACATTTACACCTCTAAGGTCATCCATAGTCTTTAAGATCTGGGTCTTTTTTTCTCCAAGACCGATCATAAATCCTGACTTTGTTTTAATATTTTCATAAATTTTTTTTGTATTATTTAATAATTCTAAACTAGTTTTGTAATCTCCCTCAGGTCTTATTTTAGGAAATAACTCCTGAACCACTTCAATATTGTGATTTATTACATCCGGCTTGATATCAATTATCTTTTTTAACGAATCAATCTTTCCATTAAGATCAGGTATTAAAACCTCAATCCTACAATTTTTGTTTAGATTTCTTATCTCCTTAACAGTTTCACAAAATATTGATGCTCCTCCATCATTTAAATCATCGCGAGTAACTGATGTAATCACAACATATTTTAGACCTAATTTTTTAACACTTTCAGCAATATCTCTCGGTTCATTTGGATTTAAAGATTTTGGAATCCCATGTTTAACATTACAATACTTACAATTTCTTGTGCAAATATCACCTAAAATCAAAAAAACAGCAGTTCCATTACCAAAACATTCAGCAATATTAGGACATTTTGCTTCCTCACAAATCGTGTGCAGTTTTGATTTACGTAAAATAGATTTCATTTTTACGTAATTTTCTCCTCCTGCAATCTTAACCTTCAACCAATCAGGGTGACGTCTCATTTGATTATACTCCCATTGTAACTCTTAATAAATCTCTAAGACCCGGTGAAAAACCCAAAATCAAGATACCAATTTTTATGAGATTAACAAAGGTTAGATGATTCTTTAATTCGTCTTTATATAATATATCAAAAACATATATAACAACAATTATCAAAATAAATTTAACTATAGGAAATAAAGGACCCCAAATATCAAGTAAAAAATTTGAAGCAGGGTGTTTTTCATAATATTGTAAACCCATTAAAAAAGGATCCTTTATACTTATAAAACTTGTTAATCCATCAATCAAATGACCTGATATCATTGCTAGATTTAGAGGGTTTTTATAAACAACAAATTTTTCACTGTTTTTAAATATATACGCAATAAGATAAACCAATCCAACAATTAAAAATACTATACTTATCACGATTAAAAATATATCAAAACGAATTCCAGTAGTGTTGTTCCATTGATAACCAATAATCCAAATTGAAATTAAGTACAAAGAAGGAATTAAAAAAATCAGCCCACCAATAAATATTATTTTATTTACAGTTAAATTTAATTTTTTATAATTTTTTTCAATGTAATAACCAAGTAGTAAGAAAAAAATTGCATAAACTGCAATTTGAAGATAAATAAGGGGGGAAATAAACCAATATACAAGCGGTTCATTAAAATAACCTGTGTCTTCTAGAACCCTGCTAATTGGCCCAAATAATATATATGGCATCAATGCAAGAGCAAATTTCCAATTAACATCAATTTTAAGCCTTTTTAAAAGTTTGTAAATGGCAAATAAAGCAATAATTAGTATTATACCATATGTCAACTCGGATATTATTGTATAGCCTTCATGTGCCTCAACGCCATTATAAAACGCTGAAGCACCTGAGGCATCAGCTACAACCGGACCCCAATAATGTTTCCATATCCACTGATCATAAAAAATAGATGGTAAAAAAACAATACCAACGATTATTACAATTACTACAATTAAAATTAAATATAGAATATAAGTTGTCGGATTTCTCTTAAAACTCTCAATTATCTTCATAATACTCGTATGAAAGGAAAATATAATATATTAAACCCGTGGTTTAGGAACTTATCATGGAAAGATTTACAAAATCTAAAACAATGGTTTTTCCCCGAGAAATTATTGTTGGACATAACACAACATCTCAAATTGCTGAACTATGCAATAGAATAACTAGTGGAAATTCTGTATTAATAGTAGCTGACAAAAAAACAAAAAAATTATCTGGGGATGAAATCTTTAAAATACTTAAAAAAGCAAATTATGAAGTTAAAAGTAAAATTGTTTCAAAAGCAACTGTTAATGAAGTAAACCACGTAATAAAATATTCACATAAAAACGAAATTGAAATAATGATGGGAGTAGGTGGGGGAAGCGTAATTGATGTTACAAAACTAGCTGCTTATGAGTTAAAAAAACCTTTTATCAGTGTACCTACTTCTGCTGCACATGATGGAATCGCATCACCACGTGCTTCGCTAAAACATAGTAAAGGATCTGTTTCAAAAACAGCTATGTCTCCCTTAGCAATACTGGCTGATACAAAAATAATTATGAAAGCCCCATATAGAATGCTTGCATCTGGTTGTGCTGATGTAATATCAAATATTTCGGCAGTAATGGATTGGGATCTTGCACATAGGCTTAAAGGTGAAGAATTTAGTAGCCATGCAGCCGTACTTGCTAAAACAGCCGCTCAACTTCTAATAGAAAATGCTGATGATATAAGGCCAGATTCAGAAGACTCTGCATGGATTGCTGTAAAAGCAATGATTGTTTCTGGTGTAGCTATGAGTGTAGCAGGAAATACAAGACCTGCATCAGGCTCAGAACATATGTTTTCTCATATGCTAGATCATCTAGGCTCAAGAATTATGCTAAAAAGTAAAAAATACAAAAAACCAATGCATGGAGAACAATGTGGAATTGGTGCAATAATGATGGTATATTTGCATGGTGGAGAATGGGAAAAAATCAAAAATGCATTAAAAAAGATAGGAGCTCCGACAACATCTGAGGAAATTGGAGTAAGTAAGAAAAAAATTGTTGAAGCACTTGTACGAGCTCAAGAAATCAGACCAGAAAGATATACCATTCTTGGTGAAACTGGTTTAACAAAAGATGCTGCAAAAAGACTTGCAAAAATCACTGGAGTTATCTAAAATGCCACTTGTTACTTTAATTGGTGAAAAATTAGCAAAAAAAGAAAATGAATTTACATATCTTGGCCCAAATAACGAATGCAGAAATTGTAAATTAAAAACTGTTTGTTTTAATTTAAAAATTGGTAGAAAATATAAAATCACAAATGTTAGAGACAAGCGTCATAACTGTAATGTACATGAAGGAACTGTAATTGTTGTTGAAGTCCAAGAAATTCCAATTATAACATCAATTGATAAAAAATATTCAAAGGATTCTAAAATAAAAATCGATAAAAAAGAATGTGGAAACATAGGCTGTAAATATTATGAAATTTGTAATTTTAATCTAAAGAAAGACAAAGAGTATACCATTAAAAAAATTAATGATGATATTAAATGTCCCTTGGGTTATGACTTACAAGAGGTAGAACTTACAGAATAATAATTTAATGACATTTTACATTAAATAATAGTCCATCATTTTTTTGATATTCATTTAATCCAAAAGTTCCAACTTTATCTCTTATTATTCTTGCCCAATAAGTGTTATTTTCATTAGAATTATTTGTTATTTGAGCAACACCAATACATATAACAGAAGTACCCGAAATTCCACAATTCCAACTTTCACCAATTATTTTTATCTTTTCACCAGAAGTGTTATTACCATCATAAATGGTATACATTGTTTTATGGCCATTTCTTAGAGATCTTATTCCAGAAATTTTAGTACTTTCGTTTATATTTATTCCAAAATCAAAAGCTTGTCTAATTGTATCAACTGTTTTATCTTTTAATTCGTCTTCACTCATCATAAATAATGATTTAATACTTGTAACAGTAATATACGCAGGATATTTTTTTTCATTATTTCTATAAGTATAGCTAACCCATTTTTCTAATCCAAGATTTCTTGACCCGCCTTGGCTTTCACTAATATCTTCGCTCCAAATATCCCCCAAAAATTCTTCTTTTATTTTAGCTTCAGTTAGTTGATTGGTACTTAAGATAATAGTTAGAATTATAATGATAATAATTATAATTGCAATAATTGTATATATTTTATTATCTATGTGTCTTGCTTTAAATGCCACACTTACAAATATTTGCTCGCCTACTTTAAACTAACGAAAAAAGAAATTTTAAAACTTTTTAAAAAAAATTGTTATAGAAAATTTTATTCAAAAGATTTTAATATATCAGAAATTTGTTTACGTTTGTCTTTTTCTGTTGGTAATGCAATTGAAGCCCTCCACCTTTTTGTTCCATCAGGTAAATAATAACCACGAGATATTGCATAAAATTCATTTTCGTCTAAGGGAGTTTTAACCTGCCTTTTAGAAATCTCAATAAAGTTATTTTTTCCAAATCTAACCTCTTTAGATTTTAAGGTCTCAAATTCCACCAAATTCTCTTCCTCCTCTTCGACATATAATTAATATCTTAAAACTAACTAATATAATTATTTATAATAAAACTATTGAAATATAACTGTTTTTTAGGGTTTATTTTTTTAAACCAGCTTCTTTTCTTAATATATTGGCTTTATCTGTTTTTTCCCACGAGAAATCTGGTTCCTCTCTTCCAAAATGACCATATGAAGCGGTTTTTTTGAATATCGGCCTTCTTAATTTAAGATGGCTTATTATTGCCCCAGGAGTTAATGGAAAAAACTCTCTAATAAGTGTTTCAATTTTAGATATTGGTATTTTATTTGTATCAAAACAGTTAATATTTATTGAAACAGGTTTAGCAACTCCAATAGCATATGCAAGCTGAATTTCACATTTTTCTGCAATACCTGATGCGACAATATTTTTTGCAATATATCGTGCAATATAAGCAGCACTTCTATCAACTTTAGTAGGATCCTTTCCAGAAAAAGCTCCTCCTCCATGTCGCCCTACACCGCCATATGTATCAACTATTATTTTTCTACCTGTAAGGCCAGCGTCTGCATAAGGGCCTCCCCTAATAAATGAACCTGTTGGATTAACATGAAAAACTGTATCTTTATCTATCCATTTTTTACAAACAGGTTTTATTATCTTATTAATCATATCTCGCCTAATCCTTTCATAAGAAATACCTCCATCATGCTGTGTTGATACAACAATGGTATCGGCTCTCAACGGCTTTCCATTTTCGTCATATTCAATTGATACTTGTGATTTACCATCAGGCCTTAGATAAGGAATTTCTTTTTTCTTTCTGAGCTCTGCTAATTTATAAGTAAGTTTATGTGCAAGTGATATAGGCAGTGGCATTAATTCTTTTGTTTCATTACATGCATATCCATACATCATTCCTTGATCGCCGGCCCCTTGCTCTTTATGAAGTCCATCACCTTCTGACACGCCTTGAGAAATATCAGGACTTTGTTCAGTGATTTGAACCCATACAGAGCAGGTTTCCCACTCAATTCCATACTCCCCTTGAGTGTATCCAATGTCCTTTATAGCAGCTCTTACAACTCTAGGAATATCAATATAGGCATTTGTTGTCATCTCACCAAATACCATTACCCCTCCATTTTTTGTACCTGTTTCAACAGCTACCCTAGAATATTTATCTTGATTTAATGCTTCATCAAGAATAGCATCAGATATTAGATCGCACATTTTATCTGGATGGCCTTCTGTTACTGATTCTGAACTTACGATTATCTTTCTTTTTTGCATAATTTCACCCTTTGTTAATAATAAAGTTTTTGTTTGCATGAAAGCAGAACCTAGTTATTAATTTTTTTAGAAAAAAAGAAATAATAAATCGTTATAATACAAAATAACGTCATTTAACATTTTCATATGTAATAAATAACAATAATATAAATTTATAAATGATAACATAATTACTAGAATTGAGGAGAGATTTATCTTTATGAGAAATAAAGCCTTAGAAGATGTCTTAGATTGGCTTAACCACGAGATCAATACAATAAATAAAGAGATAAATTCAAGAAGTGAAACTATTGATACACTTCAGCGTCTTGTAGATGAATTAAAAGATTATAACAAAAATGAAGATTATAAAATTAAATATGAGAATCTATCTTTAGAACATGAAAAAGAAAAAGAAAGATTGGTAAAATTACATAATCATTATAAAAATATTGAATTAGAGTACCATAGATTGTTAAAAAAGATTAAAGGCTGGGAGGAATGGTTTTATTCAAATAAAGATATTTTTGATAGACTGTTTTCATCAGCTCCACCTGTAGCTCTTTCAGAATCGAAAGAAATTTTTGAAAATCTTCCTTCCAAAACTAAAAAAAAGAAAAAGAAGAAAAAAAGTAAAAAATAAAATTTTTTTAATTACCTATATTTTTAAGGCTCCTCAATATCTGGTAAATCATCAACAAAAGCCTCAACATCTTCAGATTCCATCATATCTGAATTATCCAAACTTGCCATTTCTTTATCTTGATTTAGATTTTTTTTGTTTTTATTTAGAACAGGGAAGAACAATAAAACTAAAAACAAACTAAGTAGTTGCTCTGCTTTTCTTTTTCTTAACTTTCCTTTTCCTGTGATTATAAAGATTAGTAAAATAATTATAAAAATTAAAAGCAAAATAAATATTAAAATTAATAATGGTTTCATCTGTTGTTTTTGTGAAGAATCTGCTTTATAAGGTGTTAATTCTCTGCTTTCACTATCATAAAGATAGTCCCATTTACCATCTCCATCAACATCAATTAAATATTTGTTTTCACCTAAAAATTTTATAATTGTTTCTTTTTGAACTATATAACTATAAAATCTATCATAAATACCATCAGAATCATCATCTATCAGATAGCCTATAGCACTTTCATTACTATCATAAATCTCAACTGCATCAATAAAAACAACATAATTTGTTGTTCCTGAGAATGACTCGTTATCAGATGTATATACATCTATAACATATTTACCAGAAAAATTCCACATATGAGCTTGTTTTTCTATTGTACCATTTGAAAGAAATTCAGAACTTGAATTTTTATCATCATCCCAATCAAAATAATATTTTATTTTATCATTATCTAAATCAAATGACTGCACAGAATAATTATAGAAAACTTTTTTTGTTCCCTCATTAGTCCCAGTAATAACTGGATCTGTTGGAGGTCTATTTGGTATTTTAATTACTGCAGTAGTTTTGTAAGTATCTGTTTCTCCGTCATCATCTGTTACAGTTAGTATTACATTATAAGTTCCTTTTTTTGAAAAGGAATGAGTGGTAATTTCATTTGAACTTGAATATCCATCTCCAAAATTCCAATGATAAAAAATTATTTTACCATCAGAATCATAACTGAGTGAGCCATCAAATGTTATTTCTTCATCAATAAAACCAATATAAGGCTCTTTTTTAGAAGCATCAGCAAATGGAGGTTTATTTTTTAGTATATTATAACTATTTCCACCTCCGCCTGTTGCTCCTCCATTATTTGTGCTAGTAGCTGTTGGAATGCAACTAACAGAATTTGATTTTTCTCCCTCCATATTATAAATATTAACCGCTGAAATTTGATATGAATATGATTGCCCATTTGTTAGACCAGTATCTCTATAAAAATTTGTTGAAGTAGTCGTTAATGCTGAACCATCTCTGTAGATATTATAGTAATTAAAATAAGCATAACCGTTTATGGGATTCCAAGTTATATCCAGTTTTCCATCTTTTGCATCATTTACTTGAAGTCCATCTATTTTAGGTGGAGGTGGCACAATCATCCTTGACTTTTTATCAGTACCCCCATCATCATCAGTAACAGTTAATGTTACATTAAAAATCCCTTCATTTTTGTAATTATGAGTTGTAATTTTCCCTGTTGAAAAATTGCCATCTCCAAAATCCCATGACCAACTAACAATGTTTCCATCGATATCGGTTGATGAATCATTAAAAAGTATGGTATCCTGAATTGATCCAGTTAATTTATAAGTAAAATTTGCAATTGGCAGAGCATTTAATACTCGTATTTGATATGAGATAGTATCTTGAAATCCATCGTCATCTCTAACTGTTAGAGATACAGTCTTTATTCCAATTTCATTGTATTTGTGAATCGGGTTTTGCAAAGCTGAGACTACCCCATCGCCAAAGTCCCAAAACCAACTTACTAATATTCCAGCAGGATCTCTAGAAGTGTCTTTAAATTGAATATTATCAATAGTCGTTGGATTAGACGGTAAATAAGTAAAATTGGCTATCGGTTTTTCCCCATATTTGATTGTAACAAAGGAATTCTCAAAATGATAATCTTTTGAATAACCTGTCATTATAATTTTATTATAATTATCTATTGTTACACCTTTAGCACAATCATCTTCACCATGACCATCATAAAATGTTGACCATAGATGATTTCCCTCTGAGTCATATTTAATTACAGCAAAGTTCAATTTTTCAAAAGTTGCAGTATATGAACCTACAACAATTATTTCATCCCATGAATTAACAACTACATCTTCAGCATATTCAACTACACCATTATCACTAAATCTTTGCCATATCTTGTTTCCATTTTGATCATATTTAATAACTGAAATATCAGAATTTGCAGATTTATAACAAGTCCCTGTCACAATTATATTATCATTTGAGTCAATAGATACCCCAGTTGAATAATCATTTCCAAATTGAGCCAATATTTTTTGCCATAACATTATTCCATTAGTATCATATTTTATAGTGCACCAATCCCTGGAAGAACCTGTTTTTATATAACCAGTTATAATTATATTGTCGCTGGAGTCAATATCAATTGAGTATGAACAATCATCATCTGAAATATCATAAGATATATTCCAAAGTTCACTTCCAAATTTATCAAGTTTTATTGTTAGAAAATCATCAGAAGATTTTCCTGTAACTATAATATTATCATTTGAATCTGTTTTTATACCGTATATAATGTCATCATTACCATTATCATAAGACCTATTCCATTGCATGTTTCCATTTTCATCATATTTTATAATGTAATAATCCCAGTTTTCATCGTTATTATTACAACATCCTCCAATTATTATATTATTTTGCGAATCAACAGTCACATCATATGCTCTACTCTCATAATTATAATCTGATACTAATTCAAGGATTTTTTTACCTGTTATATCATATTTTACTGTATAGCATTTTTCATATAATCCAACTTTTGATGACCCAGTTATTATTATATTGTTATAATTATCAGTTGTAACTGCAAATGATTTATCATCCTTAGATTTATTATATATTTCAATCCATTGATATTCAGGATTTTCATCTGCATTGCTATCTATTACTAAAAATTGTAATAAACAAAATGTTACTAGAATTAATGAAATACTTTTAGTAATTAGTTTTTTATTTAACATTTGCAAGTTTTGACCTCAAATTAGCAATATTTTATATATTAACTATTTTATTTAATAATTGTAATATAAATCTTATTAATATATTTTACTATTAAGATATTAATAAAGTTTAATAAATTGAACGAATTTTATCTAAGAAAACTAATTTTCCCACTTTATATAGAGTTTAGCAGGAAAATTTGATTCATAATTTTTAAATGCAGCCGAATAACCTCTAATTTCCTCTGTTACAAAAAGAATAGCAATTGAATTACCTGAAGTCCAATTTTCCCTCGACATTACTTCTTTTAATTGAGCAGTTAAATCCGGAGATTTAACCCATTCACCATATGGAACGGTAGAGTTCCATAAGGTGAAATTAGAAGTATAATTCCTTCCACTAATATCTAATACTCCAATAATTGAAAAGTTGCTTGCATTATCAGAATTATCGCAAAAAATTTTACAATTTGGATGACTATGCCCTGGCGTTCCAATACTATACAATTCTACATATACTTGTAATATTTTTGCATCTTTTGGAATTGAAACATTAGTAAAACGAACGCCAAAACTATAGGATGGGCTAAGTTGAAGAGGCCAATTCCCATTTTCATTTTCATATCCTTTTGGACTTAATTCAACTGTAAATGTTCTTGAATCGTCATTCTCATCAGATACTTCGAAAAAATCAACAAAAAAATCATTTTGCGTTTCTTGATAATTGTCTTGATAGTTTAAAAGAAAAAAAAATGAAACTAAAATTATGATAGACATTATTAATATTGCTAAAAAGTGTTTTTTTTCCATATAATCATCTCTTTTTATTTTTAATTTTTTTAAGCCTAATAGTTTTCGTTAATAATAAAGAAAAAATAACAGACAAAAAAATTTTAAATTCAAATCCAGGGGTATTTTTTATTAAATTATTTTCTGGAGATGGTTTTGTATCTGGTTTATATGAAATATTAGACATATGCCATATATCTCCATAATAGGGTTCAGGACAATCCTGCCAAACAATATGAATATTATTTGATTCCCCTGTAAACATAATATCATAACAATTCATATTTGAAGTAACATTAGAAATTTCGCTCCAATTTTTTCCTCTATCAGAGCTTGTTTTATAATAAGCATTAAATGAGCCATTTTTTTGTTCTCTCCAAATTACTAAAATATTATCATTGGAAACATATATATTTGGATTTCTAGAACAAGTAGAACTTGAAGTTATCTGTTGAATATCCTTCCAGCTTTCTCCATTATCAAAACTTTTACAAAAATAAATTAACGAGTTACCAGATCTATCATCTTCCCAAACAAGATATAAAGTTTTATTTTCGATATAAACCTTAGGGTTTTTTAAGGTACCAGAGGGATTACTTTCCAATATATGTTTTTTACTAGACCAAGTTTTACCATAATCAAGACTTTTTAACAAATCTAGGTTGTATTTAAAATCTCGATCTTCAAAAATTACATATATATTTTCTTTATCAAAATCAAAAGTTGGAGCATAGGAGGGGTTATAATCAGTAGTTAATCTCTGATCATCAAACCATGTTTTCCCTTTATTAATGCTTCTTTTAAAGAAAATTTCAGAAGAGCCACTTCTATAGTCCTTCCAAATAACATAAACATGAGTATCATCTGATGCTATCGAAATATCATAAATATTAGTACTTCTAGAGCTATTGTAAGTTAAACGTATAGGTGAATTCCAGGTATTTCCATTATCAAAACTATTTACATAATATATCTCTGGATTTCCATTTCTAAAATCTTTCCAAGCAACATGAATTGTGGATTCGAAAACAGATATTACTGGATAAATAGCTTGAGTTGTGTTATAAGTTAATCTTGTTAAATTTTCCCAGGAATTTCCATTATCAAGACTTTTTTTGTAATATATCTCGCTTACTGAACTATTAATCCAAGTATTCCATACTACATGAACATTAGTTCCAAAAGCTGCAACAGAGGGAGATTCATTGATATATTTTTCTAAATCTGTTAAAGGTTGAGCTGAATATTCATCCAATTTAAAGGCAGAAACATTTGCAAAAAATATTATCATAACTAATAAAATGAATGATAAAAAATTTATACTTTTTGTTCGAAAAATTAAATTAATCTTGATCATTTTTTCTCATTATCTCACTGATTATTGACTTTGGTGAATATACAGGTCTATTTTGAAAAATTCTAGGATAAGAAACGTTTCTAATTTTTCTACGGGGAGAATGTAAAGGATAATTTCTTACAGGATAACTTTCATAAGTTGGTCCTTCCATCTCATATTTTGAAGGCTTTGATTTTTTTACAGGTGGTAAATTATCGACAAAACGTTCAATTTCTTCAATTCTTGTACTCCTACGTTTTTCAAAAACAGGTTTTTCAAGTTCTTTTTCTCTTTCTTTAAATCTATTATATAATTCTGAATTAAATTTATGAAATTCATTAATTTTTTCATTTGTTTTTACTTTTGTTATAGATAATTCATTTGTTATATCTGTAAATTCTCTTTTTTGTCGATTTATATCAGATCTCAATTGTAATATTTTTTCGTTTTTTTCTTGAATTTCAATTATTTTTTCTTTTAATGATAATTCTTTTTCCTCAATTACTGTTTGAAGTTTTGACAATAATTGATCTCTTTTTTTTACCATAACTTCTGTATCATTTAATTGATTAGTTTTTGAAAGAATTTCTTTGTCTTTTTCTTTTAATTTTTCGTATATCTGTTCAATTTCATTTTGTTTCTGTTCAAGTTCATATTGCAATACATCAATAGTTTGTAATTTATCTTGAAGTTCTAGTTGAGTATTTTCCAAATCGTTTTTTAATTCAATTAAATCTTTGTTTTTCAAAGAAAATTCAATATTTTGAGCTTCCAAGGTATTTTTTAGCTCTTTAATTTCCAAATTTTTCTCTTCAATTTTATCAACAGTTGTTTGTAAAATTTTATTTCTAGAATTTATTATATCTTGATATTTACTAATTTCAGTATGAGCTTTCTTAAACTCTTCTTCTTTTTGGTTTAATGTTTTTTCCTTATTTTCAAAATCCTCAAATGTTTGTTTTAATTGATTTTCTAAATTTGATATTGCTTCCTGGTTTTGCGCAATTTCTTGATTTTTTATTTCAATTTCAGATTTATTATTAATAAGTTCTTTTTGAATTTCACTAAATTTCTCATTTTTCAAATCGAGTTCTTTATGTAATTTATTAAAATCAGATTGTATTTTATTGATTTGAATATTTTTTTCTTCAATTTTATTAATACTTGTTTGAAGTGCTTGATTTTTATCTTTTAATTCTAGTTTAATTTTTTGAAAATCGTTATCAATTTTTTCAAATTCTTCATTTTTAACTATTAATTCATTATTTTTAATTTCAAAATCATTAATTGCAGTTTCAAGTTTATTTTCTAAATCTCTGATTATTTTTGTAGTTTTTGATAATTCTTGATTTTTAGATTTCAATTCATATTCATTTGATTTGATATCATTCTGGAGATTTGAAATATTGCTATTTTTGTTTTCGATTTCTAATTTAAAACTATCTAACTGAGATCTTATATTATCAATTTCTTTGTTTTTATCTTCGATTTTTTTAATACTATATTTAAGTGTTTCATTTTTTGTTTTTAATTCCTTTTGCTTATCTTTAAAAATATTTTTTAATTTTTCAAATTCATCTTTTGTAAAAGTCAATTCTTTATCTTTTGATTCAAGATCATTATATACCAAAGTAATCTTTTCTTGCAAATCATTAATTTCTTTTTCTTTATCAGACAAAATCATATTTTTTGATTTTAATTTTAATTGATTTTGTTTTATACTATCTTTAAGACTTGCAATAGTTTCATTTTTTTCTTCAAGTTCGTTATTAATATCTTCCAATTGAGATTTAATATCATTTATTTCTTTGTTTTTTTGTTCAATTTTTTTAATACTATTTTTTAAAACTTCATTTCTTGATTTTAAATTGGTTTGTTTTGATTTAAGTTCATTTTGTAATTTTTCAATTTTTGATTTATTCTCGTTTAACTCAATAGTATTTGATTCTAAATCTGAAAGAGAATTTTTCAATTGAATTTCTAATTCAGAAATAATTTTTTTCTTATTGATTAATTCGTTATCTTTAGATTTTAATTTAGTTTGACCTTTTTTAATATTTTCATTTAGTGTGTTAATATCAGAATCTTTATTTTCAATTTGTGTGTATAATTCATCTAATTTCTTTTTTACAATATTTATTTCCTTGTTTTTATTTTCGATTTTATTTATACTTATTTGCAATGCATTATTTCTATCACGTAGTTCTTTTTGTTTTAGTTTTAGCTTTTTTTCAAGTTTAACTAATTCTTTATTATCAGTGTTAAAATCTTGTTTTTTGTTTTCTAGTTCAGAAAATGCATTTTCAAGTTTATTTTTCAAATTATTTATTTCAATTTTATTGGAATATAATTTTTTATCCTTTTCGTCGATTACTTGTATCTTTTGATTAAGTTCATTACTAATTTTTTTAATTTTTTCCGTATTTAAGGAAAATTTATCAGATAGTTTACTAAGTGAAGATTTTACTGACTCGATCTCGGAATTTTTATTTTCTATTTTTTGAATACTTAAAATTAATGTTTTATTATTATCATTTAATTGTTTTTGTTTTTGTTGAAGTTTACTAGTTGTTTTTTCAAGTACTTTTTCTTTTTCAGAAAGATCATTATTTTTTTCTTCAATAATTTTTAATGTTTCTTTTATCTTTCTTTGTAATTTCTTTATTGCTTTTTCTCTTGAAACCAGTTTTTCATTTGTCAAATCAAATTCTGAATTTTTTTGTTCAATAATGTTTTTTAAATCACTAATTATATTATTTTTTAATTCAACTTTTTTAGCAAGTTTTTCAAGCGATAACTTAATTTTTTTAATCTCATCATTTTTTAATTTTAACTTATTAACACTTGTTTCTAAAACACTATTTCTTTTATTTAATTCATCTTGTTTTTTCTTTAATTTATACTTTGCTTGAGATGCTTCTAGTTTAGTTTTATCTAATTCACTATTCCTATTTATTAATTCAGAAGAAATCATATCGACTTGTTTTTTATATTTTTTAAACTCTTTTTTTACATTTGACAATTCAGATTCTTTTAATTCTAAGTTAGATTTAGTGTTATTTAATTCGGATTTTAATTTTTTTGTTTTTTTATAATTTGGTAACTTATTTTTGTTAGCTTTTTTGATTTTTATTTTTTTCTTAATCGTCTTTTTTGGTTTACTTATCTTTTTTACAAAACTTTTTTTAACCTTTTTACTTTTAGTATCATTTAATAATTTATTATTTTCATTTACATTTTTAAATATTTTTAAAGGAGATTTTTCAGGATTTACTTTTACTTTTTTTACTGTATTTTTAGTTTTTTCTGTATTAATTTTTATATTCTTTATCTTTTTAATTGGGGATTTGTCAGGATTAATTTTAACAGTTTTATAAACTTTGGACATATTCCTCAATCTCCTTAGCAGTCATTTTTTTGATTTTACTGGGAACTTTTGCTATATTTATTTTTATTCGTTTTATTTTTCTTAAAGGGGATTTTCCAGGATTTATTCTAATTTTTTTATAAGCTTTTGACATAATCTTCTATCTCCTTTGCAGACATATTTTCGATTCTTACTATTTTTGGCTTTTTACTTTTCCTTTTTACAGTTATTTCATCTTTTTTCTTCTTTTTTGCAAAACGTATGTGCTTATGTTTAACACTTTTCTTTGTTGGCTCCAAAATTTTTGTAGGCGTTTTTGTTGTATTTCGTTTTATCTTATATTTGATATTTAACTTAGGTTTTTTTGTAATAATTTTCTTTTTAACTTTTATAGATTTTTTTCTAAATTTTGTATAAATTACTATTAAAATTATTATCATAATAATAAATAAAAATATTAAAAATTGAGTTGAATTAAGAAAAGATAGTGTTGAAACATTAAATTTTAATTTTGCAGAGTCAGTTGTCCTACCACTATAAAGAACAAAACCCTTAACAACATAATCCCCCTCTTCATCTATTCTCAAATAGGATATAAATTCACGGGTATGGTATTTTGGAACATTGGACTCATGGCTTTCAAGAGTACCAATTAGTTCTCCGTTTCTATATAACTCTGCAATAAATTGTGCTTTTGTTTCAATATCTCCAGTATTTACAAAGGTAGCAATTATTTTAATTATTTTTCCTTTTTTAAGCTCTCCTTCAAATTTTATATCTTTTAATATTCCGTCAAGGGTAAATGTTCCTGGAGGTAAGAGTTCGAATGAAATATTTGTATCTTTTATAATATTTTCATCTTCACATATTAATATATGAGCATTATATTTTCCTGATACCTTCCCTGTTGTGTTCCATTCTATATCTTTGTTATATATTGTGAGGGGTTTAATCAATGGAGTTGTAGATGATATTTTGTCAATATACATTCCATCTTTACTAATTGTAATATCAATTGTGGGAGATGCTATAACATTACCATTATTTTTAAAATGTATTTTTGTTTTTAATGGATAATTAATCTCTACATCATCTATATTTATATATTCTACAGATAAGTTATAGTTTTGATCTCCAGTTATATTCATTGAAATTTCAACAGGTAATGAAATTTCAACTGTTGAATAATTACCTTTAATATCAGGTTTTTCTAAAGCTTTTGAAGTCACATAAATAGTTCCATTATATATTCCATTAGACGCATCTTCTGGTATCGAAACTTCAACTAATACTGGTTTACTACTTGAACCATTTAATAGAGTATTGTTAATGGGTAACGAAAAATTTTTGTATTCATATATATTTGTCCAATTCTGAATATTTCCTACAATTTCAAAAAGTATATTGCTATCATATTCATTTTCGTTATATATAAAAACTGTATATTTATATGTCGAGTTTCTTAATGCTGACTCTTCTAAAATATAATTTGGACCTACACCTAGTCTTGCTTCAACAGGTGTATAAAAAACCATTGATAGTATAATCAGTAATAATATCAAGTAGACAACTTTGCTTTTGTTTTTCATATAAATAAACCTCAAATTTATAATTATTTATTTTTATTCTTTTAAAAGGATAATATACGTCAATATATTTATATTTTTCGTAAGATAAAAATAAAATTTTTAAAAAAATAGTAACTTGAGAGGCAACATAAGCCCCTCAAATATTCTTTAAATTTTTTGCTTTATAGAATGTAACCTTCTATATTTTATGGTGAAACTGGCTCGCCAGGTCCATATGGTCCAGGATCGGTTGGATATAAATCTTGAGGCAATCCTACTTCAGATCTTATGAACTGAATTGGAGTTTCCCATGTTGGGTTACCTGCTCTCCATGCAAATAGACAGAGTGTACCAGTATACGTTTCTCCATTAATTGCTTTGTTTACATGTATAGAAAAGTCAATCTTTTCTTGTGTACAAAGCTTTAACGTTGGTTTTAATGGAACTCCCTTTCTACCTATGTCTTTGTTTTCATATGGATCATATCTAACATTATTATTTTCGTTAGAAGTTAGCTGAGCATCATACTCAACGTTCCACTCGTAACTATTGGTTTGATAGTTATAAGTATCTCCAAAATTCATATCATCTTGCCAGACATAGATTGTTACTGGGGTATTACCAATATTTCGAACTGTTGGCTTATTATCATCTTGAACAAATGTAGTATCTCCACCGACTTTTTGTTCGCGATCAATTATAACAGTACCATAATCAATCGAGTTAAAGTCAATGTCAATAGCAGATGTTGGGATATACCAGAATTGATTCCATAAGAAATCACTCCAATCGTTGAAGTAATCACAAGCTCTTACACCTACGGTATAAAATCCACCTGGTTGACAATAACTAATTGGAGCTTCACCATAGTATAATTTTGCAAGGCCTTCATCGATTTCATCATATATATCCCATAGATAATCAAAACCTTCTCCACCATTTGCAGTAATCCAATCCTGGTTAAAGGTTATCAAATCAAAATGGCAATCTTTTACATGATTCCATTCTAATTTTGCAGTAGCTTCATCTACCGGATGCATTTCAACTTGATATTTAAATTCTCCATCAGGATGCCAAACATCAGCATATACTTCCTCAACTGTAGAAACACCATTAGGATCATTTACTATTGCAAAATATCCTACTTTTACAGTTTTTCCAAGTCTTGGTTTTACTTGGAGACCATCTAATTGACAGCAAGCATCATGTATCCATTTTCCATCAGGATGTTCTGCACATTGTGGACATGGAATGTCACACTCATTTATATTTACAGAGAAATCTAGATCATATTCCCATTTACATTTTATTATTGGTTTATCATTACCTGGTACAGTTCCAGTACCACCAGTTCCACTACCTGTTCCACCAGCGATTGTTACTGTAGTACTTACACATTCGGAAAGATTTTCTTTCCAAGCACATCCATCGTCTGGAGGGTGTGGCGTACAATAAGTTGGTTGTTGTTCGTCAGCCATTACAGCTTGAGCAGAAACCAAGGCCATGATTAGGATTACAAAAATAGACAATATTTTCTTCATTTTTTATTCCTCCTTAAAAATCTTATTTATTCAGCTGGTCCAGTAGACCCATATCTGAAATCTTTATTAAATATGGATATATTTTCATATTCAATGTGTATTGACATTTTCAATACCTCCTGCTTATAAATACCAGTTAACCTGGCTTAGTAGTATATAAAAATTTTAATATAAATATTTATATGAAATATTGTTATAGTATAATGTTATAGAACAATATTATTTTATATCTGTTATTTAAAAAAATTGATAAATATAGAAATATTTATATTTTGTTATTAACCAACTTTTATTTGTGATTTTTAATTATATATTAATGACTTTAATTTAATATCGGCTATTATAATTATCACAAAAAAATAAAAAAATGAGAAAAAAGGGTAAATTAAGTTATTACTATAATATTCATTAATTTGATTTAAATTCCATATATCTTAAAACAAAAATCATATGAATAGTGATTTTTCCAAGTCCACCAATAATTGTCAGTCTCATAATATGACCCTTCATAATAACCTGTATATTTTCCTTTTGCCCATAATAAATATTCATTATCTGATTTTGATGTTGACTTTACTATTATATAATAAGTTTCACCTGGGTTTACATTTAAATCTGCGATATCAAATTCAATCCACTGCCATGTAGTTTGAATATTATTAATAGAAACAGTTTTACTAGCAAGAGTATTTCCGTTTAAATCATTCTTAATTGATAGTATTACATTACCGGATAAAATATTGTTTTTATCATATTTTGATAAATATACTTGAATTCTTGTAATAGTAGATACATGAGGAACAAAGGATTGGGCTCCCTCATAAGGTTTATATAATTTAAAACTAGGATAACACCATTCTGTTTGCTCAATATCTAAATATTCATATGAAATATCAACAAAAATAGATTCTATATAAGAATTTGAATCTCCATCGTTGTCAGTTACTTCTAATTTTGCATCATACGTTCCAGATATAGAATACTTATGTTGAGGATTTTGTAAATTAGAATAATTATTATCACCAAAATCCCAATACCAAGAAACAATAGTACCATCTGTATCTACTGAATTGTCTGAAAAATGGATATCACTTGCAGTTGTTGGATTTAATGGAGTATAAATGAAAGATGCACTTGGAGGATTATTTGGTAAAACATTAATAATTTTAGTCATTGTATCAAAATCTCCATCATCATCTGTTACTGTTAACGAAACAGAATAACCTCCAACTGTAAAGTAAGTTTTTTGTGGATTTTTAATATCAGTTGTACTTCCATCACCAAAATCCCAAAACCAAGAAATAATTGTTCCATCAGAATCAACTGAAGTATCAACAAAACTTATTTCATCAGATACACCAACAACATTTGGAATATAATTAAAACTTGCCTCAGGTGGAACATTTGGAGGTTCTACGATTATTTCTTTAATAAACGTATCTGCAATATTTCGATAATCAACTACTTCTAAAGATACATCATAAGTTCCAGGATTTGTGAATTGATGAGTTGGGTTTTGATTATAACTTGTAGAACCATCATCAAAATCCCAAAACCAAGTTAACGCATCAATTGATTCATCTATAAACTGAATTGTATCCTCAATCGTTGGATTCAAAGGAGTATAACTAAAACCAGCTATTGGCCCGATATCAATTGTTATCTGATAAGAATTTGTATCATCATCACCGTCATCATCAACAGCCTTATGCGTTATAGTAAAAGTTCCTCTATTTGTGTATGTATGAACTGGATCCTTTTCATTGGAATTACTTCCATCACCAAAATCCCAGTCATAAGATACAATTGTACCATCTAAGTCATATGAATCATCAAAAAATGAAACTTGATCATCATTTAAGATATATGAAAAATCACATACAGGTTTTTCATTTGAAACGTAAATATCTTTTGTAATAGAAATCGTATTTGAGTCTCCAGTAATAGTTAACGTGACAAAGTAAGTCCCATCATCATTATATCTGTGAGTTGGATTTTGAATTGCAGAACCAGACCCATCACCAAAATCCCATTGCCAAGTATCTATTGTACTTCCCTTTGATTCATCTGTAAATTGAATTGTATTTTGAGTTGATGGACTAATTGGATTATAATCAAAATCAACTACAATAAGACCAGTTGGAACTTCAATATCTTTAGAAATCCAACATTTTATTCCCTGTGAATTTGTAACAGTTAATTTAACAGTATAAATTCCATTTTCAAAAAATCTGTGAACAGGTTCTTCTAAATCAGAGTAATAACCATCATCAAAATCCCACCACCAAGAAGAAATATCCTGATTTGATGTTGCATCAAACGTTACAATATCTTGGTTTGTTATACTTTTTGGAGAATAATCAAAATCTAAAATAAAATTTGTTGTAACATCAACCCATAATGCATCCCAATCTATTCTAAGTGAACCATACTCAATATTAAAAAAACCTCCATAACCGAAAGATGACCCCCAACTATTTTTAATAATCCAGTATCCACCATGAGGAATACTAGGATCATCCTTATATCCAACTAATAAAACAGCATGATTTGTACTAACTGCAGGTTCATAAGGATAATAGTCATCAGGGCTATGATGAGTATCACCCCACTCCTTAAAGTTATAAGTTACATAAAAATGAACACCAAGAGGTCCTTCTTCAATTAATAGTTGTTTTAAAGCATTTTTACCTTCAGTATTATCAGGGAAATTATAAACTCCAAAATTCTCTAAACAAAAGAGTTCATTTTCCCAGTTTTCACATTTGCTAGAACAAGGAATATCATCATCTGCTTGATATGGCATGCATTCCTCACTAACTATACCATTAACATAATTACCATGTAAATCTGTAGAAAAAATACAATCTAATGCACTATATGCCCAACCGCCATTACAACCTCCTGATGCAGGAAGACATGATAAAACATATTGCTCAGATAAATCAATGTCCATATCTGGATCATCATGAGCTATGTTTAACTTTGCCTCAATCATAGCTACTGCAGAAAATGCCCAACAAGAACCACAAGGGCCTTGATCTCTAACAGGGGTTGTCCAATCCCCTCCCTGATAATCTATCCAGTTAAAGGCAGATGGCAGATCAGAATCTCCACAAACCATACAATCCTCTTCTACTTTAGTTGTTCTACTAGACATATCTGGCTCTGGAGGGATTTGTGTCATTGTAACATATAACTTGTCGTAAATTGCTTGATCTGTTATTTTTTCAAAATTGTTTTTGTTTTCTTTTCCTATACTACTAAATGTAACACTTACCAAAATTAATGATAATATAATTATTCCTATCTCTTTTTTCATTCCTTACTCCCTCACAATAGAAATGTAGAAAATTTTAATAATATATTAGTTTAAATAATTTTTTTTATAATTAAAAGTAGATATTTTTATATATAATTAATAATAAGAGAATTAAAATAGTGAGATAATAATTATAAATATTAAGATAAAAAAAATAAGGGGAAGATTAATTATTCTTCGATTTTTCTTGTAACCCAAGCGTTATCTTCAAGTGCATCATATATTGCTTCGTCTGATATGTCTTCAATTGTTTGTTTATCAGAAAGTACGCTTCTTTTTCTTTTATATTTATCTTTTGCAAATTTTAATATAGTATCTTTTTTGATTACCCAATAATGAGTTCTCCATTCTCTACCATCATAAAGAGTGGTTTCTTCTCTTTCAGTAGTAAGCATACCTTCTTCTTCTAAAATATAAAACAACTGTCTGTCTTCAGGATCTAAAACATTATCAATCACACGATCTTGAAATCCAAATATATCCATTACAAATCCTGCATCCCTACGTGCTTCATCTATATCTATTCCAACTCTATTTGAAATAGCTTTTGACAAATCATCAAGTGTTATAATATTCATAATTATATGACCTCTTCTTGTATGTATATTTCTATAATTGTGGTTAATAGTTGTGTCAATCATAATATAAATATTTTTTGGTAAATTATTTGAAATTATCATGAAAATAGGTTAAAAATAGTTAAAAACGGCATAAATTTTAAATATGATTAGTAGGTAAGAGTATTTGATGAAAGAAGATACAACCAAAAAATTTCAAGGAGAATGGCTTTTATTATTCAATGATGAAATAATTGACCATAGCAATAATGTTGAGGAGATACTAAAAATTGCAGAAGAAAAATTTCCTTCAGAAAAATTTCCTAATGATGAAATAAAAATTTCAAAAGTTTTAGAAGGTGCACCAAGAAATTTTTAATTAATTATTTTTATTAGTTAGAAAAAAAACAAAAATATTATCTTCATTTATTTGTTTAGGGATATTCCAATGCCTGAATTAACATTTATATTTGATTACTTTAGATATCCAATAATCCCTGTAAAATTTTATTATGATGGTAAAGAAACCCCAATTATTGATGCTTTACTTGATTCTGGTGGAGATTTTATTGTGATACCTTTACCTATTGCAAAATATTTAGAATTAAAACTAAAAAAAGCTGGTTCAGTTGATACAGCAGGAGGAACAACATTATTATACAAAACAAATATTAACATGACAATTGGGAAAAAAGGGCAAACAGTTACTTATCATAATATCGAAATACACGTATCAAACAGAAATGATATTCCTATATTACTTGGCAGACATCCAATTTTTGAAGATTATGAAATTACCTTTAAAAAACAATTAAACCAACTAATTTTGAGGTCATTATCATAAACTTACAGAAGAAATTAATAATAATAAGAATTATAAAATAAATGCATAACTTATTTATATAGGTAGTGATATAGCGGTAGGCGCTTCATAATTGATTTATGGTTAGAGTGTAATATATCAAAATAAAATATTATAAAAAAAAGTTGAGTCCCGGCCTTTTAGGGCCTGTAGCTCAGCTAGGTAGAGCATCTGGCTTTTAACCAGGTGGCCAAGGGTTCGAATCCCTTCAGGCCCGCTTAATATCCTAATCTAGGAGGAAAGTAGAATACATGGCAAAATCATCAAAAAAACAAAAATTTGAGTTTAATATTATGGAACATAAACTGGTACCTGAACATTTAATAATTTCTGAAAAAGAACAAAACGAATTATTAGATAAATATAAAATTACACCTGATCAATTACCAAAAATATTAGACACTGACCCTGTAGCACTTTCTATCGACGCAAAACCGGGACAAATTATAAAAATTGTTAGAAAAAGCCATACTGCTAAAGAAGCAGAGGCTTATCGATTTGTAATAGAAAGCAATCAATAATAAAAAATAAATAAAATGATAGGTGTATGAAATGAGAGATCTAGTTGACTCTTTTTATAGAGAACGAAGTATTGTAAACCACCAAATTGCATCCTACAATGATTTTTTAAAACATAGACTTCAAAACATTGTTGATAGCACAATAATTGGTCAAGAAGAAGAAATGGAAAGAGGATATATTTATCCAGAAATTGAAAGCTATAAAATAAAATTTGGAAAAATATCTATTGGAAAACCAGAAGTAAAAGAGGCAGATGGTACTGTACGAAAGTTAACCCCTATGGAAGCAAGGCTTAGAGATTTAACATATGAAGCTCCTTTAACGCTTGAATTTATTCCTGTAAAAGATGAAGTTGAGTATGACCCTGAAAAAATAAAAATTGGTGAACTTCCAATAATGCTAAAATCTAGTGCATGTAATTTAGTTAAAAAAACAATTGAGGAAAAAAAGGGTCATGACTTAACATATGAGGAATATAGAACAGAACTACAAAAAATGCAAGAAGATCCTTTAGACCCTGGCGGATACTTTATAAGTAATGGAACAGAACGAGTGCTTATAACTGTAGAGGACCTTGCCCCTAATAGAGTTCTTGTTGAAAAAAGTAATAGATATGGTAAAGATATCGAAGTAGCAAAGGTTTTTTCGCAAAGAGAGGGTTACCGGGCATTAACTGTCGTTGAAAAGAAAAAAGATGGAATGCTAATGGTATCGCTTCCAACAACCTACGGCCAAATTCCTCTTATGATTCTTCTTAGAGCTCTTGGAATGGAAAATGACGAAGAAATTGTTGATGTAATTAGTGTAGATCCAAAAATGGAGCCTTATATTTTAGCAAACATCGAAGAAGTAGCAAACGAATATGGAATTACTACAAAAGAAGAAGCTATTGCTTATCTTGGTAAGAAATTTGCTGGAGGACAAGCAAAAGAGTATCGTATAAAAAGAGTAGAAACTCTAATGGATAGAAATCTTTTACCACATTTAGGGAACGAATCAACTGATCGTTTAACAAAAGCAATTTTTATGGCCCGTATGGGAATGGCTGTTTTAGAACTTGCCCTTGATAAAAGAGAACCAGATGATAAAGACCATTACGCAAATAAAAGATTGAAACTTGCGGGAGATTTAATGGAGGATCTTTTTAGGGTGGCCTTTACCGCATTATGTAAAGACCTAAAATATCAAATTGAAAGAATTCATGCAAAAGGCAAGGAAATCAAAATTAGCTCTTCTTTACGTTCTGATGTACTAAGTCAGCGTATTCACCATGCTCTTGCAACAGGTAATTGGGTTGGTGGAAGAGCCGGGATATCACAGTTACTTGACAGAACTAGTAATTTATCTGTATTAAGTCATCTTAGAAGAGTAACATCTCCACTAACTAGGTCTCAACCACATTTTGAAGCCCGTGATTTACATTCAACTCAATGGGGTAGACTTTGCCCAAATGAAACTCCAGAGGGGCCAAATTGTGGTCTTGTAAAAAATCTGGCATTGACTGTTGAAATTTCTGAAGGTTATCCAGAAAAAGAGGTTGAAAGTGTATTAAGAGACTTGGGAATTAAAGAGATCACAAAGAAGGCAACAGGTACAAGAGTTTATTTAAACGGAGATCTAATAGGAATGCATCCTGATGGAGAAGAACTAGTAATAAAACTTAGAGAAAAACGCAGAAAGGGGCTATTAAATAATGAAGTTAATATTGCTTACTATAAAGAGGCAAACGATTTAATTGTTAGTTGTGACTGTGGTAGGCTTAGAAGACCTCTTGTTATTACTGAAAATGGCAAGCTTCTTCTTACAAAAAAATATTTAAGCGATCTAAAAACAGGTAGAAAAAAATGGGTTGACCTAATAAACGAAGGTTTAGTAGAATACATTGATGCTGAAGAAGAAGAAAACACTTTAATTGCATTAAAAGAAGAAGATATCACGCCAGATCATACTCATATGGAAATAGATCCTATGTGTATTCTTGGAATAGGAGCATCGCTTGTACCTTATCCTGAACATAATTCTTCACCAAGAATTACAATGGGAGCTGGAATGGGAAAACAGTCTCTTGGTTTTGGTTCATCAAACTATAGAATAAGACCTGATACAAGAGGACATTTAATGCATTACCCTCAAGCCCCAATTGTCCAAACCCACCCTGTTAAATATTTAAAATTTGCAGAGAGACCTGCTGGTCAAAATTTTATTGTTGCAGTTGCATCTTATAAAGGATATAATATGGAAGATGCACTTGTTATGAATAAAGCAAGTATTGAACGTGGTATGGCTCGAACAACATTTTTTAGAACTTACAACAGCGAGGAAAAAAGATATCCAGGAGGGCAGGAAGATCACTTTGAGGTCCCTGACCCAGATTGTAGGGGTGTCAGAAGCGAGGAAGCATATGTAAATTTAGGAGAAGACGGTCTAATATCACCAGAATGTGATGTAAAAAGTTCAGATGTATTAATTGGTAAGACTTCTCCTCCAAGATTTTTAGAAGAACCAACAGATTTTTTAACACCTCAAAAAAGAAGAGAAACTTCAGTTACTGTCCAACACGGGGAAGGTGGAACAGTTGACAAGGTTATGCTTTCCGAATCAGTTAATGGGTCGAGAATGGTTAAAATCAAAGTTCGGGAAGAACGTATCCCTGAACATGGAGATAAATTTGCATCAAAACATGGCCAGAAAGGAGTTATTGGTCTATTAGTACCTCAAGAGGATATGCCATTTAACGAGAATGGGATTTCCCCTGATTTAATAATCAATCCACATGCAATTCCTAGTAGAATGACTGTTGGTCATGTACTTGAAATGTTGGGTGGAAAAGTCGGATCATTAGAAGGTAGAACTGTTGATGGCACTATCTTTAGTGGAGAAACAGAAAAAATATTAAGAAAATCTCTTGTAGAAAACGGTTTTAAACATAACGGAAAAGAAATATTATATAACGGTGAAACAGGTAAAAGGCTTGAATGTGAGGTATTTGTAGGATGCATTTACTACCAAAAATTGCATCATATGGTAGCAGGAAAGATACACGCCCGTTCAAGAGGCCCTGTACAAATTTTAACAAGACAACCAACAGAAGGTAGAGCTAGAGAGGGAGGACTTAGATTTGGAGAAATGGAGAGGGATTGCTTGATAGGACATGGTGCATCAATGGTAATAAAAGATAGACTTCTAGATGAGTCAGATCTAACTGTTAAATATGTTTGCAACACCTGCGGACATGTTGCAATCCAAGATAGACATGGCGCACTTCGATGTCCTGTATGTGGGGATAAAGCAGATATTAACCCTATAGAGATGAGCTATGCTTTCAAATTGTTGATTGATGAATTAAAATCTTTGGTAATAGCTCCAAGGATTAGATTAGAATCATTAGTTTAAAAATTTTAAAATAGTGGTAAATATGGAAAGAACAAGAAAGATAACAAAAAAGATTGGTAGTATATCATTTTCATTACTTTCACCAAACGAAATTAGAAAAATGAGTGCAACAAAAGTAATAACTGCTGATACATATGATGATGATGGTTTTCCTATTGCAATGGGCCTTATGGACCCCAGACTTGGTGTAATAGAACCAGGTCTGAGATGTAAAACTTGTGGTCTTAGAGTAGGAAAAGACAAATGTCCTGGCCATTTTGGCCATATTGACCTTGCAATGCCTGTAGTTCATGTTGGGCTTGTCAAATCAATACGTGATTGTTTACGTGCAACTTGTAGAGAATGCGGAAAACTTTTATTAACAGGTAAACAAAGAGAAGATTTTTTAAATGAATTAAGGAAATATAAGAGAGAAGGGAGAGATACTACTTATCAATTAAAACAAATATTAAAAGAGGTTAGAAAAACAGAAAAATGTTATAGCTGTGGAAGAGAAGTAGGAAAAATTGAGCTTGATAAACCAACCTCCTTAAGAGAAAACGGTAAAAAATTAACGCCTTCGGAAATAAGAGAATGGTTAGAAAAAATTCGTGATGAAGACCTAGAATTATTAGATATTGATAAAGATTCAGCAAGACCTGAATGGATGATTTTAACAGTTTTACCTGTTCCTCCAGTTACCGTAAGACCATCAGTAACCCTTGAGTCAGGTGAAAGATCTGAGGATGATTTAACTCATAAACTTGTAGATGTAATTAGAATCAATCAAAGATTACAAGAAAACAGAGATGCTGGTGCTCCACAACTTATTGTTGAAGATCTATGGGAATTATTACAATATCATATTACAACCTATCTTGATAATCAAACTTCAGGTATTCCTCCTGCAAGGCATCGTTCAGGTAGACCTCTAAAAACACTTGCACAACGTTTAAAAGGAAAAGAAGGGCGTTTTAGAAGTAATTTATCAGGAAAACGTGTAAACTTTTCTGCTAGAACAGTTATTTCTCCAGATCCAAATCTTAGTATAAATGAAATTGGGATTCCTATAAGTGTGGCAAAGGAGTTGACAGTGCCTGTTAAGGTCACTCCTTACAATATAGATTGGTGTAAACAATTAATTAGACAGAAACCAGAGAGTTTAGATTCCTCAAAAGATTATATACCAAGTGCAAACTATATAATTAGAGAAATTGAAGGAATGAAACAAAGAATTAAGGTAACAGAAAAGAATGCTGAGGATGTCGCTGAAAAATTGGAAATCGGAACTGTTATTGAAAGACAACTAATGAATGGTGACCTTTCTTTATTTAATAGACAACCTTCTCTTCACAGAATGTCAATGATGGCGCATAGAATTAAAGTTCTACCTCACAAGACATTTAGATTTAATTTAAGTGTATGCCCCCCATATAACGCTGATTTTGATGGGGATGAGATGAACCTTCATCTTTTACAAGGTGAAGAAGCACAAGCAGAAGCAGAAATTTTGATGAAAGTTCAAGAAAATATTCTTTCACCAAGATTTGGTGGAGCAATAATTGGAGGAATTCACGACCATATATCCGGATGTTTTTTACTAACCTTCAGAGATAAAAAAATCCCTGTTGATGATGCATCGCATATATTGGCAGCGGTTAAATATGAAGGTGAAGGTTTAAAAACCTTTGAAGAAAATGGAAAATTCTTTGTTTGGGGAAGAGACATTTTTAGTACAATATTACCTGATGATCTTGATTTAGAATATAAAGCAAAAATTTGTTTAAACTGTGATAAATGTACAGCCCCTAATTGCCCAAATCATGCTTATGTTATAATTAAAAAAGGTGTTTTAAAACAGGGCACTATTGATGAAAATAGTATAGGTGCATTTAAAGGTAAGATTTTGGATCGTATCATTAGAGATCACGGAATGAATCATGGACGTAAATTTATAGATAATGTTACAAAATTAGGGATAAAAAGTATAACACTATTTGGTTTTACAACAAGTATTGAAGATGAAGATATACCTGAAGAAGCAAGAAATCAAATAAGGGAAGGTTTACAAAAAGCTATGAAAAAAATTCGAGGACTTGTAAAAGCTTATGAAAATGATGAATTAGAGTCTTTACCTGGTAGAAGTTTAGAAGAAACACTTGAAATGGAAATAATGAGAGTAACAGGTAGAGCAAGAGATATGGCTGGTGAGATTGCAGGTAAACATCTTGGGCTTAATAATAGTGCAGTTATTATGGCAAAATCTGGTGCTCGTGGTTCCATGTTAAATCTTTCTCAAATGTCAGGTTGTGTGGGACAACAGGCTGTTCGTGGTGAAAGAATACATAGAGGCTATCAATATAGAACTCTACCTCATTTTAAAAAGCATGATCTTGGTGCAAGAGCAAAAGGATTTGTTGCATCAAGTTATAAAACAGGTTTACGACCTACTGAATATTTTTTCCATTCTATGGGTGGACGTGAAGGTCTTGTCGATACTGCAGTCCGTACTTCTAGGTCTGGATATATGCAAAGACGTTTAATTAATGCTTTAGAGGATGTTAAGGTAGAAAATGATGGAACAGTCAGACATTCTGGCGGACAAATTATACAGTACTTGTATGGAGAAGATGGAGTAGACCCTGCTAGAAGTAATAATGGTGTTGCTGTTGATGTTAAAAGAATTATAACAGATATTAAAGAGGGGATTTAATGGCTAAAAAAACAAAAAAACAAGATAAAATAAAAAAATCTACCTCTAAAACAAAAAAAATAAATAAAAAAACAATAGCAGCAGAAAAAAAAGATAAATCTCTAAAGAAAAAGATTATCTCTAATAACAAAACAACAAAAAGTAAAAAAGATAAAGAAATTAAAAAAGAAAAAAAATCAACAAAAAAAACAATTGAAAAAAAACCTAAAGAAGAGATAAAAATAGAAAAAGAGAAAAAAAAGGTAGTGGTAAAACCTATTAAAAAAGAAGAACCTCCAGAAAATAAGAAAATTAGACAAAATATAAATAAAATTTTAAAAGAAAAAAGTTTACCACCAATTGTAATTAATGAGATTATTAAATATGTTTTGCAAGATAAGAAATTAGAATCAAAGTTAAAAGACATTATTAATAGGGCTTTAAAACAATATGAAAAAAATAAGATTGACCCTTCTGAAGCCTGTGGTATCGTAGGAGCGCAAAGTATAGGCGAACCTGGTACACAAATGACTATGAGAACATTTCACTACGCGGGTGTTGCTGAAATAAATGTTACTCTAGGTTTACCTAGATTAATCGAAATTGTAGATGCAAGATCAATTCCCTCTACTCCTATGATGAATATTTATTTAAAATCTGAATACAGATTAAATTCTGATCTTGCAAAACAAGTAGCAAATCAAATAGAGATAACAAGGTTAAGTAGTATTGCAGATATAGAAACAGATCTAAACAATCTTATAATTTATGTTAAATCAAATAAAAAAACTATGAAAAATAAAAATATTACAATTGATGAACTTGTTGACAATATCAAAAAAATTAGAGGGATTGAAGCAAAAGTTGAAAAAGATAATATTAAAGTAACATTAGATGAACCAACTTATAAAAAACTTTTAGATGTAAATGAGACACTTAAAGAGTTAAAAGTAAAGGGAATTGATGGAATTAAGCGTATAATCATTAGAAAAGAACCAAACGAAGGATATGTTATATATAGTGAGGGGAGTAATTTAGAAAAAGTAATAGCAGTTGAAGGAGTGGATCCATACAGAACCACAACAAATGATATACAAGCAGTAGGAAGAGTACTAGGAATTGAAGCTGCTAGAAATATGATAATACAAGAGGCTTACAACACCTTACTTGAACAAGGTTTAACTGTCGATCTAAGACATATAATGCTTGTCGCAGATGTAATGACTGCTGATGGGACCATTAGAGCAATTGGTCGCCATGGAGTAAGTAAGGAGAAAGAATCTGTGCTTTCTCGGGCAGCATTTGAAATAACTGTAAGTCATCTGCTTCAGGCAAGTAGACGTGGTGAAACCGACAAACTGGGAGGAGTTGCTGAAAATATTATTGTTGGTCAGCCAGTGAATTTAGGTACTGGTGCAGTTGAACTGGTAATGAAAAGAAAAATAAAGAAGGGAAAATAAGAATGGTTGATGTAGATAAAGTTTTAAAAAATACAGTTAAAAAGGGAAAAGTTAAAATTGGAACCAAAGAAAGTAAATCAGCAATAAACAATGGATCTGCAAAACTTATTGTTATTGCAAATAATTGTATTAACTCAACAATGATAAATAAGCTTGCAGATAAAAAGAAAATCCCAGTATATAATTATAACTCTAGTTCAATAGATTTAGGATATACATGTGGTAAGACCTTTGCAGTCTCTGTTTTTGCAGTGTTAGATGATGGTGGATCAAATATTCAAAATATTGTAAAAAAGGGAATTTAATATGACTGACATAATGCTTTCTAACGAAGCTATGCAATGTATAAAAATGGCAAGTAACATAACAAAAACAGATATTATTGATTGTATGATTACAGATGACAAGATAATCTTTATTGTTAGATCTGGACAATTGGGGGCAGCGTTAGGAATTAAAGCAAAAAATCTCGAAAAATTAAGAAGAATTTTTAAAAAAAACATAAAGTTTGTAGAATTAAACTCAGATAAAGAAAGATTTATTAATAATCTTTTTAAACCATATAAAATAAACAATGTAACTTTTGAAGATAGAGATAATGAATCAATTGCAAAAGTAGAAGTTGACATTAGCGATAAATCAAAAATAATTGGTAAAAATGGAAGAAATATTGAAATAATAAGAAAAATCGCACGTAGACATCACTCTATTAAAGATGTTCAAATAAAATAGATTTTTTCTTACCGTAATAATTTTTAAGGGATGCATTATTCTCGAGTGGGGAGTGCTTCTGAAAACAAAAAAAAATTCCGAAAAAAAATCCAAAGTTGAAAATCTGTTAGGTGGTAAAACAGGTTTTATTAAAAGTGATGAAAAACAATATAAAATCGAGGTTAAAGGAATCCCTGAATGCACTGAGGCATGTCCAGCTGGAGTTAACGTAAAAGCATATGTTAATTTAATTGCTAATAGAAAATTTGAAGAAGCTATTGAGGTAATTAGAGAATCTAATCCATTTCCAGCAGTATGCGGCAGGGTATGTACTAGACCTTGTGAAGAAACTTGTATACTTTCGGAAACAGGCGATTCAATTTCAATCAGAGCTCTTAAAAGATATGCATCTGATTATGAACTTGCAAGAAGACCTATATTGGTTGAGCCTTATAAAACTAAATATGACGAAAAAATTGCAATTATTGGAGCAGGTCCTGCTGGATTAACTGCAGCTTTTGATCTTTTAAGACTAGGCTTTTCTGTAACTGTTTTTGAAGCATCAAATGAACCTGGTGGAATGCTTCGGTATGGTATACCGCCATATAGACTTCCAGATAGAATATTAAAAAGGGAAATTGATTGGATTAAAGGAGTTGGAGTTAAAATAAAAACAGGTAAAAAAATAAAAAAACCTGAAGAATTGCTAAAAAAAGGATTTTCAGCTGTTTTAATTGCCGGTGGAGCTCCTCAATCTTTTCCTCTTGGAATACAAGGTGAGAAATCTAAAGGAGTTATAGATGCTCTACAGTTTTTAAGAGATATTAATAATAAAAATTACAAAAAAATATCAGGAGATGTTGTTGTTATTGGAGGGGGATCTACTGCATTTGATGCTGCTAGATCTGCAATTAGGATTGGGGCAAAAAAAGTAACAATTGCATACAGACGTGGTATTGAAGAAATGCCTGCAGAAAATGAAGAAATTGAGGCAGCTCAACTTGAAAATATAGAAATCTTAACCTTGTCAATTCCAAAGAAAGTTAAATCAAAAGATGGTAAGGTTACTGGCATAAAATTTTTAAAAGCAAAATTAGGAAAACCTGACAAATCAGGTAGAAAAAAGCCAATTCCTATAAAAAATAGTGATTTTATAATTAATACAGATTTTGTTATTCCTGCAATTGGGGCAATACCAAATATTGGCCCTATTGGTGGTATAAAAGTAACAACACCTAAGGGTATAATAGAAGTAAAGGAACATAACAAAACAATTGTAGATGGTATATTTGCTGCTGGTGATGTAGAAATGGGACCTTCATCAGTTGTAGAAGCAATTGGCCGAGGGCATAGAGCAGCAGAAGGCATTTATACTTATTTAAAAGATATTACTCCTAAGAGATCTACAGAAATAATTGAAACTCTTCAAATATGTCTTGGATCACCAGTTAGCAATCAAATTAGATATAAACCAAGAAAAATAGTAAAAGAAGAAAGAATTTCTACATTTAAAGAAGTTGAAAAAACACTTACTGAATTTGAAGCAGTTGAGGAGGCAGCCAGATGTTTCACATGCGGACCGTGCTATGCGTGCCCTGTCTGTCTTCCAAATTGTAAAAATAAACAGTTAGTTGCAGATATTAACAATACAAAGATTCTTGTAAAAGCACCTTTAGAATTATCTGAAGAAATCACATATTATGGACCAAAACAATTCACACTTAAATCCGAAGGGATTAGAAAAAATATTAAACTTTTTAGTTTAACATCAAAAGTTGATAGTGATTTGTGTATAGGCTGTGGAAGATGTGAAGAAGTTTGTGCTTATAGGGCAATAAAAAATATCATTTTAAAGGATAAGAGAAATGTGTCCCAAGTTGCACATGATTCTTGTGCTTCTTGTAGTGCTTGTGTATCTGAATGCCCAGCAGGCGCAATAAGCCAGGGATACATGTCTGATGACGAAATATTGTTAAGGCTTAAAAATAAAAAAACTCCTTATGTAGGAGTCAAGGCATTAATGAGCTATTGGAGTACACCTTCTCCTTTTTTTGAATCATTTGAAGGTGTTGTTGACTTAATGTCTGCAAGAAAACCTTCTCCTATGTTTCTAATTAGAGCATTAGTCAATACTGGAAGAGGGCTTTTATTAATAAAACCTGACAAGAAAACAGGTTCTCATTATCTGCCTTGGGAAGAGCCTCCTGAGAATGTTGTCGAAAACACCTGGAAACTTTTAAAGTATATTGGTATATCTCCTAATAGAATCAAGTATGTAGAACTAAAAGATGGGGCGAAATCTAGTGATTTATTAAAAAAATTTTCAAAAGAACTTGATAAAAAAGGTCTTAAAAAATTAAATATTTCCTCTACAAACATTTGCCAGAATCCTTTTGGAGAAGCAATTTCTTTTTTAAAAATTTTAGGACTCAATCCAGATATAACTCCTAATGATGATTATCCCTCTCTAAAAACAGTAAAACCAGGTGATAACGGTTATTTTGAAGGTTGTCTTCCAATGCTTCATTTATTGGGGAAAGCACATAAACTATATGACCTAAGTAAAACTAGATTTTCATTATTTGAACTTATAAAAAAATTAAAAATAAATGCAGGACTTGCCAAGGGACTTACTTGCCCTTCTAAAGGATTAACAAAATTTAAAGACCTTGATGAGATTGTTTCAAAAATCTCTAAGAAAAATATGAGTTACTATAAAAAATTAAAGATAAATAAGCTTATTGTTGGTACTCCAGAAGCTTTTGTAAGTTTTTCTAAAGATAAAAATTACAAAGATGTAGTATCTGTTATCAACGAAATTATTTCATCTATTAAAAAAGTGAAAAAATTACATACAATAAACAAGACTGTTTATTTACACAAGGCATGCACAATGGATAAAGACCCATTTTATGAACCCACTAAAAAATTATTAAGTTTAATTCCAGGAGTTAAAATAATAGAATTTGAAAAAGAATGCGGAAACCAAGGGTTTGAAAAAATTGATGGTGAAACAAAAAAATCTGCAATAGAATTAATGAAAAAAGTAGAAGATAAAGGCGCTGATACAATTATTTGTACTTCTCCTTATTGTGAATCACATCTTTTAATGTGTTCTAGGGAGGGGTCATGGCGTACAGTTGAAATTGAAATATCAGATGTGTACCAATTACTTTTATCCTCGTTAGAAGGTGTATCATAATGGATGGGGCAAGAATAAAAAAACATCCTATCCTAGTTCCAGAAAAAAAATTTGATTATATTAATTTTAGTTTTAATGATGAAATTTTAAAAGCAAGAAAAGGTGAAATGATTTCCTCTGCATTATTTGCAAATGGAATTCATATTTTTGGAAAACATAGTAAGGATGGATCAGCCCAAGGTATATTTTGTGCTAATGGTCAATGTGGTCAATGTTTAGTAATTGCAGATGGTATACCTGTAAAAGCTTGTATAACTCCTATAAAGAAAGATATGAATGTCTATTCCATCAGTGGTCTTCCTAAGCTTCTAGAAGATGATAAAACAGTAAAAAGAGGAGGCAAAATCCCAGTAGTTAAAATACCTATTTTGATAGTTGGTGGTGGGCCAGCAGGCTTGTCAGCAGCATTGGATTTAGGTAAAATGGGGATAAAGTGTATAATATGTGATGATAAACAAGGTTTAGGGGGAAAATTAAGTCTTCAAACTCATAATTTTTTTGGTTCTATTAGAGATTGTTATGCCGGTAGCAGAGGTATGGATATTGGTAATATCTTAGCAGATAAAATAAAAGAGAATAATGTTTTAGAAATTTGGACTAACTCTCCGGTAGTAGGTATTTTTTCTGACAAACTTGTTGGAGTTGTAAAAAATGGTAAATATCTTCTGGTTAAACCTGAGAAAATTCTAATTACAACAGGTGCTAGAGAAAAAACACTTGCGTTTCCTGGATGTGATCTACCTGGCGTTTATGGAGCTGGTGCATTTCAAACATTAGTAAATAGAGATCTTATAAAACCTACTGATAAATTATTTATCGTAGGAGGTGGGAATGTTGGTCTTATTGCTGCATATCATGCCCTACAAGCAGGAATAGATGTTATAGGCATAGTAGAAGCTTTACCTCATGTTGGAGGTTATAAGGTCCATCTGGATAAAATTAAAAGGTTAGGAGTTCCTGTTTTTACTTCTCATACTGTGTTAAGAGCTGAAGGAAAAGACCATCTAAAAAGAATTGTTATTTCTGAAATTGACAATAAATTTAGACCTATTAAAGGAACTGAGGGAGTTTTTGATATAGATACTTTACTTGTTGCTGTGGGTCTTACACCTGTAAATGAATTAAAAAAACAAGCAGATAAATTTGGCTTAAAAACCTATACCGCAGGAGATGCTGATATTATTGCAGAAGCATCTGCTGCAATGATTTCGGGAAGACTTGCTGCACGAGAAATCCTAAAAGATATGGGTTTTGACGTAGAAATTCCTCCAGAATGGAAGGAAATGATAGAAATTCTCAGAAGTAAACCTGGTCCAATAAAGGGATTTTATCCTCCACCTAAAGATAAAGAAATCTATCCAATTGTACGTTGCGCGCAAGAAATTCCCTGTAATCCATGTACAGAAGTTTGTGTACTTCAATCTATCAAAATAAAAGAGAAAACAATGATGGGAAGGCCTCGTTTTAAGGGAAATTGTTTAGGCTGTGCTAGATGTGTATCTATTTGTCCCGGACTTGCTATAACTCTTGTGGATAAAAGATATGACAAAACAAAAAAAACTGCAAGGGTAGTAATACCTTGGGAAATGCCTGAGGGCACAATTAAACCTGGACAAAATGTAACAACAACAGGTATGGAAGGAGAAATTATTGGAAAGGGAAAAGTAATTGCTATTAAAAAATCTGAATGGCAAAACAAACGTTCACTTGTTTCTCTTGAAGTTCCTTTTAAACAAGCTGACTTTGTTGCTGGAATTCAGATTAAAAAACCAAGTAGAAAAAAACCTATAAGTAAAGTTAAACAAGTCGATGATGATGAAATAATTATTTGCAGATGCGAAAGGGTTACAAAAAAACAAATTAAAGACTATATTAAAAAAACTGGTACAAGAGACATAAATGCAATTAAAGCAGGTTTAAGAGTAGGAATGGGGCCCTGTGGAGGAAAAACTTGTACAGAACTGGTTATGAGAATATTTAGAGAGCTTGGTATTGATCCAAAAGATGTTAAACCTCCTAGCGAAAGACCATTTGATCAAGAGGTGTCATTGAAATCATTTTTTGATGAGGAGGAAGACAAGTGACAAAAAAATTCGATGTAATAGTAATTGGTGCTGGATCAGTTGGAACCCCTGCTGCATATTTTATTGCAAAAGAAGGTTTAAAGGTTTTAACAATAGATGAACTTGCATCATCAGGTCAAGGCCAAAATAAAGCTGCAATTGGAGGAGTAAGGGCAACTCATTCAGATCCTTCTAAAATAAAAATTTGTTTGGAAAGCATTGATATTTTCTCAAATTGGATGGATAATACAGGTACAGATATTGGATGGAAAGGAGGTGGCTATAGTTTTCCTGTTTACAGAAAAAAAGAAGAAAACATATTAAAATCTATTCTTCCTATTCAAAAAAAATATGGCCTTGAAATTGATTGGTATGATTCCAATGAACTAGCCAATATAATACCAGGTATTAACAATAAAAATCTAATTGGAGGAACATATTCTCCAAATGATGGGCAGGTAAGCCCTCTCCTTGCTTCTGAATCTTTTACAAATGAAGCAAAAAAACTTGGTGCTGAATATAGATATAATGAAAGTGTTATTGACATATTTACTGAAAATAGCAAAGATAATTTAAGAGTAACAGGGGTTAAAACTACAAAAGGCAAATATTTAGCAGATGCTGTTTTAAACGCAGCAGGAGCAAATGCATCAGATATATGTAAAATGGTAGGGCTGAACATTCCAGTCAATCCTGATAGCCATGAAGCAGGAATAACAGCACCTGTAAAGCAGTTTTTAGACCCATTAGTAGTTGACCTACGTGAAGGACCTGAGGGAAAAACATCAAACTTTTATTTTGGACAATGCTCAGAAGGGCAAATCATTTTTTGTTATACACCAATAAAGATTTTTCCAGGTCAAAACAGAGAGTCTACATCTGAATTCATGCCAATTATGGCAAGAAGACTTGTTGATTTAATTCCTAGATTTAAAAATCTATTAATAAGAAGGGTTTGGAGAGGACTATATCCAATGACACCTGATGGTATAGCAGTAGTTGGAAAACCAAAAAATATTGAAGGTTTTTATTTGGGAATTGGTATGTGTGGTCAAGGGCTTATGATGGGGCCAGGGGTTGGAAAAAATATTGCAAGTTTAATATCTAAAGGCAGACCAATAATTGATAAAAAAGTGTTTGATTTATTAAGTCCAAATAGAGATTTTTATAGTAGTAAAAAAGAGGAACTTAAATAAAAAATATTATTTTACTCTTTTTAGAAACAAAAATTTAAGGTTTTTAAATCCATCTGAAAAACTTTGTAGCTTCACTTTACCTTTTCTAGGAGATAATGACGAGGGGATTTCTTCACATTTAATATTTTTATTTGAAAACATCTCAATTTTTATTTCTTCAGAAAATGGCATACCATCATTGAAATCCTCAAGAGGCTGAACTTTTTTGAAATTTTTCTTTTTAAAAATCCACATACCTGATTGAGAGTCTCTAATATTATTTAAAAATAAAATCTTTAGAGTCGTTGCAAGGATAAAATTTCCAAAATAATGTTTAACTGACATAGAACCATGTTTTAATTTTGCAAATCTATTTGTTGTTATAAAATCAAGATCTTTATCAATTAATAATTGAATATATTCATGTATTTTATCAAAAGGATACGTTGCATCCGCATCGCCAGTTACAATAATATCTCCTGTAGCCCTTGACATACCTGTCTTATAAGCCCGTCCATATCCCTTTCTTTTTTCAATTATTACTTTTGCACCTTTGCTTTTTGCAATTTCTTGTGTTTTATCTTTTGAATCACCATCAACAACAATTATTTCAAGATTCCATTTCTTTTTCTTAAAATAGTTATTATTTATTGAATCAATTGTTCTACCAATTCCTTCCTCTTCATTTATAGTTGGTAAAATCACACTAACATTCAGTTGTAATCACATCCAAATAATAACTAATAGAAATGTATGTAACAAAAAATAACTTATAAAAATTATCAAAAAAAATAAAAAAAAGAGTTTATGAGGGAAATAATCCCTCAACTTGTGTTTTATTTGTTTTTACGTCTTCTTATTAGTAAGAAAGCTACACCGATTGCAACGATTAATGCCAATAGTTCAAAACCGGGTGATGCGTCTACGACTTTTACATCAAGTGTTCCAGCTGTATATTGTTCATCTTCGTATGATGCTGTTACAGTATATGTTCCTTTCTTTGATGGTGCTTTAAATGTTGCTTTACCGTCATTATCTGTTGTAGCAGTATCTCCTTCAAATGTAACTGTTGCTCCAGCAAGAGCACTTCCTTTAGCCACAACTGTTACTGTGAATTTTTCTTCGGATTCTACTTCTTTGGGTCCAGTGATTTTTATTTGGTATATATTTATTACTAGTACAGTAGTACTTTCATCTGGATATCCTGATTTTGAAACCTTAATTGGATATTCATATGACTCAATTCCTGGGTTAGGAGCGGTAAAGGTTACTACTCCATCATCAGTAGACTTGGTTTCACCATTGAAGAGTACATTTGCATCATCAATAAGTTTTCCATCACCGTCTTTTACTGTGACAGTAAAAGTATCTCCTGCGTATACCTTTGTAGGTGATACTGTAGCATCCATTATTAGTCTAGATACAGTTAACAAATCGTCTGTATAAACAACTGCAGTAGATGTATAACCAGTGGATGTCCACTCCAAGCCTTGGATTATAGTTACATTTGCTTTTCCACTAGACAATGGTACTATATCAAATACAGCCTGTCCATCTGAATCGGTCATAACTGGATCTGGTGTCTCTACAACACTACCAGCAACTCCTACAAATGTAATATTTATTCCAGGTATAACTTCACCTTCAAGATCTTTAGCTGTAACAGTTACTGTTGCTGAATTTACCTCTGTTGAAATTGTATCTGGAACTATTGTGAAATCTGGGAAGTCTATTGTAAATATGCCAGTAGTTAGGTTTCCATCTGTATATTCATCTACAAATGTTACATTAATGGAACCTTTTTCATTACCAACTACATCAATTTCAAATTCGCCTTTTCCATCTTCATCTAATTCTACAGGGTTATCACTAGCATCAATTGTTGTACCAGAAGCATCATTTACATTAAGATATACATCTGTTCCTTCTTCTACAGGGTTTCCTAGAGCATCTTTTACTGTTATTTCTACAGTTAAATTCTTTTTTGCAATACCTGCTACTGCGCCAGTAGGTGAGAAACTAACAGTAGCATACTCTACAGGTATTGTTATATTTCCATCATGCTCATTTTCTCCAGTATTATTGACTGCCTCTATAACTAATGTTCCAGGCCAATATGGGAAGTTATCACCTGATGTGTCAAGAATCCATTTATCTTGAGCAGCTTTTTGTTCAAAATCCAAGGTTTGCAAAGGATCATCTACTGAATGATCACCATCAATCAAATAACCAGTAATTGTTGGACTACCACCAGAACTACCTTCAATTATATCACCATAAGGATCTTTAATTTGTATTTCTAATGTTTGATCATCTATTCCTACTGTAAGAGTCTGGTTAGCTGCAGCTGCTGGATTTAAAATTGATACATTTATATCATGAATTGGTTCGATTTCAATTACATCATACATCCAAAGATCACCAGATGTTGCAGCACAAACTAAGAATCCAATCCCTTCTATATCATCTTCATCTGGAACAAACTCATATATTCCATCTGTTCCGTCTAAATCGTCATCATCACTATTATTCACAGCGGCAACATTAGCCCAATTTTCATCATAAAAGGTCACGTATACATCTGCTGTCTCTATTGGATATCCTCCTTTTGATTTAACCTCAGCAGTTATTTTCTCAGGGGTTTTAACTGATATATATAGATTATCACCAACAGATGTGGTTACACTACCAGTTAATCCATCAATCGAGTAGTCTGCTGAATCAGTATCTGAACCATTTGTAGCAGTAAGGGATAAAGTCCCACCTACTTTTGGTTCAAGTCTTACTTGATACCAACCATTTCCTTTACCAAGTAAATAATCATTTCCAGCTACTGTATCATTTTGTTTTATTGTAAAATCAAGTCCACATCCTTCCACACGCAATGTTGCATTAACCCGCTCACTACTTTCAGAGCCAAAGAAATCTATGTAAAAGCTCTGGGACTGATTATAGTAAGTATTACTAGGAGTATCTGCAATTACACTTACAGCAGAAGGCATAGTACCTCTAACTTGCATATTTAGATTACCTGGTGAAGTAACATCAAAGGTTGTCTGACCCTCCCAACTCGGAAGTAATTTTTCATTGTCATAAGTATCACTGTAATATGAGTCACTACCTTCTATATGGGTTTGATTACCAGGATAGCTTACAATAACTGTTGCTTCTCCTGTTTGATTGAAATGATAATTAAATTCATAGTATGCTTTCTTATCAGTTCTTCTAGTATATGTTCCTCCTACAATGTCACCAAATTCACTGATTGAAACTATATCATCGTCATCATATGCAACATTTGAAGACATATTCCAGGCTTTAAGACCTGTAATATGGAAATTATCAGCTGTTAGAGCATCATAAGTATTTACGTTTATACCTGAAACATTTGCAACGCTAATATTTATAGTTTGATTAAAACCTGAAATTACTTCATCTGAGTTTATAAAGTCAACATCAACTGACTCATAGGTTGCAACATCAAATTCCAAATAAGGAACAAAATTTGCAGGCAAACCAGATGGTTTATCAGGCTCAGTCCCCCTGATACGATAATTTTGAGTTGTCTCATATGTTCCAACATACCAAGTACCTGCTTTATATGACGCAGTGTCAATATTATTTTTTGTATAATAACCATCAACTGTAACTCCATCATTTTCTACTGCAGCAAAACCACCGTTGACTGGTGCATAAATTGCCATATCATAATTCGTGACATAATTGTTATCTGAATTTATCCTATCGCCATTACCATCACAAACCTTTACCTGTACGTCTAATCCATCGTCTCCCCAAACAACACCACTGGGAGCACTACCATACCAAGACACATTTAATTTACAAGGTATCGTAACATTTGAATAAACATTGTTGACACCATTTACACTAACATTAACCCAGAAAAAGGATTCATAATTACTTCCATCTTGATATCCTGTTCCATCAGTGCCTGCCAAAAATTGGGCTTCATGTTCCCCTAGGTCTACATCAGTATCTCCCCAAGTAGAATACTCAGTCCCATCAGGCAAACATAATGTATAGTCAAAATCTGGATCATTTGTACCATCAAAGTCATCGTCCCAATCTCCAAGACCATATGATGCACCAGTATAATTTTTAATAGTTACACCAAACTGGTTGTTTATACTGTAAGATTTATTGTGCTCAATATAATCAATAGTTTCTCCGCCTTCTGTAAATTCAACATAAAATATATTCCCAATTGTTAAAGTGACATTGTCACTAGCAGAAGTAGCAGGCCCCATAAGGGCTTCAGTAGACGTAGTAAATAATTGGACATCCCATTCACCAGCGGTTCCATCGCCACCTTCAGTTATTGGGTTATGATTCAATAAATCCCACCATGGTACAATAAAATCTATTGATATATCTCCATAGTAATCAGCAGTTCCATCTTCAAGTGCTAACCATTGGGTTCCATTCCAAACACCGAGAGTATAATCCTCATCATATGTCAGAGAGTTATCAACTACTTTAAAAGTAATCTCTTCACCACAAGTTAGTTCAAGTCCTGTAGTTGAACCACTATTTGTAACTTCTCCAGTAGCTCCAACAGTTGGTACAAATTTAAAATCTGTTACCTCATTTATGACAACCATAGCAGAAAAAACCATAGCTACTGCTATTATTGTTGCCAATATTTTATTTCCTTTCATCTCATTTTCCTCCTAAATATATATAGTATCTAATCCATTTTAAGATCCGATAAATAACATAATCGACCCACACCGTGAATCGATATAAAAGTCCATAACCATATCTAATAAATTTATGAACTTTTAGTATTTGTGTCCTCACCGGACCCTCATTTCACCCTAAATAACTACCTTCTTTATAAAAGTTGCGTTTTTCCTTATCTTACAAACAGATGTAGATACCTGTGTATAAGGTTATTTACCTGCATATTTTTTAGCGAAATTTTTAAAAAATTTGTTATAAATTAATTAATAGATAATACTAGATAAATATTTTTTTATCTGTCTTGAGGAGTGTTTACTTCGTCAATTATTCTAATCCCTGCAGATACTCCATCAACAGAATGAATAACTGCTCCACATTCGGAAATTTCTTTTTTTACAGATTCATAGTCAATATTACTACCTTCAATAGTTATTTTAACACTGTCTGTTTCAGCATCTACTTCTTCTAGAGACACATTAACTCCTGAAATTCCGTCTAGATTAGCTAAACGCTCAGCAACCTCAATTATTGAAGGACTATGGGGTTTTAGCACATCAAGTATAACTCGTTTTATATTTGCCAATTATTTCACTCCACCGGGTTAATAAAAGTTTAGTTTATAAATTTATCTTCTAAAGATTAAAAGTTTTAATTAAAGTTATATAAGAGTTAATAACTATTTCTAGAATTTGTTTTTCCGATATAGTTTTTTAGTTCATTGATAGTATTTGTTTTGAATAAAATTCGAACTTTGTCTAATTTAATGACTTTACCACATCTATTACATTTTGTTGTTTTGTTAGAAAGAATTACACCTTTAGCCATCTTACATTTAGAGCAAACAATAACACCATATTTCATAATTTATAAAATTGAAAACAACCTTAACTAATAAATATATCTATGTTTATTTGGCCTTGCATTCCCGCCTTAGCTCAGTCTGGCTGGAGCGGCCGGCTGTAGACCCTATGGCCGTTACCGGCAGGTCCCCGGTTCAAATCCGGGAGGCGGGATTTTTTAATATAATAAAATATATTCAAAGATAGATTATTGAGAAAAAAGATGAAATCAAAAGCTTTAATGATAAAACCAAAAAAAGCAGAAAAAATTCGCAAATATTTAGTTAAAGAAGGATTAATTAGGACAGACTTAAAAATAAAAAGAGAAAATAATTACATTTATTTTCCAATTAAAAATGGAATTCAAGATTTGAGAAATTTAAATATAATTGAATATAATTTTAAAGAAAATAATAAAAAACAAAAGTTATCTAAAAAAGTTCATTTTATTCCAAATAATTTGAAAGACAAATTGCCAACTTCTTATGATATAATTGGGAGTATTATATTAGTTAAACTAAAAGAGGAGTTCTTACAGTTTAAAGAAGAAATTGGAAAATATCTTTTAAAATCAAACAAAAATATTAAAACGGTATGCCTCGTCAAACCAATAAAGAATGAATTTAGGACAAGAGAGTTAGAAATTATTGCAGGAGAAAAAACTGCTATAACTGTTCATAAAGAATATGGTTTGAAATTTGAAGTCGATATTGAAAAAACATATTTTTCACCAAGACTTGCAACAGAGAGAAAAAGAATTACAGATCTAATAAAGGCAGGTGAAATTGTTGTAGATATGTTTGCAGGAGTTGCCCCTTTTTCTATAATGATTGCTAAATATGCAAATCCTAAACTTGTATATGCTATAGATAAAAACAAATATGCTATAAAATATGCTCAGATAAACATTAAAAAAAACAATGTGTTGGACAAAGTAGAGGTCATTAACACTGACTCTAAGAAGATTTATGATATATTAAATAGAAAAAATGTTATGGCAGATAGAGTCATTATGAATTTACCTTTTTCTGCTCATCTATTTTTTGAAAATGCATTAGATATAATGAGAAATCAATGTATTATACATTATTATGACATTTTATACGAGGAAAAAATTGATAAAAGGATAAAAAAATTGGAAAAAATTGCGTTAAAAAAACAAATATCACTAACAAATTTTGATATTAGAAAAATCAAAACCTATGCACCAAGAGAATTTTATATAGGAATTGATATTAAGGCTAAAAAAAATGCCGATGTAGCTTAGCCCGGTTGAGCGGCTGACTTGTAATCAGCAGGTCGGGGGTTCAAATCCCTCCATCGGCTTATTATTACAAGGGTGGTAAATTTACAAATTCTGAAATATCTATGAACGATTATTATGGAGTAACAGTTGTTTCTGTGATAGCCCAACCTTTGAGCTTAACAGTTTTTCCTAAACTTTTAGCAACTCCATAGATTTTCCCTTGACTTTGCCATAAAACTCTTTTTTGATTTTCTTTTTTAGGGCCACTTTGGATACTTTCTGCTTCATAATTTAAATCAAATAAAATTGGTCCTTTAAACAGTTTTAATCCAAAAGTATTTAGAATTAATGCCTTTATATGGATCTTTGTAGGAATTTTTATGTTTGGAATTTCAGAATTTATTGTTTTTTCATAGTTTAATAAGAAAAAATGGCTTTCATACAACTTTTTACCTGATGGTGTAAAACATATGTTACCCGGTGTAAATTTTGATAATTTTTTGATTTTTAATAAATAAAATTTTCCGACAAACATATCCCATCCATTTTCAAAATGAATACATAACCAATCCCAGTTTTTATACAAATTTAGTGGCAAACTTTGTGATTTATTTTTTTTATAATTATTTATATTGGCAATAGGGCCGTTAAATTTTTGTTTTTGTAAACTTAATGGAGCCCAAGTATGATCATGATATCCTATTCCACTAACATTATACGTTTTACCATCTAAAGTAATATTACCCTTTACATTACAATTCATTACACAATAATATCCAAAAAAACTATTTGAACGGTTATGACCAGTATTTTTGAGAATCCACATTGGTAATGAATTTGCTTTAAAAGTTAGATTAACAATAAGTTCAGGAGTTTTAATATCTGTGTTATCTGTATGGATTTGCCATTTTGGATATTTACCAATTAAAAAATTTTTGTTGTTAAATTTTATACTAAAATTAGAATTTTTATCTTCTATAAAATTCCTTTTTATAACAAATCCGCCAGTATAACTTTTATTATTTTCATCACAAAGTTTAACTTTTAAACTATAAACATTTGGCATTACAACAAAGCTAATTACAATAGTACAATTTTTTAATTCACTTTTTTCATTGTTAAAATAGACATTATAATACCACCACTCTTGCATATTAAATTTTTTGTTTTTATGTATTCCTTGATCATTTTCTCCTAAATTATAACGAGATCTAAGAAGTTTATTGAAAAAGAATTTTTTGTTTTTTATTTTTCTAGAGTTCATTAAATTAGCACCAGTTAGTTTGACTATTAGATAGGGGTAAAAGTTCTAACAATATATAAATGTTAAAAATTAAGAGAGATGTTAAGTATTTAGAGGTTGGCAATTATCATTATAGACCTATAAGTTTTAGAGTTTTTAAAAAAAAAAAATATTAGTTTTTAAATTTTCTACGCTTAATAATGATAGTAAAACAAAGTATAAGAATAATTGTAAGAATTAACTCAAATCCAGGAGATTCATCAGATGATTTTGATTTAATTAATGCAAAAATAATACTTGTATCTTTCAAACCAGTTTCATCGGTAACTGTAAGTTTAATAGTAAAATTACCAGCGTATGAATATTTATGATTTGGATTTTGTTTACTTGATGTAGTTCCATCTCCAAAATCCCAAATATAATTAGTTATACTACCACCATAATCCTGATCTCTGCTTTCAGAACCATCAAATACTATTTCCTCTCCTACCTCTCCATAATAAGGTCCTCCGGGATCTGCTATAGGCGTTTTATTACCTTTTGCAGTTGATGAAATAAAAACTTGAACAACATCTGTAGTGCTTGTTCCATTATTATCTATCACAGTTAAAATCACATTATAGGTACCTGAATTATAATAAGTATGAGACGGAGAAATTGAAAGAATTTCACTAGTGCCATCCCCAAAGTTCCATCTATAAAATTCAATATTGCCATCCGGGTCATAACTATCTGAAGCATCAAAAATAATTTTTTCATTTATTTTCCCATAATATGGGCCTTTACCATCTGCTACAGGTGGCTCATTATCTGGTGGTGTTCTAGTTGTATAGAAAAAGTAGGTATCAGATACATTTTGCAATAATCCATCATCAACTATAACATACCATGCATATGTTGTATTAAAGCCTAATGTGAAACTACAACTTACAGTAGAACCACTGGGAACATTTTTAATGGGATTTCTTGTTTGGCTTTCTATTAAAGTTATATTTAAAGTATTATCTTTCTCTCTTATTCCACCATAAAAATAAACATTTAATCTATCGCTATCAGGGTCTTGTATATACACACTCAATCTTATATTTACCGATACACCAGTTTCCTTATCTTCTGGTTTAGGCTTAGATGGTTTTTTGGGTGGTTTTAAAAAATAACCTAAGGGGTATTCGTCGAGTACTCCATTTTTGGAATATGGTCTATCACCAATTCCATCAGGGTGCTCCTCAGGTGTGATATCTGCATAATTATAATCACTCCAATAATTACCTCTTTGATCTTGATACCAAATATTTTGACCTTCATCTTTCGCTGAAATAGAGTTATCAAGAAATTTATTTAAAAAGATAACATTGTCCAGAGAACTAGCTTGTGCATATATTGCAGATGCTGATGAAGAAACAAACGAGTTGTTATAAATTAAATTGTTGTCGCCTATAAGAGTTATACCCCTTGTATTTTCTTTAAAAATATTATCATGAATTGTATCCTGGGATGAACTTTGATATAACCCGCCTCCTATGTTATTTTCTATTGAGTTATTTAATATAAACAGATTTTCACTATTTAGTATATGGATTCCATAATATCCACAATTTTTTATAGTATTATTTCTAGCAATTATATCATTAGACTCTTTTATTTTGATGCCAGATTCAACAGAGTTTTTAACATTGTTTCCATATAATAGATTATTTATCGATGAGGATTCAATTTCTATTCCGTTTTCATTAGATTTTGAAATTACATTATTTGTAATATCATTTGTATTTGAGTTGTATATTTTTATTCCTATGTTTGTGTTATTTATAGAATTTCCATCAATTAGATTATCACTAGATGTTGAACCTATATATATTCCATTAGAAATTGTATTTTTAAGTTTATTTCCAATAATTCTATTATTTGTTGACTCTATATAAATAAACGCTCCTATAGTAGAGCTCATATCACTATTGTCATCTTGAAAAGTAATACTTTCAATTGTAACTTCATCAGAGTTTATTTCAACTAAATATCTAACGTGATATATTGGATCAATAATTGTTTCAATTTTATCCACTCCGCCTTCAATTTTAATTTTTTTATCTATAATTAGAGATTCTTCATATAAACCTCCAAAAACATAGATAGTATCTCCATCTTCTGCTAAATTTATTGCATCTTGGATATTATTATAAGGTTTTTCTGCTGAGCCATCATTAAATCCAATATAGTCAGCTTTTACATATATAAAATTTCCAGAACTTTCTGAATTATTCATAAAGGTAATAAATGTCATAAATATAAGGAAAAAAACTAGCATTAAATTTAGAAATTTTTTTTTCATCTTTTCCCATCACCTTCAAATAACAAAACAGACAATAGGATTTATAATTTTCTCAAAAATGTTTAACTTTTAAAAAAAACCAAATAAGAGATTAATTTTAAATATTTGATATACTTACACGGCAGAAAAAGGTGATTAGAATTGTCATATATTATCTTTGAAGTAAAATCTGATGAATTTGGAAAAATTAATAAAATTACGAAAGACGACATTGTAAGTAGACAGAGTATTTTAACCAGAGACTCAAATGCCTTAAATATTAACGGAGATTTTTCTTATCTAAAAATTGAAGGTAGTAAAGAAGGTTTAAAAAGAGCAGAAGAAATTGCAAAGGAATTGGGTCTAAAAAAACTTAATGATAAAAAAGCAAAAGAAATTAATGAAATTATTTTAGAACAAGAAGACTCAGCTGCATCTGGTATGGGAATGATTTTTGATTAAATATCATAATTTCCAGTAACTACTCATCTCATCTTTAATCTCTTTAATTATTAAATCTACATCTTCAGATTCATCTGAAGAATCATCGATATTTACTTCGTTATGAGTCATTTTGCCAATTTGAGAAACTAAACATTTTCCAATCCATCTCAGGTTGTACCCACCTTCTAGAGTGCACATTATTTTTGGTTGGACTTCCTGCAATTTAGCAATTATTTCCCCATAAAAATTTGCTGTTAATTTTAGTCCGCCAAGAGAATCCAAATGATGAGAATCAAAACCTGAAGAGACCAATATTATATCAGGCTTAAATTGATTTGCAATAGGCAGAAATATTTCTTCCATTAACTTTTTTACAGCATTGTCACCATTTCCATGAGATAAAGGGGCATTTATTGTAAAACCGGATCCTTGCTCTGTCCCGATTTCATTAATATTACCAGTACCAGGATAATGAGGAGATAAATGAAATGACTGATACAAAACATCATTTTTATCATAAAAAATATCTTGGGTTCCATTTCCGTGATGGACATCTAAGTCAAAAATCAATACTTTTTTACCCTTTTTTGTAATTTCTTTTGCAGCTATTGCAATGTTATTAAAAATACAAAATCCTGTAGCAATATATTGATTTGCATGATGTCCTGGGGGTCTAACTAATGCATATGCATTTTCAACTTTTCCTTCAATTACATTTTTACTAACTTGAACTACTCCGCCTGCTGCAAGTCGAGCAATTTCATAGCTAGGTTTGCAGATATATGTATCAAGTGTTAACCATGAATTACCTTTTGAGCTAATATCTTTAATTTGTGTAATTAGATCTTCTGAATGAACTGAATAAAGCATTTCCTCAGGCAATATCTTTGGTTTAACAAATTCTAAATCTTTATAGAAAGATAATTTTTTTATTTCTTCTACCATAACATTAAGTCTTTCTGCGTTTTCTGGATGATTCATATTATTATGTTTGTTAAATTCCTCTGAATAAACTATTTGAGTAGTCATAAAAATCAAATAACTAAAATACATGTATCAAATATAAGGTTAGTTCTTACATTTTAAGTATGAATAATGTATTGTACAATAAAATAGGGGGAAACAATAGTGGATAATATGCTTCTTGGTATTTCACCGGAGTATCTATATATACATGAGAAACAACCAAAAAATGTATTAGATTTTCATAGGCCATACTTTTTAGTTTTTTGCCCAGAAGATAGAAATATAAATTCTGCAAGAAAAGAACTTCAAAATAAGTTAAAAAATAATAAATTAGAAGAAAATTTATTTTCAAAAATTGAAGAAATTGGTGAAATTGAAAATTATAGTAGATTCTGGGATTTTGAAAAGGATAAAAAAATATTTAAAGTTTTCACTAAAAAATCTTATTTTGTTCCTGAAGTTAGTGATTATTTATTTTTTAACCATGGTTTATATACTGCTGAGCACGATATACCATACCAACAAAGAGCTCTTGTAGATCTTGCTGCAGAAGGAAAAACGTGGTTATTTGATACAAACAGTCTAAAGAAGAAATTAAAAGTTTTGGTTTATGATATTGAAACAACAGAGTTTAGTGAGGGAAAGAAAAATATTCCAATAGATATAATAGGTTATTCAAACTTTTTTGTGGAATTTGAGTCATATAAGAACCTTGAAAATGAAAAGTTTAGTTTTAATATTCTTGATTGCCCTTCAGATTGGAAAGATAATGATGTTATTCAGCTTGTTTCGCATAATATTGATGAAGAAATTGACAATCTTACTAAATTTTGTAGTATTGTAATAAAAAACGATATAATATCTGGACACAATATTATTGGATTTGATAACTTACAAATTTATAACCGTATCAATTGGATATTAAAAAGTTGTAGAGATAAACTATCTGATGAAGAAAGAAAAACATTTCAAATTTTTGTTAGTAAATACAGCAGACCTGACAAATCGTTTTATTTTGGCATTCGTTCAGAAGCTGTTCAATTTTATCCAAGTTCTCTTGATACATATCTTGGCGTAAGAAAATTTTATTCATTTTTAAATGATTTTAGCCTAAAGTCAGTAGCACCATTTTTGGGAATTGATATAAAAGACCGGATAATTCTAACTCCTTCTCAAATAAAAATTGATGATAGAACACTAAAATATAATAAACAAGATGTGCAAGAGCAACTAGGAGTAACTCTCAATCTTATCCAGCAAGCATTACCTCTTTCGTTTACAACATGTATGCCTTTTGATATGTTACTTTCTTCCGGCGCTGTAAATATGTGGGATCACATGTCTCTTATCAGAGGGGCTTATAAAAAGAAGATTATGCCACCGATATGTAGAGTCATGTCTATTTCCCAAGTTTTACTTAAATATTTTAAAAACTGTGAATCCAAAGAAGAAATTGTAAAACAAGCAAAGAATAAAAAAGAGCAATTATCAAAGGATTTTGTTAGAGTAATAAAATATGGAGATGAAATGCCTAATTGGATGGAAGATCCCTATATAATATATAACGATAATGCTTCTGATTCTGATGATATACTTAATTATCATATGCCTGGTGGTATGACTATAAAACCGGATAAGGACGCTGTTTCTCATTTTATTCCCTGGTGGTATGTTGTAGTTGCAGATGTTGGTGCAATGTATCCAACAATTTTGAAAGCTATGAATATTGGAGCAGACACGGTTCGTCTTGCAAAGAACGATGAAAAACCTGATGATTATATTTGGCTTAAAAAGATTCCATTGAAATTTTTTGAAAAAAGAAACGTAAATTGGAGAAAAATAAACGAAAATGATTCATTTGCAGATAAGGGTTATATCCTTGGTATCAAAATAGATAAAAAACCGGGTGTAGTAAATTGTGCAATGACCGGAATAATGAGCATGATTTCTAAAGTTAAAAATGAGTTAAAGGAGGTAAATAAAACCGAAAAAAAATCAGAATTAAAAAGACTTAAAATGATGTATCAAAGTTTAAAGGGAGCCCGTAATGCAGGGACTCATGGCATCATTTCTGCACCAGGAGTATCAGGCAGACAATTCAATTTATGGGGAGCTGCAGCAATTACCACAAAAGGCCAAGTAATTCTTGCTGATACTCTTAATTATTTAAAAAACAGAAATATTCGAGTTGTTTATGGAGACACAGATGGAATATATCTAGGGTGCTCTCGTTCAGCAGGAAATGTTTCAAATTTTCCAAAATCTTTAGGATTATCTGTAAATAAAAATGATAGCTATTGGATTACAAAACCTAACATTGCATTGTCGTCTATAGAGGAATGTAATGTTAAATGGCAAAAAGATTTAAATTATCCTAATTTTGAGCTTGAACCAGAAACACATGATGCAATGATTTTTGTTAAACATAAAAATTATCTAATTTTTGATGGTAAAAATGGAAAAATCGAAATGGTCACTAAGGGTAATAATTTTAAAGGCTCTGACAAGGCAAATATTGCTCGAATAGTTTTAAAAAATATTATGCTTGGAGTTTTAAAAGAAAATTCAACTTGGGACGATGAAGAAGAAGCTAGAAGAAAAATAAAAAATTGTATTATTGATAAAACAAAGGAAGCCATTTTAAATTTAGATTTAAAACAAGTTGATATCGATGATTTAACTCTTGTACAATCGGTTCAACCTGCAAAAAGATACAAACCAAATCAGGATGGTTCTATGTCAACATTTGGTAAGAGAGCTGTAGCTTTAGAAAAACTGATTGGAGAGAATATAAAAAGTCGAATAAAACTCAAATTTGTTGTTACAAAACAATCTTTACCCGGTATTACAAACCCTTCAAAAAGTGGTGTAAAACCAATTGACTATATGTACCCTGTTGATCTTTTACAGGACAAAAATGATATTGATCTTGATTGGTATAAAAAAATGATTGAAAATTATATTCAGGGTGCTTTTGGTCTTTCAGATATTGCTGTTACAGAACAAACAGGTCTTGATGATTGGATGTAATTGATTAAACTTTATTAGTTTTAAATAACAAATTTTATATTAAAGATTAAGAGAAGTTAATTATATTTACCCAAATAATTGGAATATCACTTGGAATTTTTTTATTCTTTTTTTCTTTACACATCGTAATATCCTATCCTATATTGTTATTATGTAGCGTGCTATCATTAAACATAATATTTTTTCTCTATAAATATTTTTTGTTAAAAAAATTTCGTCCTTTATTAAATTTTGTATCAAATAATAAAAAAAAAGGTAACATTTTTATCAGAGAGATAACAGAGAAGATAAGAAGAGAAAACTATTTATTACACAAATTTATTTAAAAATGGGGGACCTAGTAGATTGAAAAGGGGAGGTTTACTAAACCTGCTTTCCGCTTAGAGGCGCATTCCTCCTATCAATGCATCCCGTCCCCCACTTATTTATATAGTAAATAAATTAAGAAGATATGGATAAAATTTTTAAAAAATTGTTATTCAAAAATATAGATGTAATATTATTTATATTTTTGAAATACGAGCTGTTAAATAATTTATCCAAATAATGCACTAAGTCCAGCAGCTGCTTCTTCTTCAGAAACTTCCTCTTTTTCTTCTTTTTTCTTCTTTTCTTCTTTCTTTTCTTCTTTCTTTTCGCCAGATTTTCCTTCAGCAGGTGCTGGTGCTTCTCCAGAAGGTGCTGCTACAGGAACTGCAGAAGTTTTTATAGCATCATCAATATTAACACCATCAAGAGATGCTGTTAAAGCTTTTATTTTGGCATCATCGGCTTTAATACCAGCAGCAGTCAGCACTTTTTTTATATTTTCATCTGTTATTTTTTTACCAGCGGAGTGAAGAAGCATTGCGCTATATATGTATTCCATTTCTTTTTCCTCCTAAGATACTTTATTTTTCAAAGCAAGCATATTTGCATGTGCTTTAGAAATAATATTTTTAATCGTTTCTTTTGTTGGGATTCCCTGTTCTAATGCAAGGGATAATGCATCAATATGAGCCTTAACAAGTAAAGTTTGAATTGTTAAATTTGTATACCAACTAGTCTTAATTGCTAGGTTAAATGCATCTGTAGATGCTTGTTTCATATTTCCAATTATCTGGTCAATAGATACATCTAATATTTCGGGTTTGTATAAGTTACCATCTTCAAAGACCGCATTAAGGTTCATACCAATTTCAATAGGAAATATTTCGAGTCTTGTAAGCATTTGAGCTACATCAACAGGAATTTTTTCCCCTTTTGGAACAACAATCTTATTAGATTTAATTATAACCTTTCCTTCTTGAATAGCTGCAGGAATTCCAGCTTTTTGTAATTCTCCAACGATTGGCCCTGGTTTAAAGGGAGTATCTCCCTCTTTTACTTCAATATCATAGTTTGCTTTTTCTCCCCCTTTAGCAGGAGCCATTGTACGAGTTGATTTTATTTGTGCAAACAATTTAAATGGATTGATATCTGTTGCAATTATTGCCGCTTGACCATTTATAGATTCCTTTAAACTTGATATTCCTTTAACTTTTTTTTCAGCATCTTCCAAAGCTCTTTTCACTAGATTATTCTTTGCTGAGCGAATAGTTGCCGAACCATGAAGATTACTTCTCATTTTCTGCATTTGAGGTGCTGGAATTCCGCCAATTTCAACGATACCGATAACCTTTTTACTAGTAAGAAGGTCAGTAATTTCCTTTACTTCGTTAAATTTCCATTCAGCGACATGAGCCATATTTTATACTCCTAGATAATCCTTTGAGATGGACCCATTGTGGTTTTAATGTATACAGAACCAATATTCATCTTTCCTCGATCAAGAGCAGATTCCAATCGTCCAATAATTGCATCAACATTTTCAACAATATCTTTCTGAGACATTTCAATATTACCTGCTATTGTGTGAAATGTCTTATTTGATTTAGATCTTAAAGTAATTGTATTGTGTAAATTTTTTACCATGCCGGATAAATCAGCTTGAGGAGGCACAGGTTTTGGCATTTTTCCTCTAGGGCCAAGAATAGTACCAAGTGATTTACCAATGGTTGGCATTAGCGGTGCTTCTGCTATAAAAAAATCAAATTCATCTGCAATCTTTTTAAACTTTTTCTTATCTTTAGAAAGATCTTCAATTTCTTCAGGTTTGATAAGAAGATCAACAATTTTTTTAGATTTAACAGCAAGCTCACCACTAGCAAAAAGAGCAATTTTTGATTTTCTTCCTCGACCATGTGGAAGTACAACTTCTTCATCAACACGGTTTTTTGGAATATTTAAATCAATGTTTTTTAAATTTACAACTACATCAATGTTTTGTTTAAATTTTCGATTTAACTTTTTTGATTCTTCTAATATTTTTTCTACAGCTTTAGTTGCATTCTTATCTGTCATAGATATCAATTTGAGTGTCAGTATGCCATTTTATCCATAATAAAGGAAAAATGTAGTCTTCGGGAATGATGACCTCATTTATAAAGGTTGTGGGGTATATTAATTTACAAACCTAAAAAAGTTATACTAAAATAAATGAAATTTTTTATAATCTTTCAAGAACGAGTTTGAATAATTCTTCAGGACCCCGGGTCTTCTTTAATTCTTTTTTTACTATTAACGGTGTTCCTTCAATTCTTTTTTTATTTATATCTCTATTTGTTATAAGAACTGCATATTTTTCTGTAATTTTAGATATGCTACTGATAACATGTGCTTTTTTTAAAAAATTTTTATTATATTCATCAATACAAGTTAAAAGTATTTCTTTTTTATCCTCACTTACTGCTTCAAAAGGGGCCCTTTCTAAAGGAGTTACTTTATAACCGACATGTTCAAGTATTGAAAATATTTCTCTTTGAAAAATTCTAAATTTTTCATTTTCTGTAATTTTGGATTTTATCTCTCTTTTTGAAATTTTTTGTTTTAAAATATCCATAGGTATTGTAATATTTGTCTCTAGCAAATCTTCAATTCTTATAGCAATATCAATGCTTGTATTCATTCCCTTCTCATACATCTGTACTGTTCTTCTGGAAACTTTTATTGATTTAGCAAATGTACCTAAAGAAATATTTTTTTCTATTCTATTTTGTTTAAGTTTTTTATTATTAAGACTTACATAAAATCCTCCAGGACCTGCAAAAATTTCAATTGGAATTCCTTCAATCAAATTTATATAAAGAGTTTTTGGAGTAATTGAAAAAATTCCAAATCTATCATAAACAACTTCATCAGTTAAAACACCAGACCCACTTCTTTCCCCAATTATTAAAGGACTTCCCTTTAAAAGTGTAGCAAGTTTATTTAATTCATCGGCGACATCTTCTGATATTGAGTCAATATTTGTCAAAACTTTAATTATTAGTAATGAATTGTCCCTTCTTGCAATTAAATCAAAACTAAGAGGTCTAACAGAGAATAATTCAGAAACATAAAATCCTGCCTTAATCAGAGTGTTTCTGACCTGCCCCAAAATCTCTATACGTCCCATTTATTAAAAAAAATAAAGAAGCACTTCATATATATAATTATCGGATGTGAAAATATCTGGCTAGGAATTGATGATACAGACTCGTTGAAAGGTGGATGTACCACTTATCTAGCATGTGCATTAACAAAAAAATTAATTGAAGAAAATTTTGATATTATTGGTTTTCCTAGACTTGTACGATTAAATCCAAATGTACCTTGGAAAACTAGAGGCAACGGTGCCATTTCAATACAAGTTGGAAAAGGAGAAGGCAAAAAAATTAAAATTGGAGAGATAAACAATATAGATATATATTGTTTTGAAAAAAATAGATTTGAAAACAATAATGAAGATAAATTTCAAAAGATATTAGAAATAATTATTGATAAATATGCCAAATTAGAAGATAAAAATACAAATTCCGGATTTGTAATTTTTAAAAAACAACCGTCGTTAACAAATTATAAAAGAACTGTGAAAGAGATTGTATCTTTAAAAGATACAAAAAATTTGTTGAAAACTTATAATGCTTATTATAAGGGATATAAAAATAGCAGGGGACTTATTGGCGCAACTGCAGCTGTTGCTTGGTCTTCTAATAATGATAAGACATATGAATTAATAACATATAGAAAAAAAGAAAAATGGGGAAAAAAAAGAAATGTTGATAATAATTCAACAATAAAGATGGACAAGCTTATTTCATCTACTTTTGATAACTATGACTATAAAAATAAACATAATAAATTAGTTCCAAACTCACCGTGTCCTGTTTTATATGGGATTAGAGGAGACAATCAAATAGATTTGATAAAAGCAAAATCTTTTATCAAATCAGAGGAAGTTGAAAGTTGGTTAATTTTTGAAACAAATCAAGGAACAGATGATCATCTTCAAAAGAAAAGTATCGGTAAAATTAATCCATATGAATCTGTGATTACAGAAGGTATCGTTGGGAATTTACCAACTACTATTGAAGGAGGACATGTTCTCTTTTCTATAAGAAACACAACAAATAAAATTGATTGCGCTGCATATGAACCTACAAAAGAGTTTAGAAATATAATTAGAGAACTAATTATCGGAGATGAAGTTGAGGTATATGGTGGAGTAAGAGAGAAACCTTTAACAATAAATTTAGAAAAGATAAAAATTAAACATTTAAATAAAAAAATAGAAAAAATTGAAAATCCTGTTTGCCCCAAATGTGGTAAACATATGAAATCTATTGGAAAGAATCAAGGTTTTAAATGTAAAAAATGTGGATTAAAAAGCGATAAAATTGTAACTATAGAAAAAAAACGCAAATTAAAATTAGGCATTTATGAAACTCCTGTTTGTGCTAGAAGACATTTAAGTAAACCTTTAAAAAGATACAACCATAAGCCTTTTTAATATAATTTTACTTCTAGTTTTCAAAATTTATAATAAGCGGGTGTGGTGTAGCCTGGTATCACTTAAGCTTGCCAAGCTTATAACTCGGGTTCAAATCCCGGCGCCCGCACTTATTTTATTTGGCTAAAAAATTTATAAGCTTTATTTCTGGAAAAGAGCTAACTTTTATCTCAAATTGTTAACCTAATTTATTTAACTTAATAAGGATATTGACTCTTGGTTTCATAACAAAAATATATATTACGCATCTAGTAAATATCAAGCTATATCTTTTCTTTTATAAAACTTACACAAAAAATGAAAAATTATTTACTAGCTTTTATTAAGTTCAACACTATGACTTCCATCTGTATGCCCTACAAGCATAACTTGGTTAAAATTTTCATCGAACAGAGGTAAATACACAGCTTGAAAGCCCTCCCAATTCAGTGTAATATAATTTGGTAATTTTGAATCAACGGTCCAAGGGCCTAAATATTTTATATTATTATTATAAACAATACATGTTCTATTTTCATAAAATATAATTGTAATATTATCTAATGTAGATTCCCATTTACCAAAAAGAATTTCTTCTATTTGATTAACATTTTGTCCTTCTATTGCAGGAAATATTACAAAATAGAGTGCAAGAGAAATAATAATAGGAACAATGATTATAAGAGTTAACACCTTTATAATGTTCATATATAATTAAAAATGAAATATGTTTTTATTTTATCTGTCTTTCTGCCTTTCCTTTTGCTATTCTTGGCTTATAACCTTTATGTATATAATGGAAGTATAATGCATCTTTGAATAACTCTTTGTTTTGTATTTTTGAGTAAGCCAATTTTATCACTTTAAAAATATATTTGTCTTATATAGTTATTAAGTGTTATTGTACATTTCTTATCAAATTTATTGTTATTTAGGTGAACGCAAAATTCTAATACTACTCAAAACTACCAAATCCAAAAAAAACTGTATTTTGAATTTGTGAAAAAATGATAAAAATTGATTTACATGTTCATTCAAAATATTCAGAGGATGGAACAGGTTCACCCCAAGATATTATAAAAATTCTAAAAAAGAGAGGGTTTAATGGTATGGCAATTACTGACCATAATACTTTAAAGGGCAGTATCAAAGCGCAAAAAATTGCACCAAAAGATTTTATTGTAATCCCCGGAGTAGAAATATCAACAAAAGATGGACATTTAATTGCTTTAGATATCAACAATCCAATAGACAAAAAACAACCAATTGAAGAAACAGTTGAAAAAATAATTGAACTTGGTGGTATACCAATTGTACCTCATCTATATAGAAATATGTCTGGAATTAAAAAAGAAAACCTTGAGAAAATTCGTAAATATATCTCAGCAATTGAAGTATTTAATGCTTGTAGTGTCCCACAGATAAACCTAAAAACAGCAAATCTTGCAAAAAAAATGAATTTAGGAGGAACTGGAGGATCTGACGCGCATGAACCAAAATATGCAGGTTATGGATATACAACAATATGCAATAATGATCTTAAAAAGGACTCAATAATCACTGAGATTAAAAATAAAAAAACTTGGGGTAAAGGAAATACTTTACCTCTAGATTATCGTGCTAATAGAATGGTTAAATCAATAAAACAATTTTTTCAAAGAGGTTTTAAACGAATATAAAAAAACTTTAAAAGATAATAAATAATACAATTTTTCATGGATGATGCACAAACTCTTTTAAATTTACAAGAAAAAGTTAGAGAACTCGAAGAAAGACTTAGAGCAGTAGAAAAAGAACAAAGAAATATACGTGAAGATATTTTACTAGGCAAGGCAAAAGAACGTATGCAAAAAAGGATTTTAGAAAGACCTAACGAAGAAAAAGAAAATTTAAAGGAAAAAATTGATGAAGATATCAAGATTGAAATTTAGTGTCGTATTCACCTTTATCTATTGCTATCTGAACTTCCTGAGGTTTTTTACCTTCTACATTTATTCCAATTGATACGCATGTGCCAATTATTTCCTTGGTTTTCTGTTTTAATTCTTTACCAAGTAAATTGTCATATTTCATTTTTGCAACCTTTATTGCTTGATCGATTGTAAGATTACCAACTTTATGCGTTCCTGCAGAACCCGAGCCCTTTTCCAGTCCTAATTCTTTTAAAATTAGTGAAGCAGCTGGTGGTGTACCAACTTCTATTTCAAAGTTTTTTGTTTTTGGATCTATAATTACTTTTACAGGTACCTTCATTCCTTCAAATTGTTTTGTTTTATCATTAATTGTATTAATTATTTGCATAATATTGACACCAAGTGGGCCAAGAGCTGGACCGAGAGGGGGGCCTGCTGATGCTTTTCCGCCTTCAACAAGTGCTTTTATTGTTTCTGCCATAATGTTCTACTTCTCCTTTTCTTCTAGTTTTTTCTTTTCTTCTTCCTTTTTTTTAATTACCCTAACCTGTTCACCTCGAACTGTAATGGGTATAGGTACAACAGATTCGAATAACTCTACGGTTATTTCTTCTTTTGTATCATCAATATGTGTAACTTTTGCAGTTTCACCTCTGAAAGGCCCTGCAACCATTTCAACAACATCTCCTTCCGTAATTTTTGCAACTGCAGATGCAGGAACAAGAAAATGTTCAATTTGCTCAATAGGGATATCTCCTTCAAGCATATTTCTTGCGTAAGAAACAGTTTTAATCATATCTTTAATACGTTCTTCATCATAACTTTCTAAAAAAATATAACCTCTAAGTTCAGGGGTTACTAAAATAGATGGAATATCTATTTTTGCTTTTTTTGCTCTGTTATATATAAGATCTGCTGTATTTTGTTCTTTTCCAACTTGAGTTTTTATTGTAAATATTTTTGTTTTTTCTTCGTCTGAATCATTAAAATTTGAATTTTCCATATTAAACACCTATAATAAACCTAGTGCTTCTGCAATCCAGGGGGCAACAACTGTTGCAATTAAAAATATTAAAAAACCAAGTCCACCAACTAATATTATCCCTGCACCGGTAATTTTTGAAGTTTTTGAAAATTCCTCATTAGTTGGTTTTCTAGCCATTTTTAGAACTCTTCCATATTTGCCTTTTCCTACTCTATTTTGTCTTGACTCAAGATTCTGTTGTAAATCCCAAGCTTTTTCCATCAATGATCTATCATCAGGAACCTTGCTTTTTCTTTTGAATAATTTCACTTATGGACACCCCTTATAAGCAATCTGGTCAAATATGTAGGTATATATAAAGAATTTGGCTTATTTAATTATTAAGTATTAGTCAGAAAAAAAAGAGAATTAAAGGCTTTGTTTTTTAAAAAGCCTTTATATTAAAAGATGCAAATTATGCAACAAAATCTATGCCATATTCTTCTTTTTCAAATGATTTTTGAGTTGGGCCTAAGATTTGTTTTGATTTAACACCAGTAATTACAAGCATTGCACGAATATTTCTCTTTAAATTTGGATTAATTGTTGTTCCCCATATGATTCTTGCATTAGGATCAACTCTTGAGTAAATTTCTTCGACAACCTTTTCTGCTTCAGAAATAGTCATATCCTCACCGCCAGTTACATTTACTAAAGCTCCAGTTGCCTCTGATATATCAACTTCAAGAAGCGGTGAATTTAATGCTTCAACTACTGCATTTACAGCTTTGTTTTCACCCTCTGCTTCCCCGAGACCAATCATTGCTACACCACCACGTTTCATAACAGTTTTTAAATCAGCAAAATCTAGGTTTACAAGACCGGGCATTGTAATCATTTCAGTTATTCCCTTTATAGATCTCATTAATACTTCATCGGCAACCTTAAATGCTGAATTTAAGGATAGATTAGGAACAATATCCAGTAGTTTATCATTTGGAATCACAATAACTGTATCACAAACATCTCTGAGACGCTTAAGACCTGTTTCAGCATTCTCCATACGAATCATGCCTTCTACACTAAAAGGAAGTGTGACAACACCAATAGTTAATGCACCAGACTCTTTAGCGATTTGAGCGATAACAGGGGCCGAGCCCGTGCCAGTACCTCCGCCAAGTCCACAAGTTACAAATACCATATCTGAACGGCCTACTGCCCTACGGATATCCTCCTCACTTTCTTTTGCTGCTTCTTCTCCGATTTGAGGTAGAGAACCAGCTCCTAGACCATGGGTAAGATGCCTACCAATCAAAACTTTATTTGGAACATCTGCTAAAAGTAAATGCTGAGCATCAGTATTGAGTGCAACCAATTCAGCCCCAGAGATTTGGCTTGCTATACATCTTGCAATGGTGTTAGTTCCAGCACCACCACAACCAACAACTTTTATACTTGTCGTAAGACCTAATAGTATTTCTTCCAGTTCTTTATCTTTTACACTGCGGTCAACTGTTTGGCGTGTAAGTGAATTTTTTAAAGTATCCTTATCTTTTAATTTTTTGTTATTTTTAGATTTTTTATTCTTTTTAGAATTTTTTTCATTAGAAATAACATCTTCAATTATCTTTTTCATAAACTCACCATTCCCTCACAACAATAAGCCCCTCTTTATTGTGATAAATATATTTTTTCAATATTGTAAATAAACTTCATATAATTAAATATTTCCTAAATACTGTGTTAAATAATTTCTAAAGATAAATTTTTACTCTTAATTGAGTGGGTTAAATAACCGATTGAAATACGGTCAGAAAACGATGCGTATTTTATTATATTTTTATCATTAATCCCGCCGGATATCTCAATAGTAATATTTGGATTTATTTTTTTAATTTTTTTTGTAACTACCTCAGCTTTTATTGGGGTAAAATTATCAAGCATTATTACATCAACATCTAGTTTTGCAGCAATAATTGCATCTGTTTCATTTTCTACTTCAATTTCAATTATATTGTTTTTTACTTTTTGTTTAACTTTGTTTATCGCTTTTTCAACAGAAATAAATTGTTTTAAATGGTTGTCCTTAACCATAACAACATCATAAAGACCAGACCTGTGAGGATATCCCCCTCCAATTTCTATTGCTTTTTTTTCATATTTTCTGAAACCAGGGGTTGTTTTCCTTGTTCCAGCAATTTTTATATTAGGATTCTTTAATTTACATAAATCTGTTAGTTTTTTTGTTTCTGTTGCAATACCACTCATTCTACAAATAAAATTAAGAGCTAATCTTTCCCCAGTTAGAATTGATTTAATTGGCCCGATTATTTCTGCCACAACTGTATTTTTTTTAATAAAATTACCATTTTTCGTAAAAAAAACCATTTCTGCATCTAATTTATTAAAAACAATTTTTGCTTCATCTAAACCTGCAATAATCATATTTTCTTTTGCAATAATATGAGCTTTTGCAATTTCATCATTAAATAAAGAATTAGAGGTAATATCTCCTAAATTATCCAGATCTTCTAATAGGTATCTATCAATATCATCCATAACAACATTTTTTTATATTGACCAATGATATTAAGGTTTTGGTAATCTGAATGAATCTTGGAATTATTGGTTGTGGAGCAATAGGCACTGATGTAACACTAGCTGCTTTTAAGATGAAAGAAATTGGAAAAATTTATATCTTTGATAAAGAGAAAAAGGCTGCAAATAAACTTAAAAAAACTCTTAAAAAGATAGAGATAAAACCGGTTAAAGACTTTTTAAATGATGTTGATATAGTTTTTGAAGCTGCTTCAAAAGAAGCAGTTGAAGAATATGCTGAATTAATTATTAATGCAGGTAAAGATTTAGTTTTAATGAGTGTAGGAAGTTTATTGAATGAAAAATTTAGAAAAAAAATTGAAGTTACTGCAAAGAAAAAAAATTGTAAAATCTATATACCCTCAGGAGCTGTATGCGGAATAGATGGTATACTTTCTGGAAGCATCGATATAATTAATGAAGTTACTCTTGTTACAACAAAACCTCCTGAATCTTTAAATAAGGATTTTGAAAAAAGAAAAATTGTGTTTGAAGGTAGTGCTAGGAATGCTGTGATAAAATATCCAATGAATATAAACGTAGCAGCCAGCTTGTCTTTAGCAGGTATTGGTTTTGATAAAACCAAGGTAGAAATAGTAGCAGATCCAGTTGCAACAAGAATTAGTCATAAAATCCTTGCTCATGGAAAATTTGGTAGATTAAGAGCTGAAGTTGAAAATATGCCAAATCCTAATAACCCTAGATCAAGTTATATGGCATCACTATCTGCAATTGCAACATTAAAAAAAATTATTAGTCCCATTCAAATAGGAGCTTGAAAAATTAGTTTTAAAAATATTAACTAAAATTTAATATCTATTCTTTAATTACATCTCCTGAAATTGTTATGAAATTTGAGATAAAAGATAGAGATGCTTCAGGCAGAATATGCAAATTTATTACCAAAAGTGGAACTGTTAATACACCAAATCTAATGCCAGTTATAAACCCAAACAAAATGGTTATCAGTCCCAAAGAAATGAAAAAACTTTTTGGAACAGAAGTCGTAATTACAAATTCATATATAATTAATAAAGACGAAAAATTAAGAAAAATTGCGCTAAAAAAAGGAGTTCATAAACTCATTGATTTTGATAATACTATTATGACTGACTCAGGTGCTTTTCAATCTTATGTTTATGGTAATATTGAAATGGATCCTATTGAAATTATTAAATTTCAAAAAAAAATTAATAGCGATATTGGAACGATTTTAGATATTTTTAACACCCCAAACCAAAGAAAAAAAATTGTCGAAAAAGGAATTAAAGAAACTATAAAACGTGCAAAAAATAGTATAAAAGTAAAAGAAAATTTATTACTAGCCTGTACTGTTCAAGGATCTATTTACTCTGATCTTAGGGAAAAATGTGCAAAAGAGCTTAGCAAGATGGAAGCAGATTTTTTTCCAATTGGAGGAGTAGTTCCATTAATGGAGAATCAAAGATATACTGATCTCGTTAAAATTATTATTTCTTCAAAAAAAGGTCTAGATCCTTCAAAACCAGTACATCTATTTGGGGCTGGGCATCCTTTAATATTTCCTTTAGCCGTCGCTTTAGGTTGCGATTTATTTGACTCATCTGCATATATAAAATATGCAAATGATGATAGGATGATTTTTTATTGGGGGACAGAAAAACTTCAAGATTTATTGGAGCTACCTTGTTCTTGTCCAATTTGTTCAAAATATACTGCATCTGAACTTAAAAAAATGGATAAAAAAAACAGGATTTTAGAAATTGCCAAGCATAATCTTTATGTAAGTTTTGCAGAAATTAAAAAAATTAGAAATGCAATAGCCAATGGAAATCTATGGGAACTTGTTGAACGAAGAGCTAATTCAAATCCTTATCTTTTAGAAGCCTTAAGAGAACTTAGAAATAAAGAAAATAAAAATTTTTTAGAAAAATTTGAGCCAATAAGCAAAAATAAAGCCTTGTTTTATACTGGATCCCATACAATACACAGACCAATAATTTATAGATATCATAAACGAATATCAAATATATTTATTCCTCTTTTTAAAGATACTGTAGTTTTTCCAGATGGTGGCAAACCTTATTCAAAATTTTTTAATCAACAAATCAAGAAAATTTTAGAAAAAAGCAATGTAAACATATTAATTGATTCACATCTAGGGCCAGTACCCTTAGAACTTGACGAAATGTATCCCATTGCCCAATCTGTTTTCCCAAATGTTACAGATAAAGAAACAGAGGAATATTTAACAAATATATTTGAGAAATATATCAAAGATATGAATATTATCTGCTGGAAAGGACAAAAAACTTTAAAAAATTTGAAAAAATATGTTAAAAAGAAAATTAACTCAGATATTCAAAAAATCTCTGCTGTTTCAGAAATTCAGTTTGGAAAAGGGATATCAAAAGTTTTATTTAATGGAGAAAAAAAGATAGTAAAATCAAAAAAAACTGGTAAAATAAGAAATGTTTACTGCAATAAAAAACACATTCTATCTATGCGTGCAAATGATGGAATGTTTACTTTAAAGATAGATGGCGCAAAAATACTTCATAAATCAATAAAATATCCAAATTTAAGAGTTATAGTAAAAGATGACGCTGTACCATTTATTAAAGAGGGAAAAAGTGTTTTTGCAAAGTTTGTTAAAGATTGCGATTCTAAATTAAGACCTTTTGATGAATGTATAATTGTTGACGAAAAAGATAATTTAATTGCTGTGGGTAGATGCATTTTAAATAGAGAAGAGATGTTATCTTTTAAATATGGAATGGCAGTAAAAATTAGGGAACATATTTAACTAAAAATTAGTAAATTAAGAAAAATATGAGTGGTTTATATTATGAGCAGATATGGTAGCGGATTTAGAGAACCTCCTTGGGTAATGGGATCTCCCAAAGAAGTAATGGACTGGATGGAAGCAAGTCATCCTAAAAAAAGAGAAAAAGATAATAATAAAACAAAAAAAGATTATCTAAAAAATCTTCATATTAAATTTGATTTTGATGTTAAGAAAAGGGTAATTAAGCCTAAGGGTCTATTTTTAAAAATAAAAAATAAAAATATCATAGAAGAAGACTTTGAAATGTTACCAACAGCAGAACTAATTTTGAGAGGATTTGCAAAGGCCAAATTTAAAAATACTGCAAAAATTATAATCGACAGAAAAACAGTATATGAACATCCAGAGAAAAAATCAGATTTAAGAAAGACGATAGAAAATATTAATGAATATTCTTCAGAAATATCAAAAGGAAAAAACCTTGTGGTTGTAGCAATTCTTGATGAAGTTGAAAAGTGCACTGCAACTATAAAAATTAACAAGGTACATAAAAAAAACGAACACTCTGTTGATATTCAGATAAAAGGAAAGATTAAAAGAGATATTTATCACACATTTTTAAATTATTTAGATGAAAAAATTGGTTTAAAGAAAGATTGATAAAAACCAAATTAAAATAAATAATTATAAAAATAGTGATTTGTTTTCTAAAAAAACTAAAAGGAGGCTTTAAAATATGGAAAATAAAACATCTATGGTTTCAGGTTTTTATAAATTACCAGTAAAAGAAAGAGTTGAATTTGTTAAAAAATTTTCAAATTTAAATGACGAAGAAACAAAGTTGTTTTTTTCTAGTTTAGATATTAATATAGCAGACAGAATGATAGAAAATGTGCTAGGTAATTTCGAATTACCTTTAGGAATAGCAGTTAATTTTTTGATAAATAACAAGGATTATCTTATACCAATGACAATTGAGGAATCAAGTGTTGTTGCAGCAGCTAGTAATTCAGCAAAAATTGCCCGAATTAAGGGTGGTTTTAAAACTGAATCTACTGACCCTTTAATGATAGGTCAAATCCAGTTATTAGATATAAAGGATGTTGTAGGTGCTGCCAAAAAAATAATTGATAAAAAGAAAGAAATTTTAAATTTGGCAAATGAGCAGGATAAAGTTCTAGTAAAATTTGGAGGTGGCGCTAAGGATTTAGAGGTAAGAATTCTAAATAGCCCAATTGGTAAAATGATTGTTACACATCTTGTAGTTGATGTTCGTGATGCAATGGGTGCAAATGCCGTTAATACTATGTGTGAGGCTCTAGCTCCGGTGTTAGAAGAAATTACAGGGGGCAAAGTTAGGTTAAAAATTCTTTCAAATCTTGCGGATAAAAGAATTGTAAAAGCAACTGCTGTTTTTGATAAAGAAAAAATAGGTGGAGAGGATGTAGTAGAAGCTTTTCTTGAATCATATAACCTTGCGGTAATTGATCCGTACAGAGCTGCAACCCATAATAAGGGCATTATGAATGGTATTGATGCGCTTATTATCGCTACAGGAAATGATTTTAGGGCAATTGAAGCAGGAGCTCATGCATATGCATCAAGAAACGGACAATATACTTCTCTAAGTCGTTATTACAAAAACAAAAATGGTGATTTAGTTGGTGAGCTAGAATTACCAATGGCTGTTGGAATTATTGGAGGGGCAGGAAATATTCATCCAAAAGCAAAGCTTTGTAAGAAAATTTTAGGAATAAAAACTGCTAAGGAACTTGCAGAAGTTGTTGTAAGTCTTGGTCTTGCTCAAAACTTTGCAGCGGTTTTTGCATTATCTACAGTTGGAATTCAAAAAGGCCACATGTCACTTCATGCCAAAAATATTGCAGTAATGGCTGGCGCCACAGGAGATGAAATCGAAAAAGTTGCAAATCAGATGGTAAAAGAAGGAAAAATAAAACTTGATCGCGCAGAAGAAATTTTAAAAGAAATCAGATAATTCTTTCGGCAATATCTTCAAGTTCACGTTCACAATAATAACATTTTACTCTTGGAGGATCCTTATTTATTATTTTAAATCTACTTTTAACTGGCTCTTTTGCATTTGAAACACATGTCGGATTTGCACATGATAAAATACCAATAATTTCATCGGGTAATTCAACTCTATGTTTTTTTGCAACTTCATATTCTCTAATAAAATTTATCGTTGCTTTAGGGGCAATTAATGCGATCTTATTTACTTCATTTGGATCAAGTTCTCTATTTTCAACTTTAACAATATCTTTTTTTCCAAATTTACTTTTTACATTCATAGCAACGCTAACAATTGAAGAAGTACTTTTAGGAATTCCAAGTATATGTAATACTTTTACAGCATTTCCAGCATTAATATGATCTATAACAGTTCCATTTTTGATTTGCGGAATTTTCAATTCTTTTTTCATAGTTTACCACCCATAACTAGAGAAAGTAATGCCATTCTAACAGGGACTCCGTTAAATGCTTGCTTAAAATAAACTGCGTGGTGAGTTGAATCAACTTCAGAATCAATTTCAGTTGTTCTTGGAAGTGGATGCATAACTACAAGATCTTTTTTAGCTCTCTCTAATAAACTATTATCAATTTTATAAGTTCCAACTACACGGTTATATTCTTCTGCATCAGGAAAACGTTCTTTTTGAATTCGAGTTACGTATAATACATCAGCATCCTTTATTGCTTTTTCTAAATTAGCTGTACTTGTTGGTTCAGAGCCAAGCTCTCTACATTCATTAATAACTTCATTAGGCATTTTCAAACTGCTAGGTGAAACAAAAGTTAACTCAGCCCCATATAATGATAAAGCATATGCAATAGAGTGTACAGTTCTACCATATTTTAAATCACCAAGAAGGATTATTTTTTTATTTTTTATCTTCTTTTTTTCTGTAATTATTGTAAAAAGATCTAACAAACATTGAGTCGGGTGCCTACCAGCACCATCTCCAGCATTTAAGACTGGAACCTCAGCAAATTCTGCAGCCAGTCTTGCAGCACCTTCATGAGGATGCCTAATTACTATTGCATCACTATATGCATCTGCCATACGAACAGTATCTGCCAAACTTTCACCTTTTTTCTGAGAAGTACCACTAGGGTCTGAAAAACCAATAATCCTGCCACCCAATCTATTCATTGCACTATTAAAACTTAGTCTTGTTCGAGTACTAGGCTCAAAAAATAATGATGAAAGTACTTTTCCTTTTAATAAATTGTTTTGCTTTTTACCTTTAGCATAATCAACCATTTCTTTCGAATATTCTAAAATATAATTTATTTCCTTTTTAGAAAAATCCTTTATTGATATTATGTCTCGCCCTTCAAAATTCATTGGAATCAAAAAATATTGCATGTCAAGTAAGCTTAATAAACTTTTTAATTAAAAAAAATTGATAAAAATGCTAAAATTAGGATAATATATTAATATAATAAAGGTACTATACTTTTATGATAACAGTTGTACAGGAAGATATAAATACTAAGTCTACAAGACTAAATAATATTAAAATTTGATGGTGGTTTATATTATGCAAAAAGATAAAAAATCCAAAAAGAAACGTATTGAAAAATTACGAGAACTTTTGGATAACAATAATGGAAAAGATGTTCATCCTGAAGATGAAGTTTATTTAAAATCGTTAAGTAAAAGACTAAAAGAGTCATCTTATAAACCAGCATATTATAAGGAAAAAGAAACCAAGGATAATGGCGATTCAGAAGAAGATTTGCTAAAACCAAAATTTAAAATTTTTCCTAGAGAAGAAAAAAAGGTTATCCCACCTATGGAAGAGGAAAAACAAAAAGCAGATATTAAAGCTGGAAAACCTACCGAAATTGAATTTTTACCAGTAGAAGAAAAAAAAGAAACCAGATATCAAGAAGAAGATATTTTTGAAATTGAAAAAGTTAAATATACTGGGGCTGAATTTATAGAAGTTAAACCAAAAAAAGAAAAAAAGAAAGAAAAAGAAATAATTTTTGAAGAAAAAAAAGGTCTACCAGATAAAAAAGTAATGGAATGGGAGCCAATTGATATTAAAAGAGAGGAATCATTAGAAGAAACCGAATTAAAAGTTAAATTTTGTGAGAATTGCGGAACAAAAATAATAAAAGGAGCAAAATTCTGTGAAAAATGTGGAAATAAAATCATCGAAGAACAAACCGAAACAAAAACTCCAACAGATATAGAACCTCAAACATTTATTCCAGTAGAACCTAAAAAAGAAGTAAAAGAAAAACAAACAAAAGACAACGAGCAAAAAACAGAATGGAAACCCGTTGATATAGATAATGCTAATATTAAAGACGAAAGTTCTGTTAAAAGCGAACCAATAACATTTGAAGAAGTTAAAGAGGAGTACTCACAAGAGGAAGAATTTTTAAAAGATTCTGAAATAAAAAAAAAACAAAAAGAAATCAAAGAAGAACTAATTGAAGAAATTTCTCAAGAAAAAAGATATAATCTTGAGGAAAAAATTAAAATTTTTAATGATTTAAACTCTATTGATGATCAAACAGCAATTTTACTTTATGATAATGGACTCACATCAAAAGATGCACTAGAAACAGCATCATTAAAAGAATTAAAGAAAATAAAAGGGATAAACAGAAAAAAAGCTAAAGAAATCAAAGAAGAAATAAAAAATAAAAAAGAATTGAAACTTACTGAATTTGAGGAGATTATCGAAGAACAAATAAAAGAAGAGACTGAACAAGAAGAAGAAATAATATCACTTTGTGAGAATTGCGGAGCAAAAATAATAAAAGGAGCAAAATTCTGTGAAAAATGTGGAAATAAAATCATCGAAGAACAAACCGAAACAAAAACTCCAACAGATATAGAACCTCAAACATTTATTCCAGTAGAACCTAAAAAAGAAGTAGAAGAAAAACAAACAAAAGACAACAAGCAAAAAACAGTAGACTTTGAAGTAATCACGGATGAAGAACCTATACCCCTAGAAGAAAAAACAAAACCATTCGAAAAAATTCAAAGCATAGACCAAAAAACAGCAGAACTAATCTACGACAAAGGAATCACAAACATTGAAACACTAAAAATCACCACAATAAATGAACTAAAGAAAATAAAAGGGATAAACAGAAAAAAAGCTAAAGAAATCAAAGAAGAACTAGAACCAAAAGAAGAATGGGTACCAATAGAAATTGAAGAAGCTGAGGAAGAACAAACAACTGATATTAAAACCACAGTTAGTGAAGAAACAATTGAGGAAGAAAAAACAGAACAAGAACCTACCATACCTATAGAAGAAAAAACAAAACCATTCCAAGAGCTAAACTCTATTGATGATGAAACAGCAATCAAACTTTATGACAGCGGATATACCTCAATCGATTCATTAAAAACAGCAACAATAAAAGAACTAAAGAAAATAAAAGGAGTCAACAAGAAAAAAGCAAAAGAAATCAAAGAAGAACTAGAACCAAAAGAAGAAACTATAGAAGAAACAACAGAGGAAATTTCACCAGAACCGCAAATTAATTTAGAAGAAAAAATTAACGCATTCAAAGGAATAGAAAATATAGATGAAAACACGGCAATATTACTCTATGATAATGGTTATACAAATATCGAATTATTAAAAGATATCTCATACAAAGATCTGTCAAAAAATGTAAGAATAAAAAGAAGACTAGCAAAAAAAATAATAGAAGAAATTAATAAACCAAAAGAACAAGAAAATAATAACAGTATTGTAGATGAAGATATTGAACTTTCTGAATCAGTAAAAAAAGAAATTGATTTAGGACCTGAGCCTGAAATTCAATCAAAAGAAGAAATAACAATAGAAACTGACATGGATATAAAGGTCAAAATTGAAGTTTTTAAAGATATTGAAAAAATAGATGAAAAAACAGCTGTGCTATTATATGATAACGGGTTTATAACAATCGACGAATTAAGAAATTCAACTATCAAAGATTTAACAAAAATAAAAGGAATCAATAAAAAGAAAGCAAAAGAAATCAAAGAAGAACTAGAACCAAAAGAAATAATTGAAACAACAACAGATTTTGAAGAAATCCCAGAAAAAAAAGTTGAAGAAGAAAAAACAGAACAAGAACCTACCATACCTATAGAAGAAAAAACAAAACCATTCCAAGAGCTAAACTCTATTGATGATGAAACAGCAATCAAACTTTACGACAGCGGATATACCTCAATCGATTCATTAAAAACAGCAACAATAAAAGAACTAAAGAAAATAAAAGGAGTCAACAAGAAAAAAGCAAAAGAAATCAAAGAAGAACTAGAACCAAAAGAAGAAATAAAACCAATAGAAGAACCAATAATTATTACAAATAATTCTTTAGAAAAAAACGAGTTAAATCATGAAATATCTACAAAAGTTGAAGAGAAGTTAGATTTACCAAAACCTGGTGAAATTAAAGAAGAAACAATTGAAAAAAAAGACGAAGCTTTTCAAGAAATAGATAGTATTAATATTAAAATATCAAAATTGCTAAAAGAAAACGGTATTAATTCTATTGAAGATATTAAAAAAACAACAATAAAAAATCTATGTAAAATAAATGGTATTAAGAGAAAAGATGCAAAACAAATCAAAAAAGAAGTAAAAGATATTCTCAATAAAAAAATAGCAAAAATAGCTTCAAAAGGTTCATATGGCAGGGGAGAAAATCCATTTATTGATGATAATACTGATGATTGGGATGATTGGGAATATTTTGATGAAGATAAGATATCAAAACAAGAGAAAAGGAACTTAAAAGGGTTTATTTATAAAGAATATACTCTTTATAAAAGAATAATTACTACAAAAAATGGTATTATCAGAACTATACGATTTTTTAGTAAAGCACAACCAGAAAAGGCAGAATCAATCGATCTACCTAAGGGTTATGAAGTAAAGGTTAATAAAAAAACTGGAGTCCCCTATTTAAGAAAAAAATAAAAAAAAAATCTATAAAAGATTTTTTATATCAAACTTATTTCTCAAATATTAATGAGTTGGAATGGCCCACTTAAAAAAATTGATAATTATCGTTTTGAAATTCCTTCAGATTACAAAGGTAAAAACAATAATTTAAAGATGAATACATCTGCAATTATTTATGCAGATGACAGAATGATTCCTTCTATTAGAGCAGACGAGGCGCCAGAACAAACTGCAAATATTACTATGTTACCAGGAATAGTTGGCAAAGCTCTAGCAATGCCTGATATTCATTGGGGTTACGGTTTTCCAATTGGGGGAGTAGCAGCAACAAATATCGAAGATGGTGTAATTTCTCCAGGAGGAGTTGGCTTTGATATAAATTGTGGAGTAAGACTCATTAGAACTAATCTTTCTGCAAATGATTTGAGTGAAACAAAAATTATTGAATTAGTTGAGGAAATGTTTAAAAATGTCCCATCAGGACTTGGCTCTAAAGCAAAAATTAAATTAAATAAAAAACAACTTGATGACGTTTTAAATTTTGGAGCTAGATCCTCAATAGAAAGTGGATATGGTTGGGAGGAAGATATTAACTTTTTAGAAGAAAAAGGATGTTTAAAAGATGCGGATATTTCTGCAGTGTCTGAAAAAGCAAAACAAAGAGGCTTATCTCAGGTGGGCTCCTTAGGGGCAGGTAATCATTTTCTCGAGATTGAAAAAGTTGCAGAGATATTTGATTCAAAAGCTGCAGAAGTTTTTGGAATTAAAGATAAAGACCAAATATTGGTTATGATTCATACCGGTTCACGAGGTTTTGGACATCAAGTTTGCACAGATCATCTTCGAGTTTTAGAACAAGCTGTTAAAAAATATAATATTTGGCTTCCAGATAGACAGCTAGCATGTGCACCTATTAACTCAAAAGAAGGACAATCATATTTAAAAGCAATGGCCTGTGCCGCCAATTTTGCTTGGGCAAACAGACAATTAATAACACATTGGGTTAGAGAATCCTTTGAGAAAGTATTGAAAAATAGCGCCGAAAATATGAATATGTCAATTTTATATGATGTTTGTCATAATATCGCGAAATTAGAAGACCATATAATAGATGGTAAAAAAACTAAAGTATATGTTCACCGAAAAGGAGCAACACGAGCTTTTGGTCCAGAAAAAACCAATCTTCCACTAAAATATCAAAATATTGGTCAACCTGTTATAATTCCAGGTGACATGGGTACTGAAAGCTATCTTTTACACGGTACAAAGAAAGCAGAAGAAACTTTTAGTTCTGCATGTCATGGTGCAGGACGAATAATATCAAGACATCGAGCTCTTAAAAAATGGCGAGGAGAAGATATAATAAAAGAACTAAAAAATAGAGGGATCTATATTCATCCAGCTAGTCTTAAAGTTGCCGCTGAAGAAGCACCTGGTGCTTATAAAGATATCAAAGATGTTGTAGATATAACTCATAAAGTAGGAATGGCTAAAAAAGTAATAAGACTTCTTCCTCTTGGTGTTGTAAAAGGATAAAAAAATTTACCAATTAATTTTAAATGTTAGAATGGCATTTAGGTATTAAAGATGGTGATGCATTTGAGTCAAGATGATGTTCAAATTTGTGATTTTGAAGAAATAGATTTAAAAAATTCAACTGTAATTGCGGGTTTTCCCTCTATAGGTTTAGTTAGCACCATTGCAGCTAACTATTTAATTGATGCCTTAGATCTAAAACAAATAGGATGTGTAACATCTCCCCAATTTCCAGCTTTGTCTGTTGTTCATACTGGGGAGCCTTTATCTCCAGTCAGAATCTATGCAGGAACGCAGACCGATAGTAAAAAGATTGTCGTATTTGTTTCAGAATTTAAACCAAAACCCAATTTAATAAACTCAATATCAGAAACAATTATGAGTTGGGCTAAAGATAAAGGGTGCACACTTTTAATTTCCCCTGAAGGCATGGTAGTTGAAGGAAAATCTGCAGATAATGAAGAAAATATTGAGGCTTATGCAATAGGTTCTACTGAGAACGCAAGATCATTACTTTTAGAGAAAAAAATCGCTCAGTTTAAAAATGGAATTATTGCAGGTGTATCTGGTGTTCTATTAAATATTGGAAAACAATCAAAATTTAATGTAATATCTATCCTTGCTGAAGCCCATCCAAATTATCCTGATGCAAGGGCAGCTGCTGCAGCAATAAATGTTATGGCTCTATTAATGGGTGTAGATATAAATGTAACACCCCTTTATGAAGAATCTGAACGTATTGAAAAACAACTTCAAAAATTCCATAAACAAGCTAAACCAATGGTTTCTGCTACACAAGCTCCTCATCCAAATATGTATGGATAAAAAAAATAACCTTTAAACTATAAATCTTATTTTTTTATAGTAAAATATTATTCGGGATTCTAATTATTTCATTAATAACTTTTAAAAATAGCTGTTCATTGTGCATCTCGTACTATGGAAAAAATACCAAGAACCCATCCTCGTTATAATTCATTAATAACAAGAAAAAAAATTTCACAAGCGATGAAAAATGGTTTGGTACATGAAACAGGTTTAATTGCTCATGGTCGAGGAGAAGCATTTGACTATTTAATTGGTGAAAAAACAAATATCTTTGCAAATAACTCGGCAAAAGTTGCAGCGGCCTCTCTATTGTTAGCAAAAAATCCTGTAATTTCAATTAATGGAAATGTAGCAGCGTTAGCCCCAGAAGATTGTATAAGTTTATCAGAGAGCATTCCTGCCAAACTTGAGGTTAATTTATTTCATAGAACAAAAACAAGGATTAATTTAGTTGTAAAGGAGCTAAAAAAATCAGGTGCTAAAAAAGTCTATGGAATAAAAGGAGATGGTAGAATTCCTGGATTAAGTCATAATCGTGGAATTTGTGATAGAGAAGGGATTTTTTCCTCAGATGTTGTATTAGTTCTACTAGAGGATGGAGACAGATGTCAGGCTTTGAGAAATATGAAAAAAACAGTTATAGCCATTGACCTAAATCCAATTTCCAGAACTGCAAAGTCTGCAAATATTACAATTGTTGATAATGTTATTAGAGCTGTTCCAAATATTGAAAAATGGGTGCTAAAACTTAAATTTAAGGAAAAAAAAGTTCTTGAGAATATTGTTAATTATTGGGATAATAATAAAACGCTTGATGATATTTATTCTTTTATTTCAAAAAGACTAAATTCATTATTATTATAGAGGTGAAACATGAAATCTTATAGAACTCATTATTCACTAGACGTTACGAGTAAAGATTTTGGAAAAAATATTATTATTGCCGGATGGGTTGAAGATATTAGAAATATTGGCTCCATTGCATTCATTATTCTGAGGGATAGAAAAGGAACCCTTCAGGTTACTGCTCTTAAGAAAGAATATCCTGAACTTTTTGAAATACTTGTAAATATCACCAGAGAATCAATTATTGCTGTTGAAGGAATTTGTCAAAAAAGTGACAAAGCAAGAAATGGCTATGAAATTATTCCAAAAGCAGTAGAAATATTATCTGAATCCCATGCCCCCTTACCTCTAGGTGTTGTGGATAAAGTTGAATCTGAGCTTGAAACTCGTCTTGATAATCGTTTTATCGATCTTAGAAAAACAAAAATTCAATCTATTTTTAAAATAAGAAATCAGGTTATTTCTGCTGTTCATGAGTTTTTAAGAAAAGAAAATTTTATCGAAGTACATACTCCTAATATCATTGCTAGTTCTTCTGAAGGCGGAACAGATGTTTTTAAATTAAAATATTTTGAAAAAAAAGCCTTTCTTGCTCAATCGCCACAGCTTTATAAACAGATGTTAATGGCTACTGGCCTTGATAGGGTCTATGAGATTGCCTGGTATTTTAGAGCCGAAGAGCACAACACACGTAGACATCTAAACGAATCTACTGCAGTCGATCTTGAGATGGCTTTTATAAAAAGCCATGAAGACGTTATGAAAATTTTAGAAGGTCTTGTTCAATTTATGTGGAAAAAAGCAGGTGAATGTAAAGAAGAGCTAAAGGATTTGGGAAAAGAAATTATAACTCCAAAATTACCTTTTAAGAGAATTACATACGACCAAGTTATTAAAAAGTTAAATAACACTGGTTCTGATATTAAATGGGGAGAAGATTTAGGTACTGAAGAAGAAAAATTGCTTGGAAAAATTATGAAAAAAGAAAAAAACGACTTTTATTTTGTAACAAAATATCCCTTAGAAGCAAAACCATTTTATACAATGCCTGAAGATGAAGTTTATTCCCGTGGATTTGATCTTGAATGCAAGGGTGTAGAAATTGCATCAGGAAGTCAAAGAATACATAATGTAAAGCTTTTAAAAAATAGGATTAAAGAGTGTAATCTTGATCCTAAAGATTTTAAATCCTACCTTAAGGCATTTAAATATGGAATGCCACCTCATGGCGGTTTTGGGTTTGGGATTGAACGTTTCTTAATGGAGCTTTTAGATATAAAAAATGTTAGGGAATGTATATTGTTTCCAAGAGACAGAACACGCCTTTCACCATAAAAATATATAATTTTTTTCTGATAAAAAAAGAAAAAATATAAGTTATTGTTATTTATTACTTTTTTGCGAGGAGAATTCTATGATTCATAAAATTGAAGATTTTGGAAGGAATGCAGGGAAAATATGGGAAACTCTAAATTCAAACGGAACTCTTTCTGAAAGAAAATTAATGAAAAAAACTAAATTAAACAATGATGAATTTTATATTGCAATAGGTTGGTTAGCCCGCGAAAATAAAATCTGTAAAGAAGGCAAATATTACACACTTGATGAAACAAATTTAACTAACATTATAGGAGAAAATGCAGGGAAAATATGGGATGTTCTCAATACATATGGTGAAATTGATACAAAATATATTCAAAAGTTAGTAGATATCCCAAAAACAGAAACATTACTAGCCCTTGGTTGGCTTGCCAAAGAAGGTAAATTAAAAACTAAGATTGTAAAACCAAAAAAAGCTCAATTGGTGTTTAATTTAAAATAAAATAAATTTATTTTTTAGTATTAGAGGTGTAAAATGTCATCTAAAAATAGCCAGTCTATGATAATTGCAATTATAGCTGGAATTTTACTTTTAATTGCAGGAATTAGTGGTGTTGCAACTTGGGAAATTATTAAAAATTTTGTTACTACAAAAATTATTCCTGATAACAGCATTGTGCAAATTGTATTTGCATTTCTAATTTTTATTGCATCTCTAGGTGGTATCGCAGTTATTATAGGTGGATTGTTAATAGGTAAAAATAAGATAGTTGTAGGGAAATTTTTAATTGCATTAGGGGCTGGTATCGGTTTAATTGGTTTAATATTTTCAATTATAGTTGCTTATTCACAAGGAAATCTCACGGTTAGTAGTTTTTTTTCAGTAGGAGTAGTTGGCTTGATTCTTTCAATTTTTGCTAGAATGAGAGCGCAAAAACAAAAATAAATTAATTTATGTTTATATTTTACAAAATCATTTTCATCTTTTAAAATTTTTTTTTAAACATAGGAAATTCTTTTGAAGTTTAATACAGAAAAAAAAATCCAATTTAGTAATATTTTTAAAACATATACTTATTAATATTTTTGATAGAATATGATAAAATATGAAGATAAAAAAAATCTAAGTGAAAAAACATTAGATCTTGATCGGGCAAGACAATCATTAATAGAAGAACTTGAAGCAGTAAATTGGTATCAAGAAAGAATTGATGCCACAAAAAACAAATCACTCAAGGATATATTGGCTCATAACAGGGATGAAGAAAAAGAGCATGCTGCAATGCTCATTGAATGGATAAGAAGGCAGGATCCAGAGTTTCATCATGAGCTAGAAACATATCTTTTTAAAAAAAAAGATATAACTAAACTTGAGGAAGGTTAATATTTTTAGATAATAGTACAATAAAAATAAAACTAACATTGAAAAAATTGGAAATATTTAAAAATTGTTTATAAAAATCTATATTTAAGTTATTAATACTCTTTAATAAAATGATTGATTCAAACCTAAAAATTGATCCTAAAAGGATTCATAAAAACCTTTCAGAAAAACCTGTAGTTGCATTTATGCCAGTTATATCTAGTCTTGGTGAAACAATTCCATTAATTGAAATTGCTAGAAAATATGAAAAACTTGGAGGAAAAGCAATTTTTATTGGTTTAAAAGGAATGTATACTGATATAATTATCAATTACGGTTTTAAGTTCATACCAATAGAGATTAATTTAAATTACGATTTTAAAGACACAATGCAAATAGTAGATCAACAATCAGATGAATATCATTATAATAAAAAAAAACTTGAGGATATTGTTTTTAGTCATTTTTCAAAAAATTTTGATAGAATTAATGATAAAATTGTTGAAGAAGAAGTAAAAAAATTTAAAAAAGAAAAAGTTCAATTTATTGTTACTGGTTATCATCTGATATCAAAGATATCAGCAAAAAAAGCAAATTTACCAATTATGTTTATAATATCTGGGGTTGCATCACTTTCTTATTATAAATCTAATTATGCAACATTTCCTGAAAATTATGAAAATATTATTACAAAATTAATACCTATGTCAATAAAAAATCGATTGATAAATAAGTACATACTAAGATCAAAGATGAGCACAAAGGATTATAACAGATATGTTAAAAAATATAATCTTCCAAAGTTGAACCATTTTTATGAACTATTTAGAGGTGACTACACTTTATTTGCTGATGATATAAATTTATTAAATCTAAAACCTCAAAAAAAGTTACCATCTGAAAAATTTATCGGTCCAATAATTGCAAATAAATTCAATATTTGTGATAATGCAGAGATTGATAATAAGATTGAAAAGCATCTTTGTAGACCAGGCAGATCAATACTTGTGTCTATGGGTAGCTCTACAGCAAAAAATTTGGTAATAAAAATAATTGAAACTTTAAACAAACTAGAGCATAATGCAGTTATTGCATATTCTAGATTTGAAAAAGATGAAAAAAAACCGGAGTTTAATAATAATGTAATCTTTTTTGAAACTGTTCCTTCAATAATTAAAGTAAATAAAAAAGTTGATCTTGCTATAATTCATGGGGGTCGAGGAACTGTCTACACAGCAGTTTATTCTGGAAAACCAGTAATAGGAATTCCAATGCAAGTAGAACAACAATACAATCTAGATAATTTAGTTCGCCATAAAACTGCGATAAGACTTTCTAAAAAAAATTTTTCTGAAAAAAAATTAATTAATGCAATAAATAAAATTTTTAATAACTATGATAAATATTTAGATAACGCTCAAAAATTGAAAGAAAAAATCCAGAAACCAAATGGTGCAGAAAATGCTGCAAAAATTATTTATAAAATAGTTAATCTAAAAAATAATTCAATTGATAACTTATAAAAACCGACTTAATCAATAATTTTATGAGATTAAGGTATAAAAAACGATAATTTTATTAAATAAATATTATTGTTTATCTTTTGTTTAAATAATGTTAAATATAGACTTTTTTGAAAAAGTAAAAAAAAAGATTACAAATGATTTTTTAATATCCATTACCAACATAATAATAATTTTATTGATTTTGAGTCTATTATCAAGAAACTTAATAATATCAATTCCCTCTTATGTAAATTTATTAACGATAGTCTTATTATTAGGATTTTTAATTTTAAATTTATCATTAACAAAAATCTATAATAAAACAAAAAACAAAAAAATTAGTTTAAAAAAAATTATATTTTGTTTTATTTTAATTTTATTTTCATTTTTTTTACTGCTATTTTCTTATTCAGATTTATTATGGTTTTTATCAATACCTATAACTGTTTCAAGTGTTGAAATAATACTTAACATGATTAATATTAAAAGAAAAGAACTTAAAGTTCTATCATTAGTTTCTGTTTTTTTCTTGATTTTTTACATTATATTTCATACAATTCCAAACTTGCAATATATTTTTTCTCAATTTTCAATTTCGCTTACAAATAATATTGGTGGGTTGATTGGAAAACAAACATTTTTAGGACCATCTATTAATGGATTTTGGATAGTAATTATTTTCTTAATATTTTCATTAACAATTTTTTATTTTGATAAAAACCGGAAAAAAATAATTCTGCTACTTGACCTAATTACAATTTTTACCGTCTGGTTAGTATACATAATAATTATAATATTAAGGAGCTTTTCTAAAGTAGAGGCTATAGATTTTCATTATATTTTATTTATCTGTTTATTAATTCCAACTCTTATCTATTACTTTTTTACTAATTTTAAGGAAATAAAAAATGAATTTTTTAATATAAACAATTTAAAAATTAAAAAACTTGTAAAAAGTTTTGAGTTATGGTCTATTATATTAATGTTATTTTCAATAGTTATTTTAACAACTTTTTTTGAGACAAATGATTATAAAAGTGTTAATAATGACAAAACAATTTTATTTTGCGCACAAGATTTTTTAGGTGATTGGAGTGTACCTGATTATGGCAAATATGGAAAACAGGCAGGTGGGATGTATGGTCTTTTGCCATATTATTTAGAAAAATCTGGATATAATTCGAAAATTGTTGTAAAAAATATAACTGAATTCTATAATGATAATTTCCCAGTTACAAAACAAGCAAGTATTAATGAAAATATTACTGAAGATACTAATTCAACAGAAATGGTTAATGTAACAATTATTCGAAATGTTAATTTTACTAGTTATACAGATATAATTGAGTCAGAAACCATAACAGAAGAAATACTTAAGGACGTTGATATTTTTGTTGTAATCAGTATAAATAAAAAATTTACAAATGATGAATACAAAACAATTTGGAAGTATGTGGAAAATGGAGGTTCACTATTAGTATTAGGAGATCATACAGACCTTGGAGGAATGAGAGAGCCATTGAACAATCTACTTTCTCCTGTTGGAATTAGCTTTAGATTCGACTCAGGTTTACCTATTGAACAAAATTTCGATTGGGAGCCATGCTATGAACTTATGTATCACCCTATAACATATAAAAATGAAATTTTAGAAAAAATAGATATTAGTGTTGGTTCCACTCTTGATATAAATAATGTAAACTCTTTTCCAATAATCTTTGGAAAATACGGACTTTCAGATGAGGGAGATTACCAGAATGATTCATATCTTGGAGATTATGAATATAATCCCGGGGAGCAAATAGGAGATATTACTTTGGTAGCTGGAGCATACTACGGTAAAGGAAAGGTAATTGTATTTGGCGATACCTCCTCTTTTCAAAATATGGCCTTACCAAACTCAATATCTTTTGTTAAAAATGTATTTAATTGGCTAGCATTTTCCTCAAATGGATTAGTAAAAATAATTCAGATTATCCTATTTTTTATATTATTTATATTTTCAATTATTTTCTATATTTTTTTATCAAAACAAAGAATTAATTTTTTAATATTTCCTCTAATTATCTGTTTAGCTGTTATTTTGGCCATAATAATAAATTCAAATTTGATAATTGACACATCTACCAAAGGAAATATTGCATATATTGACACAACACATAATGAATTTTTTAATAAAGGAGCCTTAAGAGTAAATTCAATAGACGGGACTATTACAAATCTTATGAGAAATGATTATTTGCCAATAATACTTAGAGATTTTTCTGAAGAAAAAATTAAAAATAGTGAATTATTGATTTTTAATTCCCCTAAGGATGTTATTAACGATCAAGAAATTAATTTTTTAAAAGATTATATGTATAATGGTGGATATATTATTCTTGCATCAGGTTTTAATGGAAAAGAATCTTATAAAAATTTTTTAAATGAGTTTGGATTGGATGTATATGATTTTCCTCTTGGACCAGTTCCATATACCGAAGATAATCCCGAAGAATATATTGAACAACCACGTTTTGTTGACAGTTGGGTCATTAATATTGAAAATGCTGTTAATACTGAAAGTTTTTACAATATCACAATAGGGGATTATACGTATACTCTGGTAACATTTACTAACTACGGGTCGGGAGGATTACTTTTTATATGTGATAGTCAGTTTCTTTATGATAAAAACGTTGAATCAACAGAAGAATTATGGCCAGGGAATATTCAATTCTTGAAAAATATTTTTGATTTTATGAAATTGGGAGGTGCGGACTCTCCATGAAAAAATCAATACTTTGGGTGGGATTATTATTTTTATCAGTTAGTTGGTTATTTTTAATTCCAGTATTTGAAGAACCAGACTATTTAATAGGTTTTATTTTTTTAATAATAGGTTTAGTTTTAAATATAGTTGCTTTTTGGGGAGAAAAAATTGAAATAATTAATAAAAAATATTTTTTTGTTTTGATACCTTTCTTATTTTTTATAATAATTGTTCCTTTTCCTTTTAACATTGGAATTGTAATATTATTTTTTGCATCTTTATTTTATTTTTTAAAAAATTTTATGCTTAACAAAAAAAATTATAACTGGATTTTTTTGGGTTTTTCAATTAGCGGTATTATTCTTTCAATTCAAATGCTGTTTTTTCCTTTATATGTAATATTTGTTTCTCATTTTCCTCAAGCTAAATCTCTTTCACCTATTGTTTCGTCAATTGCAAATTTTTTAGGACTTAAAACATCATCTCTAAATGGAGTATTATATATTCAAACAATGAACACAACTTTTTCAATTACGACAACGTTGGAAAGACTGGGATTTTTCTTGTGGTTTTTTTTATTTGTTGGTTCATTATTTTTATTTTTCTTCATAAAAAATAAAAGAAAAATTTGTATTTACATAATAATATTTATTATTTTTAGCGGAATTTATTTATTACTTAGATATGTTTTTATACTACATTATTTCACACTTTCTGAAAGTATATTAGTTTTTTGGGATTTATTTTTAATTTTTTTTAGTTTTGTACCATTTTCACTAATATTAATGAAATTTTTACCTTTAGATGGTTTAGATTATAATATTAATTCTTTAAGAAAATTTAAGTTTAGTAAAAAAATATTAATATCATTATTTTTTATTTTCTTATTTATTTTTTCTATTGTTGGTGCATTTGTTTTTCAAGATCCTGGTATTGAAAAAAATGGTCGAATTTTAATTGACGAATATCATAGCAGCTGGGAAAATACAACTGAGGTAATGGATAAAGAATGGTATGGTCATATTTCAACATATAATTATTATAACTGGGCGGAATGGCTTGATAAATACTATACGGTGGTAAAAAATAGAAATAATACTCTGAATTCTAAAATTTTGAATAATTATGATATTTTGATATTGAAATGTCCAACAAATAAATATTCTGATGAGGAAGTAAGAGATATTGTAAATTTTGTAAAAAACGGCGGAGGATTATATTTAATCGGTGATCATACAAATGTTTTTGGAATGAATATATTTTTAAATCAAGTATCACAAGTGTTTGGAATTACTTTTAACATTGATAGCACATATGATCTTACGGATGGTGGGTTTTCAAAATTTAAAACTAGTTTAATATTTCCACATCCAATTGTTCAAAACATGGAAGAATTCCAATTCAGAACCTCTTGTACAATAAAAGCACCTATAAATTCTGAGAATGTAATAATTGGCAATAGATTATTATCACAACCTGGTACTTATTCAACTCAGAATTTTTTTAGAAAAGACGAAATGGGTGAAATGGACATTGAATTTGGTTATCTTCTACAAGTAGCAGCAGTTAAACATGAAAAAGGTAGAGTTCTTGCATTTACTGATAGTACTTGTTTTTCAAATTTTTGTTTTTTTTGGGGTGGTTATAAAGATTTCAATCTTGGAGTTATTGAATATTTAAATCGGGAAAATAGTCTTTCTTTTTTAAATAATTTTTTCGTTTTACTTTCAGGCATTTCTTTATTTATTAGTTTATATTTATTAAAGAAAAAACATAAGATACATATTGTTTATTTGTTCTTATTTGGAAGTGTTCTTGCTTTTTCAGTTGCTATACCCATTTTTTCTTATATTAATGATATAAATTATAAATTACCTGACGCAAAAGAAGATTTTTTTACAGTTTGCTTTGAACAAGAACATTCTGATGTTCTGATTGAAAAGCTTATAGGCATGGAATCAATTTTACCAGAAAAATCGTTTGGAACTTTTTTTGTTTGGACTCAAAGAGTTGGATGTTATCCATCTATTGAAAAAACACTTGAAGAATCAATAAAAAATGGAGATACTGTAGTAATAATTAACCCAGTTAAAAGTTTTGATAATAAAGAATTACAATTGATAGAAAATTATTTAAAAAATGGTGGAAAACTTCTTGTAATGGATAGTATCATAAATAGTAAATCAACAGCAAATGAATTACTTGATATTTTTAATTTGAAAATATATCAGAACTCAACCCAATTTTCAATAAACAAACCGTTTTTATACACTGGTTCAAATTCTTCAAACGATTCAAATATTAATATTGGTGATATAGTTATTCCATATCTTTTTATTGAGGGTGGGGACGAAATATATTTATTGGAAGAATATAATAATTCTTTTATAAGTGTTAAGACAATAGGTAAAGGTAAAATTGTAGTGATGGTGGATTCATATACTTTTAGTAATGAAATAATGCAAGGACCATTTACTATACCTGATGATGATTTAAGAAAAATATACGATATAGAATATTATATCTTTGAAGAACTGCTAAATTGCGATAAAAAATGAAATCAATTATAAAGTTTTTTTTTATCAATAGATCTCAAATAATAAAAAAATAATAATATTATTATTTTAACAAAAAATTTATAAGAGGGCTTATTGATTCAATATTATAATTTGAGGTTGTAATCATGAAGAAAAAAATTGTATTAGGTGCCTTTTTAGCAACATTTATTATTTTAGGAATGGGAATATCATCTGCTTTAAATACAACCTATAAAAATAAACAAAAATCCGAAGACTTAGATAAATTAGATAGCCCCCTATTCCAAATTTTAACAAATAAAGCAATAAATAATGATAAAGAAAGAAAAACTTTAGTACAAAACTTTGTAATAAAGTTTTTAGGGAGATTTTTTAACAACAGAATTTTTTATAGACCTTTTATTGAATTGTTAAAAAAGATTATTTCAGGTCCTCAAGATATTACAGGCGGGATGGATAAGACATGTGAATATACTGCATGCTCTACATGCACACAAGATAAAACATGCACATCGGATTATGACTGCACAGATGCTCCATATTGTAAAATCTAATTAAAAAACATTAAATTCATTTTTTCTTTTTTTTAAAAGATTATTTTATAAGAGAGAATTTACTATTTTACAAATAATTTTATATTATTGAGATCTTTTTATTATGTATTTAAAGTTTAGAAGTATATCCTAGATAAATATTGTATAACAAACTTGATTTTAAAATAAAAATATTATAAAAATACTAAAAACCAAAAATTTATATGTAGTAATATTGATTCAGTAATCTAATCTGAGGGAATAATTATGAAAAAGAAAATTGTATTAGGTGCCTTTTTAGCAACATTAATTATTTTAGGAATGGGAATATCATCTGCTTTAAATACAACCTATAAAAATAAACAAAAATCCGAAGACTTAGATAAATTAGATAGCCCCCTATTCCAAATTCTAACAAATAAAGCAATAAATAAAGATAAAGAAAGTGAAACCTTAGTACAAACCTTTGTGATAAAGTTTCTAGGGAGATTTTTTAACAACAGAATTTTTTATAGCCCTATTTTACAATGGTTAAAAAAGATTATTTCGGGACCTAAATTATATACAGGTGGACAGCAACCTGAATGTGATTACACTGAAGGTCCTAAATGTACAGAAGGGAGTTCTTGTACCTCTGATTGGGATTGTACACAAACAACATATTGTAAATGCGTTTAAATTTTATAATATTATATTTTTTAATATTTTTTATTAATTTTTGATTTTGCAAAATAAAAGATAAATTTTGATAATAAAAAAATTAAAATAGTTTTATATTTATAAAGATAAAAATAATATGTCATTATGGAGTATTTATAATGAAATATAAAAATACAATTTCTCTTATTTATGAAATGAATAAAAAACAAAGAAATATTAACAAAATGCTTGATTTAAATTCTGAAGATTTAAAAATCATTCAATCAAAAAAATTAAAACAAATTGTAAAACATGCATATGAAAATGTAGATTTATACAAAGAAAAATACGATAAAGCAGGAATTACCCCTGAAGATATTCATTCAATTGATGATATAAACAAACTACCAATTATTACAAAATCAGAATTAAAATCAGGATATCCTGATAAAGTTTTAGCAAAAAATATTGATAAAAATGATTGTTATATTATAAGTACTACGGGTTCAACAGGTGTTCCTTTAAAAATTTTTTATGAAAAAAAGGATTTTATTGAAGATGTAGCATGTACAAGCCCTGCATTAGTACAAAAATGGACAAATAGAAAAATCAAAAAAATTATAACTTTTTTAGTAAGAGATATTAATGCCGCTGAAGAAATTTTTATTAGACAAATTCCAAAAATTTTTTTAAGAAATTTTTATTTTGATAATGCCCTAAGTAATCCAAAAGATCAAATATTAGCTATCCAAAAATTTAAACCAGATGTAATTTTTACTTATCCTAGTGTATTGAGAAATATTGTCTCTGAACTTCAAAATAATAATATTAAAATTTATCACCCAAAATTAATACTTACAACAGCTGAAATGCTTGATAAACCAACAAGAGAATTGTTTTCAGCTTTTTTTGATAATACTGAATTTTATGATTTATATGGAACAACAGAGGGAGGAAGAGCAATTGAATGTAAAAATCATAATGGCCTTCATATTTTTGCATGGAATAATATTATTGAAATTTTAGATGAACAAGGTAAAAGATTACCTGATGGATCCTCAGGAAGAATAGTTTTTACAAATTTATATTCAAAGGCTACTCCAGTAATAAGATACAGCGGTTTAGGTGATTTAGCAGTAATGAATAACAAACCTTGTTCTTGTGGTTCAAATCTACCTTTATTGAAAAGAATAGAAGGTCGTCTAATAGACTCATTAATACTTAAAAATAATAAAATTGTACATCCTTTTAATTTAACTATTTTATTGCAAAATATTTCTGGTATTCATAAGTTTCAAATACGTCAAGAGAAAATTAATAAAATCCGAATATTAATTGTTGAAAATAAAAATTCTAATATGGCCAATGACGTAAGTTATTTATTTGAAGAAAACAATGAATATAAGAAAAAAATAATAAATAGATTTAAAGATATTTTAGGTAAAGACGTAGATATTTTTTTCGAAAAAGTTGATGATATTCCTCTAGATGGTAATTCACATAAATTTAGAACAGTAATTTCTACAATTAATCGGGAAATAAAAAACTGTTAATTAATTTTAAAAAAAAAATTGGTCAAGATTTTATGTATTAATAAAATAAAAGTCAGATCCACTTCTAGCATAGTTTCCATATTCATCATAACCTCGAACTTCAAGATTATGAACACCAATGAAATTATTTTTATCTAAAACCCAAGTATAAGGGTATGTATAATCAGTGCATTCTAGAACTCCATCCAGATAAAACTCAACTTTTTTATTACTTTCAGCAGTAACTTCTACAGTTACATCACCAAATATTATTGTCATTCCAAAGATATTTAAAAGTTTATTTAACCATCTTTGAGGAAATTTTAAGAAACTAAGTGAATTGTTAATATATATACAATTTATCATAAAACTTGGTTTTGATAAAATAACTCCTAATTCATTTGTAGGAGGAAGTTCTTCATTTGGAACTCCAGCTACCCACGCAGCAGCTCTTCTGTGTATCCAAAAGTTTTTACTTAAATTTAAAAAAGTACCTCTGTACTCATAAACTATTCTTGGAATAATTCCAAAACTGCTGTACTTATCTCTAAAATCAAATTTTTCTACAATTGTGCCGTTAGCAATTATTGGTATTTCTGCATGAACTGCAAAAAGTACAATTCTTCCTGAGTTGTTATAAGTTGTAGCAATACCAGCGTGGTACCCTTTTATATCTGTTTTTACTTTTTTATAAGGAATCCAACCTGGCAATATTCCTTTTCTATACCAATGAAGCGGTTTTGTTTCCATTAGTTCCTCATCAAAAGTTAACAAAGGAGTCACCTCACCTAGATCAGGATCAGTGATATCGGATAGGTAAAGTCCTGCTCCACCTCCATAAGTTAAATTTATATGGGTATCTTTGTAATCTTTAAATATCGGAACTTCGGTTGGATCTTCAACCTTTAAATTTAATGGCGGGAGACCATACTTTTCTCTTATCACATATTGGATTTCACCAAAATAATCATGATTAAGATAAATACCAGCAACATTTAATACACCACGATTTGAAACCCTTTGATAAATATCTTTTGGTTTCTCAAATCCTTGAGATGCAAATATTGCACCTCCACAGCTACCGATGTATCCTCCACCTTCAGATAAAAATTTTTTGATATTATTACTTAATTTTTTTATAGATCCATCTCGTATATAGCTCCAATAATTAACACCAACATATAATAAATCATAATTTTCAACATTTAAGGGAGTTTTACCTTCTCCCATTATTTCTTTTAAGGTTAAAATTCTATTATGAAATGTATAAGTTTTATTATTAACTCTCCAAGTGTAATTAAATACATAATTTCCTGAAGCTTCACCTGCTCCACTTTCATATTCTTTAAAGGTCCAAGTATTACTAAATTTTGGATATTGAGCTATCCTAATTATTGTCAAATTAGTATCCTCTTTAGAATATTTATTGATGATATTTTTATTCTCTTCAATTATTAATTTTTTATATTCTGTTGATTTTTTTGATGTAGTCATTGAAATAACGGTTGGTGCCATCATAAAAAAAATAACAATTATTACTAAAAATTTCTTTGAGATTACATTAATCATTTTTATCCAACCTTAATAAAATTTTTATAAATATTATAAATATTTTATTATATATTAACCTTTCTTAATAAAAATTTATGATTTGATCTTTATATTCATTATTATTTTAACTTTTTTGAACGATTATAACTATTTTTTATAAAAAGAGTTATTTTCTCAAGGTCAGATGATTTATAAAGTGGTATTTGGGGCCAGTTTTTCATTGTTTTTGTTGTTGTCTGAAAGGGTTTAATCGAAAATTCTTTTGATAATTTCATTTTGTCTTTTTCACTAGCTTTGGTAAGAACCACACCATTTGTAACCAAAAATGCAAATAATTTATTTTTATATTTGTAACAAGGGCAACCAAACATTTTTTTAGTAGTAACATCAGGCCAACCGAGAATTTCTTTTTCGATTTTCATTCTAATATTTTGCATTTTTTGTTCATTGTAATATTTCATGTCAACAAGCTATAAAGATATGGTATAAAAATAATATGTGAAAAATGAATAAATTGTCATTGATATAAGATATTTGCTAGGTTTTCTTATGTTGACTAATTTTCATGTTTTAATAAAAATTTCTCAATATAATTAATAAATTTTAATGTACATCTCTCAATTTTTTTAATGAGATACTTTTATATAGTTATTTCTGTTACTTATAAATATGGTTCGAAAAAACGAACATATGTTCGATAAAGTGAACATTACTCCCTTGGGTTTGCAAATTCTTATATTTTTAGCACGAAATCCAGATAAACAATTTTACATTAGAGAAATAGCTAAAATTATGAATAAAAGTGTTGGTGGAACTCATAAAACACTCAAATCATTAAAAGAGATGGATTTTATTAAAGAAAATAAAAGTGGTAAAAATATTTACTATCAAATCAACCAAATGAATCCTTCTGTTAAGAGTTTTAAAATATTTATTACTATAAATGAATTGAAAAAATTAGTAGATAAACTTAAAGAAATTTCAGAAAAAATTATTCTTTTTGGTAGTTGTTCAACAGGTGAAGATAATTATGAAAGTGATATTGATTTACTTGTTTTAACAAATGAAAAGGAAAGAGTCAATAAGAAGATTATTAATACGAAATTAAATAGAAAAATACAAGCTGTTGTTGTAAACACAGTGGATTTAATAAAAATTAAAGAAAAAGACAAAAGTTTTTATCAGGAGATAAATAAAGGAATTACTTTGTGGGATGTTAAAAATGAATGATTTTGAACGTTGTATCAAAGAAAGAAGATTAACCAAGATTAATCCTTCAAAGGAGATGATTCAAAAAGAAGTTGAGAGTGCAAAATATGATCTTGAAAGGGCTAGAAATAGTCTGAGTGAAGATGATTTTAAATGGGCTGCTGTACAATCATATTATTCTATGTTTCATGCTGCAAAAGCATTAGTTTTAAAAAAAGGATATCGTGAGAAAAGTCATTTTTGTTTAGTTATTGCTTTAAAAGAACTTTATGTTAAAGAAGATAGATTAAATGCAGAAATGGTTGAGAATCTTGAACTTTGTATGAGTTTAAGACATGAAGCAGATTATGGGCTTACGTATCATCAAGAAAGTGCTGAGACAGCATTAAAATATGCAGAAGAGTTTTTAAACGAAGTATTAAATCTAATTTAAAAAAACTTGTTTTTCTCCTGTAAAAATGACAAAAAAGTGCAGGGGACGAGATATTGACTCGAGTTTACAGGTAAAAAAATAAATTTCTATCTTACAGAGGTTTTACAAAAATCTGTCTTATATTTTTTATTATAAGTGCTAAAATAAACAAGGATGCAAGGGAAATAACAATGGTTGCACCTGGCGGTAAATCAAAATTAAGAGACATCAATGAACCATAAAAAGTAACAATGCAACCAATAATTATTGCAAAAAACATCATATTTTTAAGATTATGAGTAAAAAGATTAGAAATTGCTGCAGGAATAGTAAGCATCGCAATAACCAAAATGACACCTACAACTTTTATTAAAACAACTGTGGTAAGCGCAATCAATATCATCAAAATCAGATTTAAAAAATCAACTTTTATTCCTGAGATACGAGCAAACTCTTCATCAAAAGTTAGAATATGTAAATCCTTATACAAAAAAATCGTTACAAAAATAATTAAAACAAGCAATCCAAACATAAGATAAATATCCTGCATCTTAATTAAAAGCACATTTCCAAACAAAATGCTAACAGGGTCCTGAACAAGTATTTCACTTCTATCAACCTGATTTAAAAATAAAACTCCAAGAGCCATACCAACAACCCATAAAATACCAATTGTTGAATCCTCACGCAGGCGAGTTCTGATAAATGGCAGACCTATAATAATTGCAGCAACCAGTGCAAAAATCAAAGCACCTACCAAAGGTTCAATAGAAACTATACCCAAATACTGTAAGTAGTAAGCAAAGCCAATACCTCCAAAAGTAGTATGAGCAATACCTCCACTAATAAAAACAACACGTTTAACAACAACATACGTTCCTATAATACCACAGGCAATACTTGCCAGAAATCCTGCTATAAACATCCTTTGAACAAAAGGATACTGAAATAGTTCAAATATATCAGCAGCCAAACTATTTTACTCCTTTTTCTTATTTTTTTTATGATCATCAAATACTCTATGAGGAACTCCATGTGCAATAAGATCAACAGGACAACTATATGTTTTTTCAAGCATTTCTTTACTTATCATTTTTTCATCATCGTGAGTAAACATAAATCGATTAAGACAAGCAACACGATTAACATATGAAGAAATAACACCAATATCGTGAGTAACCAAAAGAATTGTAACATTTTTATTCAACTCTTTTAAAAGGTTATAAAAATTGATTTGCAAATCTTTATCAATACTTGCTGTTGGTTCATCAAGAAGAAGAATTTTAGGATTTGAAACAAGGGCACGTGCAATAAAGACCCTCTGTCTTTGCCCACCAGATAGTTCACTAATATGTCGTTTTTTATATTCTAACATACTTACTTTTTTTAAAGCCTCAATTGTTGCCTTTTTATCATTAGATGAATACAAAGGATGAAAACCTCGAATGCTCCTGCGACCCATTAAAACTACATCCCACACAGATATAGGATATTGTTTGTCATACTCAGAATACTGTGGAACATATCCAATGTTTATACGTCCAATTTTAGGTGGTTTTCCATAGATTTTTACAGTTCCCTTTGTTGGATTTAATAAACCAAGTATTATTTTTAAGAGAGTGGATTTACCACCACCATTAGGACCAATTATTCCAAAGAAATCTCCATCATAAATATTACAATTTATATTTTCTATTACAATTTCATTGTTATATCCAGCAGAGATATTTTTTAACTCAATTGCAACTTTTTTCATCATTTGAAAAATATTCTCCCCATTTTTTTATATTTGAAGAGTTTAAGAATGTTTTTTATTATTGTAATTAACCATTTTCAAAACCTGTAACCATATCTTCTGCAAGTTTTGTAATTGTTTCTTCATAATTTGTCATCAAAGGATTTGCAAAAACAACATTTCCACCTATTTCAGATGCTATGGTTTCTGCACTTGAGGTGTCAAATTGTGGTGCTACAAAAATAACTGTTATATTTTCTTCTTTGGCTTGAGAAATTATTGCATCAATTCCTGCTGGACCTGGTTGTTTTCCATCATCTTCAATGGCAATCATTTTTAGATTGTAGGTATCTCCAAAATATCCCCATGCTGGATGATATACCATAAAGGATTTACCCTCATATGGTTCTAATAGATTACTAACATTTGTATTTAGGTTATCAAGTTTAGAAAGATATTCTTGATAGTTTGTGTAATATTCCTCTTGATGATCAAGGTCGATTTCAACAAGACTATTATAAACTACTTCAGCCATTTTTTTGAAATTTATTGGTGATGTCCAGATATGCGGATCTGTTCCCCCATGATCATGTTCATCTTCATGTTCTTCCTCTTTTTCATGATGACCTTCTTTTTCATAATGCTCATCAAAAGAAATTACAGATATGTGTTCTGAGCAGTCAAAAATCTGTAAATCTGAATTTTGCTCAAGAATAGTATCCATATGTATAACTTCAAACTCAACACCAGAACCAACCTTAAAATATGCCGTTGATTCTGCTACCTTCTTCATTTGCTCAGGAGTTGGTTCAAAAGAATGAGGACTTTCACCCGGCGGGACCATAATTGTAATATCAACATATTCTCCACCAATAACTTCTACGATTTCTTGTTGCGGAACAATAGTTACTAATACGCCTATCTTATCATTTGAGTCAATATTAAAACTTGCTAATATTACCACACCAATTAATATTACAGCTATGACACCAATTATTATGATTTTTTGATTTTTTTCCATAATATAATTCCCCAGTATGGATCCAAATATTATTAATATTTTTATAGTTTATTATTAACTTTTATGGGCAAGTATTTAAATAAGTTATTAATTTATTATTTTTTATGACCATAATTAGCATCTCATTAAATGACAATATACTCAAAGATATTGAAAAAATACAAAATGAGTATGGATACTCCGGCAGATCAGAAGTAATAAGAGCAGGAGTAAGACTTTTAATTTCAGAAAGTAAAGATACTGAAAAATTATTTGGAGAAATAAATTCTATACTTCTTGTCATTCATCATCATGATTCAGAAAGTGTAGTTTCAGAAATTAAACATGATTTTAAGGATATTACTAAAACACAGTTACATAACCATTTTGAAAAAGAAAAATGTCTTGAAATATTTGTATTACAAGGAAAAGCCGAGAGAATAAAAGAGATGCACAGATTATTGAATACTAATAAAAAAATGGATATTGTTAAATTAATTGTACCATAATTAAAAAAAATAATTGTTTTATTACTTTAGTAGTAAAATAATGCAGGGGACGAGATATTGACTCGAGTTTACCGGTAAAAAAATCATTATTTTTTTCCAGTTTGGCTTAAATCATTTATTCAAGTTATTTAATCGTTTTGTTAATTCATCAAAAACTATGCGTTTTTTCTCTTTATTTAAATGAAATAAATTTTTAGAGATCATTGCTTTTGATATTGTAAATATATAATTTAATTTTATTACGCTATTCTTAATAGCGCCTTCTTTTTTTGTGAGAGGTATTCCTTTCATTTCCAGATTACTTGTTATACCTGCAACAACTATATTATCAAATTCTTCAAACAAAACAAGAGCAGGTCTTCTCTTTATTTCAAAGGTATCTGTAAATTGTATTTGGGCTATTATCACATCACCTGATTTAAGCATCTTCCCATGCCTCATCTTCTTTGTTATCCCATAGTTCTTTCATTTTCTGTTGTTGAATTTTATGAAGAAATTCATCGTATTGGTTTCTCTTTTTTACATTTTTAAAAAGTTCTATCATACGAGAAATTAGTTCGTTGTATGTTTGTCTGGGATGTTCTCTAATTTTTTTAAGGGATTTCACAACAGACTTATCTAACTGAATAGTAGTTGGATTATTCATTATATATCACCTATAGTTACTATATAATTTGTTATATATAAACCTTTGCTTGACAGTAATAAAAATGCAGGGGACGAGATATTGACTCGAGTTTACCGGTAAAAAATATAGGTTTTCCCCATATAATAGGTTTAATCTGCCAGGCTCGTTGGATTTTGACTTATTAATTTCATGCCTATTAAGAATTTAATCTGGTTACTACTAAAATCATGCACGTTATAATTTTATAGATATATTTATAAAAAAATATTTTATATAAATATATATGATTGGTTTAAAAAGATATGGTTTTGTAAAATATTTGCTATTTGCTAGTCTATATTATACCGAAGGTCTTGTGAAAGTTATCAGTGTTTTGATATTGCCTCTTTATTTCCTTGAAAAGGGAGTATCACCAGATATAGCTACTTTAGTTATTGGTATTGGTGCAACTCCAATGATTGTAAAATTTTTTTGGGGCGGAATTGTAGATTCGTTTATTCAACGTGGTAGAAGAATGTTTATAATTATTGGTGGTTTGATTTCAATTTTTAGTCTTTTTATTATTTCATTTGTTGATCCAAGTATGGCCTTATTTCCTTTTGTTTTCTTGGTATTTTTTGGATGGGTCGGCGTAGGTTTTCTAGATGTATCATCAGATGCACTTGCTATTCAAATTTCAACTGAAAAAGAACGTGGTAAGATAAATGGTGCGATGTATGCAGGTCAAAGCATTGGCATGGCATCCGGTGCGTTATTACTTCCAGTTATTGCTACGTCGTATGGGTATAACATGGTTTTTATTGTTGCTGCTTTAATCATATTATTAGTCATCATCTTTCCAGTTTTGGTTAAAGAAGAAAAAATTGTTAAAGAGAGACCTAGATTAGGTAAGATATTAATTCGTGAATTTAAGAAGAAAAATACGCAGTTGGTTTGTTTATTTTCTTTTTTGTTTACTATCAGTGCAGGTATGTTTCTTATTCTTGCACCGATTTTAATGTCTGAAGATTTCCGTATGAATAGAATCCAGGTTGGATTTGTCACTATGCTCTTTACTCTTGCAATTGCTATTGGTGCACTTGTTGGGGGCTTTATGTCAGATCGTTTTGGTAGAAAGAATTCTTTGTATATTCTTATATGCTTGAGTATACTATTTACTGGTGGTCTGATTTTTACTAATAATATTGATAATTTTACTATTGTTTATGTTATTATTGGATTTTTGCAGGGTGGATACCATGCTGCTTTTCTTGCACTTGCGATGGATGTTACTAATCCAATAGTTGGTGCTACTGAGTTTTCAATTTTTGCAGGTCTTGCAAACTTTGGAAGTATTCTCGCCGGTGCCTTGAGTGGTACTTTGTATTTGCTATTAGGCCTCGATAGAGTATTCCTGTATGCTGCTTTATTGTTTGGACCTGCTTTATTAGTATTGTATTTAATTAGACCAAAAAAGAATCAGATGGGTTTTGCATATAGTAATTAAAGCTTGTAATATATAGAGATTACAGATATCTTCATACAAACGAAAAATAGACCTTTTAAATGCAGTTTTTCTCCTGTTAAAATTGTTAAAAAATGTAGGGGACGAAATATTGACTCGAGTTTACCGGTAAAATAATATGTTTTTCTCCTATTGACGTAAATTAGCATATAGTTATTTAACCAAGATATGTGTAAATCAAACATCCAATTAATATCCAGAACGTTGTTAAGACAATAAAACCTTTTTTTCTATCTATATTGAAGGAAACACCTATCATACTAAACGCAGCAGCATAAAAGACGATGATGTATATTATATGCAAAGCTAAAATATCTCTGAACGGAATTTTTAGGATGTAATCCAATACTATTTCCAGAACAAGATATTGCAGAATAATAACAATCGATATGATTGTCTTTTTTTCTGATTTTTCTTTTATATACACTATAAATGAAACAGCGAAAGGAATTAATAATAAAACAACAATCGCACCGAATATCTGCAAGAGGACTCCATTATTAAATTTTGAAGCAAGATAAACACCACTCACACCAATATTAAAAATAATTGCACTTACTACGAAGAGAATATTATTAAAAATATTAAAATAAGTCGGTTTAGAATTAACTACATTTTCTTTGGTCATTTTTTTGCCTACAGTCTTGGATTGTAGTTCTAAAAAAGAATTTTGTTTTAATTCTTAAAATTAACTGGAAAAATATTATAAAAAATACGCCGAATATTTGTTTTTCTTTCATCTTCTAACCTCTTAAAATTCATTGAAGAATTGCTTCATTTTTTTTCTATAATTATCAAAAGCTCTTCGCCCCTTCTTGGTTAATTTTAACATTGTATGAGGTTTTTTCCCAACAAATTCCTTAATAATATCAATATATCCTGCGTCTTCAAGCTTACTCATATGAGCAGAGAGATTCCCAAAGGTTAATCCAGTCTGACTCATCATGAAAAGGAAATCAGCACTTTCAACAACATAAAGACGGGTCATAATACTTAATCGAGCTGGCTCATGAATTAACTTATCAATAGAATTTGGAGTAGAAATAACATCTCTAATGGCACTTTTATCCTTTGGCACTGAATATCTCCTCTTTATGTATTGGATACTTTTTTATGAATCTGATAAGTGTGATAGCTCCATAGATAAGTATTAGAGTCCCTGATATTCCAAAGCTAAGTATGTAATGCATTGGATCTCCAAAGATAGGTTTTAATAATGTTGCTAATGGAATCCCAAGACCAATTGAAATAGCATAGAGATAAAAATGCGGGTAATCCAAAATGTATGCAATAAGACTAAGTAAAATAAGAGCAAATAATCCTGCACCAATTGGTACTATATATCCTCCCACTTTAATATTATAAACACCTAAGTATGTTAGAACAACCATTAATACAGTTATTGGTAAAAGTATTGCAATTAAAAGCCCTATTTTGTTTCTGGATTTTATTCTGTTTTGATTGAATTTTACAATTCCAATTCTTGGGACAGTAATAAATATTTTTCCAAGAATGGTAATTAAAGCGGGAGGTAAAATCAAAAAAATTATGTAACTAGGATAAAGGATCTCTCTTAGAACTGGAGCAATAGCAATAAAGAATATCAGAGACCCATATGCCATATCTGTAAGACCATCAGTAAATGTAAATCGATATGTTTGTTTCTCAATTTTTTTTAAATCTATTTTTTCATTCATTTTTATCACTCTATTATATGTATGTCATTTGTGCTATATAATACTTTGTATAACAAAGTTATTTGCAAAATATTGATTTAAAACCAATTTAATAATCCATCAAACAATATATTATTTGAACTATTTTAACAGTAAAATGGAGTAGGGGACACTTTTTCAAAAAAATCTTGTTCTTCTCCAGTAAAAATGGTTAAAAAATGCAGGGGACGAGATATTGACTCGAGTTTACCGGTAAAATAATAAGGTTTTCTCCTGTTAAGTTGAAAATATTAAATTATTCCAAAGATATTTTGAGTTTTCTACCAATATATGCAAAAATAAAATTACCGTAAACTTCAGATAGCCTATGAACATTAACTAGTAACACTATGGTAAAAATAGATTTGAAAACTTTTGAAAAACATATCGGGATTAGAAAATTAAAACAAAGTGACTTCAATGATGTAATCAATCTTCAGACACAATGTTTTCCAGGTATGAAACCATGGAAAAAAGAACAATTTGATAGTTTAATCAATGTTTTTCCAGAAGGTCAACTAGGTGTAACATACAATAGAAAACTTATCGCTTCATCATGCAGCTTGATTCTTAATATGGACGAATATGATGAAACACAAAGCTGGCGGGAGATGACAGATAGAGGATTCATAACTAATCATGATCCAACAGGCCAAACCTTATATGGTATTGAAATCATGGTTGATCCAGAATTTCGTGGACTGAAACTTGCGAGAAGATTATATAATAAACGTAAACAACTTGTCCAAAAAAAGAATCTTAAAAGAATTGTTATTGCTGGCCGTATTCCAACATATTATAAATACGCAGAAAAAATGAGTGCAAGAGAATTTGCTCAAAAGGTCATCGATAAGGTGATATTTGATCCTGTTCTAACTACACAAATTTCGAATGATTTTGTATTAAAACGATTAATCCCTGATTATTTACCACACGATACAGAATCCAAAGGTTATGCAACACTGTTAGAATGGCCTAATATTGATTATAAACCTGTTTCTAAAAAAGCCATTTTAACTGGTGAGTCTGTTCGTGTATGTGTGTTGCAATATAGAATGCGGGCTGTTAAGGATTTTGCAGATTTTGCAAATCATTGTGAATTTTTTGTAGATGTCGCCTCTGAGTATTATTGTGATTTTATTGTATTTCCTGAGATCTTTACTGCACAGCTACTATCATTCATGAAGGAAGCTCGTCCAGCTGTAGCTATGCGGCAGTTGTCAGGGTTTACACCAAAATATTTGAAACTTTTTACAAACCTTGCAGTAAAATATAATATAAATATTATTGGTGGTTCCCATTTCGCAATAGAAGATGATAATCTATATAATATCTCCTACTTGTTTCGTAGAAATGGAACCATAGAAAAACAATATAAAATTCATATTACCTCCAGTGAAAAAAGATGGTGGGGTGTAAAACCAGGTAGCAAGGTTCAGGTTTTTGATACTGATAAAGGAAAAATCGCAATCTTAATTTGTTATGATATCGAATTCCCAGAACTTGCTCGCATTGCCGTTCAAAAAGGAGCAAACATCATTTTCGTTCCTTTTAATACAGATGAACGTCAAGCTTATCTTAGAGTTCGTTATTGTGCTCAAGCTCGATGTGTTGAAAATCAAATTTATGTTGCAATTTCAGGGTGTGTTGGAAATTTACCACGGGTAAAAAATCTTGACATTAATTACGCTCAATCCGCAATTTTTACTCCTTCAGATATTCCTTTTCATCGAGATGGTATCGCTGCAGAATGTTCTCCAAATATTGAAACTTTGATATTTCAAGATTTAGACCTTAATCTTCTTAAAAAACATCGTGAATTTGGTAATGTGCTTCCATTAAAAGACAGACGTAAAGATCTCTATAAAATTAATTATAAGGAAGATAATTTTAATGGTGAAGCGTAAATAAATTAATTGTATTAAACGAAAAAAAATACCACTGATAAAGTGGCAGAACCTATTTAGATCTTATTTTGGTTTGCATATATGTATGATTTGAACACGCTTTTACCGGTAAAAAAAATGCAGGGGACGAGATTTGAACTCGCGGACCTCTACAGGACAAGGCCCTCAACCTTGCGCCGTTGGCCAGGCTTGGCTACCCCTGCAATCAAATGAGAGACTCAAGATAATAAATACAATATTTATCTTTTCTGGTATTCATATATCATTTAAATCAATACCACAGATATCACTAAGCTCTTTATGAAGCGATGCAAGACGTATTGCATATTCTTTTAAATCATCATTAAGTGCTCTTTCAATTTCCTTTTCAATATTTTGTTTTTTACTGTTATCAATCAAGTTATCTGCATGACAAACAATCTTTTCTTCAAGAGTTTTTGGGATATAGTCTTTTACTGGCAAACCCAACTTTTTTGCTTCTTCTTTAGAAAGACCAGCGCCAATATGTCTTTCAATGATTTTTATAATTTTTTCAGGAAGACCTAACCTTTTTGCAATCTTTACTCCTTCAACAGCATGAAAAATTCCATGAGTCTTTGACCTACCAATATCATGAAGAAGAGCACTAGCTTCAACAAGAGAAACATCTGCATTTGCTTTTTTGGCAATTCTTACAGCAACATCTCTAACTGCCTTACAATGATTGATTACTTTTTTGGAACATCCACTTTTTCTAAGAAGTTCTATACATTTTTCATTATTTGGAATTTCCATAATATAACCTATTTGTCCTTAGAGATAACCTTTTTACCCTTATTTGTAGGAAGAATTTCAATTTTACCATTAAATTTTTTACTTTTCCATTTCCCTTTATTTACTCTATCAAGAAATATTGCAAGAGCAGATACCTCTGAATGAGGCTGATTACCTATTGAAACATTGAAATCTGCAAACTGATAGATATAAGGGGGGACCTTTTCAGCACCAACTATTACTAGCATATCTTTTTCTTTATCAATTTTTTTAACTGATTTATCTAAATCATCACCATACATTGTCAGATGAACAATCGTTCCATCCCAATTTTTAATTACCTTTTTTATGTCAACACCTGTTCTTATTTCAAAATTTCCACCAAAGCGATTACAAGTAGAAATAAGGGTTTTTTCAAGATTTTTATCAAGCGTATCAACATATATCTTATCTGCACCAAAAGCACGTGCTACAAGTGCAACATGAGTAGTAATTCTTTTATCACGAGCAATTCTATGACCAATTCTTAAAACATTTATCATATACTGACAAAAAAAGTGAAAGAAAGAAGTATTAAAAAACTATTCTTTTATCTTGGTTTAAAGCCGTCACTGAATGTACCATCTGTGTTTTGGACCATCACAGTTGCATTGCGTTTTTTGGCTATCTTTCTTGCTTCATTAATTGCATTTTCTTTTGTTTTGTGGTGACTATAAGTCTTATCATGGTCTTTTACTGCCCAATCGCCTTTAACTTCACCTGGTTGAGGATCGCTAGCAACATAAATGACATTTGAAGGTTTTCTTGCTTTATTTTCTACTTTTGTTCTTTTTTCAATTAAAGTATCTACCGTTTTTTCAACCTCTGAATGAGGTTTTGTTGCCTTTGTTATATGAAGAGAATCAATATTTTCTTCAATTGAATCTACATCTCTCCAAATTCTTTGATCAGAAGAAGGCTGGGATTTAGCTTTAGTTGTAACTTGTTCGTCAGATTCGAGTGTTTCATGGTATTCTGCAAGTGACTCATCATCTTGAACTATTTCTGTTTCAACGGGCTCTTCTTCTTTTTCTTGAGCTTCTTCAACGGGTTTAATTTTTTCTTCTTCTTTTGGTTTTGATTTTCCAAATATCTTCCATTTTGGCATAAAATTTAATCCCCCAAATGTAAATTTCTTATCTTTTAGTTAAGTATTATTTGTTGATAAATGTTTTCTTATTAAAAATATTATTGGAAAAACATTTAGAACGAGTATTTGATTCGAAGTTACTTTATAATATTGTTGGGCTTATGGTCTAGCGGTCATGACGTCGCCTTCACATGGCGGAGGTCGCCGGTTCAAATCCGGCTAAGCCCACTAACATATATAAATCCAATTAATTTATATTAAAAAAAACACAAATTCTAAAAAAAACAAATAATTACAACTTTAGAGATGATAAAATGAAACCAGAACATATAATAATAACAATAATCGGATTCCTATTATTCATATATTCATATAATTTAAGAGCGTCATACTTTGAAGTTGTATTTGTTTGGTTACTAGGTATAATATTGGTATATCTTGGTTTAAAAATGGAACAAGATAGAAAGAAAGGAATTAATAGATAAAAAAAAATTATTCAATGTTTACTCTGTAACCAGTTCCAGGGCTCTTTTTTTCTTTACGTTTAATTACTACATCAAGTATTCCGTTTTTGTAGGTTGCCTTTGTAGTTTTTGGCATAACATCACAAGGTAGTTCAAGGGTTTTATGATATTTTCTTTGTGGATTGTTTACTGTTATTTCAATTGTATCTTCATTTACATTTAGATCAATGTCTTCTTTTTCAACACCTGGAATTTCTACAGTTACTGCTACATCTTCATCTCCTTCAATGATATCAGTGAGAGGTTCACGCTCTTCAGAAATCAAGGCTTCCCCATCTGGAGATTTCTTTGGTTTGTTACCGAAATCCTCAATTATTGGTTTACCATCAGGTCCAATGCGGATTTTAAACCCATGCACCAAAGGTTTTCCAGGTTGAGCACTTGAAAAAATCCTCATCATTTCTTCAGTCATCCTACGTATGTCTTCTCTGATTCTATCATCTTCAAATAAATCATTTATGAAATCCTCATCAAATCCAAACATATCAAACGGATTTCTACGTCGTCTTCTTCTATCTTTATCTTCATCAAACGAAATCATTTTTCAACCTCCCAATTTTTCAATATATCTTGTATAATTCATAGTATTTAATATTTTTTATTATTCTTTTAATTCGTCTTTTAACTCTTCAAGCAATTTTCTTGCCTTTCTTGATAGCCTTTTAGGTGTTTCAACTTGGATTTCTACAAATAAATCGCCATAGCCTCGGCCTTGTAAATATGGCATACCCTTACTACGCAACTTTAAAATATCACCGTTTTGGGTCGCTTCAGGAATCTTTAATGTTACAACTTTTCCATCAAGAGTTTCAATATCAACCTTTGCACCCATTGCAGCATCTGGAAATGAAACCTTTTTTATCACACGAAGGTCTTGACCTCTACGATAAAATTTTGAATGTCTTTTAACGTGAACTACAATATATAAATCGCCAACACCCCCGCTTCCTGCTTCTCCTTCACCTGCAAGTCTTAGTTGTGAACCGTCATCAACTCCACTTGGTATTTTAAGATCAATTTCTCTTGTTCTTTGAACAATTCCTTTACCGTTACACTCTGGGCATCGCTCTTCAACAATTGTTCCCTCTCCATTACATTTTGAGCAAGTAGTAATCTGAGTAAACATTCCAAAAGCAGTTCTTCTAGATGCTCTCATCTGACCAGTTCCATTACAAGAAGGACACTTTTTAGGGCTTGTTCCGGGCTTTGCACCACTTCCATTGCATTCGCCACAGGTTTCACTTCTTGGTACATGTATTGTTGTTTCAAGGCCATTATATGCATCTTCAAGGCTTACTTCAATATCAAATCTAAGATCTGCACCACGCATACGTTGCGGAGAACGCCTTTGAAAACCAGATCTCCCGCCAAAAAAACGCTCAAAAATATCATTTATTCCAAATCCAAAGTCACTATCAAAACCCATACCTCTGAAAATATCTCCAAAATCTGCACCTCTAAAGATATCTTCTGCACTATAACGCTGATCAATTCCAGCATGTCCATACTGGTCGTAGAGCTTTCTTTTTTCGTCATCATAAAGTACAGCGTATGCCTCAGAAATATCTTTAAATTTTGATTCAGCTTCTTTATCTGGATTTTTATCAGGATGATACTTTAATGCAAGCTTTCTATAGGCTTTTTTAATTTCAGCCTTACTTGCATTTCTATCAACACCTAAAATTTCATAATAATCTTGCTTGGTCATGACTCATTCGTCGGTTAATAAAAAACTAGTATATACTTTTTACTAGTAAAATTATGCAAATAAACTCATAATTGCATACATAATATCACCAAAGACAAAGGCACAGATAAAACCTGCAAGAAGAGGTATCATAAAAGGAATCTTTGGAGTAACCCAGATATTTTTAATATTATTTTTTTCAAATATGTCTAGCTCTTCATCTACATCAAAATCTTTAGGCATATAAACAAACTTTTTCTTTCCATCTACAAATTTTTCAAGAGGCCAAACAAATTTTTCTCTTGCATTTTCAATATTCATCTTATAACCAAGTAAACAATATGGAAAAGAGATATTTCTTTTAAAAATATTATAAATAAGTAGGCTTAATGGAAAAAATAAAAAGATAATTACTGAATTTGAAAAGATAAACCAAGATGATGGCATTAGTGAACCACTCCAAATGGGAAAAATCGAAATAGCGGGTTCTAAAGGAACAAGTATTGCTATTGCCATGAGAGCTTTAGCATCTGCCCCACCAAAAATGAGTCTTAGTTGAAAAAGTAGATAAACAAAACCAATCATAATTGGAATAAATAATAGATAATATAGATTTTCAAAACCTATAGTAAAATATTGAAAGGCAAGTAATATACCACCAATTACACCCATAACAAGCCAGTTAATATTTGATGCTCTGCGTGTTTTTATGTCAGTATAGGAAGCATAAGAGAGAATGATTATTCCAATAAGAAATCTTGCAATATTTAGATATAAACCTATTTCTGTCATTTTATAAACATAGTAATAAAAAAAGTAGTATTAATTTGTTGATAAAATTATTAAGAATCCAAAAAATATTTGTTTTACAATTAGTTACCTAGTAATTAGGAGAAGATTAGAAAATATTATTGATGATATATGTATGAAGAATTAAAGAAGAATGATGAACTTTGGGATCTATATACAAGAAAAGAGGAATATAATACAATTTATTATGATAAATATAATAGATATCCCTTTTATTTAAGTAAAAATAGAAATATTTTCAAGCCTATTGTATCAGAATTTTTAATAAAAAAAGGTTTAAAATTTTATTATCCTGATAATAAAAAATTTGCAGTTTGTCTAACTCATGATATCGACTATATTTATCCTGCAAAAAAAAAAGCATTATTTGAAAGTTTAAAATCTATAATAAAATTAAAAATTTTAAATTCAATAAATAATCTAGCATCAATATTTGACAGAAAACTAAATCCTTGGTGGAATATTAAAGATATAATAAACTTAGAAAAGAAATATAATGCAAAATCAAGCTTTTATTTTCTTGTACTTGATCAGGTTAGTTTAGATTTTCATTATGATTTAAAAGATTTAGAAATTGATCTAGGATTTATATTAGATAATAATTTTGAAATTGGGCTTCAGGGTAACCATAAATCATATCAAAGTTTCAAAGAAATTAAAGATATGAAAATAAAATTAGAAAAATATATTGATAAAAAAATAATTGGGTATAGGAATCATTACTTAAAATTTAAAATTCCTGATACATGGGAGTTTTTAAGTGATGCTGGTTTTAAATATGACACTACTTTAGGATACCCTGATTGTGTTGGATTTAGAAACGGAATGTGCCATCCTTTTAAACCTTATAATTTAAAAACAAATAAAAAAATTGACATTTTTGAAATTCCTTTAATAATTATGGATAAAACTTTATTTAAATATATGAAATTAGATTATTATAAAGCATGGAATGTTACTAAGCTTCTTATTGATGTAGTTGAAAAAAATAATGGGGTTATCACTATTTTATGGCACAATAATTTTTTTAATGATAAAAATTTTAAGTTTTATGAAAAAATTTTAAAATATTGTTTTAAGAAAAAGGCATGGATGACAAGTGCAAGTGAAATATCAGATTTCTGGAGTAAACTATAAATGGAAAAAATTAATTTTTTTTTAAAAGAGAGAGAAAATTCGGTATTTAATAATGATTGGAGAAAACAATATTGTTGTGGATGTGGGGCTTGTAGTGCTATATGCAAAAATAAATTAAATGAATTGAAATTTGATGATAATAGTGGATTTTATATCTCTATATATAAAGAATTGGATTTTAAAAAATGTAAAAATTGTAATCTATGTATTAAGGTTTGTCCAATATTCCATTATCTCAATAATAATTATAACTTAGATTCTTTTAATTTTAATATAGAAAAATTTCTTATTGGTCCTTTTCTAAACATATATAAAGGATATTCATGCGATAAAGATATTCGATTTAATAGTTCATCAGGTGGTATTACTACTACTATTATTTGCTGTCTTTTAAAAAAAAAATACATAAATGGAGCAATTACTGTTTTACCATATCCAAATGATACTTCAAAACATTATATGACCCTAACAAAATCAGCTGACGAAGCTATGAAACAGAATGATTCAATATATTGTCAAGTAAATTATTCAACTATTTGGAATTATATTCATAATAATAAAGGAAAGATATTATTAATTGGTTTACCTTGCCAACTAAAAGCTGTTGAACTCTATTTGAACGTTAAAAAAGCTGATACTTCAAAATTAATTAAAATTGGATTATTCTGTGGAGGCATAAGTAGTCATTTAGCTTTAGATTTTCTATATAAGAGAAAAAATATAGATAAAACAAAAATATCTAAAATAAGATATCGAAATGGTGGATGGCCTGGACGGAAGATGATAATTACAAAATTAAATACAGAACATCAAAAATCTAATGACAAAATTGTATTATTTGATACAAAAAATTCATTATTTGATCGTTATCTATATAAATATTGTTTTTCGGGCTCTTTTTTTCCTGAATGTTGTAATAACTGTTTAGATCAGACATCTGAAAGTGCTGACATCTCTTTAGGAGATGCATGGTTACCTGATATTATAAACAAAGATAATATTGGTACAAATATTGTGATAACTCGAACAAAAGAAGGACAAAAAATAATAAATGACCTAAAAAATGATAAATATCTAAATTTAAAAAAAATTAAACCTGAAGATGTGATTTGTTCTCAAGGAAAAGTTTTATTTGGAAAAAAGTTAAATTTGTGGAATAGATCAAATAAAAAAAATAATTTTGAATTATATAAGAAAATTTTTGAAAAATGTAGAAATAAATATCCTCAATATTTTCCTGATTACTTTGATTTTTTTGAGAGAAAAATATTTAATAAATTAAATAAAAAAGGAGGAAATTCATTAATTTTATTGTTTTTTATTATTTTTAATATAGTTGTGATAAGGGTCAGAAAAATAATTGGTCGATATTTCTATATTCGGAATTAATTAAAATGAAAAAGAAAAAAATATTAATTACAGGTTTAACATTGTGTGGTAATAAGGGTGGAGCAGCTCTTGCTCTATCTTTTATCGAGGGAATTAAAAAATATATTTCAGCAGATTTTATTTTTGCTGTTAATTCAAATAATATTAATTTAGAGAAAAAATGGGCAAATAGATATAAAATAAATGTTATTGCAGGAGATACAATATTTGATCTTTTTTTTACAATAATGCCTTTTTTATATTTGATAAATTTTATAAAAAATAAAAATAGTATTGGAAGTTTGAGAAATATTTTTAAGAGTAAAAAAAAAATTCATAATGAATATATAGATTTAATAAAAAATGTAGATTGTATAATTAACATTAATGGTATTGCATTTGTAGGAGATGTCACTAGATCATGGTTGGTCTCTTTTATAGAACGAACATCTTCGATTTATTCAAAATTATATAAAAAACCTTTTTTTCGTTTTATTCAATCCTATGGGCCTTTTAATGATTGGCGAGTTAAATTATTAGCAAAAATGGAGTTTTCTAATTTAGATATGATAATGGCTAGAGGTAAATCATCTGCAAAATATTGTGAATCAATTACTAAAAATAAACCAATTTATTCTTTTCCAGATGTAGCCTTAATTCTTCCGTCAAGTAATAAAAATTGGTTAAACAAATATTTAAATAAATTTAATTTAAAACAAAATAAATATATTGTTTTATCACCAAGTGCAGCTATAACAAATATATCTGAAAAAAGGGGTTCAAGTCTAGGAAAAAAACATATTCAAGTTTATTTAAATATTGCAAAACATTTTATTTTAAAAAATAAAAAGATTTTATTTGTTCCTCATTCAACATCACTTATTAAATCTTCTTGTGATCGCGAGGTTTGTAAAAAAATATTATTAGAGTTGAAAAAAGAAAATATAGATACCTCAAATTGTTTTATATTAGATGATGATCTTGATTGTTTACAATTAAAAGCAATAATAAGTAAATCAAAATTTGCAATTATTTCAAGATATCATGCGCTTGTTGCTGCTTTATCTTCTAACACACCAGCTATTAGCATAGGGTGGAATGAAAAGTATATCGATTTAATGACTTTTTATAATTGTCCGAAATATGCAATAGATTCACGAATGATGGAGCCTAAAGAATTATCTAAAATTATAATAGATATAACAAATAATTTAACGAAAGAAAATAAAGTATCTTTGAATAAATGTAATATTTATCTAAAAAAAGAAGTTGATAGAGCGTTAAAAATTTGTGCAGATTGGATACTTTCAGTTTCTAACTGAAAAATAAACCATAATTGGGGAAAAAATGAAATTATGCCGAGTTTGTAAAAAAATATCTTCAAAAAAAATAGGAGAATATAAACCATATTTAGAATATAAATTTGATATATTTGAATGTGAAAATTGTGGCAGTAGATTCGTAAATAGAGATAAAGCAATTTTTGAGAAATTACATAGAAATAAAAAATCACCATATAGATTTCAAGATGATCTATTAGAAAAAATTAAAAAATATTATGATAAAAATGATATTAAAAATATTGAAAAAACATTATGTAATGTAACAAAATACAAATTTATTGTTAATAATGTAAATAATAATTATAGCATAAATAATAAAATTTTAGAGATAGGATGTTCAAAAGGATACTTAACTTCGTATTTTCTTTTAAAAGGTTATAACATTATAGGTACTGATATATCTGATACTGCGATTAAAAAATCAATTTCTAATTTTGGTAATCATTTCAAATTAATAAAAAATAATAATTTTTCTGAATTTGGGAAATTTGATATGATATACCATGCAGGTACTATAGGTTGTGTTGATGATCCTATTAATTTTACAAAAAAACTCTTAGATATCTTAAATCCAAATGGTATTTTATTATTTAATGTACCAGACATTCAAGCTGTGAAAGAAATGAATGCAATTTGGACAAAAACTCCTCCGCCTGATTTAATTACAATATTTTCTGAAAAAATTTGGAAAAAATATTTTTCAAAAAAATACAACTTGCGAATATCATATAGACCTTATGACTATTATTTGAATTTTAAAAAAAATCTAATGATCTTTTTAAATAAACCTTATTTAAATCCTAATATAAAATCTATTTTTAATACAAATGATAGAAAAAATAAACTATTATTTAATAAAATGAAAAATCTTTTATTAAAAATTTTGACACCATTTACCTACAAATTTTTAAAGAAATATAGAAATGAATATGGTATGTTTGTTTGTATAACAAAAAAGTAATTAAAAAATATTTAAAAAAAATTTTATTTTTTTATCTTAAAAATATCCCTAAATAAAACTAATTCATTTTCTTTAAAACTTTTTAATATTAATAATACACTAAAATAAACAAAAATTGAAATAATAATTGTAATAACAATATCTAATACGCTGATTGGATCAATTATAATTATCAAAAATGCAATTATTAAAGCTGAAAAAAGACTTTTAATGATAAACCAACAATCTATAAAAAAATTTACGTGAAAAATTGCTAACCAATACATTAAAATTGAAAGGAATAGAAATGAAATTAATGTTGAAATTGAAGCCCCAATAATACCAATTATTGGTATAATAAACAGATTAATAATAATATTAATAAAGGCAGATATACATAATAACATGCCAATAATTTTAGGTTTTTTTATCATCCCAAAAACATACATTGTTATCATATATATTCCATAAAAAATTGCACTTATTGAGATTATTGGTATTAAAATAGCACCTGATAAAAATTGACTAGTAGTAAATACTTTTAATATTGGTTTACTTAACAAAGAAAGACCTACTGCAGAAGGTATTGAAAGCATTAAAAAATATTTAAGGGAATAATTAAAATAAGTTTTTACCTGCCCGATTTTTTTTTCCTTCCAAAGTTTTAATATTGTAGGATAAAGAACAATTGAAATTGGAGTAACAAAAAATAAAATGAGTGTTCCAATATTATAAGATGCTGAATAAACCCCAACATAAGAGTTATCAAAATAATATCCTATTACATATCTGTCACTAAAGTTAATTACCCAGCCGAATATTACAGATGGCATTAAAGGCAGGCCAAATATAAAATAAGATTTAAGTTTTGAAAAATTTGGTTTTTTTAATCCAAATTCTAATATTATTTTTGAAATCATAATTATAAAAATTATAAATTTTATAATTAATAAAGCAAAAACCGCTGAAAATAATTCAAATCCTAATAAAATAAGAATTCCAATAAGTGCTAATTCACAAAAACTTTCAAAAATTAATAAACCTGAATATAACTTAATTCTTCTTTGGGCGCGAAAAAACTGTAACAAAGCTTCATCTAACGCTGCAATAATAATTATTAAACTTGAAATTTTAATTAATATTTTTGAGTCAATTGAATTAAATATTGTAATAGCTAAATAATCGGACAATAAAAATAAGATAGCTCCAAAGATCAATCCAAAAAAGAATATTGTTATTAACGAGGAATATAAACCTTCTTGAATTTCTTTTTTATTTTTTTCAGCAGAAAGAAATCTAGTTATTGAAGATAAAAGACCCATAGTAATAAAAGGAGTAAATAATGAGACTGTGACAATTATTTGTGACCATAGTCCATATTGAAAAACTCCTAATGTTTTTGCTATTATTGGAAGAAGAAAAATTCCCCTCAATTTTACGAGAAGTTGTGTTACTCCAACAAGTCCAACGTTTCTTGTAAAATTAATATGAGATATTCTTTTCACTCTCCATAAATTTCACGTAATTATTATAAAATTTTTTTATAAATCGATAATAATTTGGGTTCCTCTACCCCCCAATTATATTTTTTTATAACTGCCCTTCTACCACGGTCTCCATATTCTTTAGCCATATTTGGATTATTAATTAAATATATCAAAGAATTAGCAATATCATTTAAGTCAACTGGATTAACAAGAATCCCACATTTTTCAGTATTTATTATTTCATTAATACCCGGTAAATCACTTGCGATAACTGGTAAACCATAATACATGTACTCAAACAATTTAACTGGATATGAACCTTTTATATATCTCTCAGAAGGTAAAAGAATAAGTAAACCTATCTTTGCATTTTTTAAAAAATTTGAAACTTTATTATATGGAACTCTGCCAATAAAATTTATACTATTTTCAATATCTAGTTTTTTAACCAAACTTAAAGCCTGTATTTCCTCCGAAGATTTTGCAAATGAGCCAACTATAACAAATTTTTCTCTAAATCCTTTTTTTTTTAAAATATATGCACATTTTATAATTTCAAAAATACCTCTATTTTTTACAATCCCACCTATATATAAAATATATCTATTTTCTTTATTGTTATTTTTATTTTTTTCCGATAAAATATCATATGAAATAAAATTTTTAATGGTTAGTGAGTTTTTGTTTATTTTTTTATACTTGATAAGTAAATTTTCATCAACTAAAATAATATAATCTGACTTTTTAGCTACAATAATATCTAAAAAAACAATAATTTTTTTAAATATTTTTTTAAATAATTTTGGTAATGAAATCGCTTCATAATACAATTCTGGATTATATTCATGAACATCAAAAACAAATTTACTATTAGTTAAAAACTTTAAAATAATACAGATAACACCTGCTTCAAGGTCATGACAATGATAAACATCTGCTTTCATAGATATTGCCTGTTTTAATAAAAAAAGAAATGAAAACAAACGCTTAAAAACTCTATTTTTGATAGATTTTATTTGAATTACTTCAATCTCATGTTTATTAAATTTTTTTGATTTGTTACCTACACCAATTACAATAATGGAATGCCCATATTTTTTTAGACTCAAACTCTCTTTGTAAAAAATTCGATGATCTAATGGATTATGTGTGTTTGTTAGCATACAAATTTTCATATTATACCTATAATCTCATCATATATTTTAACTTTCTATAGTTTTATCACAATCCCATCAAAGCATATTTACACTATCCAAATAATTTTCAAAAAACTCTATCATAAATTTAGTAACATTAATTTTATCCTCAAATAATTTTTTCTTTTTTATCATCCAAATTGCTTTATAGTCGCTTTTATCTAAAATTTCCAAAGCTTTTTTCAAGGCCTTATCCGGAGATCTATAAGAGTATACTAATCCATATTTATCCATAAGTTCCTTAAAATTCCCCATTGTACCAACAAGGCTAGAAGAATATATTGCCGGAGTTCCAAGTAACGCACTTTCTGTTGCCATAGTAGCACCATCCCCAATAAAAAGATCAGCATAATAAAGAGCATCAAGCATTTTATATGGGGGGATTTTAATTAAATAATGCTTCATTTTATTTGGAACAGGATTTTCTGATGAAATAAACACTTGGCCATATTTTTCAAGTTCATGAATAATTTTCAATTTCCAATCTATTGAGAACCCACTTTGTAAAACGTCATGGCTTGCTTGCCACGAAACAAAACGTAAAATAAAATAAGGTTGTTTTTTACGTATCTCTAATAAATCTAATATATCAGAATTTGGTGTAAAATATTCTGGATGTAAATATGCTAGTTCATGATAACCATTATATTTTATATGGTGTTTACCTAAATCCTTAATAAAACATTTTGGGGTTAAAATTTTCTCTACAAATGGATATGTTATAAATTTGTTAATAGGGACAAATTCACTGTCAGTAAATACAATTGATTTTGCATTACAAACCTTACTTGGAAAAGCAATAAATGCTCCCCCTACATCTGTTATGATATCTGGTTTAAATTTTTTTATTATTTTTAATAAACGTTGCCATCTATGAAAAGTCTCAATAGATAGATGTAAAAGATTTCCTAGATTAAAAGATATAACTTTATGATTTATTTTATAATAGTTAAGAAGATCTGAAGTAACATCTTTTTTACGACTGGTCACTTTAATGATATGACCTCTTTTCTCCATTTCCCAAATAAAATTTTTATAGAAATGAACATGAGCAGGATGACAAATATCGATTAAGATTTTCATTGATTAAACCTTTTTTTGCAATTCAAGTTCAAAAACATGAGCAAATAAAACACTTTGAAAACCCAATATTAATAGTAATACTACTAATAATAGCGTACCATAAGTATAACTTAAAGTACCAATAGTAATTCGATTGTAGAGAATAATAAATCCAACTACACCTCCAAGAATTAGCATAATCATGCCAAATAAATAAAAAAGAATTAAAGGGTGAAAATCATTGCCCCAATAACCTTTCAATCTACTAAAAAAATTCTTTTTTGTTTTAATATTATTTTGAGTTTTAAGCAATTCTTTATTTTCCATTTCATCAAAAAGCATACCAAATAATAGGAACTGGAAACCAAGAATCAAAAATAAAGCAGCAAGTGTTATCGATCCAATCGTGTAGTTACCTGTTATTATTCTATTGTATAAAAGATAGAACCCCAATAAAAATCCAATCGGAATAAGAAATAGACCAAGGTAATAGAAAATTAGCAAAGGATGAAAATTAAGACTCCCATATTTTTTGTTAATCCTCCAAAAAAATAATTTAGTCAATAGTAATGATAACTTTGGAGTATAATTTCTTAAGCGAATACCTGATTTTTCATTATTATATACAGGAGGTATTGTAACATCCATAACTCTAAAATTATAAATATTAAGTTTTACAAGAATATCATTACAATAGCCATATCTTGGATAAATCTTTTCTTTAATAATTCTTTTAATAACCTCTCTTGAAGCTGCTGTATAACCATTTTGAGGATCCATTATATTCCAATATCCTGAGGCAATTTTAGTAAGAATTGTCAAAATAGAATTACCTTTCCTTCTAATTTTTGGCATGTTATTAATATTTTCTGAAACCAACCGATTTCCTTTTGTATAATCTGCCTGATTATCAATTATAGGATCTAAAAGTTTTGGGAGTTTGACAGGGTTCATCTGTGCATCTCCCGCCATAACAGCTGAAATATCCATATTCAACTCTAATGACTTTTTATAACCATTAATTATTGCTTTACCTACTCCTTTGTTTTCACTGTGGTTAATCACAATCAATTTATCAGAAAAATCTTTTTTTGATAAATCTAGAATATAAGAAGTATTATCATAGCTGTTATCATTAATTACTATTATTTTATCAACATAATCAGGTACAGAAGAAATGGTTTTATGAATTAATTTTTCCTCATTATAAGCTGGTACAATAACAGCAATTTTTTTATCTTTGTACATTAATCTTCCTCATCCGCCTCCTAAATCAATATCATTATCCAAATACATTATTTAATATTTATATATTTATTTTACCTTATAGATATGCCAATCGACATATGGTTGTTTTTTTAATGGCCAAGTCCAAATATCAAAATAAAAATCCTCAACAGAATAATAATAATCAGATAAATCATGAGTTGTAACAATATAGTCAGCACTCTGATTTTTTGATAAAATAAACTCAGTTAGATTTTGGCGATTCATTACTTTTATCTTTGCTTTTGGTAACCAAAAATGCATATTTACAAAAATAGAATGCCAACTTGATTCTTTTATCCCCCCTCCTGAAAAAGCACCATTTTTATATTCTAAAATAATATTTGCACCAGGATCTTTCTGCATAAACCATTTAGAAATTTCGGTTTCTACAGTATCTTTTGAAGATTGTTTTTTTAATTCTAAATTTAAAGAGGGTAAAAAAAATAATATGGACAAAAAAATTACAAATAAAAATAATAAATTTTTATGGTTTAAAAAATTTTTAAATAGAACTAATTTTTTTCTATTTTTATAAATATATACAAGGTATAATAAACTGATAGACATAATAAATATTAATATTATTTTAAACAATTGTAAAATATTTAATTCTAATATGTATATACTTTTTGCAATATTAATCCATATTAAATCCATGTTATTAACAATACTATTAATTTCAATAGGAAATAATAAAATATAAAAAAAACTTAATAAAATAATAATAGAAGCTAAAACAAAATACTTATTTTTAATTTTAATTTTATAAAATAAATTCATACCAATAATTCCCAATATAAATATAATTGGTAAGCCAGGAGAAACATATCTAGAATAAACAGAATTATCTCCAGAATATATATGAGTTGAAGTTATTAAAATTAGAAAAAAAATTGAAGAAAAGCTAAATATTATAAGGTCAGATAATCTATTTCTTTTTTTAGTTGCTAATTTTTTCTTATTAATTAATAAAAAAATAGTAAATGCCATAAAAATAATAAAACTCATTATAACGAAATAATTAAATTCATTTGCAATTAGATTTAAAAATCTAACAAAATTAAAAAAATCTGAAATTATTATTCCTGCGATTTCAATATACTTAGATCCTTGGTATCCAACAAAAAATATCTTATCGCTATAGAGAAAATATCCAATAATAACTGCAGGTATAAAAGGAATAAAGACCAATAAATATTTTAGATTTGATATTTTTTTATTTTTAATTAATTTAAAAAAAACTAATACAATTAATCCACCTAAAATAGCAACACCTAAAGCCCTTGTCATAATTAAAAATCCAACTAAAGAACCTGTAAAAAATGACAAAATAATAAATCTTATATTAAATTTATTATAATCAAAGGTTTTTATAACAAAATAGCAAGAGAATAAAAATAATAAAATAAAGAGATTTTCACTAAATAAAATAAAATTATGCACCATTATTATTGGCAGGGTGCCAACAATTATTGATGCAGCAATTGATAATTTTTTATCAACAAATTTTTTCATTATAAAAAATACTGGAAAAATGATTAAAGAAGTAATTATGCTATTTATTAAAAGAAATATGTGATAAACCATATCCATATTATTTTGGAAAAAGTATGCAGGTGAAAGACAATAGCAGTATCCAGTTGGAATTTGAACTGGTGAAAATACAACATTACCTAAAATAAAAAAATTTCCATTGAATATTTTACCTGCTACAACAGCATAAATGAACTCATCACCATAAACAAAAGGATTATGAAAAAATAGACTAATTATTAATTTGATAATTATTAAAGATAAAAAAATTATTAACAAATACTTGATTTCTTTTTTAATTTTATAAATTTTATTAAAAAATTTAGTTATTAATTTGTTCTTATATTTAATTTCAATTTCAAAATAAGATAAAATAACTAGAATAAATAAACAAAAAATCATAAAAAACATACAATAATATATCCATGGATCTGAATAAAATGTAAAATTAATCTCATTTTCTTCTAAAGAACCAACCAATATTATCTTCATATCAATATCTACAGAATTGTTATTATCAGTTACTTCAAGATATGATCTATATAATCCTTCTTCAGGAAAAGAATAAGTTACTGATTCAGATTTATTAGATTCCCAATCAAATTTACCATCACCATTAAAGTCCCATCTATATTTGACAATTTTTCCATCATAATCAAACCCTGTTGCGTTAAAGTACAATTCCTGATTTAATTCAACTTTTTCATCTAAACCTGCATTTGATATTGGATAACAATTTGATTTATTAAAAAAGCTAAAATTTGATTTTAAAATCAAAAAATCCATATTTGGATTTCTAGATAATATAAATCCCGTCATTAAATATTTGTTATCATCAGTTAAAAAAAAAGAATTAAGAAACATATCTACATATGAAGAAAATTCTTTTTCACACTGAAGATATCCTTGTCTATCAGTTTTATATAATTGAAGACCGTATGATAAAAATTTCTCTGAATATCCTGCAATTAAAAAACTACTATCATTCATCTGGACAACAGATTTTGCATGATCATTTTCTTTCCATCCAAAGGTTCTATTCCATTCCATAAAACCATTTGAATCAGTTTTTACCAACCAAAAATCATAACCACCCGCACCAAAAGAATTTGACTCACCCACTATCAAAAAACCGCCATCATCAGATTGAATAACTGATTGAGGATATTCCATATTTACCCCGCCAAAGGTTCTATTCCATTCCATAAAACCATTTGAATCAGTTTTTACCAACCAAAAATCATAACCACCCGCACCAAAAGAATTTGACTCACCCACTATCAAAAAACCGCCATCATCAGATTGAATTATACATGAAGCTTTATCAGTTTTATAACCCCCATAAGTTTTATACCACTGAAATTCACCATTATTATCTGTTTTTAAAATAAGAAAATCAAAATTGTCATCATTATATGAGTTAGAATAACCTGCTAAAACATAACCTCCATCTGATGTATTTATCAAACATGAAGTTTTATCTTCTTTAACTCCTCCATAATTTTTATACCATCTAATTTTTCCTTCGGCACTCATCTTTATTAAAAAATAATCAAAATCATTATCATTAATGGAATTTGAATAACCCGCTAAAATGTAACTTCCATCTGAATTTTGAATAATACTAGAAATTGAATCATCACCACCACCCCCAAAATATTTATCCCATTGAATTTTCCCACTTTGATTTGTTTTTATTACCCAGAAATCAAATCCAGCACTACTAAATGAATTAGTAGTCCCGCCTAATAAAATTCCTTTATCTAATGTCTGAATCCCACTAAAGGCAATATCTGTTCTTTCTCCACCGTATGTTTTAATTAAATCTTTTGGGTTATCTTCTGAAATTACAATAGGAGAAATTAAGGAGATTATTAACAACAATATTAGTATGCTACTAATAACATACATTTTTTTCATATCTGCAAATTCTCTCCTTTTTTATTTCTGGTTTACTAAGATTTTAAAATATAACCTATAATTACTTAAAACTTTTAATAATTATTTAAAAAAAAATAAATGATAAAAGATTTCATAATATTACAAATCAAATTAATTTAAAATAATATAAAGGTAGATCTATGATAAGATATAATACTAATATTTATAAAAAAATAGTAATATGTTTCATTTTAATAATTCTTATAATGACAATTCAAGTTGTAAAAGCTAAAAATTTATATGTAGATACATCAATTAATTCGATTAATAACGGCTTGAATTCTACCTTTTTTAATAAATTACAAGATGCAATAGACAATGCTTGTAATGGAGACGAAATAAGAGTCTATAATGGTCTATATAACGAGTCAATTATTATTAATAAAACAATAAAATTATCTGGTGAAAATAAAACATTAACCATTATTAATTGTAATAATAAAAATTCAACAATTTATATAAATGCAAAAAACGTGGTTTTTGAAAATTTTACTATTAAAAATAATTTTAATAAAAAAGAAAATATTGGATTAATAACTGTTAAAAATAATAGTAGAATTTGTAATATTTTAATAAAAAGATGCAGTAGAGGCATAATAATAAAAAATTGTAATAATAATTTTGTCTATAATAATGAAATTTATAACGAAACATATGGGATAGGAGTAATTAATAGTAATGATAATCAAATTTTTGAAAATATAATAAAAAATAATAATATAACTGGATTATTTATGTCAGATAGTGAAAATAATATTTTGAGGAATAATAATATAAATAACAATAAATTTGGAATAGCATTATCTTTCTGCAGAAATTCAACTATTATTGAAAACAGTATTTGCCTTAACCAACAAGATGGTATAAATATTTATAATTCTGAAAATACATTAATAAAAACTAATTGTTTTAATAATAGTAAATATGGAATTGGATTTTATTCAGATAATAAAAATAACACTATAGAAGAAAATTTATTTAAAAATCATGAAATTGGTATTTATTCAAACTTTCAATCTAATTTAGAAATATTTAATAATTTTTATTCCAATGTTTCATATAAGATTTCAATTGAAAAAAATGAAAATAATAAATTTAATATTAATATTTTTTACAGTACAGTAATTTTATTAGTTTTTATAGACGTATTGATATTTTTTGTATATTATAAACGGTCAATTAATATGAATAAAAATAAGAAAAAGAAAAAAAGATAGTTTTTGAATTTAATATTATATTAAATATCTTTATATATCTATTGTACCAATTAATTTATCAGTTGGTTCCCAAATTACTTGATAAGTTCCAGTTTCAAAACCTGTTATAGTATCCCCTGCTGCGATATATTCTTCATTTAAACCAGATTCAGTTGCTGTTAAAGCAAGACTGGTGGCTAATACATAATATTCGTCTGTTCCTTTCCTAAAAATTAGGTTTGCATCGTCCTCATCTGCTGCATATGCGTTACCTGCGGATCCAGATGTTATTGTAACTTCTTTATCGGCTCTATCTACAGTCCATGCAATCGATGGGGCGGCTTCTGGAGTTGGACTAAGCATACCACTGACATATACATAAACTGTAGCAGCTATTGCTACTGTTATTGCAACCATAAGAATAACACCAATAACTGCGGATACTGCTTCCTCATCATTTATAAATTTTCTATTTGCTTTCATATTTACCCATTCTCCTCCTTAGAGTGTTTTATTTTATTGGTATCAAAATAACATATTTGGTATAAATAATTTCCTATCCAGGTACATATGCAGATAAATTAAATAATTAATATATTAAATTATTAAACAATCTAAATTGCTCTGTCATTCTCGGCCAAATATATTATTTAGTACCTTGTTAAATATTAAAAATTTATTAATTTAGATATCTTCTTAAAAACTTTTAAAAAATAATAAATTCACATTTGAAATAAAATTTAATATGTAAAAATATCATTTAAATACAAAGTCTATAGAAACTTTTATTAAATAAATTAATGCTTACATATATGAAAATTGGAATGGGATGCCCTAGTTGAAATCATTAGTGCATCCACTAAATCCAAGGAGATTTGGTGAGAATGCCTAGTAATAATTATAAAAAAGATAAGCAGGTAATATCTGATTTAGACCTATTATTAATTGAAATGTGGTTTTTAAGTAATCTTAGAAATAAAAAAATAAAATTTAATCCAAAGCCGATTTTGGATTTCTTTCATATAGAAACCAAACAACCAACCAAAGTAAATGAAAAATTTGTAGATCTTCATTTTGAAATTGCAAAAAAGGTAGATGCACTTATTGCACAATATGATTCAGAACTTCAAAATAATGAACCGCAAATGATAACAACTACCCAAAGAAAATTACCATTTATAGATACTATTGAAATAAGACAACCAAATATTAGACAACCTGAAATGTCTGTTTTTAAACCAATAACTCCTCCAAATTTAAATTTTGGAGAAGTAACACCAGAAGAAGACTTCTTTGAAATAATTGAACCCCCAGAATTTATAGAAGTTAATGAAGATATACAAGAAGAAGATGAAGAAACTCAAAGCTTTATGTTAGGTGAAAAAGAAAAATCAACATTCAGATCTTTTATTGGCCTTGGAAAAATAAAAGTAAATAACAAAAAAACTACAAAAACTAAGTCAGTTACAACAAAAAAACCAAAAGAAGAAAAAAATGGTTTTACAGTTAAAAAAGAAGAACTTGAAAAAACAAGACAAGAAATCGAAGAAAGAAAAAAACAGTTACAAAAAGCAAAAGAAAAAGAAAAAGCAAAAAAACTTGAACTTAAAAAACAAAAAAAAGAAAAACTAAAACAAGAAAAAATTAAAAAACTTGAACAAAAAAGAATTGAAAAACAAAAAAGATTAGAAAAGATAAAAAAACTAAGAGAAGAAAAACAAAAACAAAAAGAACAAGAACGAAAAGAGAAACTTAAAGCAAAAGAACTGGAAAAAGAAGTAAATGAAAAAATTGAGAAACTAAAAAAAGAAAAAAACAAAATATTGGACAAAAAGGAAAAACAAGTTGAACCTGCGGGAATGGAAGAATTTATCAAATCAAAAAAAGGAGACAAAACAATTTTTGATAAAGACGTAGAAAAATTAATTCCTATAATAGACGGGTTACTTGAAAAACTTCCGGATAATGAAATTGAAAAATTTGCTAAATCAAAAGATTTTGCTTTATATGAAAAAGTTGTAAACAAATATAAAAACACGTGATTATATGGGACTTTTAGAAAAAGCACAAAACAAAAAAAATACAGATAATCTTCAGAGAGATAAATTAAAAGAAAAGCAAGCCTCAGGTTTGTTACAAAAAGCCTTACAAAAAAAAGAAGATAAAAACAAAAAAAAAGTAGGACTTCTTCAAAGAGCGCAAGAAAAAAAAGATGAAAGTTCATCAGAAAATGTTGGTCTTTTACAAAAAGCACATAATAGTATTGAAAAAAAAACAACAGATTTTAAGGAGCCTGTTGATCAAAGTAAAAAAAAAAATTTAGAAGAGTTAAATAAACAAGAAAACATCGAAATAATTGATGAAAAAACAGGTTTTGGATGGAAAGGTCTTGCTACTCGAAGAATTATTTTTGATAAAGATTTAAATGAGAATATTTATAGGGTTTCAGAACCAGTTCTAAATAGTTTTGAACTTGATAAAAAAAACGAAATGTCAAGACTTTTTAAAATGCTTGCAGATGTAAATATCACAAATATTAATCATGAAGAAAAAGAAAAATATCTAGAAGAAACACTTGAACAGATAATTCTTGATAATAATATTAAATTTATTAGAAAAGAAAAAGATGAGTCAAAATCTAAAGGTTTAAGTTTTGATTTTCTAAAAAAGAAAAAAACACCAGAACAAACTGAAAAAAAGAAATCAATCAAAGAAATATTTTCTTTTAAAAAGAAAAAAGAAAAAGTAGAACCTAGAATTTTAAATGAACAAGAACAAAAGTCAAAGGACAAGATTTTTTATCATTTATTCAGAGATTTTCTAGGCTATGGAAAAATCGATATTATCATGAAAGACGAAGGAATCGAAGATATTTCTTGTGATGGTCATCATGTTCCAATCTTTATTTATCATAAAAAATATAGCGAAATTACAACAAATGTAATGTTTGATGATGAACAAGAACTAAATTCATTTGTTGTACGTCTTGCACAAATCTGCGGTAAGCAAATCTCAATTTATTCGCCAATAGTTGATGGTAAACTACCAGATGGTTCAAGGCTTCAGACTACACTTGCAAGAACGGTTACAACAGGGTCGACTTTTACTATCCGTAAATTCAAAGAAAACCCACTAACACCAATTGATATGATAGATTTCCAATCTATTTCACTTGATATGGCAGCATACTTCTGGCTTGCAATTGAAAATGGAGCATCAATTCTTTTCTGCGGTGGAACTGCTTCAGGTAAAACAACAGCTCTAAACGCGTTATCTCTTTTCATCCCACCAATGCATAAGATAATTACAATCGAAGATACCCGGGAGGTAAATCTTCCTCATAAAAACTGGATATCAGGAACCACAAGAGAAGGCTTTTCTTCATCTGAAGCAAAAACTGGCAAAGATATTGATATGTTTGATCTTATTCGTGCAGCCCTTCGACAAAGACCAAAAGTAGTAATCGTTGGCGAAGTAAGAGGAAAAGAGGCATACAGTCTATTTCAAGCAATGGCAACAGGTCATACATCTTATGCAACTGTTCATGCAAGCGACATTCATACTCTTATTCAGAGACTTGAAAACCCACCAATATCACTACCAAGAGCACTTCTTACATCACTTGATGTAATTGTCTTTCAAAATGCAATAAATATTGGCGGAAAAACTTTTAGAAGAATGACAAGTGTTACTGAAATTGTAAAACTAGATCCAGATACAAATCAACTTATTTTCATGGAACCATTCAGATGGGTATCAAAAACAGATGACAGATTTGAAGAATCAGGTGGAAGTAAAATTCTAAATAATATCAGACTTCAAAACGACTGGACAGAAAGTCAACTAGAAAAAGAGCTTGAAAATAGAAAACGGATACTTAAATGGATGCAGAATAAAGATATGCGGACATATATAGATGTAGGAAAAATTGTTTCAGATTACTGTAAGTATCCAGATAAACTTATGAAAAAAGTAAGGGAGGAAACAGATAAGTGAAGTCGACTACTTATACAAGGTTTTGTCGACGGTTGTTTAGCAATGTATTTGAAAGATTTAATATTAGTGAAACAAGTAAAAACAGGCTCCTTGAAAAAGCAGATATCGCAATGGTCTATAAAGAGTATTACTCAATGGTTCTTATGAATATAATAATCGGTTTTATTTCCGCATTTATATCAATTTCAATATTTTATTTATTAGTTCCACATCCAATAACTGCTCTTTTAATGCTTATCATATCTTGTATCGTACCTATTGGAATCGGTCTTTATTATATTAGTCTCCCATCATCAAAAGCAAAATCCAGAGGGAAAAAAATCGATAGCTATCTGCCATATGCTGCAAACTTTATTAACACAATGTCTGTAGCAGGAATATCACCTGCTGAAATTTTTGAGGCACTTTCAAATGTCGAGCTATACGGTGAAGTCCAAAAGGAAGCCCAAAAAATCAATACAGAAATCAATCTGATGGGCATTGATACAATTACAGCCTTAAAAAATGCAATAAAAATATCACCTTCAGATAAATTCAAAGAATTCATCCAAGGAATTCTTAGTGTAATACAATCAGGTAGTGAACTTGCCCCATATTTTGAAAGATGTGTTGAAAAATATATGACAAGAGATTTAATAGAAAGAAAAAAGGGACTTGAATCTCTTGCTATAATGGCTGAGTCATTTGTAGTAACAGTCATTGCATTTCCGCTTTTTTTGATAATTATTATTTCTGTTATGGGACTTACTTCAGGAGGCATTGATTTTACAATTTTATATCTTATAGCACTAGGAGTACTTCCTATGGCATATGCAGGATTTTATGTGATGATGAATACAGGGGGAGCACAACAAGTATGAAAATGCCAATAAGAATTAAAAAATACAATTTCAACCAATATTACGGGAAAGATAAAAACATCCTAATTCTCTTAGCTATTTCAATGTCTATTTCAATTATCTTGTTTTTAATTGGATTTTTAGAGTTGATTGGAATAAATATTATCGAAAGTGATATTATTTTTGGTTTAGACTTTATTGTTTTTGGTTTGCTTTCAGCAATAGGACCTATTGGCTTTTATAATCATCTTAAAGCAAAAAAGAAAAGAAATATTGAAGATCAACTTCCAGATTTTTTACGTGAAATTAGTAGTTCAACATCTTCAGGAATGACAGTTTTTGATGCAATTAAGTCTTCTTCGATGGGTGATCATGGGAGGCTAACACCAGAATTACAAAAAATGGCCTCCCAACTATCTTGGGGAATATCTGTTAAAGAGGCACTTGAAAATTTTGCTAAAAGAATTAACACTGATTCTGTAAAAAGAATAGTTGTAACAATCAATAAAGCACTTGAAATCGGTGGAAATACCTCTTCAGTTTTTGAAGCTGCAGCAAAAGAAATTGATCAAACAAAATTAATAGAACAACAAAGAAGAACAGAAATGTCTCTGTATAGTATTGTAATTTTCATTAGTTTCTTTGTTTTTCTAGCAGTAATTTTAATAATTAACAATACGATTTTTAAGGAATTTTTTGAATTGCAAAGTCAAATGACAGGGGCAAAAATTGCAAATATGCAAATAGCACAAAATGTAGATCAAAGTCTACTTAATAATACATTTTTTGTATTTGTATTAGTTCAAAGTGTAGGTGGTGGACTTTTAGGGGGATTTATGATGGATGGAAAGCTATCATCTGGTGTAAGATTTGGATTTATTCTTATTTTAGTTTCTTTTTTTATATTTAAAATAATGTTTTAATTGATAAAATGTCAATATGATAATTTTCTACAAAACATTCATATACTAAAAAAGAAAAAAACTATTTTGTGGAATGGGAGAGATGAAAGGAGTTGCTAGAAGTAGGTATAATTATGCAGTATCAGAAATAATCGGAGGCTTACTTTTAGTAATAGTTGCTGTTGTTTCTTTTTCATCAATATATATTTACATGTTTCCTCCCGGTCCAGATTATGACACATCAGTTAAAATTGAAGGATATATCAACAATGAAGGGATTGTTACACTAAAACATGTTGGAGGGGATGTATTAGAAAATTATAAAGTGGTAGTTCGCTATCCAAACGGTTCGTATATAGGTTCAAAAATTGAAAAAGACTGGTGTTTTGGAGAATATAGATATCCACTACATGACATTACCGATATAAGACTTGTAAATGAAAGCATAAAATTAAAAATAAATATCTACAGTATAAATAAAGATGGAAAAGAGCAAGAAGTTTTTAGATGGGAACCATGTGGAAAAATATATGATATTACAGAAGAAAACGAAGATCCGATGCTAATATCAAGTCTAAGAAGTGATACCACAGATGAAGATCTAATATGTTTTAGTAGCTTTATAATTCCAAAAATTGATGCATTAAGCCATATATTTAATTGGAATGTAAATGGAGTTTCGATAAATAATATTTTAATGCCTTTTGATAGTAATAACACAACTATTTCAAAGGATTATTCAAATAATTCAAACAATGGAACAATCTATGGAGCAGTTTGGAATAAAAGTGGAGTTATTGGTGGATGTTATGAATTCGATGGAATTGATAATTTTATTTCTCTCCCATATTGTTATAAATCAAATTACATCGATGAAATAACAGTTGAGACATGGATAAAGACTATTTCAGATAACATGGTAATTGCATCTTATGACCAAGAAAAATATTGGGAATTAGGTATTGGAAATGGAAAAATTCATTGGTATACGGTAGCAAATGATTGTATAAATCAACTTATTGGAAAAACAGTTTTAAATGACAATAACTGGCATCATTTAGCATTAACATATAACTCTTTAACTGGCTCAAGTAAAATCTATGTAGATGGAAGTTTGGATAATAATGAAGCATCGCATGGTGCTGGAATACCACTTGGTAAAGGTATTCAAACTGAGGGTTTTATTGGTAAAAAAAGTGGTTTAGGTGAAGGTGGTGCTATTGAAGGTATAACTCCTGTATTTACTGATAATTTTGAAACAGATAAAGGTTGGACCGTAATAGATGATTGTGACGATGGTGAATGGGAGAGAGGTGTGCCGGTAAATGATAATAGAGGAGATCCGCCAACAGATTACGATGGCTCAGGAAAATGTTATGTAACAGATAATGAAAAAGGAAACTCTGATGTCGATGGAGGTCAAACCTATCTAATTTCACCAAAACTTGATCTTACTGGTGGGCATGATGCTATGATCGATTTTGCTTTGTGGTACACCAATTATTATGGCATGAATGCAGAAGATGACGTTTTCAAGGTTTATATTTCAAATGATGATGGAGATAATTGGGTTTTAGTTGAAAAATTTGGACCGACTAGTTCTTATGGATGGCAAGAACATGGTTTTATTGTTGGTAATTATGTTACACCAACAAATGAGATAAAGGTTTGTTTTGATGTTTCAGATATTAATGGAGGTTCTGTTGTTGAAGCAGGAATCGATGATTTTATTGCATCAATTATTGGAGATATGTCAATATATTTCTCTGATGATTTTGAAACTGATAAAGGTTGGACTATACAAAGCAATTGTGATGATGGGGAATGGGAAAGAGGAATACCTGCGGGTGGTGGGAACCGAGGAGATCCACCAACAGATTACGATGGCTCAGGAAACTGTTATCTAACAGATAATGAAGATGGAAATTCAGATGTTGATGATGGTTATACAAATCTAATTTCACCAACTCTAGATCTAAAAGATTATGTAGAAGCTCAGGTTCATTATGGTTTGTGGTATACAAACGATTTTGGATCAAACCCTGACACTGAACTTTTTGAAGTATACATTTCTAATAACGATGGATCAAGTTGGAACCTTGTAAAAACAATAGGCCCAGATTGTCAGTCCGGCTGGAATGAATATTATTTCATAATTGGAAATTATGTAACACTCACCGATAAAATTAAAGTCAGATTTAAAGCCCAAGATAGACGTGGTTGTGTTGTAGAGGCTGGAATCGATGATTTTTATGTAAAAGGCATTATAAATAGCTCCAACCCTTTAGAAAACAATTTTTCAGGTTTTATTGATGAATTTAATATTTACAATAGGGCTCTATCAGGTGAACAAATCTTTCAGAATTATCTTTGTTCAAGAGATGGAATCTCAAATATAAGAGTTATAGTATCAGCAGAAACAATAATTGGTGATAAATGGAAATGTATCTTAACTCCAAATGATGGAAGCAAAGATGATATTGAAGTTGTATCTAATCTTTTACAAATTATTGGTTATGGAGGAAAAAATTAATGAAAATAATTAATAAAAAAAATATTGGGGCTATTGTCTTAATTATAATTACTATTTCTAACATATTAGTAATAATTCCTTCTGATAATGTTTCAGCAGATCCTTACAATGGAGAGGATCTTGCACTAGCTATTCTTTCAAATTCATCATGGCTTGTGGATTGTTCTTATAGTGATACTGATCAATATGCAAATAGACAATCAGCAGTTCTTTCATCTCTTGGAACATTGCATCCAAAAGATGGCCCAACCTTTGCATTTTTTAGTACAGGAATTGCTGGAGCAGATATAATTACAACAGATGAAGAGACACCTGGTGATGAGAGAGGTACTTGGTTTATTGGTGGAAAAAAAGGGCACCCAAGAGACGAAGTAACTCTTACTATGAATTTAAGAGTACCTATGTATATGCATTATATATATTACGATGTTCAATTCTTAAGCGCTGAATATCCTGAATACGTTGGAACAGTATTTAATGATAAACTAACAATAACTGTATATTCACCAACTTTAGATATTGAATCTGAATATTTTTTTGATATAAATAGTGGATTTTTTGTTTTAGACTCTAGAGGTATATCAAATACTGGTTTTGATATATTTGCACTAAGTGGAAATCCGAGTAATGTTGATACAGTAAATCAAAATCAGCGAGTACCAGGAGCAGATGCAGGAGCATCAGGTTTAATCACAATAGGTGGAAAGTATCATCCAGTTTCACCAAATGAAATAATTACTTTAACAATCAATCTTAAAGATTCAGGTGATAATCTTTTTGACAGCGGCGCTTTTATTGATAATCTTATATTTACAGGTTTTGCAAAAACCGATATATCTGCAATAAAGATAGCTTATAAAAATAATGAATTAATAGAAGATGAACCTATTGAATGTGGTGATAAAATAAAATATGAAATAACTATAAGTAACACTGGGACTGCAGATCAGAAAGATAATACAGGTAATGAATTTGAAGATGTATTACCAGAAGAAGTTACTCTTTATAATCTGTATGAACCAGACTATGGTATTGCTTATTATAACGAAGATCAACATAAGATAATTTGGAATGTAGACATTCCTGCAATAACTAGTCGGTTCCTTAAGTTTGAAGTAATCGTAAATGAAGACCTTGATAATGGAACTATAATTTCAAATCAAGGAGTTGTAAATTGGGATAGCAATGAAGATAGAATAAACGATGAAATAGAATTTACTGATAATCCTTATTATAATGATGGCATTGATTTAGATAATGACGGAGAAACAGGTGATGACGATCCAACAAATATAACTGTTATAAAATTTGAACCTCCAACAAGTGTAACTGAAGATTTTTCAGATGACACAACAGGCGAAAGTGCAGTGCAATCTTATTTATCACGAAAATGGTTTGAAACCTCGCCAGGAGAAGTTGGTAGCATATTCGAGGTAGCATCTAGCTATAAATATTCAACAGAAAAATCATTTAAGACAAAATTAAGAAAATCTGGAAGTTTTCAATACTGGAATTATTCATTATCAGAACTTGAGAGCGATATTAGATATTGGGAAGTTTGGTTTAAATGTGGAGATACATGTGAAGAATACAATCTTTATCTTGATTTTAAAAATTCTTTAGGACAAGATATTGCTAAAATTAAATTTGAATATATCTATAATGGTTCAAATCCTCCAACAGATTGGTTTTTATATCTTTATTATCTAGATCCAGATTCAGGATGGACTCAATTAAAATCTGATTTTGATGGTGAATATTTAAGAAATAGTTGGTACAAGTTAAAACTTGAAAAAAACGGTGAAGATGAAATCAATTATTATTTGAATAGATCAGGATTAGGACAAATATATTATAAAAAAGCAAGAAAATTAAGTGCTCCATTTTCTGATTTGGCAATGGTTGAATGGAGCAGCACTAATGACCCAGATCCAATTGTATGTCCTATGTTTTTCTGGGATGATCATAAAATTGGATTAATATAAAAAAATAGGAATGTGATTTGAAAATGGTAAGAATATTTAATAAAAATATGTTCGTAATGCTATTATCAATTATGATAGGAGTAATTATAATAACATATTTTTTTGCGGATATAAAAGCTAGATCTGAAGAAGAAGAAAAATACAATATTGAAATTGGAAACATTCAACAAAAAAACTTCAATTTCACGAGTTATTTTATTAAATCTTCAGTAATACTTGATAAAGCAAGAGAAAATAGAGCGTTTGGTAACTATCATTTTGATTTGGGATTAATTTGGTATCAAAGTGCATTATCTGCTAAAAATAGTTCAATTATGGATTTGTATAAATTTAGAGGTATTGATAATTGTACAAATGGTATGCCATATTTTTATAATTCTCATCTTAATTTCAAAGAGGCAAATAAGTTTTTTTTAGAAACAAAACTGCTTACTAATAATATCAAATATATTGAAATACTAAATATCTATGAAAATCTTACAAACTCAGGTTCTAATTTAACAATGCTTAGATACCAAGCAGACCAATACTTGAAATATCTACTTGAAAATTTAACATTTAATGAAGAAGCAAATAATGTCACTTATCTAACAAATGTAACAGAATTATTAGAATTATTTGATGGCGCAATAAAAGATTATGAAGAAGAAAAGAAAGAATACGAGGAACACAAAGATGAAATAGATGAATATGAGTTCTTCGATGAACAACGCTAAAATAAATAAAAATAATTTTTTTATGAAAAAAGATATTACTTTTAGGAAAAAATTAAAGAAAGGGTTTTATTTACCCTTTTTAAGTTATAAATATTATTGCCCTGGTAGTGTAGTGGTCTATCATCCGAGCCTGTCGAGCTCGGGACTCGGATTCAAATTCCGGCCGGGGCGTTTTTTTTATAATTACAAAAGCAAAGAAAAGTATAAGTTGTCTTTTATGTTATTAGTCAGAAGGTGGTGTGGATGAAAAAAGTTGGTACACTATTTATAATGTGCATCTTATATTTGACAATAATAATAATTATAATACCGAAAGGAACTTGTTCTGCAGGAGGAGTAACAATTGATGTTTATGAAGGTAATTCAATTCAAGAAGCAATAAATTTAGCAAATAATAGTGGTGGAGATACAGTTTATATCCATAGTGGTATTTATAAAATATCATCAACACTTATTATAGATAGACCCGTAAATTTACTTGGAGAGAGTAGCAGTACTGTAACAATTATGAATAGTAATGGTCACACGATTAAAGTAACTTCAAATGATGTGTCAATAACTGACTTGACAATAAAAAATTCAGGAAAAAAATATCAATGTATCTGGTTAGATTATATATCAAATTGTATTATTTCTTATAATTCAATTGAAGATGGAGCAGGTGGAATTAATCTAGTTTCGTCTAATAGTAATACAATAGAAAATAATTATTTTAATAACAATTATAACGGGATATGGAGCTTAGATTCTGATTTAAATACAATTAAATCAAATATATTCCAAAATAGTGAATTATATGGTGTATCTCTTGATTCGTCTTCCAATGGAAATTATGTTTATCTAAATGACTTTAATGATATGGTAGATGGAGGTTTTTCTAATGCTTGTGATGATGGATCAAATAATTGGAATTTAGGTTCACAAGGAAATTATTGGGATGACTATAATGATTATGATAGCAATAACGATAACATCGGAGATAATCCCTATTCAGTAAGCGGATTAGGGAAAAATAAGGATGAATATCCGCTAGGGGACTTTTTAACAAAAAGTCATACACCTGTTGCATATATTGATTCCATAAGCCCAAATCCTTCAACAGAGGGTGAAATTGTTTCATTTATAGGTCATGGAACTGATGACGGGACAATTATTGAGTGGGAGTGGAAATCAAGTATAGATGGAATTTTAGAAAATTCTAAAAATTATCAATCATCAACTCTTTCAATAGGTTCTCACAATATTAGCTATAGAGTAAGGGATAATGAGGCACATTGGTCAAAATGTGTTTATGAAATATTAATAATAAATGCTGAAAATGATAAACCAGATGCCTATATTTTAGAACCTACCAACTCTATTACAAGAAAATTTGGGGAATCCATTAGGTTTGTTGGAGATGCATCTGATGATGGGCAAATAGTAGAATATTACTGGAGTTCAAGTATTGATGGTTATTTAAGTAACGCAATACAGTTTACAAAAAATGATTTATCTGAAGGGCAACATACTATATATCTTAAAGTAAGAGATGATAAAGACGAATGGTCATCTGAGTATTCAATAGAAGTAATAATTTTATCTGAAACATCAAATAATCCTCCAATTGCTGATTCTGGAGGACCTTATTTTGGAGTGAAAAACCAAACTGTAACCTTTGATGCATCAGAGAGTTATGATCCTGATAATGGAGACAGTATTACAACTTACCAATGGGATTTTGGTGATGGCTCTACAGGAGAGGGTGTATCTACTCAGCATATATACACATTAGAAGGTAACTACACAGTTGAATTAACGGTTACAGATAGCAATGGCGAACAAAAAGTAGTAAATACATATATAAATGTAAGTTCTCAGGCAAGCAGTCAAGACGAAATTAATGATGACAATAAAGACACCCCTGGTTTTGAAACAATTTTTATGATAACTGCTATTATAATTTTACTAATTTATAGAAGGAAAAAGAGAATTTAGAATTTTTAATAGCCACCGATCAACAAACTTGGATCACCAAATAATTGATATTCTGTTATACAGTATACATCACAAACATCCAAACTAAAATCATCAATGTATTTTACAATAGATCCACTATGAGCTTCTGCAAGATGGGTGACATTTTCTTTTCCAATTTTATAAAAGAAATTTGATTCTAAACCACCACTTACAGTATCTGGCGGAACCCCTGCAAGACCACTTGCAGTACAACCAGTACTTGCAATAGCACCTCCAAACGGTTTATTAACAAATTTCCAGGATAAACACATTATTATAGGCCAACCATAAGTGTGGTAATTACTCTCAGAAATTTTATCTGAATCTAGTATTGCTTGAATTAATGTAACATTAAATATCCCATTATGACATCCACCAATAATAACAATAGGAAGCTTTCCGAAATTAGAAAGATAAGGAATATCATAATTTTCAATACCTCCGCACCAGTTTTTATTTTTACTAGTATTTGGCCAATATGTATCCCATGCTCTTGCGTTACCATGGCCTTCAAATATTACAAAACCTGCTCCTTTTGAAAATTCCTCTATAATATCTTCTGCCACAGGCCTAGGACCTGAAAAATTTGAGGCGTAAACACGAACAGGGTCAGTTATTTTGTCTTCCATGTATTCAAGTGTTAAATTACATAACCATTCTCCATCAGGATAATAATCTTCATAATCAGTGGTAACACCTCCAACTGCAATCATTTTTTTCATCCATTCATCACCAACAATTTCACGAATTATTGATGGTTTTTCATATCTGATAATCTTGTTAACAATACTTCTAACCTCGAGAACATTTCTACAAGGTATACGCCCATAATAAACATCAGGTATCAAATCTACTTCTTCATAAGTCCAGTAATCACCTTCTAAAAATATATCATTTCCATTTGAGTCCCAATCCTCAAATTCATATTTACTTGAGGATTCATTATATTTATAGATATCTGCATAATAAAGATCAGAAATATATCCTCCATCATCTGCACAGTTTATATTTGAATATCTAACAGGAAAATGCCAGGCTTTAGTTCCTTCGTTTTTATTATCTCTATCCTTTGCATAAAAATGTGATTTTAAACCTCCAACAAGTAAAACGTATTTAATATTCCATTTTTCTTTAGCGTCTTTTATAAAAAGTTTAATCTGTTCAGGTTTATCTCTGCCGTTATATTCTGTATATATTTGTTCAAGTGTTTTAATTTTAGTATCAACACCCATCTTAATTTTATGTATGTAAAGTGGCATTATACTAAATTTAAATCTTCTAGGAGTTAATATTAATAGTTTATATTCATTATCAAACGCAGAAGATCTTGATGGTTTTTCATAACTTATTTTAATATCAAAACTATCAAATGTATAAAGAGTGCTATCTAATGGCGAATATCTTATAGGGTAGCAATAAATTTTTAAAAAAACTGTATCAACTTCATTATCAAGACCACATCTAATTTCATAATCATACCATTTTTCAGGATAAAGATTAGAACTTAAATAAACACTTTCATCTTCAAATGTTTTATATTTCTCTTTAAATGCATCAATTTCTTGTTGATTTAAATTATTAAAAGATATTTTAGGAACAGGTCTTGAAGCAGGTTCAATTTTACCTTCAATCATTTCGATATTTTCTTCTGAAATTATAAATTCAACATCTGTTATTTTTGTTCCTTTTGGAAATTTAAATGTTTTTGAATAAAATGGTAGAATTGGTCTACCTGGAAACTTTAAAAATGAATTTGCACCTGAAATATTTACTGAAAAATAATCTTTTTCTGTTTGGATTATTTTTTGAGAAAAAGAAATATGGTGGGTTTTTTCAGAAGTTTTTATATTGTTTATATTTTCTTCATAGTCTATTCCAATTACATTTACAGATGAAAAAAGCAATAATACTAGTATAGATATTGTTAATATTCTTTTATGCATAATACTTACTTCCCCCAATGAGTGTATTATTAATGTTATTAACGTCTACATATATATATAAAGTTTTTTATGAATTAGTTTATAAATATTAATAATAATTAATCGTAAATAGAAGATAATAGAAAAAATAAAGAGTTTTTTTATCTATTAATAAAGAAAACTCTTAAAATTATCTCTTCTCCTATTTCTACATTGTTGTTATAGTTGTAAGTTGTTATTTTATAGAAACCTGTAGGTATGTCAAAGCTTGCTGAAAAACCATCTGTTAAATCACTGTCCCAAACAGTTGTTTGTCTTTTTGTAAACATCTTAGTTGCCACAAATTTAACTGCATCAACATCTTCAACACCAGATATTTTTATGTTCAAACTGTCATCTTTTGCAATTCCCAACTTTAATGCACTAAATATTGACATAAAATTAGGCACCGATATAACCTTTGCATTTTTATTCCAGTTAACGATATTTACCCATATTGTATAAGGAGCCGACTGAGGATTATGAGCTTTATCAAATGGCCATGCACGTATCTCTATTTGATTACCACCTTTTAGAGGTAAAGGCAATGTTTTTAAGGTTTTTGCACGAGGAGTTTGCTCACACAACCATTTCCATGGAGGAGTATAATCATAAAACGGTAAATTTTTCCTTTGACCCCAAGGATACATATCAAATTCTACATAATCCATTTCAGCATTTTCTGTTACTTCTGCAATAACCCAAAATGGTACGCTTACAGATTCTCCTTGCTGAGGCTCAGTAATTACTACTGTCGGTGCTTCAGAATCAATTTTAATAGTTCTAAAATTCTCTTGTTTATTTTTATCTTCAGCATTTCCCTCATTGTCAACTGACCAGAAATTGATAATCCAAATGTTCCACCAATCTGGTGGCAAAACAGTAAGATTTATTCCACCGTCAATATCATATATCTGAGTAGATCCACCATTTAGAGTATAATAAGTTACAGCAACCCCACTACCAGTTTGTTCTGGATAATCCTTTGCTTCTAGATATACAACTACACTTTCTGAAATATACCAATCATTCCAACCTGGAGTACCTAGTACATCTTGTACCCAAGTTACAGGTGGCTCTAAATCGAGTCCTTCAAATAAAACTGACCAATTATAAAGTATTGGAGAATATGAAGGATCAGTACGAGTGAAAAATGCTCTTAGTCTAATACTTGGATATTGACTCGTATCAAGACCCGATAAATCCTGACCTGAGCTAACATCTTGTAAAATTATGTTACAGTTTTCATCAAGAATATCAAAGGAAATAGTACCATCAGATGTTTCTCTGAATTCATACCATTTTTCAAGATTTTCAGGTTCAATTTCTATTGATGTAATTTGTGCTTCTAATATAAGTTGTTGCTCGTCACCGATTGTATATGAAATATCATTGCCATCTGGTATACTAAGATTCCATGAATTACCCATTGCATCAGGATATAAATCATCGAAAGGATCAGGATAAGGGAAACGTATATCTTCCCAAGCAACAAAAATCTCGGAACCATCGGTATCAATACTTGCCCAGTCCGCTTTTGCCCCAGGAGATGCAGACATTTGAACATCCCCGCCAATTGAATCTCCTTCAAATGAAATAATTTTTCCATAAATGTCATTATTATTGTCAAATGTTACAAAAAAGGATTTTGACAGGTATGGGACAATATCGGTTCTAACATAATTACCATTTTTTATTGTGAATTTATTAACCTTGATATTTCCAGAAGAATCATAGATTTTTCCATATATGTTACCATGCCAATCTCCATCTGAAATATCACAATCATTCCATGTAACTAAATACCGCTCGCTATCCTCATCAAAACATACAGTTGGAAAATTGTAATCAATATCCTCATTAGGATAATTTGCCGGTTCAGCAATAGTCCCAGTCCAAATAGTATTTAGATTATCATCAAATATTCCTCCTCTTACTCTAAATGGACCATTGTTTGGAGTTATACCTTCTTCCCAAACAACAAAGTATTGTGAATTTATTGTATCATATGCAGCATTAGGTTCGCATTGAGAGTTGGCATCTCCACATAGCTGTTTGTTGTCACCAATTGTATTACCATTAGTATCATACAGCTGCGCATAAATATCGTAATCGTTTAGATTATCTCTAGCATCTTCCCAAACAACCATAAATTGATCATTTTCAGAATCAAATACAACTACTGGATCTGCTTGACAACTAACAGCATCACAAACATCTAATACATTACCACGGCTAATACCATTTCCACTCCTTTGTATAGTTCTTGCTTTTATATCCATAGTATTTATAGATTGGGGACTATATGGAGCATTTGTAGGTTGCCAATGTTCCCATGCAACAAACCATTTTCCTCCACCACGAGCAATTGACGGATCTTCGTTTCTATAGTATTTCCATCCACCATTTTCTTGCTCGTGATCAGAAAAAATTAACTTATCAAAAACAATGGGCGGATGTGAATTGTCATCAACCTCATAAATTGATGCTCTTATTTCCTGTTTAAAGCCTTTATTATATGGGAACCAGTAGGCTTGTCCTTCCTCCCAGGCAATAATGAATTCATCACTACCATCAAAACAAACATCAGGGTCCCAAACTCCTTCATTATCACCATGATAAGACATCTGTACATCATTTGCCCATAGTTCTTCCCAACCACCTGAAAACACATCTCCGAAATTACTTTGGTCTTGTGCACTAGGATTTCCATAAAACAAATACATATAATTTGTACCTGTATCAAGCTGTGGAACCCTAACCCAAACTGAAACTTCTGTTGTGTCATAATCCTCGATCCAATAATACAAGAAATTAGTTGGTGTATCTTGATGTTTAAATCTTATGTCATCATAATCTGACTGCATATCAGGATCGTATTCAATAACAAAGTTTAATGCATAATCCTGGAGTACCTCACCAGCATTATTTGTAACTGTTATTTGTTTCATTCTAGTCCAATCAGAGTCTGTCCAAACTGAACAAGTATACTTTATCTTTGCAACCCCACTTTCAATTTTATAATTGTAAGATTTTCCACCGGATGAATCAATTTTTTGCTCATCGTTAAATTCATCAATCCATTCGTAATAATTTTGATTAAAACCAGAAATTACAGGTGGAGATAATAAAATATTTTCTTTATTATTCTTTTGAATAATCGCAGAATTTACAGACGTTGTTAGAAATATAATAAAAATAGAGAGAGCCACCAGCCTTATAAAATTTTTATTAAATTTTGTTTTTTTCATTTTTTCACCTCTTCTTAAAATATTTTTAGAACCAATCTTGAACGTTCATATTCCAATTTCCCTTCCATAATAAATGAAGATAAAAATTACCTTGAATTACCATATACCACCACACGTCAGGAATTATCACTGAGTTTCCTTTCCACCATTTTAAATAAACTATAACCAAAATATCTGTTGCACCTACCTCTATACCATATTGTGGGGTTTGATATCCATCTGGAATATAAGTTATATTTAAGAAAATCCAGTCAAAGTTTGGGTCATTGGTATCCTCATTTATAAGGAAATAACCTGGATCACTGTAGGACGTTCCTTGTTCCCAATTCCATTTTATATCAAAATGAAAATCTTCACTAATTACTACACCTCCAGATACATCGAATTGGGTATTATTTTTAAGAAAATCATCAAATATTAGCTCTATTGGTTCATCTTGATAGAAATCAACACTGAATTTTCCCTCTTCACCAATTTTCCAGTCACCTTCAAAACCTAAATTCTTACCCTGAATAGTCCCAGATACCTCAAAATCTTCAAATAAGGAAACATCACCTTCTATTGCAAGTTCATCAATTTCTATAGGTTGTTGACTAAAATCAGCATTCCACTCAACTTGCAAATCATTTGCTAAAACCTTTGCTACATTTATACCAAACTGATTACCAGTTGATGTATCTGAAATTGAAAATTCCTCTCCTAACATTTCATTTTGAGTATCAAAACTAAAGTAACCCGACTCCTCTAGATGGGCGCCAATATATATCATCCCATTTCCAATAGTTAATTTATTATATATATTAAAAGTCCCAATGTCAAGGTTAAATTCAATAGGATCAGAACCGGACGAGTCTGATCTAGAAGCAGTACCATATCCTTGTAACTTATTCCATATCAACTTGCCTTCTATATCTGCATTTGAAGGAATTTCAGTAAATTTTAAAATAGGATCAGGGGAAATATTTCCAGGTAAATATACACCAATTTCATTTATACCTCCGCTAGATGTACGATATGCTCTACCAAAAACATAGTTGTTTTGATTTGAAAAATTGTCAATATCAATATATAATCTTAAAACTCCTCCTACTCTTTGGCTACTAGGTATACCACTTGGTACATCTATAAACATTTTATCTGGATCTTCTGGATCTGCTTTAAAATAAAAAACATTTATTGAACTTAAATCACTACTCATTGAAAGGTCAACATATCCTTCGCCAAGTAACGTTACCATTGACTCGTTTTTAATTTTAAGATGTGAATAGGCGGTAAATGAGTTTATTGAAGGTACTCCAGAAATTTTTATAAATTCAATATCTGGTGCTTGAGAGCCAATTTTTGGATAATATAAAATTATATCATCAAGTTTACTGTTCATTTGAAGATTAAGGCTACCTGTTGCCTTAACGTCAAATAATTGCCCCTGTTGATAGGTTATCTCAAGATCTGTATCAAAAAAGTACTCAATGCTACTAGGAATACCAACAAATTTTGCTTTTGCTGAAAATATTGGCGAGGTAACTAAAAGTCCGATATCAAATTTTTTATTTGCTTTATATTCAAATCCTAAAATATCAACATCAAAACTCATCCAATTATTTGAGTGAGCGATATCTTTTGTATCATCAAAAATTAATGTTAACTCTACACTTTCTTCAATTCCTTCTTTTAATCTACCTGTAAAAGTAACATTAGTTTCAGCATTATTGTAACTACCAGTATCATAGTTATAATAAATGTACCTCTTCAATGGTATATACTGCGTTCGTAGATATATTGCAGGATCAAATTCAACTGAAAAAGCCGCATCAATAATAGGGGAATTAGATCCTCCTTTGAAAGATTTAAATCCAAAAATCAAAGATAGAGGTTCTTTTGTTGTTAATTGACATATCTCATGTTCATATATTGTAGGTGATAAAATTCTTTTCTTTGCTACATTTAATCTTTTTTCAAAATAAATGGGAATCTTTTCTCCTTCTTTAGAGCCAATTCCAATACCCATTGATATCCAGTCATTTGAAGAAGTTTGAACTCCTAAGGGCGGCTCGTTTTCATTTTTTTCAACCACAGGATTTACTTTATCTAACAATTTATTAACAAAATTTTCCAATTTTGTAAACTTTAGTTTTTCAAAACTTGATTTTATTTTTTCTAGTAATACAATAACAGGTAATTTAATTTTAGAATTATATTTTTCTACTATATCTTTACTTTTTCCTAGTTGTATAAGACCAATATTGAAACTAAGTTCAGACCAAACTTCAAGTTTTGCTGTTCTATCTAAAATACCTGAAGTATCTACTCTTAAGCATGTTCTAATAGATCTTTCGTCTATTCCTTCTTGATAATTTACTAGTCGTGAAAAGAAAATGCTGTATCTTACGATTAAGTCATCAGTCCCATCTTCATCAACATCAAAATAGCATGTTTCAAAGTACCAGGGGTTATTTAGAAACCTTTTAATAAAATCTAATGGAGATATTGTTATTTCTTCTTGGAAATATTTGTTTTTATAATTAACATTAATAATCCATTCTACAAAATCGCCCGCCCCTGATTGAACTGGCTTATCTGACCAGGGGAAATCAATATCTTTAATTTTATCTCTTGGTTTAGAAAAATCATTATATTCTTCAAAATTCATATATTTTTGAACATTACTTTTTATATCCTCTAACAACCTAGTATTAACCTCCGGGGATTCCGTAGCAAAATTTAAATTTAATTTTTTATCCTTTGTTGGAGAATTATTAACTGTAATAGCAGCCCCAGATATGCTAACACATAGCATACTTATTAAAATTAATAAGGATATTGCTTTTCTCATCAAAATTTCACCTCTTCTTGTATTAATCACCTTTCTATTTATAAACTTATAGGTGATATTATATAAACTTTACTAAAAACCTATTTAGATATTATTAATAGTTTTTATTTTTTTAAAAGATATACAAAAATATAAAAATAATTTTTTAAAATGATTTAATGTTTTTTTGGAATGTAAGATGGTTTGACAGCGTACCGAGACCACAAGGATTTCAAACAGTGAAGTTTACCTCAGAAGAGTTCCGAAGAACTCAACCAAAGCTCTCCACCTAGTCCAAGTGTTCAAGCCCTCTTAAGAGGGTAATTTTTCCATAAGCTCGCGCATAATGGTAAATAGGATTACGCAGGCGGGCTTAACTGCCGGGTTCGGAATGAGACCGGGTGTTTCCCCACCGCTTTGGCCGTCAAACCATCAATACTCTAATTTATGATATAATACGCAACCTGTTTAACGATTGAACCAGCAAATGAACGATTAGTAACTATAGGCTGAACATGTCGCCGAAGCTTCATGCTTACACCTTAGCCCTATCAAACGAATCTTTTATTCGAGTTCTATGATGCATCGTCTTAGGGTGGGCTTCATGCTTAGATGCTTTCAGCATTTATCCCTTACAGCGTGGCTACCCAGCAGTGCCCTGTCGGACAACTGGTAAACTAGTGGCTGCAGACCCCTGTTCCTCTCGTACTAAAGGGTCTTTCCCTTCAAGCATCAACGCTTCTAGAAGATAGCAACAAACCTGTCTCACGACGGTCTAAACCCATCTCACGATCCGCTTTAATGGGCGAACAACCCCACCCTTGGCAGCTGCTGCACCACCAGGATGCGGAGAGACGACATCGAAGTAGCAAGCCTTCAGGTCGATATGGGCTCTTACTGAAGACAACTCAGTTATCCCCGGGGTAACTTTTCTGTTATCAACCAGCCTCACAAAAAAGCTTGGTTGGTTCGCTAGGCCATGCTTTCGCAACGCGGATTGTTATTGTTCCAATCCGTGTAAAGCCACCTTTTACCCTTGCATTCTACGAGAGATTTCTGAACTCTCTGAGGTGACCATTGGGCACGCTTGATATCTTTTCGAGCGTGTGGCGCCCCACCCAAACTACCCACCTATCGGTGTTCTCGTTGGAGTTAGTGACGCGACAAAGAAAGGGTGGTGTCCCATTGGCGCCTCCACCTTACCTAGCGGCAAGGCATCGACAGCTCCCACCTACGCTTCACATCCAAAATCGTATCACAACGACAGGCTGTAGTAAAGCTCCACGGGGTCTTCGCTTCCTTCTAGAAGGTACTGGACTGTGCGCCAGTAAGTCAATTTCACCGGGCTTCAAGCAGGGACAGTAGGGCTCTCGTTAAGCCACTCATGCAAGCCGCCAATTAAGCGGCAAGGTATTACGCTACCTTAAGAGGGTCATGGTTACCCCCGCCGTTTAACGGTCCTTCTTCCCCTTGAACGAGGTTTTCAGATACCGTCACTGGGCAGGATTCGGCGACCATACACATCCTTTCGGACTTGCGGTCTCCTGTGTTTTTACTAAACAGTCGGAGCCCCCTAGTTACTGAGACCTGCTTTCTTCAAAGCAGGCATCCCTTATACCAAAGGTACAGGACCATTTTGCCGAATTCCCTTGCCTGAATTATTCCGACACACCTTAGCCTACTTAGCTAGAGACACCTGTGTCAGTTCTCGGTACGAATTTACAAGCTACATCTTAAATTTCTTTTCATGGGCACTTGGGATCGACCTAATCCACCTAAAAACGGTAGACTCATCGCGTCTTAATTAAGTTCTCACCATTACGGTACTCCCTCAATCTATTACGTTTAAACAGACAGACAAATCTGCAAGATCTACCCGAATGCGTTAAAATTTAAACAAATGCTTGTAAAGTACAGGATTATTAACCTGTTTCCCTTTCGACTTGTTCGATTAAGACAAGCCTTAGGATCGACTAACCCTCGACTGATGAACATCGTCGAGGAAACCTAGCCCTTTCGGTGGTAGAGATTCTCACTCTACTATAGCTGCTACTTTTGCCAGGATTCTCGTTCGAACGCGGTCCACTTGACCTTACAGCCAAACTTCTGCCCACGCACGACGCCCCCCTACTCAATCTCCTTTTAGGAGTGCTTATGTATCGGTGATTAACTTAAGCCCCGTCCATTTTCGAGGCATACAACCTCGACCAGTGAGCTGTTACGCTTTCTTTAAAGGATGGCTGCTTCTAAGCCAACCTCCTGGCTGTCTGAGGTTATAAACACTCTTTATCTATGACACTTAGCTAATACTTAGGGACCTTAACATAAGGCTGGGTTGTTTCCCTTTTGGACATCAAGATTACCCCAGATGCCCTCACTACCCTGGGTCTACGATGATTGCACATTCGGAGTTTAACAAGACACCGAGGAATTTCTTCCCCTAAATGTCCAATTAGTGCTCTACCGCACAATCCATCTCACCAAAGATCTACCTGCGAGTAGTTTCGGGGGGAACCAGCTATTGCCAGTCTAGATTGGTCTTTTGCCCCTATACGCAGCTCATCAGAACGATTTGCACATCAGTACCTGTTCAGTCCTCCACCCCACTTTCGTAGGGCTTCAACTTGGCCACGTGTAGATCGACTGGCTTCGGGTCTCGAGGTAATGACTACAGGCGAGCACACCTAGTCCCTTGTTACCTGCGGACATTTGCTTTCGCTATGGTTACGAGTTCTTCACTCTTAACCTTGCCATTACCCGGAACTCCCTGGCCCATTATTCGAAACGCAAGATAAGACACTGCTCCACTATCTAAGATAGTTTCGTTGCTTTAATGCCTTATCAGTCTGTAACCATTTGGTTTCATGCTCTTTGCACCTCCCGCAAGGGGTACTTTGCAACTTTCACTCACGCTACTATTGCGCTATCGGTCTCGAGTAGTGTTTAGGGTTGGAAGTTTATGCCTCCCATATTCACGCGCGATATCCAACGCACGTTACTCTGGATACCCAAAAATCTTCCACTGGTTTACCTTTACAGGGCTGTCACCCTCTATGGCGCCTCTTTCCAGAGGACTTCAAGTTAGCCAGTTTGGAAGTAAATGAGTCCAAACTCCACATCTCCTATAACTCATCGCTACAGGATTCGGTTTGCCCTTTTGGGTTTTCGATCGCCTTTACTAACCCAATCTCAATTGATTTCTTTTCCTCTGCCTACTCAGATGTTTCAATTCGGCAGGTTCCTCTTCACTAATGTGAATATTGCCGAAGCAATAGGATGTCCCATTAGGTAATCTCCGCATCAAAGGCTCCTTGCGCCTACACGGAGTAATATCGCGGCTTGGCACGACCTTCTTCAGCTCTCGAGCCGAGCAATCCGCCAAATGGCTTAAATTCTGGTTCAATTCACGTCCAGGTTGCGTATGCATCCATTGATTTCAATGGTAACGATCATTGACACTTATTGCATACACCTTCTTAGTATGCTATGCCTACGTTCTAACCAACAAATTCCAATAGGATATGTTGGCGAAATTATTATTGGAAAATCAATTATGGACCGGATGGGATTTGAACCCATGGCCTCCTGCTTGCAAAGCAGGCGATCTTCCGCTGATCTACCGGCCCATCAACCTGGACCGGCAGCTATATATTTTAACTTAATATATTTTTTGATTGACATGTGTTTTTAGTGTTTGATTCACCCGTACTTTTTTTAATCGTAGGAGGTGATCCATCCGCAGGTTCCCCTACGGATACCTTGTTACGACTTAACCCCGCTTACTAAGCCTAAGTTTGAACGTAGCAAAAACTACATCCTCACTCAGACCCAACTCGCATGGTTTGACGGGCGGTGTGTGCAAGGAGCAGGGGCATATTCACCGCAGGATGTTGATCTGCGATTACTACGGATTCCAGCTTCACGAGGGTGAGTTACAACCCTCGATCCGAACTATGAATAGGTTTCGGGATTACCTTCACCTTTCGGTGTCGAAGCCCATTGTCCTATCCTTTGTAGCGCGCGTGTAGCCCGGAGGATTCAGGGCATACTGACCTACCGTTGCCCTCGCCTTCCTCTGACTTATCGCCAGCGGTTTCTTTAATGTGCCTGATAAGCGGACTTACCAGTAGCAATTAAAGATGAGGGTCTCGTTCGTTGTCTGACTTAACAGAACGCCTTACGGTACGAACTGACGGCGGCCATGCACCACCTCTCGGAAAATCTGGCAAGGTCATCAGCCTGGCCTTCATGTAACCGTCGCCTCCGGTGAGTTTTCCGGCGTTGAATCCAATTAAACCGCACGCTCCACCCGTTGCTGTGCTCCCCCGCCAATTCCTTTAAGTTTCAGTCTTGCGACCGTACTTCCCAGGCAGCTTGCTTAACAACTTCTCTCCGACACTGATTGGGCTCGGAGCCCAACCAACATCAAGCAAGCAGCGTTTACACCCTGGACTACCCGGGTATCTAATCCGGTTTGCGCCCCAGGGCTTCGTCCCTCACCGTCAGACCCGTTCTAGTCAGACGCCTTCGCCACTGGTGGTCCCCCTAGGATTACAGAATTTCACCTCTACCCCAGGAGTACCTCTAACTTCTCCCGGTCTCAAGTTTAACAGTCTACCCGGAATTCGTATAGTTAAGCTATACGATTTACCCAGGCATTTATTAAACCGGCTACGGACGTTTTAGGCCCAATAATAGCGATCACCACTTGAGCTGCAGGTATTACCGCGGCGGCTGGCACCCGTCTTACCCAGCTCTTACTCTCTATGCGTTTTAAACATAGAAACAGCTTACTCTTACGAGCAAGCACTTGGGATTCCCTCATCGCGCTTTCGCGCATTGTGAAGTTTTCGCGCCTGCTGCGCCCCGTAGGGCCTGATATCGTGTCTCAGATATCATCTCCGGGTTATTGCTCTCACAACCCGTATCCGTCGTAGGCTAGTCAGGCCATTACCCTGACTACAACCTGATAGTCCGCAGACTCATCCTTGAGCACCGGAGTTTTCAGCCTAAGTACATTCCAGCATCTTAGACTTATAGAGTATTATTCTCAGTTTCCCGAGGTTATCCTCTACTCAAGGGCAGATTATCCGCGTGTTACTGAGCCGTCTGCTGAGGGCCGAACCCTCTCAACTCGCATGGCTTAGTCGAATCCCAATAGCGGTGATCTCCGGCAGGATCAACCGGAATCATACACACTATTATTATTGGCGGGTGAATCAAAATTCACCAACACATGTCAATCGTCAGATTCAAGAGAGCGCAAGCATCCCCTAAGGGATTTCTTGTTTTCTTGAACCTCCACATCCATCTGAAACCCAGAACTGAAATGATCCAATCATAGAAATTGCAATACTGCATACTCAAGGATCGACCGGAAATGATCTGGGCAATAAATTTAGGTCTAGGAAGTATACTAGACTAGTATATAAAACTTACACAATAATATAAAGTTTTTGTATAGTTATTATTATAAAAAATAAAAAGGGGTTTATAATGGTCCGTTACCGTCTAACCCATCAGACACGATAACAGTAATATTGCCTATCCCAATATTTCCTTTTCTATCTTCAACTATTAATGTTACTTTATGTGCTCCATCTGCTAAAAAGGTATAGGTTGGATTTTGTTGCTCGAATGTTTGACCATTTGGAAACGTCCATATATATGATTTATATGGGGTCATCCCGCCATATACTATAGCTTGAAATAAAACTTCTTCACCTATTGTTACTTGATTTTGAAATTCCTGTATTAGAACTACCGGACCATTATACCAAATCTGTACCCAATTATAATCTCCATCTTTTGCACTAAGTGATATCCATATACCGATTTCTCCGAAAATGAGAGTTCCACCGTGCTCTATAGGCTTTGGCCACCAAACCCCATGCTCACCTTTATCACATTCTCCAGATATCCAGAATTTGTCTGCCTCAAGACCCGTAACTTTGATTTTTACACCACGTTTTTTATCATCTCTTAGAAGTTTAAATATGATTTCGTCTACAATAGTTTGACCACCGTTGTCTACAGATAAGTTCCAGATACCAGAAGTTCCTTGGAAATTTATTAGTAAATTTGCTGTCAGATAAGTTTGGTTTTTCAAATTAAATGATCCCTTTAATGCATAATTACCTATCTGAATTGAGGGTAAATTGTTAGGATCACTCTCAATATCTTCTGTGCAATTTTTTAAATCAATTGTAAAACCAGCATTGAATTGAGGTGAATAATCTGATTCCATATCAATACTCGAGTTTAACAATATTTCATTATAATTACCATATAAATCTCCAACTCCAAGAGTAAAAGAACAATTAAATAGACCTGGAATTGTTAACTTTCTAATTATCTTACCGCTCCATGCAATCTTACCATTCATAAAACCTCTTACCCAATTATCAAATCTAAATTTCATATTAATTTTACTTTTTAGTTCCAATAATTTTGCGTCATTTTTATAAAAAATTATAGAATTTCTAGTCATGTTAGTATAGTTTGTTGTATGAATATATATTGCATTGTCAAAGCTCAAAATTCCATTCCATCGAATTTTTATTGTAATAATGTTAGCATAGTCAAGAATATCTCGGTCTCTCCTATCAATTACAATTTTGTAGTCACCAATTTTTGTTGTAAATATTAATGTTTCAAATTCAAAAATACCATTCCTAATTGTATACTGTTTATCAAAATCTTCACCGGTTAAATCTTCCCATTCACATTTAAATTCACCAGGTTTCATTAATAGTTTTGCTCCAGTTGAAATCCTGCCAAAATTAATAAAGTTTAAATCCCATTTAATCTCTAGTAAATCCAATTCAAATGACATTGTATTTTCAATATAAAAAATTCCCTCATCTTCATTCATTATCAAAGTTAATTCACCATCATTAAGTATTTTAAATGAGCCAAATGTAATTGAAAATCTATTAATTTCAAATCTCCAATTTCCTTCTCCAGTTACACCTTTGTTGAAAATAATTAAATAAAAAGTATTTGATGTGCCTTGATCTTTACTTATCTGAAAATCAATATTTCCAGGCGTTAAATCTAACCCATCACTTATGAATCCTAAATATAATCCAGATTTGCCAAAGAATCTTAGATCAAAGTATCTCATTCTCCCTGGTCTAAAAATAGTCATATTGATATTATTATACTCAAAATATGGATCATATAAAACAGTAAAATTAGTAGATACTTCTGAGTTTATAATCCAATCTCCTTCAAGAATTCCAAAAAAGTTATCTAAGTTTATTGAGCAATTCCAAGTTGAATTTAAGTCCGCAGATATATTAATCCATTCATAATATTCAAGAGAACTTATAAATATACTTACAAACTCAAATCCTGCTTTTTTTCGGGTTAGATTAAAGTAAGACATTTGAGTTGCAAATATAATTTTACTATTTTCATCATTTGTTTTTGAATTATCCAAATTAAATTCTACTTCCAAGTTTTTTATATTTAAATAAGCATTTTGGTTTGCATAGTGCTTAAATATTATATAACCGCCCCAGCCCTTCTTGGAAGTTAAGTTTTTTAATTTTCCATAACCAAGAGTTAATGAATAATATATCTCCCCTAATTTGTTGAATGTAATAGACTCAATATCAAACTTAGCACTCACATTAATTTTTTTATTTAATATTTTTAAATTTGTAGCATCCAACTTAAAATGGAATTTTTCAATTACTAAAGTAATACTTTTCTTTGTTGAATAAATTTTATAATCTCCAGATTCTGGATACATTGCTATTGAAATACTACTATTCTTTGATAAATCTTGATTACTTGACCCTCCACTGTCTTCATCGGGTGATTGAGATGGTGAATCGGTTATATTTAGATATAAACGATAAAAACTAACTTCAAATTTAAGTTGGCATGGTACTCCAGATAGTTTAAAATTATCCACTCTTAATCCAAAACCAACCATCTCCCAACCAGGCACCCATCCAGGGTTAATCTTTACCATTCCACTGAAAGACTGTATAACTGGTGATGTTTCATTTTCTTTAATTGATTCATAATAAGCATCTTTTATCTCTGTATCGGGCATTACTAACTCCAATGAAAAATTCTTGCTGCTCTCTATCTTAAATATAACATTTTTTAATTTTGCAGAACCATTTATTCTAGTTGTAAAATACCAATTTTTATCAATTTCATTATAATTTAACACAGTTATTAGTTCACCAGAGACATTGAATATACCTTCTAAAGAAACAAAAATTTTTGGAGGTTTTTCAGGTGCTTTTGTAACAGTAACATTCGAAGTTGCATTTGCACTTGTGTTATCTGTTGCTGTTATTACTGCAGTACCTAAACCAATGGCAGTTACCCAACCTGTCGTTACATTAACTGTTGCAACTGTTTCATTTGATGATTCATATAATACAGGTGCTTCATAATTATGAGGTTTTAACTGTTCGGTCTGGTTTATACGCAACCCAATATTTTCATCCCAAATAAAGAAATCTTCTGTTACAAATATCTTAATCCTTGCTTCTTTAGCACCACATGTTGCTTCGATCTCTGCTTCTCCTTCTCTAAGACCTATTAACCATGTTTCTTTTCCTTCAACATACTTATCAGGAATCATTACAACTTCTGGAGCTAGGGATTCCCAGAATACAGGTTCTAAATATGTATTTATTCCTGTTGCTTCAAGTTTAATTTTTTCATCTTCACCTATCCCCATTTTATTCCTACCATTATCAGTTACGATTTTAATATTAAATTCTAAATTATCAAGAGGAAAACCAAGTCTTGATCCTTCTGCACCTAGAGTTATATCAAAATAAGGAATTTGTAGATTAACATCTATATGGGTGTTATCTGATATGCTAGAATCAATTTTAAAATACACCTCTTCGAGAACTACCTTTAAACCAAGAGATCCATCAACCCACAAACCTTCACCTTCACCTCTATACTCCAAGGTAAAGTTTAAAGTAGAAGACGTTCCACTAAATGACATAAAGTTTGCTGAAATATTAACTAGGTTGTTAAAACTTATAATGAAATCTTTAATTTCAATAAATCCCATACCAAGAACTTGTAATTTTAAATTTGAAAAGTTACGCATTACACCTGACCACCATAAGTCAATTGTGATATTTGGACAACTAGATGTAATATTTGCAGAAAAAATGATCTCATCACCATCTAACTTTTCATGAATTTTTATGGTTTTTTCTTTTAATATTACATCTGTACTAATATGGAGATGACCCGGAGTTAATGTAAATGAAAAAAATGTTCCTCCCAGAAGTTGTACCCAAGTTCCATTTTTTAATATATCAATAGTACCTGCCTCAATATTTATATATCCTTCAAAACAGTAAGGATTTTCTTGACTTATATTAAACCTAAATTTATCTGCTTTAATTGTACAATTATTAATTCTGAATCCAATATCTTCATCAGGCAATTTTTCTTTTGTTAAATTATACAATGACTCAGGTAAAACCGATTTTAAAGTTTGGTTAAAAAAATCTTTGTCTACAAAAATATAAAGATCTAAAAATATTGTTTCATTAAGAGTATCAAATTCCATTTGGTCAGGATTAAAAGTATCAATAAAATCAAAAAATGGGAAATAAAGATGCATATAATTAACCTTATCAACTAACGAGATATTTAAATAAAGTAAACCAGGAATTCCAACCTCAATATCTAGAGATTCTAATCCACTTCCATTACGAACATCTATTACAATAAAATTAAGTAAATCAAAATAAAAATCTACTTTTCCTCCGTTTAATTTTATATTTTTGATATTAAAATCCAAAACAGGTAATGGTAATAAATCGGAACTAATTTTAATATTTTTAAATAATAGTTCTTCTGCAGTAAGCTCTGTGTTTATTTCATTTTCAAAAGCTATACCAAAAAGGAAAGGAAAATTAAAAGTTTCATTTTTTGAAATATTAACTAGCGAACCTAATGAAAGTTTAAAGTTTGAATATCCCTTTATAGATATATTATTCACATCTAAATAGCAGTTGGTGAAATTTAATAGATCTGCATATTTAGGAAATAGAGCCGCAATCAAGAAATTTAAAATAACATCGAAATTTTCTACATCAAGTTTGTTTAATTTTAAAAAACCATCTGTAGCATCTATTCCAATAGTTGTGTTTATCCATCTAATAGACCAATTAGAATTTTGAAACTTTATAAAATTATCATCAAGACTTATATTTAAAAGAGAGATGCTTGCATTACCAGTAACATTTGCAGATAATTCAATCAATCCAATATCAATACCGGATAGATTAATATCATCAATATGCAAATAGACATCCGCATCAGAAATATTAAACGCAAATGAATTACCTGAAAAATCTATGTAAGAAGGATTTTTTTCTCTTTCAATATTAAGGGGAGGAGTAAAGCAAAAATCAAAACCAGCGTAACCTACAAAAAAGCCGGTAAAATTATCAATAAAAATTATTTTATTAAGAGCATTATTGGCTTGTGAAATATCTAAATCTAAGTCTTTTATACTAACATTAACATCTGATAACGAATGCCACTTAAATAGTGAAAGACTGCTATTTTCCCAAATTAGATCCAAATACAATTCTGAATCTGAGATATCAGAATGAATATCATCTGCATTTAAAGATAAATTAATTCCTGAAGTATTTGTTAAATTAAACAAAATATTAATATCTAAAAGACTCTGCTCTCCTTCAAATTCAACTTTTACTCTACCAGATTCATTACAAACCTCAAAAATATTAATGCTACCATTAATTTCTGAAACATAGAAATTAATATAATCCTTTACATGAAGGTGAAAATCTTCTAAACCTAATATAGGGCCAATAACACTTATTTTTGTAAGATTGTAAGATTTTGAAGTATCTGTATACCAAGAAATATTTAAACCATCGTCAGCAGAACCAACGTATATTTTCCCTTTGAAACCACCAATTACTTCACCATCTAATTTTATTAACTGCTCTGTATCATAAGAAAAACCCCCTTTGAAGAAAAAGTATCCCCATGACCAATCATCTGCTATATAGTATTCAAAATAATATCCAAGAAATGTAAAATGTATATGATGATATCTGTTTCCTTCTAGATCAGTATAGTTAGTTTTATTGGTCCATCTGCCATTAAAACCTAATGATATTCCATACAATGAAAATATTGTATCTGAAAATACAGTTAAATCAAAAGATATATTTTTCTCATCATAATCTAAATCAATAGAGAAATTTAAGCAACCATATTTTTCTTTTACAATTTTATCTGCTGTTATTCCAAATTTAAGAGTAGAGTTATTCTGCAATACTAGTAATGATAAATTACTAAGTGTGAAAAACTTTGTAGAGAGAGAAAAATCAATTTCTCCTTCAACTAACTTATCAAAAATTATTTCAAAAGGTTTATCTTCAAATTTTTCTAAATCAAATGATAAATCAAACGTTTTATTTGACAAGTTTGCAGATAAAAATATAGAAATATCTACATTACTTCTGTTTAATGCAAAATAACCGTCACCTAAAGCAAGAATTGCTGAACAATTAAGTGCTTTTTTTGATGAAATACCAAAATCAACTTTACTATTATTTTTACCTTCTAAATGACCATTAAGTGAAACACCCTCTCCTTCAGTATAAAATTTTATATCTGCTTTTCCTTTGAAAAATATTTGTCGATTCCATTCAAGAGCAGCTTTTGATGGTAATTTTGAAAAAAATATTTCATTTGTGCCTGAAGAGTCAGTTATTCCTATTTTATCTGGTGGATTACCATGAGTATCAAATTCTATCAAACCATGTCTTCCAAAATCAAGTGTAAATGTCACTTTTTGTGATAATTTTTTTACAAAACCATTTATTTCTGTATTGTTACTGTAAAATGTACAAAACATATCAACATTGGAATCTTGATAATATTTTCTTTCAAAAGTAAAAGTTGAACCTCCTAAAATTCCATTACCCCCTATCTTAATCTCAGATTTTACTGCAGGTTTATAAACAACTCTGGAACTTAGTTCTGAGATTAATTTTTCTCCAGCTATATTGCTATAACTTAATATTAAAATTAAATCTGATTTTCCTGCACTACTACCCGGATCAATCTTAATACTATGGTCAGGTCTTTTGGCAGATAAAATATAAGGAATATATTTATATGTAACATCACAGACACTAGGTACCTCTTCACCTTTTAATGAGTGGTATCCAAATGTTATTTTGTCTCCCTTTTGTTTTGAGTTAAGTATACCAGGAAAATTAAGTTCCGTGAATGCTTGAAAATCTTCATTTATATCTGGAAAATCATCAAGACGTTTAATATTTAATCCAAAATTTATTGCTAAATTTAAGGGTTTTTCTATGCTTGGAAAAATTGAGATTTTTGCACTGATATCATTTTTTCCATCTTCATTAATATCAACCTCAGTTTTTCCTATTATCTTTAAAGGGTTTCTTTTTTCTATTCCGGCATAATTTGTATAAATTTCAAAAAGAGAACCTGAATTTTTAAGTTCTATAAAACCTCTAAGTGTTTTCATTATAGATGTTCTTGTAACTCTATTTGTACTCTTTGTAGTTTCTTGGGGCTCAAAGGTCTCTTCTTGCTGATTTTCAGTTATTTTTTCTTTTAATTCTGTTAATTTGTCCTTTAGATTTGATATTTTTTCCTTTAAAGTTTTTATATCTATCAATCTTGAAAATTTATTTGAATTTTCTTTAGATTTTTTATTACCAATAATTTGGTTTAAAACTGTACTTTCTGAACTAACAACAGTAGATATAATTGTAGATAATAGAATAAATGCAACTAATATGCTTATTATTTTTTTGGGGAAATCAAGATTTTTTTTTCTTAGTTTTTTTTGTTTATTAAAGTTTTTATTCATTTTATATTCCTCATTCTACATAATAATTAAGTTTAGCCGTTAGTACTTACATAACTTTTTATTACTATAATAATATTTATATTTATACTGCTATATATAGTTTATTATTCAAAAATTATCAACATTTATAAAATTTATGAAATTATATTTTAATGAAGACTTATTATTATATAGTGTTTGTTATATAATTAAATTTCAAAAATATGAGAAATAAGAAAAATAGATATATATGTACAGAAAATTATTTATATAATAACTCACAAATATAAAAGTTAGGAGAAAAAACGAGTGATAATATGAGAAAAATAAAAATAACACCAATAATAGTAGCTACATTGTTTATAACATCAGCATTTGCTATATTATCGGCAGCAGCAGAACTGGAAGGAAACATTGAAGTTGAAATAAAAGAATTGGTAGGTCTGGTAGTACCAAAAATTAATTTATCAGTAAACCAGACAGATTTATCACCACTTAAAGTTGACGTAGAGGAAGGTAACGAATCAAATAATGAGCCAGATAGATATTATTTAAATGACACTCTGTCAATAAAAATAAATGTAACTGACAACAGTTATCGAGACGGTTTTATATTGCCTAGATACCTATTTGCAACTGTTTTTATAATGAGAGACAAAGACAGTGTACCTTTAAGTCCACTGAAAACATTCTTCAAAAGACTAATACCTGTAAAAATGTTTCCTTTAGGTAAGAGTAAAAACAAAATGAGAGTTGATGTAACTTCTAAAGGAGATAAGTATCTAAATATAACAATGGGCTACGAAGTAAAAAATGATACAAAACAAGAAAATCTAACAATGCATATAATTGTAATGGGAATGTTTCCAGGATGGATAACTGGATCTGGAGAAAAACAACCAATTGTTATATACAAAAAAGTAAACTTAATTGATGTTGTATACGACATTCCAGAATAAACATTAAATCCCTCTTTTTTTTGTTTTTTTTTATTATTTTTTTTATAAAAATTTTTTGTCGCTGTCACCCAACAATTTTATAACTTATGTTGGGTGTAGAAACAGTAATATTTCAATAAGCAGCAGAGAAATAAAACTGCATCTAATGTCGCGACATTTTTTGATATCATGGTTGTCCTCAAATCATTTCTTGACATTACGTCTGATAGATCAAAGAGGGACCCGTTTTTGATATCAATTTATAACCTTGAGTTTGCATCTTCAATCATTCTATCATGAAGACCTTCGAATCAAGGTCAATAATTAAAAGAATATAACAATATTTAAGATTATTGCTAGAATTTATATCTTTAAAAATATTTTCAAGTCAATAACAAAAATATAATAATATTTAAAAAAAATATTTTTTATAATTTTTCTTTTCTGTGTTTATTAATTAAATTTCTTATTTCCTCTGCAGATTTTCTTATTTTTTCTGAATATTTATCATCTTTACCTGAATAGATTATCCCTCGGGAGGAATTAATAATTGCATTATTACCTCTTGAATTGGTTCCAAATTTTATAGTTTTTTTAACATCCCCGCCTTGCGTTCCAATACCTGGAATTAAAAGGTAGGTATCATCACCTAAAATTGATCTGATTAACTTTAATTCTTTAGGGTAAGTTGCTCCAACTACTGCACCACAATTACCAATCGAATTCCATTCTTTTATTTTATATGCAACTTTTTCATAAAGAGAAATATCCATTGCTTTTATATCCTGAAAATCTTTTGCTGAAGAATTTGACGTTCTACATAAAATAAAACAATATTTTTCTTTGAATTCTAAAAATGGTTTTACACCATCAATTCCTAAATATGGATTTACTGTTACTGCATCTGCTTTTAATGTTTCATATAAACTTTGTGCATATTTTTTTGCAGTATTTCCAATATCATTTCTTTTTCCATCTAATATGATTACAATATCTTTTGGAATGTAATTTATTGTTTTTTCAAGTAAATCAAAGCCATCTCTTCCAAAATATTCATAAAAAGCCATATTTAATTTATATGCGCAGACAAGATCTTTCGTAGAGTCAATAATTGATTTATTAAAATCTAAATATGGGGTTTTACTCGTTGTAAATAAAAAATTTGGCATTTTTTCTTTATCAATATCAAGACCAACGCATAGTAAGCTATTATTTTTCTTTACAATATTTTCAAATTTTTTACTAAATCTCATATAGTCCAAAAACCTGTTAATAGATTATCATATATAAAAAGATGACATCCAGTTAGTTATTTATTGAATTACTAAATACAGCGTCTTAAATGAAAATAATATATGCTGTTTGTTCATGGGGATTAGGACATGCTACTCGATCTTTGCCACTTATTCGTAGGTTATTTGATGAAAATAACGATTTAACAATTATATCAAATGGTAGAAGTCTTGACCTATTAAAAAAAGAATTAGGAGATAACATAAGATACTATGATATTCCAGACTATCCAATTCTTCTATCTGAAAATCCACGCCAATTTATGGCAAAAAGCGTAATTTATTGGCCAAAATTTATCGCAAGAATGGAATCAGGTCTTCAAGCATTAAAAAATATACTTGAAAAAAGAAAATGTGACCTAATAATATCAGATGCGCGATATGATATGTATAGTAGAAAAATTCCATCCTTTTTTATATCCCATCAACTTAGAATAATGAATCCTTTAAGAATAAAAATGTTTGAAAGGGGCAGTGAAACTTTCAATCTTTTTTTCTTCAAACGTTTCAATGAAATAATAGTTCCAGATTACAAAAAAGATAATTTGTCTGGCGAGTTATCACACAATCTAAAAAAAATTGACGAAAAAAAAATAAATTATGTGGGGGTTCTTTCAGATTTTAAAAAGAAAAAAACAAAAAAAGATATAGATTACTTAATATCAATATCAGGACCTGAACCGCAGAGAACAATGTTTGAAGAAAAATTATTATCACAAGTTGAGTTTTTAAAAGGTAAAGTTATTGTAACTTTAGGAAAAACAGAATCTAGTAAAAAATTGAATAAAAAAAACATTGAAACCTATTCTTTTCTTTCAAAAGATAAACGAGAAGATTTTTTAAATCGTTCAAAACTAGTAATTTCAAGAAGTGGTTATTCTACAATACTTGATTTAGCAGTAATTGGTACAAAAGCATTGATGATACCAACACCTGGCCAAATTGAGCAAGAATATTTAGGAAAATATCATAATAATAAAAAGACATTTTACTCTGTAAATCAAAACAAAATCAATCTAAAAAGAGATGTAGAAATTGCAAAAAAAACCACAGGCGTTAAAAGAAATTGTGATGTTAATAAAACTGTTGAAAACATTTTAAAACTTATATATTCTAAGAAAGGTTCAGTTAAATAGAGTTATCTTATTAAAAAAGTTATATATACAATCTTATAATACAGCGGAGGATGAGTCTTATTATTAATTTAAAAATCAAAAAATTATTAAAAAATTGGATTTTTTGGTTAATAATAATTACAGGACTTGCAATAATTATTAGATCAATTCCTGCTTGGATTCATACAGCATGGGGCTGTGATTTTGGCATATATTTTGGTATAACAAAAACAATTGCTGAAACAAAAGTACTTTTTCCATCTTACACTGGCTGGGGAAGTACATATAATGAGTTCCCAGTTTTACCATGGATAAACGTTTTTGCACACTGGGCTACAGGTCTTGATATTATAGTTATAATGCCAAAATTAACACCAATTTTTGGAGGATTATCAGTTTTTATTTTTTACTTTGTATCTAGAGAACTAACAGATAATAAAAAAATTGCGTTACTTTCAACTTTATTTTTTGCTTTTATGCCATTTCATGTATACCAAACAAGCCATGCTTCACCTTTAACATTTGGACATTTTTTTACAATGCTTTCCTTACTTTTCTTTATCAAATATAGAAAAAAAACAAAATATATAATTCCTTTATTAGTGTCAACAATTCTTTTAATTATGTCTCATCATCTTTCTACTTATTTTTATCTAATAACAGTAGTCAGTATAATAACTGTTGAAAATGTTTATCAAAAAGAATGGACATCAACATTTCGCAAGGATATAACATATATCATAATAGCAAGTCTACTTGTTTTTTCGTATTGGTCATTTATTGCAAAGACTGTTTATGAGCAAATGATGTCTAGATTTATGATTGGAAATATCCATATAGAACCATTTTTTATAATTATATTATTTTATATCGCATTTGGATGCCTATTTGGAATAATAATATTATTAAGAAAGTTTAATGAATTTTTAATCAAAAAACATAAAACAGTTGATAAGTCGAAAATCAGTAAAATTATTATTGAAATAATCTGGGTAATCTACCCATTTGTCAAAAAAGATTGGGCAACAAGTAAAAATAGAATAAAAAAGTTTTTTCTTATTTTTACTATTCTTTTAAGTTGTATTTTTATATTTTCATTTATCGATATGCCATGGCTAGGTTTCTCCCTAACAATATATTCAATAATATATGCTTTACCCCTGTTAATTGTGTTAGTATTTGGAATTATTGGTTTTCGATATACGGGCTATGACAAAAAGGGCTGGTTTATTAGAGGTTGGATTTTAGCAATTACCTTGTCCTTTTTAATTATGATAATTACAAATAATACTACATTTTTTCCTCACAGGCATCCTGAATACATAATGGCTCCTTTATCAATAGCCATAGTTTATGGTATTGGTAGCCTTTTCTCAGATCCTTTTTACAAAAAATTATTATCAAAATTAGACAAAACAAAAAACCTTTATGCAAAATATAAAACTAAAAAATTTAAAATAAATCAAAAAAGTAGGTTAATATCACTTGCTATTATTTTAATACTAATAACATCACTTTCAGCAACAACATATGAAGTTCATAAATTATTAGAACAATCTAGAGAGGAAATTACAACCCAAAATTATGATTCAATAATATGGATGAATCAACATCTTGATAAAAATAAAAGTCTTATTGTATCAGATCATCGCCTTGAAAGATTAGCAGAAGCTGAAGGATTTAATACATCAAAAGATGAGATAATAAAATTATGGACAGCAGAAAATATTAGTGAATACATCGATGAATTATTAGGAATTGGCAAAAATTATAGTAGAATTTCACATGTAATAGTTGATGATATAATGAAAAATCAATTGGTTCATATCGGACCGTTCAGAGGGAAGTTTAGAACGCTTTATATGACAAATGAAACTTGGACTGCGTCTTATGATAAATTTAAAAATCAACCTTTTGAATTAATTTGTAAAAACGAATCAATTGCAATTGATCCTGAAACAGAAGTCCCCATCCACTGGACTGAAGTTTATAAAGTTAATTGGACTTATTTAAATCAATTATTTACTGCTGATTATTTTGATAAATATTAATCGCGTTCTCGTAGGCCTTAACATATTGATTTGCTACAGATGGCAAAGAATGCTTTTTAATAAGTTTCAAACTATTTCTACTCATTTGTTTTTTTAGTTTTTCATCACTAAGTAATGTTACGATTTTTTCTGCCATTTCAACACTATTTTTTGGCTCAAAAACAAAACCATTATCTGAATTGGCTAATTCAGGAAGAGCTCCTTTGTTAACTACAACAACTGGAAGACCGGAAGATACTGCTTCTAAGGTAACAATACTTTGAAGTTCAAATTCTGAAGGAAGAGAAAAAATATCTGCTATTGTGAAGATATTTGGATAATCCTCCCATTTTAAAAAGCTAGTAAATGAAACAAAATCATATAATTCCAACTTTTTTACCATTTTTTGAAGATTTTGTTTATATTCTCCACCTGAACCAACAAAAAGAAAGTGTGCATCAACCTTTTCTATAACATGAGGTATTGCATTGATTAATACTTCAAGATTTTTTTCTGGGCTGATTCTACCAGCAGTTAGCACAATATTTTTCTCAGGAAGATTAAACCTTTTTCTAAGATACTCTCCATCATTGTTTGGATTAAAAACATCAGAATTTATTCCATTTGAAATTGGAGTAATGTTGTTTTTTAAACCATTTTTTAAGTATATCTTTGCGCCTGATTGAGTTGGTACAGTTACCCAATCAGCTAGATTAAAAAAATAAATTAAATATTTCCAAAATCTTTTTTCAAGTTTTTGGTAATGCTTGGATCCTAAAAAGGGTGAAAGTAAATTTTCGGGTAAAATATGAATAGAAGATATTACAGGGATACGATTTTTTCTTGCCCATATGTAAGCACTCCCACCTATTGGATAAGGCGAACAAATATGAATAATATCAGGTTTTATTTTTTTAATAAGTTTTCTAATTTTGAAGAATGGAAATGGAGAAAAACGATATCTACCGTTCATATAAAAAGGCAAAGGAATCGCCCTCGTTCTATAAACTATATATCCATCAATTTCTTCAGAGTAATTTCTATAAGAATTACCGGGAGCAATAACTGAAGGCTCATGGCCTAACTGTTTAAGTTCATGCATCAAATTATATTGAGCTACTGCTCCACCATCGATATTCGGATAATACGACTCTGTTGCTAGAAGTATTTTCATGTATTCGCGTTCCAGGTATTGTATAAAATTTGTATTTAATAAAATTGTTTTATTTGAAAATATACGGACTGAGTGATGAGAGTATTGTTGAAGGGGAAGAAAAAACATCTGTTGCAAAATATTGATACCATCCGCATCTTCTTTTACAATTTTTCATATTATCTCTTGCTTTTTTTGCCTTTTCTGATTTAAGAAAATCTATAAACGACCCTTCAGTAAAATTATATAATCTTTGACCTATTGTTCTACAGGGATAAAAAAGACCACCGTCAGAGTCAATAATAACTGATGATGTTGAACATCCATGAGGTTTATTTATATTATCAAGAAAACCTGCAGGTGTTGTTATTGTATTTTTATAAATTTTTTTAAGTCTTAAAATTTCATCTCTGAATTTCTTTGGATCTGGGTAATAATCATCTGTTCCATCCAAATGACAAGCAGGCATTACAACAGTTCTTGCATTTACTTCATAAACTCTTTTTACTTTTTCTTCGATTTTATTCAAAGTATCTTTTGTAACAACTACCTGTATACATATTTCAGGACCATAGCTTTGAAACTCCTCAAGTCTTTCAAAAAATTTTAAATTTCCATGTCCTTCATCGATACTAATATGTAAATAATCAATATATTTACCATATTCCTTCATTGGTCTTTTATTTAGCAAATGTCCATTTGTCGTGAAAAATAATGTGAAGGGTTTTTTATAAGCATATTTAAGAATTTCGCCTAAATCTTTTCTAATTAGAGGATCTCCCCCTTCTAAACTTAAGACGACGATACTTGATTTTGCTATATTATCAATAACCTTAAAGACATCTTCTTTTTTAAGATCAGGGGTATCTTCCATCCATACATTACAAAAACTGCATCTTAAACTACATTTATGAGTAACTTTATATGATGCATAAAATGGGTATATGGATTCCCCAGCAATCTTGTTTGCTAATGCGTAATTTATAGTCTTAATATATTTATTAATTGGTAACCTTTTCATAAGACACCAGATTTTGATTGACAATAATTAACTAAAGATAAGTTTTGTTGTTTATAGTTAAAATTACCATAAGTGAAATATATTATTCTTAAAATATCATTCTCGTGGCTGAAAAGAGGAGTAAACAAAGAACAATTAAACTTTCAATTATTGCAAGTATAACTCTTAGTATCGCAATAATTATAATTATTTTGTATTTTACAATAGATGAAAATACAATTAACCAGTTATCATCGACCAATATAAAATATGAATATTTTTTAATTGCAATTTTACTAAATATCCTTTATTGGATTTTATGGGGTGCAAGACTCAAGATTCTAAGCAATGCTATGAACAAAAATATCAAAATTGGTTTATGGGAATCAACTAAAATTGTTATTGCAAATCTTTTTTTGGCATGCATTACACCTTCAATGGCTGGAGGAGAGCCAGTAAGAATTCACCTTCTAAATAAAGATGGAATGAGCCTCGGCGGTTCAACTGCTGCAGTTCTAGGAGAAAGATTGCTTGATGCAATTTTTATATTAGCAGTAGTCCCAATTGCCGTGTTTATATTTAAAGATGAACCTGCGATAGAATTTTTAAGTATTGGTTTATGGATAGGAGTAATTGTCTTTATACTTCTTTTAGTAGTATTTATTTATTCTATAATAAGACCAGAAAAAACAAAGGCTTTTTTGATCTTCATAAGTAAAAAGTTTAGTAGATTTTCAAAAAAGAAAGATACCGAAATTAAACTTATCCGCCGAGTTAACCTAGAGGTAGATAATTTTCATAATGCTATGAAATGTTTTGGTACAAGTAAAAAAAGTATATTATTAAAATCTGCAATACTAACCGTTTTATTCTGGTCAATAGGCTTTATGATACCATCATTGGTTCTTTTAGGACTTGGTTTACCACCTTTTTTTATTGAGTCATATGCAGCTCAAATATTACTACTTGTAATTATTATGATGCCTACAACACCAGGTAGTGCAGGTGTTGCAGAAGTAGGAATTTTTGGTCTATATGGCGTATTGATTGGAACTGGTGAAGGAAGTCTTATTGGTGTTTTTATAATTCTTTATCGATTTATTTCTTATCATATGAACCTTATCGCTGGAGCATTTTTTCAATATAGAATCTTTAAATCTGTTGCTTCTTTTTCGATGGATACAATTAAAAAACATGAAGATAAAATTGAATGTGAAAATAATTAACAATATTTTAAAAAGGGATAATTTTTCATCCGTCACATTTAAAAATAGGAAGAGTATTCAGCCTTTCCTATGGAAAAAGCAAAAAAATGCATTTCTTGCGGAAAAGGACTATTAGAACAAGGTTCCACAACATTTCCATGTCCAAATTGCGATGCAATAATCGGAAGATGCACTAGTTGTAGAGAGCAAAGTGTAAAATACACTTGTTCTAAATGTGGATTTACTGGACCATAGGAGGAAAAAATATGGGCGAGGTTGTAGGTCTTATTCGTGTAATGCCTGGGGAAGTATTAGAAGACAATAAACTTCAAAAAATAATTAATGACATAAAAGCATTAATAAAACCACCTGCAAAAGTTGGAAATATCGAAGTAAAACCTGTTGCTTTTGGTTTAAAAGGATTAAATGTTACAATTGTTGTTCCAGATGATGCTGGTGGACTTGATCCGATAGCTGAAGAAATTTCAAAAATTGAAAATGTTGATAGTGCAGAAGTAACAGATGTAGGAAGAATGTAATATTATAATATTTTTTATTAATTCAATACTTCAATTTTTTGTTTATTTGAACTTTTTGAATAGTTATTAATCGCTCTAATACCAATATCTGTAGGATAATAAACTGGATATGCTGAGTTACTTGTATCTCCATCTATAAGTTCAGCCATATATAGCTTTTTTATGTGCCATTTTACAGTATGATGATTAAGGTTGAGAGCATTTGCAATTTCTAGTAAATGTTTTCCAGGATGATTCTGAAGGAATTTCATTATACTTTGAGCGTTTTTATTTTTTAAAACTGCTTCTGCAATTGCCTCTCTGCGTGCTTCAACTCCACCTTCAACTAAATAATAAACCCTTTTTCCACCAATATTTCTACTTCTAATAAGATTTGTCTGCTCGAGTTTGCGCAAATGCCATGCTGCATTACTAGGCTTCAAATCAAGTTCTCTTGCAATTTCTCTTAAATGAGACCCAGGATACTCATCAATATAATTATAAAGATTTTTTCTTATTTCAGTATCTAAAACATTTTCTGGAGTAACATATTTTATTCCGCCTAATGTGAAAAATGCAACAATTGTTGCAATAGCTGCAACAATAACTGCAATAGATATTCCTATGCTATCAATTGCAGGTCTAATGCTGTCTGCTAATACGTTTTCAATTATAAATATTAAACAAAAAACAACGATAAAAAAACCTATCCTCAACTTATTAAAGACATACATATCTTATCCCATCTCCAATATTTCTGCATCCCAGCAGTAAAAAAATAAAACGCTTTGTAATTTAAAAAGTTTATTATTATAAATTTGAGTTTGAAATTTTATTTATGAGTATAATATCCTTTTAATTTATTATCTATATTTTCTATTCTTACAAAACCAAAACGTTCAAATTGAATTATTTCACCAGTTTTTAATTTTGAAACAGATTCTTCAGCAAAACCGTCAACCGATTCAAGACTGTTCTTATTATAGGTATCATTGATATAGAGAAGATGAGGAATAAACACAGTCATTTTAACATAATTATTAGTAGTCCATTGTATCTTTGCAGAACTTGGGATTAATTTATCACCTGCATATTCTGAAATAATTTCTTTATTTTTCTTTAAAATTTTTACATTATAAAGATTTTTTAATCTAAATATTTCGCCAATTTTTAATGATTTAATATCTGATTTATTAACAAAAAAAGTATCACTAGTTTTTATAGTTCTAGAACCTAATTTTTTATTATTTGGATGTAAACTAATACTTTTTAGTTTTTTGGGGGCATTTTGAACAATTAATTTTATAGGATCATTAACAAAAAAATATCTTTTAGCAATAGGATCTATTAATTTTCTGTTAGTAGATTCTAAAAGACTAAAACTAACTGACGATTCAACTTTTGAAATGCCTTGTTCTAAAACAAATTGTTTGATAGCTTTTTGTAAAATGCCACGTTTTTTTAGGCCCCTTAAAGTGGGAAGCCTAATGTCATCATAACCTGATACATATCCCTTTTCAATTAGTGGCTTGATTTTTCGTTTTGAAACAGGCATTCCATCAATTGAAAGTCGAGCAAATTCCATTAAATGAGGTTTTCTTAGATTTAGTAAATCAAGAATCTTGAAATAACATTCATCGCGAAGCTCGTATTCTTTTGTTCTAAAAGGGTGAGTAACACCACTGATACTATCCTCAATAGGTCCCGCAAAATCATAAGTCGGCCAAACCCTATATTTATCTCCAAGTATAGGATGTGGTTTGTCAATAATCCTAAATATTGTCGGATCACGCATCGCCGTGTTATCACAAGTCATATCCCCCCTTAATCTTAAAATAGCACCGTCTAAAGAAGAAGATAGCATATCTTTCCAAAGATCCATGTTATTGCCACAAGTGTTTCCACAACAATTACATGACATCCCATGAAAACGACCATGCTTAATATCCTGAGGTGGACATTGACATATATAGGCATTACCTTGTTTTATCAATTGCTCTGCAAACTTATAATGTTTCTCAATGTTATCTGATGTATTATAAACTTGGTCCCATTCAATCCCAAGCCAATTAAGATCCTCTTTTTGAGAATCATAAAATTCAATATGAGCATTCTCAGGATTTGTATCATCAAAACGAAGTATAAACTTTCCTTCATACATCTTTGCGTATTCGTAATCAACAATTGCAGCTTTTGCATGACCAATATGTAAATAGCCATTGGGTTCAGGTGGAAAACGAGTTATAACCTTTCCTTTCTTTGCATTGGGTAGGCTTGAAAGGGTAAAATCTCTCTCTTTTTTTTCCTTTACAATAAGTTCAGGAGCAATTTTTTTTAATTCTTCAAATTGTTTTTCATAAGTAATTTTATTAATTTCCTTAATAACAGAATTGACAATTGGTACAATCTCTCTTGGAGAAAAATCCTTCTTTTTTAAAACCCCAATAACTTTCCCAATAACTGCTTTTGAATCTGCTTTTCCATTAAAAAAAACTGCATTTTGAAGAGCATATTTTCTTGCTGTTTTTTTGATTATATCTTTAGACATAATAAATTACTTCTCTCTTTTAATAGAATATTCTGCTAATTTGAGAAGAATTTGTTTTGCATCAGAATCATGCAATATATCTATTGCTTTCTTTGCGTTATTACAATACTCAAAGGATTTTTCTTTTGCATATTCAACAGACCCAGTTTTTTTAAATAAATCATATACTTGTTTAATTTCTTCTTCAGAGGCATTTATATTCCCAAAGATTTTATCCAATGTTTTTTTATCTTTATCAGTAACGTTATTTATACAATGGACCGCGATAAGTGTTTTTTTACCATTTCTAATATCATTACCGATATCTTTTCCAAGAATTTTTTCATTACTGCTCATATCGAGATAATCATCAGTTATTTGAAAACCTAAACCAAGATTTTTTCCATATTCATTTAAAGAACTTGCTTGCTCCCGGGTCCCTCCTCCTAAAATTGCACCTGCTTCAGCAGCATACATAAATAAAACTGCTGTTTTTTTAAGAATCATATCAATATACTCGTCTTCTGTTACATTATTTCTTTTTTCAAATTCCATATCTATTTGTTGACCTTCGCTTATTTCTCTAACACAATCGATAAGTCCAAATTCAATATTTTTAAAGGTCGAAAGATCTCCCTTAATTTGATGAATAGATTCAAATGATTTTGTAAATAAAAGATCTCCAGCAATTATTGCAGTTGGTTCGCCATATTTTGTATGTACTGTTTGAATATTCCGTCTCAATTTTGATTTATCCATTATATCATCATGAACTAATGTAAAATTATGGGTTAGTTCAAGAGCTATAGTCAAGGGTATAACATTTATAATATCCCCAGAAACAGCCTCACAAGCAATCATCGCCAAACAAGGTCTAAGTCTTTTACCACCAGCAAGAGGAAGATGTCTAACTGCATTATAAAGAGCTTCAGGCTCTCCTCCATGTAAAAAATTTTCAAGTTGACCATTAAAAAAATTTCTTCTCTTTTTAAGTTCCTCTTTTAACTCCATAAATCCACACCAATATCTGCCATTTTTGAAACTTTATTAACTCCTAACAAAAACATAGTAGCTCTTAATTCTTTAATTATTAGATCAACATCAGAGATACATGCCTCTTTGCCTTCTATAGCTGGTTTCAAAATAGCACGAGCAATTCCTGCACAGTTTGCACCAAGTGAAAGGGCTTTTGCAGCATCAAGACCATTTCTTATACCTCCTGTTGCAATTATAGGTAATTTCCAACCTGTTGCATCACCTACTTCTATAATAGAATTTGGTGTCGGTATCCCCCAGTTCCAAAATGTTTTACTCCCTTGTTCATGATGGTAATCATTTACAATTTTTGCTCGGTAATATTCTATTGCTGCAAATGAGGTACCACCAGCTCCACCTACATCAAACCCTGCAATCTTTGTTTTTGAGAGTCTTTCTGCAACATCATAAGATATACCCGCACCAGATTCTTTTACAATTACGGGTATATCCAAATTTTCTGATAATTTCTTAATTGCCTCAAAACATCCTTTTGCATTAGCTTCACCTTCAAATTGAACAGCCTCCTGTAAAAAGTTTAGACATACAATAAATACTTGGGCATCAATCATGTCAATCATTTTATGTGCATTATCAAGAGTTTTTTTATGCCCCCATAACACAATTTGAGAAGCCCCAATATTTGCAAATCTTATTGGAATATCATAATTCTTAATAACAGTATAAGTGTCTTTAAAATCTGGTTTTTCAAGAGCTGCTCTTTGAGAGCCTACACCCATTCCTATTTGGAACTTCTCTGCAGCAGCTGCAAGATTATTATTAATATTTTTAGCTTTTTTATAACCTCCAGTCATTCCTGAAATAATTAATGGTGCACCCAATTTTTTTCCAAAAATTTTAGTTGAATAATCAATTTCATCTTTATTAATCTCAGGTAAAGCATTGTGAACAAGCTTAATATCATCCCAATAATTATGTTCAGAGGAAACATCTTTATTAAGTGAAATATTAACATGTTCATCTTTTCTAATTTCTGTTTTATTCATCATTTAACCCCTTTTATAATAGTACTTTTAGTATCCTCTCCAATTAACACCTTGTATAGTTTACCAGGTTTATTACCATTTAGGAGTATAGTATCAATACCTTGTTTTGATATTTCTTTTATACTATTAATCTTTCCAGCCATACCCCCAGTTACATCAGCATAATTATCTGCCGAAGTAGTTAACTTTTCGATTTCACTTAAAGATATTTTTTTGATAAATTTTGCATTATTATCTATTTTTGGATTTGAAGAATAAATTCCATCCTCATCAATTACAAATATTACTTTATCAGGTTTGAAATATTTAGCAAGTGTTACTGATAAGAGGTCCCCAGAACAAATCGAAAAATTTAATTTTTTATCTAAAACAACATCACCAAATGTAACAGGAGTAAAATTAAGGTCTAAATATTCTGTAAATATATTATAATCAATTGAAGAAAGCTTGTGGTTATTAAGTTTTAAAATTGAATGCGGAGGAATAGAAACAGCATTAATGCCATTTTTATGTAGAGATTGCAAAACCATAGAATTCAAACTTTGAACATTTTCATGAGTCAATGAAAAACCATATAATTGTTCATCTCTTGAGTAACCATCATTCAAATTATATTTCTTTGCCGGTATATGTCCAAAGGACCCTGCCCCATGTATTAATAATATTTTTTTATTAGCTTTTTTTATATCTTTGGATAAATTATCCATTATCTGTTGTTTAAAATGACATTCTTTTGATTTTTCAGTTATTATGCTTCCACCTAATTTTAAGATAATCATAATCTGCTAAATCAAATAGTCTCTAAAAAGGATTTTCATAGTATTTACAATTTCTTATTTTCTATAGTCATCATCGTCTTATTTTTATTTTGTTCATGGATTAACCAAAGAGCAATAGGCATTCCATTATTTTGTGACTGCATAATGGTTTTTGATAATTTAGATATCTCTTCAGGAGTATGTTTTCTATTACATTCTTGACAAACAAAGTGTTTATCTTCAAAAACTAATCCAAGAGGATGCTCGTTAATATCAATTTTCTTACTGCATATCATACAAATCTTTTCAGGAATATTAACACCACCGAATGGTTCTTTAGTTATTATCTCATATACATAGTATATTTATAAATTAAACGATTAGATATATAGGTAAAACTTATATTTATAAGGCAAATATTCTTATAAGGAATTTTATTTCACTAAGGAAGTCTAATAATGAGGAGAGAAGATATTCAAGAAGGTATTAAACAAAATAAGTTTGATAATCTTGGTGGAAAACCAAAAATTGCATATTTTTCTATGGAAATTGGTATTGATGAAAATATTCCTACATATAGCGGCGGTCTTGGTATTTTAGCAGGAGATTCAGTTAAATCTGCTGCAGATCTTAACGTTCCAATGGTTGGAGTTACTCTTTTATCAGAAAATGGATATTTTTATCAAAAAATAGATGAGAATGGAAACCAAATCGAATTACCTATACAGTTTGCTGTATCAAATTTTCTTGAGCTTTTACCCACAATTACAACTGTAAATATTGATGATAGAGCAGTTAAAGTAAGAACATGGTTATACCAATATAAAGGTTTAAATAATTATATTATCCCTGTTTTTTTCCTTGATACAAATATCGAAGAAAATTCAAATTGGGATAGAGAGCTCACCAAACATCTTTATGGTGGTGACCAAAAATATCGTCTTGCGCAAGAGATAATTCTTGGTATTGGTGGAGTTAAAACATTAAGGGAACTTGGATACACAACAATTGATAAATACCATATGAATGAAGGACATGCAGCTCTTGGAACTCTTGAACTATATGATTACTATAACGATGTTGAAAAAGTACGCGAAAAATGTGTATTTACAACACATACACCTGTTGCAGCAGGTCATGATCAATTCGACCTTTCTTTTGCTAAACCGATGATAGGAAAAATACTTCCTGATTTTATTATAAACGATATTACGTTTGATAATAAACTAAATATGACAAGACTAGCACTCTTTTTTAGTCATTATGTTAATGGTGTGGCAAAAAAGCATGGAGAGGTATCAAGAATGATGTTTCCTGGCTACTCAATTGACTCAATTACAAATGGTGTTCACTCAGTAACTTGGGTTTCAGGGCCATTTACTAGACTCTTTGATAAACATATGCCTGGATGGCGATCAGATCCATACATACTTAGATCTGCTTTTAGTATCGATAAAAAAGAAGTATGGGATGCGCACATGGAAGCAAAAAAAGAGCTTATCAATTTTGTAAATAAAAGATATAATGCTGGTATGAACTTTGATGATTTTACGATTGGTTTTGCACGCCGGCAAACTGCATATAAAAGACCTGAACTATTAATCTCTAACCCTGAACGATTAATACAAATATCTGAAAAAGTTGGACCATTACAAATAATTTATTCAGGTAAAGCTCATCCAAAAGACACATCAGGAAAAGATTCAATAAGGCATATATTTAATGTTATGAAATCAATTAATAATAGAGTTAAAATTGCTTTTATTCATAATTATGACATGTTGATTGGCAAGATGATGACTGCAGGTGTAGATCTTTGGCTAAATACTCCAAGAAGACCAAAAGAAGCCTCTGGTACGTCTGGTATGAAAGCTGCACATAACGGTATTCCACAATTTGGAACTCTTGACGGATGGTGGCTTGAAGGCTGTATAGAAAATATTACAGGTTGGGCAATTGGTGTTGAAAAAAAAGATGAGCAAGAATCTGATGATATTACAGATAGAAAGGATTTATATGATAAACTGGAAAATTGGATAATGCCAAAATATTACAATGATAGAGATAATTGGATTAGGACCATGAGAAGTTGTATTGCAATAAATGCTTCTTTTTTTAATACAAATAGAATGATACAACAATATGTATTAAATGCTTACTTTAGATAATATTTCCCTTTCTTCATATTTTGGTTTAATATTTTCAATATCTTCAATCCATGTACGAAGTATTTCTGCTACACTCCACGCTTGGGTAATACAACCGCCAGGCGAATAGACTGGGTCACCGTCAAAAATCTCATGAATTGACCCGTCCCATTTTTCACCATACACGTCAAGCATTGGCTTTAAAAAATTATTAAATGCAAATTCTCTTGATTTTTTATTTCCGTTATTTATTTTAACAAATGATTTAATAAAAGGACCCATAAGCCAAGGCCAGACTGTCCCATTATGATAAGCAACATCTTTATTGTAATCTCCAAAATAAGAACCTTTATAGTTAGGATGATCAGGTGTTAATGTCCTCAATCCAAAAATTGTAAGTAATTTTTTTTGAATACTATTAACAATTTTTTTCTGTAATGTAATATCAACTAAATTATAGTCAAGAGAAACAAGAAAAATTAGATTTGGTCTAAAAGATGTATCTTTTGTATCAATTACGTCATATAGTTTATCAAAATTATTATTAAAACTCTCAAGAACTTTTTTGGATAAATCTGAATATCTATCTCTTTTTTCAAGTATTTGTGAAAAATTGCTCATTATTCTTAAAGCATTATACCATAAAGCTTGAATTTCTACTGCCTTTCCTGAGCGAGGAGTTGGATAATAATCATCAATTTTTACATCCATCCAAGTCATACCTGGATTATGCTTTATTAAAAAATCCCTATCCATTTTTATTCCATTATCTGTACCTTTTATATAACCAAACATAATCATTTGTAGTGTTCTCCAAATATCCTTTAAAAATGAAATATCATTTGTATATTTGAAATATTGATAAACTCGATCTATATACCAAAGAGATGCATCGACTGTATTGTAAAATGCTTTTGAATCTGTTTCCGCAAAGGCATTAGGAATTAATCCGTTTTTACAATATTTACTAAATAAAAATAAAATCTGTTTAGCATCATCAAATCTCTTTGTAACAAAGGTTAGACCAGGAAGTGATATTAATGTATCCCTTCCCCAATCTCCAAACCAATGATACCCTGCAATAATTGATTTTCTATCTTCTCTTTTTACTATAAAATTATCAGTTGATAAAACAAGTTTATTACACTTTAAAGGCAGGTCTGCTTTAAGAATAATATCTTTTTTCCGTTTTATTTCATTTAAATAAATTTTTACTGGATTAATTTCTTCATTTTCAACTGTTAAAGTAATATAATAATCACAGGTTTTATTAATTTTCTTAATAAATTTACCGATATGAATATTATTATCGACCCATGCCTCATTTCTTTCATGGTCAATTTTATAAAAAAATTCTTCCCAATAATGAGAAGGCTTAAAATCTGCGTCTTTTAGAAATATCTTTATAAAATTATCAATATTATTTGGTTTAATTAAAACATAATCTTTATTGATCTCATGTTTAAAAGAAAGATACCTTTGATGATTTACATCATATATATGCCTTGAATTTGCAACAACGGTATGATGAATTTTAATAGGCTTTGGAGTCTCAATTCTGTATCTAAGAAGTGTTGTATTTTTTCCATTTTCCATAAATATTGTTTTTTTGATTTTTATATCATCAATATTATATGTAAAAGTTGGAAATACATCAAAACTAAAATCACATTTATGATCTCTTAAATAAAATTCTTTTTCATCAAACAAAATCCTGTCAAAAATATTAGAAACAAACACCCATCTATTTATAGGTGGATTTAAGCTTGCAATTAAAAGACCATGATATTTTCTAAGATTTGAATTATTATAAGCAAGAGATGCATATCCTCCTAAACCATTTGTAACAATCCATTCTCTCATATATTAGCCCCTAATGAAATCTTTATATATATCAATAGTTTTTTTTGTAATTATTTCCCAACTAAAATCTTGAATTACTCTTTTTCTTGCATTTGTGCCCATCCAAAGACCTTTATCATCTAATTTCAAAATTTCTTTAATCCCCCAAGCAATATCCTCTGGTTTGTGAGGGTTTATGTGAATACCACATTGTTTTTCTCCCGACGGAACAATTTGTTCTCTAAAACCATTTGTCCCAGTAGCACCAACAACTGTTGGTTTTGCCATCGACATAGATTCTGTACATACAATTCCAAAAGGCTCATAAAAGGAGGGTAAAACAACAACATCTGATGCCGCATAATGTTTTATTCTTTCAATTTCACTTACAAATTCATTTTTAAAAATAACATTATTCTGCAGTCCTAGCTCTTCAGTCATTTTTCTTAATTCCCATTCCATACCTCCAACACCAAGAATAACAAGTTTTGTTTTTGGAAAATCATTTAAAACGTGGGTCATAGATCTAATTAGATTATCTACGCCTTTTACATTCACAAGTCTTCCGACAAATAGAAGCATATTTTCATCATCATTAATATTATAGATTTTTCTTAATTCCTTTTTTTCTTCATCAGAAATTTTATTTGGATTATATTTTGAAGGATCGACACCATTCCAACAAACTCTTATTTTTTCTTCAGGAAAACCTAGTTTTTCAAGCTCGTCTTTCATTGCATTAGAAACAGTAATAATTCCGTCAGCAACTTGTCCTCCTTCAAACTCTATGTCCTTAATAGTATGTGAGCCTCTTCCAATTGATCTTCCTACCTCTGTTGAGTGAATATGAAAAATGAGAGGTATTTTTAACTCCTTTTTTGCAATAATTCCACCGATAATTCCAAGCCAATCATGACCATCAATAATATCAAATGATTGTTTTTGTTTTCTGACAAGCAAATTTACAAGCTGGGACGCAGACATAGTATTATAGCTAAAAACATCAGCAAAAAATTTAAAATTTGGTCCCCAACCTTTAAGCTCATAACTAGCAAAAAAACGATAAGAATCTGTCAAATCAAGAGTTTTTGGTCTGTAAACATTTATTCCATTCCATTTTTCATATGTTTTATAAGCATTTTTTTCATTTAACGAAAAAACTGTAACATTATTTCCAAAATAAGCTTGTTTTTGTGTTATTTCAGTTGCAAAGGTTCCAAGTCCCCCATAAATGACTGGAGGATATTCCCACGTAAAATGTATTATATTCAAATCTTACTCTCCTCTAAATCCCTAAAACATCTAATTCTATAAGAATTATACTGTTTTATTTTGAAAAAATAGTTAGAATATTTTCTGTTTAAGATCTTGTAAAACGTTCATATAATTTATAAAACCATCATATGGCCCATCATAAGGGCTAAAATAAGCATGTACATCACCATCTTGTAAACCTTTTGTTGAAACATAATATAAATGATCTGAAGTTTGAAGTCTACGCCAGGTGTCAATCAATTCTTTGTCACTATTTTCTTTTAGCCGGTTACCAATATGTTTGAGTTCATTAAAACAAGCAATTTGCATATCATTACCAAGCCAAGTGGACACATCCCTGTCTTCATCAGCCCATGAAATCGCTCTTGGAACATCAACAATTCCCACAGGTTCATATCTTTCAACTGCCTCACTTACTGTAACAAAATCCAAATTTTTCCTCTTAAAAACTTCTGTAGGAAAATGTTTAAGAAAATCAAAAATACCAGTATCTTCCCAATGGTGCTCGCCAAATGTTTCATAATCCATAAAAAGATTCACTAAATCTCCTTCGTTACAATTTAGCCAATATGCAAATTTATCAGCAGTTAAAGGATGATCTTTCCAAAGTTTTGCTGAAAATCTAAAACCAACATCATCACTCAAGGTGTAATTTCTAAGAAGTACTTTTATATTAGAATTTACTGGTTTGTATAAATAATTTGGAGAACGCCACGATAATATTTTTTCAGTACCTTCAGTAATTATCCCTTTATAACCCATATCGGATACTTTCTGTGCAATTCTGTTATCATAAATTGCTTCAGTATTTCTAAAAATACGAGGATGATAGTTAAATAAATTTTTTATCATAGAATTATGCATTTTAACTTGTTCTTCAAATTCATCAAGACCGTCATATAAAGAAGAAAGTGAATGATAGTAGGTTTCCTCAATCATATCAACAGAACCAGTTTTAAAAAGTTCTTTAAAACTATCAATTAAATCAGGAATAAATTTTTGACAATATTCAACAAATGTTCCTGTAAGACTAAATGAAACTTTGAATTTACCATCATATTTATTTATTAAATCAAGCAATAATTTATTTGTTGGAAGATAACATTTTTTTGCTACCTTTTCAAATATTTGCTGATTTAAATTTTTATTAAAATAAGAAGAGTTGGAATTCTTATTTCCAATATTAAAAACTGAAAAACGATTTAATCTTATAGGTTGATGAACTTCAAAATAAATACAAATTGATGTCATATCATTTTACTCCACAATAAACATCAACTGTTTTTTCTGCAACCCTATCCCAGGTAAATAATTCAATTTCTCTTTTCCCCTCCTTAGCAATTGTCCTATGTAAAGGATCATATCTTAATAAGGATATTATTTTATTTGCCATTTCGTCTGTATCCCAAAAATCAACTTTTAAACAATTATTGAAAGCTTCAGAAAAACCAGCTGTTTTTGAAGCAATTGTAGGTGTGCCTGCCGATATTGCCTCAAGTGCAGTAATTCCAAATGGTTCACTTACAGACGGCATAACATAAACGCTAGAAATTCCATATATATGTTTAACTTCTTCTTCAGTTAATCTACCTGTAAAAATAACCCTATCAGATATTCCTAATTGAATAGACTTTGTGATTAATTTTGGCAACATATCGCCAATTCCAGCTATTACAAATTTTACTTCTGGCTCATAATCTTTTACTTTACTTGCTGCTTTCAAGAAAAATTCAGCACCTTTTTGAATAGTAAGCCTCCCTAAAAAAAGAACAATATCTTGTTTTTGATTTTCTGGAATTGGATAAACAGCATTATGAATCACAGAAATTTTATCAGGATTTATGCCATATTTTTCAACAATTACTCTTTTTGTAAAATGACTAACTGCAATTATTTTATCAGCCCTTTCCATGCCTTCTTTTTCAATGTCAATAAACCATTGATTTGGATAAAGCCAACCCGAACGATCATATTCAGTTGAATGTATTGTTAAAACAAGTGGAATATCAAACTTTTCCTTAATGTTTATACCTGCTTTCATAGTAAGCCAATCATGACAATGTACTGCATTATATTTATTTCCAGATTTTATGAATTTTTTAACTTTAGAAACTACTAAATTATTGTAATAATAAACAGCTTCAAAAAAATTACCTTCAATTTCTTTTGAGTCAGGTCGATCATAAGGAAAAATTTCAGTTTCACCTACCTCAATAATTCTTAAATCTTTTTTATCGTTAGTAACCTTTTTTTTAGTTTTTGGCATAAAAAAATCAATTTTTACTCCTTTATCTGAGAGACTTCTAGTTAACCCATAGCAATGAGTAGCAAGACCACCTGCCTTAAAAGGTGGATATTCCCAACCTATCATTGCTATTTTCATCTTCTCCTCCTTATTGTTCCCATATAATAGGACCTAACAGTAACTGAAAGGTCTTTGAATAAGACCTCTCTTCCTTTTAAACATATTTTTATTTTAAATGAAACCTTTCTTTTTCATCGATGTTTATTTTATCTTCTCTTGCAAGCCAACCAAGGGCTGTATGAATATCTTTATCATTTAAATCTGACAGCCGTTTTATTGTTGAATATTCTGCATCTCCCCATATATCAAGTATCTTCCAAATTCTACCAGCTTTAGAACCAATTTCATTTTCTAAATTGGTAAAACCAAGCTTAAAACAATCATTTTCATCTTTTGAAACTTTATTTTCTCTTGCTAACCATCCTATCCCCTTATAAAAATCAATATCTATGAGACTGGTATGCTCTAGTATATTTTCTTTTTTTAAGCATCCACGCTCACTTAAAACAGACCAAATCTTGCCTGCATTCTCTCCATATTTTTTTGAAACGTCAGTCAACAAATTTCACCAAACCTAAACCAACTGGAAAAGTAATAATTTTTTACAATATAAGTCTATCTAAATATAAAAAGGTAACATTATATAAATATGTTTAAAGGAGGATGCCTTTTTGTCTAAAAAAATCAATATTACATAACAATTTTGCTATTTAATACCTTAATTAAATGTCTTTTTTGTCAAGAATTATTAATATTAATAAAAAAAACGGGCTTGTGGGGATTCGAACCCCAGGCCAATCGGTTAAGAGCCGATTGCTCTACCTAGCTGAGCTACAAGCCCAAAATAATTTGGAGGATATATACTCTCGTTATTAAATATTTGTTAGATACAAGACTCGTTAAGTTTATAAGATATGTTAAAATACTGTTATATGAATGGGATGCAGAAAAAATTTAAATCACCTATTTTTTGCTATTCTTATAGTTTTAATAACTAATCTTACAGGTTGTATAGGTTCATCGAATACATCAAATGAAATAAAAACTATTGAAATTAATGGAATGTATGAAATTATGACTATTAACAACCGAGAACAACCAATAAAATTAGTTGTAACTGGGATGGATTGCCTTATTACTGTATCAAGAGATACAAATTTAGTAGAAGTTATTCTTGATGGTGAAAACAATATTGTTAGGGTTTCCAGTTTTCATACCTTTAATCAAACAATAAGAGATGTAAGTTCCGAAATACAGTACTACGAATAATAAGGTTTAATCATTTTTAATTGTTTTTTTAATTTTTGAAGGGTTAACTTTTGATATATATTTGGCATCGATGCTATCAGAAACATAAACATCCTTTCCAGCGTGATATATATTAATCCCATCGTCTATTGCTTTTTTCCCGTCAATTTTTAAAATTAATGGTTCTTCAGTTCTTACCTTACCTGCCTCTATTGCCTTTTCTAAACTACCACTAAGATGAACCTTTTTTCTATCAGTTGGAAAAAGACCACCTTCTAAAATAATATCAGCTTCTTCTTCTGTTACGGGATAATATAAATTATCTATGTCTGCAAGAGGTAAATCGTTAAGATTAACATCTATAGTATGACCATAAGTAGCCCTAATCATACCTCCATCTATTTGATAACGGCCTCTAGGATCAGTTTCAACTAATGCTTCTATATGGGAAACTCTTAACCAATCAAAACCAGATCTAGATATACCAATCGCGTCAATCAATGAAGAAAGATCAACCCATCCCTTTCCATCCATCATTAATCCTAATTTTTCAGGAAAATGCCTTAGAGCTCCTGCAATAATTCTACTTAGAGAATTTAATTCTTTTTCATTCATCATAAATTTTCCTTTTTTTTCACATATTGGACAAGTTTCGCCACGAAAAAATCCATGCTCTTCACATTCTGATAACATATTTCCAAATCCATAATAAAAATATTAAGTATAAATTTTTGTACTAATTCGTTATTACAGGACGTGGTGAATTCTTGGAAAGAGAAAAACTTAAAAAATTGGCAGGAGAAAAAGCAATTGAACATATAAAAGATGGAATGATCATTGGACTAGGTACGGGTTCAACTGTTAATTATACATTAAGAAAGATTGGTGAACTCGTAAGAAATGGGTTGCAAATAAAAGGGATCCCGACATCAGTTCATACACAAAGAATGGCAAAAGAAGAAAAAATTCCCCTTACTAATTTAGAAGATTATCCTGAACTTGATATTACAATTGATGGAGCAGATGAAGTAGATTCATTTCTGAATCTTATAAAAGGAGGTGGAGGAGCTCTAACAAGAGAAAAAATTATTGCTTATAATTCAAAAAAAGTAATAATTGTAGTTGATGATTCAAAAATAGTAAAGGCACTTGGAATTGATTTTCCTTTACCTGTAGAAGTTATAAAATATGGTTGGACCTCAACAAAAAAAAGGCTTGAGGAGTTTGAATGTAATGTAGAATTAAGAAAAATAATGGATACTGAGCCTTTTATAACAGACAATGGTAACTATATATTAGATTGTGAATTTGAGAGAATAGCAGAGCCAGAACAACTTGAAATTGATATCAACTCAATCCCAGGAGTTGTTGAAAATGGATTATTTATTGGACTTGTTGATGAAGTAATAGTTGGTGGAAAACAAGGCATTTCAACGCTTAATAAAGAAACAGTTGTTTGATAATGGTAGAAGTAATAAAAAAAATTAAAGAAACAAAGAAAAAAATTGATTCTATTGATTTTGATGCACATTGGTATAGACGTGTATTTCATGCTTTTGGAGCATCATTTTTGTTTTATTATATGTTACCAGATGAAGAATGGATTAACTTTTTAAAATTATGGATCCCGCCTGCAATAATAGCATTTGCTTTACTTTTAGAAATTCTTAGATTAAAGGGAAAAATAAGCAGCGAACATTTTTTTGGATTGCGTTTTTATGAAAAAAATAGAATAGGAAGTTATGTATTTTTTGCAGTTGCAATATTAATTTTATTAACCTTTTTTCCACAACAAATTGCAATTCCTTGTATTTTATGTGCTTGTATTGCAGATCCAGTTATGGGTGAAATTAGATTTCATTTCAATATGAAATATGTCTACATTACTGGTTTTTTAATTTGTATGTCTTTTTTTATGATTGCCTGGTATAAAGCAGATATTTTTGTAATGTTTTTAGTATCAATTACTGGAGCATGGGGAGCAGTAATTGGAGAAACAAAGAAATTTTGGTGGTTAGACGATGATTTTATGATTCAAATATTGCCTGCAATTTTAATTCTAATTATCTGGATAATTTTACCATATTTTGGAATAGACATACCTCAAGAAAATATAATCTATCCTGGTTTGATGCCTTGGTGATAAAAAATGAAAATTTTAAAAAATGAAATAAATTTCAGAAAAATAATAAGAACAGAAATTCTTTTTACCCCAATATTAATTATTGTGCCTTTTGTTGTTGGATTTTTTCTAATTTACGACTGGTTTATTAGAGGTTTTTCAATGGGAAATCTTGAGTATACTGCTCAACTATTTTTTGGTTTAATTATAATAATTGGAAATGTAGTTTTTGATATTCCTTTTATCAAGTCTTTAATAGTACTTTCTAAGAAAAAAATGAAATAATCTATTTATTCAATTTTAATTTGAAAATTACAGGTAAAATAAAGGCTGCAGCAATACATGACAAAGCAGTCATCAGAATTACCACTGCAACAAACTCATTTAGAGCAGGAGTATTTACAAAAAATATTGCAGTTGTTCCGGCAATTGTTGTAAGAGCTGCCTCAACAAGCGAGGAACCTGTTCTTTCAATTGAAATTTTTATAGCTTCATTTTTTGGTTTGCCATCAGCAATTTCTTCCCTAAATCTATGAGTAATATGAACACCATAGTCAATGCCTACCCCAACCATAATTGCAGCAATAGAAATTGTAGCAAGTGATAATGGAATATCTAAAGCAACTAGAAAACCTGGCTCCCACATTAAAACTAGAATAATAGGTATCATTGTTAAAAAGCCATATTTTGATGAATTAAATATCAAAATCAATGCAGCCAAAACTAAAATTAATGCAAAAACCATAGATCTTATTTGTTCATCTGTAAGTTTTTTATTTACTGAAACTTGTACTGCATCTTGACCTGCAAGATGAGAAACCTGTCCATTTTTAGGTATTGTAGCTTTCTTGGCAATGTCATTAATCTTTTCAACTATTGACTCAATTTTTTCCATACTACTGCCAATAGGAATTGCCACCATTATTATTGTCTTTGAGTAATCTTTATTAATAATTCCCTCTTCGGCAATCATATCATAAATAATTTTATCTACATTTCCAATTTCTTTTAATGTGTTTAAAATAACACTTCTATTAATAATACCCGTAAGTTCTTTTATTTCATCAGCAATTGAGTAAACAGATTTTTCAATTCTTTTTTCATCAATATTTGGATATTCTTGTCTAATAACATCTCTCATTTCTTCTTCCATATTAAAAATAGCGTCTATTACTTCAGAATCTAATAAACCTTCAGAGTCTGTTTCAATGAGCAATGCATTAAAGTTACTACCTGTTCCAAAATTTTCTGAATATTTATACATGGCCTCAACTTCAGGGATTCCTTCTGGAGCCATATCTGTATAATTTACATCAGTTTTAACTTGAGGTATTACAACAAGAGATATAATTGCAGTAAAAGATGCAATTAAAATAATTCTGTTCTTATTACCAATTATAAAATTTGCTAATTTTTTCCAGCTTGGCATATGGTTTTTTTTCTCAAATTTTAATATTATAACAAGGCAAGGAACAAGTACCGTAGCTGAAATAAAACAAAAGAATATTCCTATTGCACAACCAAACCCAAATGTTATTATGGGCGTCATACTGGATATCATAAGAGAAGCAAAACCAATTACTGTAGTAATTGTTGAAAGGAAAACAGCCTTTCCTGTAAATCTTAATATTTTTTCAATTCTTTTTGTCTTATCTTCAATACTATCTTCTTCTACAAATCTATTCATTAAATGAATAGAATAATCAACTCCTAAACCTAAAAGCAATGCAATTATTGCAACGGATATTATTGTTAATTCAGGTTGTACTATTCCTAAAACACCAAATGTTAAAGCAATAGCAAATGCAGGAGGTAAAAAAGCAATTATAATACCTTTAACTGTCCTATGAAAAAAGAAAAGGACAATAGAAACAAATAAAAGAGCGATTGGAAATATAAATACCAAGTTTCTCATACTTTCTTTTTGAATAGCCTGTTGCATAGCAATTGTTCCAGTAATTGTCATATCTGCATATCTGCTATAAATTCCAACAGCCTTTTCTGTTCTGTCAAGTATATCTTTAAAATCTGCCTCCTCCGTCAATTGGATAATAATTACGGCAACTCTATATGAGTTTGTATAAAGAACACCTTTTGTACTACTAATTGTAATTTTTTGCATATATGAGTACACATCATTGATATCAACAGGTATATTGTTTTGACCATTTCCTCCTTCAAGTTTTGGTTTAGCATTTTCAGCTCTTATTAAAGTTGCCAAACTTCGAATAGTAACAATTCCATCTAGAGATCCTTCATCATTTTCATATGTATTGATTGTGCGTTCTACTTCATCCATTTCAGTTAAGATTTTTGGATTTCTAATATCATAAATACTATTTTTTTGGTCTATAAGAATTACAATAGTTTTTCCTATCTTAAATTCTTCTTGTATAGAGTTCCATAAACTTATTGTTGGGTCATCACGAGGTAGGTACTCAGTAAGATCAGATTGCATGTATATGTTTCTTGCTTGAATCCCAATAATAATAGTAATTATCGTAAATATTAATAGTACCGTTTTTGGCCGAGATGCTAAAAGTTTTGCTATTGTTTTTACGTTCATATATTATCTACCTCTTCTCTGATTTTTATTTTAACATGCTTAAAGTTTTTAATTTTATTACTTGCCGTAAGACTTGCTAGTTTGTTTAACCTGTCCTCCATTTCACCTGCATATCTTTTTAATAGTTCAATAGGCGGGATTGAAAAATATATAAACGGATTTTTTCCGATATTATCATTTTTTATTTTTTTTCTATATATTATTTTTGCTTCATACATTGTAGAGAGAGTCTCTCTTACAGTGCTAGGGTGGAGTTTTGTACCTTTAATAATTTGTCCGGTTTTTGCACCTTTTTTTCGGAGTAAATATATATAAATGCAGGTTTTTGCTTTAGATTTTAAAATATCTCTGACTGCTTTTTCAATGCTTTTATCTCTGGAAGTTCTCTTTCCCCACATTAAATTTGCACCTATTTTATTTATTTTTTACAATAATATTGTTGTTTTACAGGTTTAAATAGTTTTCTATTTTGTCGTTTTTAAGACGACAAAAAATATTATCGGAGGAAAAACGATAAAATAAAACTAAAAAGTTTTAAAACTAGAAAGAATATAAGAAAATCAAGAAAAAGTTGAAAAAAATGGTAATAAAAAAAACACTAAAAAGGTGGAAAAGATACCACAGAATTTCTGATGCGGGAAAAATAACTAGAAGATACTTTGTCATGAACGCTTTTGATGGAGCTCTTACAATGCTTGGTGTTGTTATTGGTGGTTATGTTGCAGGTGCTTTGAACTCAATTGTTATAATCAGTGCGGGAATTGCAGGATCAATTGCAATGGGTGTTTCTGGAGTTAGCGGCGCATATATGACTGAAAAAGCTGAAAGAACAAAAAAATTAAAACAATTAGAAAAAGCAATGTTAAAGGATATGAAAGATAGTGTTCATGGTAAATCATCAAAATTTGCATCAATTTTTGCAGCAATTGTTGATGGTGTATCACCTGCAATTGCGGCAATGATTGTAATTTCACCATTTTTTGTTTCAAATTTTGGAATAATTAGTGCCGAAATTGCATTTTTTATTTGTATCGCACTTACAATGATCGTACTTGTACTTCTTGGTATGTTTCTTGCAAAAATTAGTGATGAAAGTATGATAAAATATGGTATACAAATGTTATTTGTTGGTCTTATAACTGCATTTTTATGTGTTGGTGTATCAATTCTGCTAGGTGGAAATATGGCTGTATGAATAAAAAATTTAAAATTTTTAAAAAATATCCTTTTATTTAGGTATAATATTAATATTTTAATATTTTTTTTAATATAACTGTATAATAAGTTTTATATATAATAACTTACATATTTAGATATGGGGTTAATTACTTGATAGAATCTCATAAATTTAATTTAAAAATTGGATTATTTTTGTCATTATTATTGTTAATATCAGCGATTGCTGTTCCTGGTTTTCAACAAATACCTAACATGAAATTAATGAGATTGCATAATAGTAAACTGAGTCCTTTAGGTGATAACAACGAGATAACAGATGTAATAGAGGTAAATATAAAAGTACAAAAAATTAAGAGTTTCAATGAGGAAAATAATAACTGGTGCAAAAAAATTGAAGTTTTTATTGGAAGTATTTTAAGATTTAATATATCTGTAAAAAATCTAGTAAATTACGATTTAATAAACGTAAAAATTGTAAATATATTATCATCCTATGATTTAGAATACATTATTAATAGCGGTATTGTTAATGATATTCCTGAAGAACCTAATATTGAGGGAAAAAATTTAACCTGGTATGTTAATGAGTTAAAAGCTAATGCAGAAATATTTGTTGAATTTTTTGCACTAGCAGTTAATGAGACAACAGTTCAACCAACTAAAGATCAAGTTATTGTTACAACTCAAATCCACAAAAAATATGATTTAGAAATTCAAAGTAAAAAAGAAAATATTGAGAAAAAACAAGATGAATTACAAATTTTAAATGATAGTAAAATAATTGTTGAAAATGATTTAAATTCAATTAACAAAAGTATTGAAAATATTAATGATGATTTATCAACCAACTATCAAATACTTTCTGATAAACAAAATCTTGCAAATAATATAATTTTTGAAATTCAGCTTATTAATAATAGTCTAAATGACAAAATTCAACAATATACTGAAGTTAATTTAACCATTATAAATATTGAAAATAATATCTCAAATCTTAAATATGAACTCAAAGAGCAAAAAAATATTTACAATGTTTCAATTGAAACAATAAATAATATTAATATAACTTTGGAATCACTTTCAAGTTTTTTATTTGAGAAACAATCTCTTTTAATTTCAATAAATCAAGAAATAAATCTATTAAATGAAACTATAGCTCTAAAAAAAGTTGGCTTAAATAATATTAACGTTTCAATTTTTGAAACTGAAAAAATAATATTTGATCTAGAGGCAAATCATTCAATACAGATTTCAATTAAAGATAATGCAGAAAAACAAATAAACCAAATAAATAGCGCAATTGAAAATAAAACTCAACAATTAAAAAGCAAGCAAATTGAATTAGATAATGCAATACAAGATTCAAACGAAAGTATTCAATATATCTTAGACCTGCAAAACCAAATAAACCAAATCAACAACACAATAAAAAAACTTGAGTCATATTTATCAGAAAATAATACAATAAAAGAAAATGCCGAGTTTCTGGCAAATGAAATAAATATATCAATTCAGACACAAAAAAATAATCTAAAGAAATTAAAAAACCAAAAAAATAATATTACCAGTGAAATAAAAGATTTAAACGATAATCTAAATGCAACAGAATTTGAACTTGATCAGCTAAAATTATTAATAAAAGATATTGAAGAAGTTATAAGAGGATTAGAAACATTATTAGAAAAGCAAATAAAATTAAGAGATAATGCAAGTGAGTTAGCTGAAAAAATAAATGAAAACATAACAATACAAAACAAATTATTGAAGAAAGATAAAAATTTAAAAAGCAATTTGACAGAAGAAATAAAGCTTCTAAACAGTAATTTAAACAATACAGTATTTCAACTAGAAAATATTAACCAGGAAATTAATGATATAAATGAATTAATTTTTGGATTAGAAACAGAGCTTTTTGATCAATATAATATTTATAATGACACAATAGACGTAATAGAATACTTGAGCGGAAAAATTTTTCAACAAAATATTTTACTTTCAAAACAAATAAATATTGAACTAAATCTAAAAACCAATCTTACTTCTTTAAACAACAGCATTAATATTACAAAAGATGAATTAAACAATATAAATCAATTAATAACTGAGATTGAAGAAAATATCAAAAATCTAAGTTCAGATATAATAGAACTTAATAAAATAAAAAATCAAGCAATTAACGAGTCAATATTGATAAACGAAAGTTTAGAACAAAAGAAGGATCTATTAAAAATAAAAGAAGTAGAGCTTGAGCAATTATTACTTGAGTCAAATGAAAGCGTCGAAATAATAATTGCCTTACAAAAACAAATATTTGATATAAAAAATGTCATAAACGATTTATCATATGATTTAGTAGCCCAGATTAACATAAGAAATGAATCAGAAATTGAAATAAAATTATTAGAGCAAAACATTTCTCAAAATGAGTCATTACTTAAATCAAAAAAACAGGAATTTAATTCTACTTATCAGCAGTCAAATCAAACCATACAATTAATTGATTTATTAGGAGTTAAGATAGAAAAAATTAAAAATAATATTACAGGTTTAGAAACAAATCTAACATTTCAAAATAAAATAAAAAATAATGCAAAACAAAATATAACATTAGTTAATAGTACAATAAAAACACAAAATATAATTTTGATAGAACAAATAAATCTAGCAAGCAATTTAACTCAGGAAATCAAACTTATCAATAATTCAATAAATATTACAAAAAATAAACTAAATCAAACAGAACAAAATGTTAGTATAATTGAACAAAATATAAAAGATTTAGAATCCGATTTACTTGAGCAAATAACAATTAGAGATAATGCTTTTTCTACATTGTATGGTTTAAATCAAGATAAAATTAATCAAATAATTGTTTTAAATAATTCCATTGAGCTGATAAACGAAATAAATAATTCGTTGAATATTAAAACATTTTTATTATTTGAAAACAAATCTTTTGAAAATGAATTTTTAAACGATTTGTTAATCTTAAATGAAAACCTCAATATATCAATAGAAGACATAGAACAAATCAACCAAACAATACAAAACATACAAAACAACATAACCAAACTAAACCAACAACTACAAACACAAAAACAAATACAACAAAACACAACAACACAAATACAACAACTTTAC